>Ga0137359_10002296_pt1 | contig 15313 bp, 10 predicted proteins | sample Mad1_40_16metaG_FD_108281 | JGI IMG/M metagenome (GOLD analysis project Ga0137359, IMG submission 108281) | Vadose zone soil microbial communities from Angelo Coast Range Reserve, California, USA - Mad1_40_16 metaG | ecosystem: Environmental > Terrestrial > Soil > Vadose zone | place: USA... | reverse complement strand
GCGAAAAGACGCCACTCCCCCGGCACGCCCCTGAGCGCGTGTACGCCGCGTTCGGTGAAGGTCAGCCCGGATCCGGCAACGAGATCCTTGACCGTCGACGAGACGACGACCTCGCCGGGTCCGCCGGGATGAAGACGACGTCGAGGGGACCGTCGCCGATGACCTGATAGCCGACATATGCCTCGCCGGCCCTGGCATAGCGCGTCTCGGGCTGCACCTCCGGCAGCTATCTCCCGGCGCATGCTGGCCCGTCAACCCGCGTCACCACACGAACGGCACGAGGCGACGGGTGCGGTCGGCGTACGCCGCGTACGCGCCGCCGAACGCCGACCACAGCGTCTCCTCGTCTTGCACGCAGCGCTTCGCGATACAGAACGCGCTCGCGGCGAAGGTCGACCACGTGAGGACTGCGTTCGTCGCGACCGCCGGGCCGAGCGCGCAGAGCAGCGTCGCGAGCATGAGTGGGTGTCGAACGAGCGCGTACGGTCCGTCGACGAGGAGGCGCGCGGGCGGTCTCACGGTGTCGACGAAGCCGTCGAGCGGCGCGAGCGCGCGACGCGACCAGAACCACAACGCCAGACCGGCGAGGTAGACCGCGATGCCGGCGAGCCAACGCCGCGTCTCGATCGGAGTCGGCTCGGGAGCGGCGCCGAAGAGCGGCACGGTGAGCAGCAGCTCCGCGAGCGAGATGTGGAACGAGACGACGACGCTGGTGAGCGGGATCCAGCGCTGCTCCGCCGCCGTCGCCGCGGCGAGCTTCGTCGTCATGTGTTCGCTGCGATAGCGAAATATGAGGAGCCAACCGGCCGCGAAGACGAAGAGGGTCGCGGCGCGGGCGATCATGTCGCGCCGCTCGCGGCGGCGCGGTCTGAGGTCCGCGGCCCGGTGACGATCGCTGCGGTGCGGCCGCGCGACGCGGTCGCGAGACAGGCGAGGCCGACGAGGATCCAGAACGTCTCCGCGACCCGCAGCACGAGACCGACGGCGAGACCGAGGGCGAGCGTGCGGCCACCGAGGGTGAAGATGCCGACCTGCGTCGCCTCGAGGGCGCCGAGCGCCGCCGACACCGGGACGACGCGCGCGACGCCGATGCCGAAGGAGCTGAGGAGCAGCAGCGAGAGCGGGATCGCGAGGCCGAAGACGGCGAACAGCGCCGCGAGCTCGAGCAGCTGCACGCACTCGATCGCGAGCGAGAGGCCGATCCCGGCGGGCACGAGGCGCGGGTGCGCGTCGACGAGGTCGTGGAGCGCGGCGTCGGCGCGGCGGAGCAGCGCGAGCGGGCGCTCGAGTACGCGATAGCGCGCCAGCCGCCGCATCGGAAAGAGCGTGACGATCGCCGGCTGCCGTCGCGTGGCGCGGACGTACACGAAGACGAACGTGCCGAGGCCGAAGGCGCCGAGGGCGCTCATCGCTACGGCGGCCGACCGCGACCCGACGCCGAGCGCGAGCGCCGCCCCGACCGATGCCGGGCCCGCGACCATGTTGCCGCAGAGCTCCAGCACGCGGTCGAGCGCCACGGCGCCGGCCGCCGTCGCGAGCGGGACCCCGCTCGCGCGCAGGAGCTCGGCGCGCACCGGCTCGCCGGCGAAGGTGCCCGACGGGATGAGCGAGCCGGCGGCGCGGCCCGCGAGCCAGAGCCGCCCGAGGTGCACGAGGCCGAGATCGACGCCCATCCGCCGCAGCACGAGCCGCCAGCGCAGCGCGCGCAGCAGCATCACCGTGAGCGACAGCGCCAAGTAGATCGGGAGGCGCGCGAGCGAGACGTGTCCGAGCGCGGCGCGGCCGTCGCCGAGGTTCGCCCACACGAGATAGACGGCGCCGCAGCCGGCGAGCGCGACCAGCGCCAGGCGAATCGCGCGCCCGGAAAGATGCCCGCCGCTGGCGAGCGCGTTCGCCGCTCGCTCCGCGTCAGCTGGCGAGCTGCTCGGCATAGACCTCACGGATCGGCGCGAACGAGAAGTCGGCGAGAAGCCGCTGCAAGCTCGGCAGCGTGCGCGCACGGCCGACGCGTTTCCAAAGACGCACGTGCAGCGGCGTTCCGGGGAGCGCCCGCGCCACCGGCGCCAGCTCCCACGGGTGCAGATACACGACCGCCGATCCCACCGCCGCCTCGTGCGCGACGAGGAAGCGGTGAATCGTCCGATAGGGCAGGAACCGCAGCATCGGCCCGCCGCCGGCGTACGGCAGGTTCCAGCCGCCGTACGCCTCGGCGATCGGCAGCGGGAACTCCCAGACGCCCGACGGATGCCGGAACGGCGCGCGCGGCGCGCTGCGCCCTGCGTATGGCATCCAGCGCAGCGGGACGTAGCCCGCGTCGTAGCGCAAACCGAGCGCGGCGAGGACGTCGATCGCCCAGAGCTCGCCCGGGTTCTGGATGAAGTAGGGCGCGCGGTAGCCGGCGATGGGCGCGCCGAGCGCGTCCTCGAGGAGGTCGCGGGCGCGGCGGACGTCGTCGGCGAACTCGTCGCGCGTCTGCGCCGCCACCTTCACGTGCGCGTAGCCGTGGCTCGCGATCTCGTGACCGCCGGCGGCGATGGTACGGACGACGGCACGGCTGCGGCGCACGACGTCACCGAGGACGAAGAACGTGGCGCGCGCGCCGGCGGCGTCGAGCAGCTCGAGCACGCGCTCCACCTCGGCCTCGACGGTGCTCGGCAGCGCGTCCCAATCGACGCCGCGGTTCGGCCGCCAATCGTCGTGGAACCACTCCTCGACGTCGACCGTCAGCGCGTGGCGTGTGCCGTTGCTCGCCATCTCCCGCGGATCAGTTGACCTGGAGCTGCGAAGGATCCCTGCCGCCGAGGCTGTGCCGGCACATGAAGCTCAGGAGGCCGAGGCTGTAGCGGTTCGTCGTGTTCTCGCCGGTGAAGACGCGCGGGAAGTGCGTGCTCAAGTGCGGATCGATGAGGCGGCCGAACCAGGTTGTGCGCGCTTCCTCGCCGACCTTGAGCAACGTGAACAGGCGACCATCGTAGAAGTAGCCGACGACTTGGCGCCATGACGTGAGATGATCGAGGACGTGGCGCTCGAAGCGACGAAGGTCGCGTCGCGAGCCGTCGACGAGCGCGTGCGCCAGCCGCTTGGCGCCGTCGAGCGCGATCAGGAGCCCGCTCGAGAAGATCGGATCGATGAAGCCGAACGCGTCGCCGACGAGCGCCCAGTTGTCACCGACGCCGCGCGACGAGGCGAGCTGGTAGTTCGTGTACTTCATGACCGGCGTCAGGCGACGGATGCTCGCGTCCCACGCGCGGATCACCGGGTCGGCGGCGACGTAGGCGTCGTATTGCTCTTCGACGGTGCCCCCGAGCGTGCGCAGGTGCGCGCCGTCGACGACGACGCCGACCGACACCCGACCGGGCAGCGGGATGCGCCACGCCCAGCCGTGCGCCAGACGATCGACGTGGACGTTGCCGGGCACGATCAGCGGCACGCCGTCGAGATGCGCGAAGAGCGCCGTGTCGCGGCGGTCGCCCTCGACCGTGGGGATGCCGAGCAGGTTCGAGAGCAGGCGGGCGCGGCCGCTGGCGTCGATCACGAAGTCCGGCTGCGTGCGCAGAAAGCCGTCGGTCGCCGCGAGCGTCGCATCGTTCAAACGCACGCGGCCGTCGCCGTCGTGCTCGACGACCGCGGTGTGATCGAAGCTCGCGGCGCCCATGCGGACCGCCGCTTTCAGGAACGACTCGTCGAAGAGGTCGCGCGGGGCGTTGTACGAGTAGCGCGTGCGGGCTTTGCGGACGTCCTGGAAGCGAAAGCTCACGACGTCGTCCGGCTGCAGCACCCAGGTCGCGCCCGGCTTGTACGTGCTGTAGCTGCGCACCTCGTCCTCGATGCCGAGCTCGCGCAGGAAGGGTACGATCGCGGGCACCAACGACTCGCCGATCACGAGCGGCGGTCGCTTGCGCCTGGTGAAGATCGCAACCCGTCGTCCCGCGCGCGCGAGCAGCGCCGCCGCGAGCGAACCGGCAGGGCCGCCGCCGACGACCGCGATCGTCTCGATCGGACGTGTCATGGCCTCGGCCGCACGATAGACGAACGCACGCAGACGGCAAAGTCCGCCGTGCGGCGGTTTGACAACGAATTTTCGACCTGACAAATACCTGCGTCGGCGGCGTGCCAGCGCTGCCGCAGCGACCCGACCAATCGACACTTCACGTGCGCATGGTCATCACGGTGGACTTCGATGCCGGCGCGACTTCGTGAACCGGCGGTTCGGTGACGACGAAAGACTGGACTCGCGCCCAGCTCGTCGAGTGCGTGCTCGAGAGCGTGCGGCAGCTGCTCGCGGTCGGCGCCGACTTCAATCCACAGTCGGATTTGGTGGCGGCCGGTCTCGACTCGCTGGCGGTGACGCAACTCATGCTCGCGATCGAGGAGCGCACCGGCATTTGGGTCGACGAGAGCCGCCCACGCCCGACAACCTCCGCAGCGCCGAGACCCTCGCTGCGTGCGTCTATGAGCAGCTGGCGGACGGGTGACGCGCCGCTCAGCGGCGCCGACTGCTTCCTGCGGTCGTTCGACGACGAGGCGCGTCGCTTCCACGGCGCGAGCCATCTTTCGCAGCTCGTGCTCCGCCTCGGGCCGAATTTCGACGTCGACCGTTTTCGCGTGCTGATCAGGGCGGTCGTCGCGGCGACGCCGATTCTGCGCGCGCCGATTCGCCGTCGTTTCGCCGTCGGTCCGCCCGTGTATCGTCTCGCGCGCGCCGCCGCCGCGCCCTTCCCGCCGGTCGCCGTCGAGCACGCACCGCTCGCCGCGTACGACGACACCGCGCCGCCGGCGCTCTTCGCGGCGCGTCTCAACGCGCGCGTCGCGATGGAGCGCGGCGAGCTCGTCCGCTTCGACGTCGTCCGCTACGGCGATGGACAGCGTACGGATCTCGCGATGACGTGGGCGCACCTCCTCTTCGATGGCGCCGGCAGCGAGCTCTTCATCCGTCGCCTCGACGAGTGCTTTCACGGGCGGCGCGCGATCGCGGATCTCGCCGCCGATGACCCCGCGCCGGCACGGCCGCGCGGCACGCTGCGCGAGCGCGCGCGCCGCGCGCAGTGGTGGCAGGCGCAGATGATCGGCTACGGCGCGGCGCCGCCGCGCTCCCTCGGCGGTCCGCGGCGGCGCGTACGGCAGGCGCTCGCGTACGACGTTGTGACACTGTCACCGGCCGAGACGGCGCTCGTGACCGAGCGCGCGGCCGCGGTCGCCGGGTATCTGACGCCCGTCCTCTTCTATCTCGCCGCCGCGATCCGCGCCCACGACGCGGTCTTCACGACGCGCGGCGAGGATCCCGGGCACTATCTCGTGCCGCTGCCGGTGAACCGGCGCGCGAAGGGCGGCGACTGCGTCGTGTTCCGCACCAACGTCTCGCTGCTGTGGTTCCACGTCGCCCGCGCGCACGTCGGTGACCTCGCGGGTCTCGTCGCCGAGCTGATGCGGCAGCGCCGCGACGGCATTCGTGACGGCGCGATCGAGGCGGCGACGGCGGCGATGGAGTTCGTGCGGCTCGCCCCCGCGCGGCTGCACTCGTGGGTGGCGCGCAACAATCTCGGCGGCGAGCTGGCCTCGTTTTACTTCGCGTTCACCAACGAGTTTCTTCCCGGCATGGCGACGTTCCTCGACGCCGAGATCGCGAACGGGTTTCACGTGCCGTCGGTGATGCCGTCGCCGGGGACGAGCCTCATCATGAGCATCCGCGACGGGCGGCTGAACGTGACGCTGATTTGGCAACGCGGCGTGATCAGCGACGACGAGCGGCTGCGGCTGCGCGAGCAGCTGCTCGACGATCTCGTCGGGCGCGCGTCGGGCGCCGAGCCGCTGCGGTCGTCGGGATGACGACGGCAGCGGCGTCGCCGGCCCGCCGCGAGCGCTTCGACGTGGTCGTCGCCGGGGGTGGGACGGCCGGGATCGCGGCGGCGGTGAGCGCGGCCGGTCTCGGCGCGCGCGTCCTCCTCGTCGAGCGCGGCGAGGCGCTCGGCGGCAACGCGGCGCACGCGCTCGTCCACACGTTCTGCGGACTCTACCTGCCGCCCGATCCCGATCCCGCCGCCGCGGCGGTGGAAGCGCATCGCGGATTCCCGTCGTCGTTCGCGCGCGGGCTCCAGCATGCGGGCGGCGCGGGCGCCGTCGAGCGTGCGGGAAACGTGTTCGTGCTGCCGATCCATCCCCACGTGCTCGAGCGCCACGCGCGCGCCGTGTGCGCCGCCGCGGTGACGCTCACGTGCCGGCTCGAGACCAGCGTGACGGCGGCGCGGCTCGGCACGGCGGCAGGTGATGCGAGCACGCTCACGCTCGCGGGCCGTGACGGCGAGATCGCCGTCGAGAGCGCGATCGTCGTCGACGCGACCGGCGACGGCGCGGTCGCGGCGCTCGGCGGCGCCGCGGTGACGATGGCGGCGCCGGACGAGCTCCAATGCCCGTCGTTCATCTTCCGCGTCGGCGGCACCGAGCCCGGATGCGCGGCGGGTTTTGCGCGCCTGAAGCTCAGCGTCGCCGCCGCCGGTGCCGTGCGCAGCGGCGCCTTGCCGCCCGACTGCGAATCGGTGCTGCTGCGGCCCGGGCCGGCGCCCGACGAGGTGTACGTCACGCTGAACGTCGCGCGCCCCCGGGGCTTCGATCCGCTCGACCCGGTGGTAGTGGCGCGGCTCGAGGCGGGCGCACGTGCCGCTGCCGAGCAGCTCGTCGCCCATCTCCGCGCGACGCGGCCGGCCTTTCGCGACGCCGCCGTACGCGTCTGGCCGCGGCGTCTCGGGATCCGCGAGACGCGGCGGGTCGAGGGACGAGACGTCGTGACCGCCGACGACGTCCGCCGCGGCCGGCGTCGCGACGACGACGAGGTCGCGCTCTCGACGTGGCCGATCGAGCTCTGGCGCGATCACCGGCGCGCCCACTTCGAGTATCCGGCGGGGCCGAGCTCGATCCCGCTCGGCGCCCTCGTCAGCCGCACGCACCCGCGCCTCGGCATGGCGGGACGCTGCGTCTCGGCGACGCACGAGGCGCTCGGCGCGCTGCGCGTGATCGGCACCGCGATGGCAACCGGGCAAGCGATCGGCATCGCCGCCGCGCTCGCGGCCGATGCCGGCGTCGCACTCGACGCCGTGACACCTGCGGCCGTGCGCGCGCGCATCTTGGCCGACGCATGACGGTCGTCGACGCGATTCGCGTCCACGCATGGGAGCGGCCGGATCACGCCGCGCTCGTCGTCGACGGCGCGACGCCGGAGCTGGTCGGCTACGCGGCGCTCGTCGAGCGCGTCGACGCGCATGCCAGCCGGCTGCGGGCGCACGGCGTCGCGCCGGCGGCGCGCTGTGGGCTCGTCGCGCGCCAGGGTCGCGGCTTCATCGAGGCGGCGCTCGGCATCATGGCTAGCGGCGCCTGTCTCGTTCCGATCGGCGACGAGCCGGCACCGGCGGCGCTCGAGCGCCTTGCCGCGGACGCGTGCCTGCACCACGTCGTGCGTGAGGCCGACGACTTCGCGTGCGTCGACGTCGCGTCGCCGGCGCGCTTTGCGCCCGATGTCGAGGCGGCGTTCGCCGCGCTCCGACCCGCGTATCTGCGCTTCACGTCCGGCACCACCGCCCGCCACAAAGGCGTCGTGATCGCCCACGACGCGATCCTCGCGCGCGTCGCGCACGCCAACGCCGGCCTCGCCATCACCCCCGACGACCGCGTCCTATGGCTCCTGCCGATGGCGTATCACTTCGTAGTCTCGATCCTGCTCTATCTGCGCTTCGGGGCGACGATCCTCCTGCCGGCGAGCGCGCTCGCGCGGCCGCTCCTCGCGTTCGCGCGCCGCGCGCGCGCGACGGTGCTCTACGCGTCGCCGTATCACTACGACTTGCTCGCGAAGGACGCGTCCGACGCGATGCTCGCCGACGTCCGGCTCGCCGTCGCGACCGCCGACGGTCTCCGCACCGACGTCGCGGAGCGGTTCACGCGTCGCTTCGGGCACGCCCTCGTCCAGGCGCTCGGCATCATCGAGGTCGGCTTGCCGGTGATGAACCTCGCGAGCGCCGCCGCCAAGCCGACGGCGCTCGGTCGCGCGCTGCCGGGCTACGACCTGTGGCTGCGCGGCGACGACGGCGCGCCGGTCGTGGCGACCGGCGGTCCCGACGCGACCGGCGAGGTCTGCATTCGCGGCCCCGGCACGTTCGACGCGTATCTCAATCCGTGGACGCCGGCGGCACAGGTGCTCGTGCCCGACGGCTTTCGGACGGGCGACCACGGCTGGGTCGACGCCGACGGCGATCTCCACTTGGCCGGCCGTCACGCGAATCGCATCAGCATGGCCGGGTACAAGTTCTTCAGCGAGGAGGTCGAGGTGGTCCTCGAGACGCACGCGGAGGTCCGCGCGGCACGTGTGTCGGCGCGGCCGCACGCGCACGTCGGCGAGGTGCCGGTCGCCGAGATCGTTGCCCGCGACCCCGCGCACCCGCCCGACGCCGCCGCGCTCGCGGCGCACTGCCGCGCGCGTCTCGCGAGCTACAAGGTGCCGCGCGAGTTCCGCGTCGTCGCCGAGCTGCCGCGCACGCCGACGGGGAAGCTGCAGCGCTGGCGCGAGTGACGCGCGCTGGGCGGCGCGAGGGCAACGGGCGCGGCGATGCGGGCAGCAAGCGTCGCGGCGTCAGCGCGGCGGCGCTGCAAACCGCGCCGCCCAATCCTCGTGCGCGACGCGGGCGCCGTTCGCCAGATAGCTGATCGCATGGTACCAGCCCGCGACCAGCAGCAGCTCGAGCAGCTGCGGCACGCTCCACTCGCGGCGTAGCTGCTCCCAGAGCGCGTCCGAGACCTGCGCCGTGTCGTGCAGCTCGTCGACCAAGCGCACGAGCAGCCGGTCGCGCGCCGACCACGCCGGATCGTCGGCCGTGCCGCGCGCCGTCGCCGCGAGTTGCGCCGCGTCGATCCCGACCCGCGGCGCGAACGCGACCGCATGCACGCCCCACTCGTACTCGCAGCCGCAGCGCCCACACACGCGATGGATGACGATCTCCCGGTCGCGCGTGGCGAGCGTCCGCCCGTTGCGCCCGAGGACGAAGCTCCCGAGCGCTTGCATCGCGTTCGCCATCGGCAGGTGCTGCGCGAAAAGGCGAAACAGCGCGAGCGGCTCCAGCGGCGAGCCGCTCGGCATCATCGCTGCCAGCGCCGCCGCGACGTCGGCCTCGAACGGCGCCTCGAGCGGCGCAATGCGCGGACGTAGATCGGTCATCGCGTAGTCCCTCCCGCCACCGCGCATAGCGCTTCGGAAAAGATAGCGGAAGAGGGGTGCTCATGTTGCACGACGGGGTGTGAAGAGTACTCGTAACGCTGGCCGGTGTGCGTCCGGTCGGTACCGTCCCGCCGGTCGGTCGCAGCTGGCTCGAAGGGTCTGCCGGAACCGCTCAGGCGAGCGGCCGCGACGTCATGAACGCGGCGAGCGACAACGGCTTCCGGACCGTCCGCTCCGGCGCGTCGTCGAGCAGATCGAGCGCGCGGTCGCGGATGTCGTTGAACTTCTCGAGCGTGCGCGCCAGCGCGGTCTCGCGCGCGTAGCCGGTTCCGATGTCGGTCGCGTAGGGCAAGCTCGCGAGCGGCTCCGTGAAGTCACCGAGGTTGCGACGATGGTAGTCGCCGCGCTCGTGCAGACGCGCCTCGACGGCTTTGAAGAGCGCGGCGAAGTTGCGCAGCGCTTGCAGGATGAACGTCTGCTCGCGGAGCTGCGTGCGTAGGAAGTCGGCGTCGAGATGACGGTCGAGCATGTACGGGCCGACCCAGAGGTTGTAGTAGCATGCGATGTCGAGCTCCCACTTGAGACGGTAGAGCTCGTAGCTGCCGAGCGTCGAGTAGAGGCCGCGATAGAGCAGCATCGCCGCCTCGTGCCGGAAGCGCATGAACTCGTCGTAGAGCTCGACGCGCTCGGCGAGCGCGGCTGCGTCCTCGCCCACGGCGTCGCGCCGGATGAGGTCGGTCAAGAAGTCGTTCTCGAGCGCGATGAAGTCGCTGCCGGGGCTGTAGAACGGGTCGGCGAACGCGGCCGCTTCACCGGAGAGACCCCAGCGCTCGCTGCTGAAGAAACGCCTCGTCGCATAGGCGAGGTGCGCGTAGCTGCCGACGTCGAGCATCTCCGCGTGATCGAGCAGCGACGCGACTGCGCGGTGACGCCCGAGAAACTCGGTGAACCCGGTCCTCGTACGACAAGGGCCGTCGACGGCGTCGCGATCGCCGACGACGCCGACGCTCGTGACGCCCTCCTTCAACGGGATGAACCAGATCCAGTAGCCGGGATAGCAGAAGTGGACCGTCGACAGCATGCGGCTGCTATGGCGGACGCGCGCGTGAAAGCTCTCGGGTCCGAACTGGTCGAGGTCGCGAACGCCGGTGTAACGTCCCCACACCGCCGCGATCGCATGCTCGCGTTCGGGGATGCGCAGACCCTTGGCGCGCGCGACGAGGCTCGCCCGCCCGGCCGCGTCGACGAGCCAGCGGCTCTCGCAACGGCCGTCGACGCCGTCGCCGTGGAACGCGAAGCGATGCTGCGCGCCATCGGATCCGAGCTCCAGGTCGTGCACACGCACGCCGGCTCGCAGCGCCACGCCGTCGGCGCCGTTCAGCGCCCAGAGATCGCGCTCGAGTCGCGCGCGGTTGATCTGAAACGAGGGATGGAACGGCATCGCGACCGATCCGACCTCGGTCATCTCGTGCAGCTCGGCGGTCTTCGCGGGCGTGTCGAAGAAGAAGCGCAGGCCATTCTTCGGCAGGTGGCGATCGTAGAGGTACGCGGAGAGACCGAGGCGACGAATGAGATAGTTGCTCGCGATCTCGACCGTCGACTCACCGACCTTGTACGAGCTCTCGGTCGCCTTCTCGAACACGCCGACGCGGAGCTGCGGCAGCGTGCGCCGCAGCTGGCGTGCGAGCAGCGAGCCCGCGAGGCCGCCGCCGATGATCGCGACGTCGAGCGTCAGCCGTTCCACTCGGCCTCCCGCATCGCGCGACCATAGCAAAGCGCGCCGGCGCGCTGCACGCGGAATCTGTGGCGCTACTGCGCCGTGACCCCGCGCCGCGCTTCTACGTCCGCGGCCGGGCTCTCCGGCACGAGCTCCACGACGCGCTGCCACGCCGCGCGCGCGCCCTCGGCGTCGCCGGCCGCGGCGCGCGTCTCGGCGAGGCCGCGCCACGCGAGGTGGTCGTCGCCGCGGAGCGCCAGCGCACGCTCGTATTCCTCGATCGCCGCATCCGTCCGGCCGCGCGCCCGCTCGCGCTCGGCTTCGCGCCGCATGCGGCCGCCGAGCAGCTGGCGGTCCAACGCGCCCAGGGCGAGGAGCGGGTCGGGCGGAATGTCGCCGCGGGCCTCGTACTCCGCGACGTCGTCGCCACGCACCTCTTCCAGGTTTCGCATCGGACCACCGAGACGAGCGCCGAGATCGATGCGGCGGTACGCCCCGAGCGTGTGCGGGCCTTCCGATACCCACACGACGCGTGCCGTCAGATCGGCGACTACCGAATGGGTCGCGATCAGCGCATCGATCGCGTTGCGGTTGCCGAGCGGCAGCGGCGCGTCGTCGACGCCGCTCCGGTCGCGCAGAATCGCGACCGCCGTCCGCGCGTCGACGCGCCCGTCGGCGCGTGTGACGAGCTGCTCGAGACGCGCTTCGCGCGCGACGGTCGAGGTGTGCTCGCGCACGAAGACGTTCTTCGGATCGCTCGCGAAGTTGGGGGTTGCGAAATGATTGGCGACGACCATCACGGGCGTGCGACGGCGCACCGCCGGCTCGAGACCGGGCGCGCGCTCGATGACGGCCGACTCGCCGCTGGTGCCGTCGGCGACGAGGAGCATGTGCGATGCCATCGGCGCGTCGCGGACGGCGATCGCGATCGCCTCGTCGAGCGTGTGCGCCTCCTCGAGGATCGTGCGCGTGGTGAAGACGACCGGGACGCCGTGCTCCTCGAACGTTCCCGCGCGCGCGCCGTTGACGCTCACCCAGATTCCGGCGGCGTTCATGCCGCTCACGACCCCGGTGAGGCCGGGCCAGGCGATCGACACGAAGGCGAGGCGGCCTGCCGGCTCGACGATCTGCACGGTCTTCTCGGCGTCGAACCACGGATCGACGTCGAGATCGAAGTTGCGGCCGACGATCGTGTGACCCGGCGTCCCGCCGGCGTGCGTCGCCTCGCCGGAGGCGACGAACGCGGTGCAGCCGAGGAGCGGTGAGCGTTCGAACGCGAGCGCGATGTCGTAGAGAGCGTGCAGATAGACGAGGCGGTGGTAGGGCGTCAGAAACGCGGGGCCGCGATCGCCGTACGCGATCGACTCGCCGTAGATCTCGGCGCGCCGGTCCTGAGGGAAGCCGCGGTCGACGTCGCGATAGCGTGCGCGCACGACCGTGGTGAGCACCGAACGCAGAGCGGCCGAGGGGACGAACGTCGCGAAGAGATCGAGCATGCGAACATCGCCGGCAGCCATGATCGGCGCCGTGAGCCGCGCGTGGCGATAGCCGAGCTGCGCGGGATCGCCGGCGAGGTGCATTACCCAGAGCGCGCCGCGCCGCTCGAGCGACGCCGGACCGACGCGGGCGACGCCGCCGTCGAACCGCAGCGCCTCGTCGGGAGGCGGCGCCATGTCGGGAGGCGCGATTCGGGTCGCGCGGTCGAACGCGAGCGCGGCGGCGGCGCCGAGGAGCGCGAACAGCAGGAGCGCACGCAGCCCCCAGCGCCGGCGCCGCGGCGGGCGACCGGGTTCCGCGGCGCCATCGCGAGCGGCCGCGTCGGGCGCGGCGGCGGTCGTGCTCGGGAGCGCCACGCCGCGCGTGTTAGCAAACGGTCGCGACCTCCGCCATCGAGGCGCCGTATGCAATGGAATCGACCGGCGTCAGCGCGCGTCGCGGCCGCGGGCGACGACGGCGAGGAATCCGGGAAGGAGGCAGATCGCGGCGGCGAACGCGGCGGCGATCGCGGTCATCGCCAGCCATCCGAGGCCCGCGAGGCCGCGGTAGCGCGAGACGGCGAGAAATCCGAATCCTGCCATGGTCGTGAGCGTCGTGAGAGCCATCGCACGACCGACGAGCCGCGCCGCCGTGCCGAGGTCGACGCCCTCGCGCCAGCGTTGCACGAGATAGACGCAGTAATCGACGCCGATGCCGAGCGTCAGCGGCAGCACGATCAGGTTGATCGGCGTGAACGCGACGCCGGCGAGATGCATCGCCTCGATCGTGCCGAAGACGACGACGATCGTCGGCAGGATCACGGCGAGCGCCGGCGCCAGCGCACGCAATTGCAGCAGCACGATGATGACGTTCAGGATCACACTCGCGACCGTGAACGCGACGACCTCGCGGGCGATCACCGTGGCGAGCGCCGCCTCCATGAACGCCCGCCCGGTCACGACGACGTCCTCGCCGACGTCGGCGCGCAGCTGGTCGCGGATCGCGGCGAGACTCGCGTCCGCGGCGGGCGTGAACATGACCGCGAGGGTGACGCCTTCCGGGGTGCGGCGGAAATGGCGTTGCACGAGCGGGCGCAGCCAGGGCGCGTCGAGGTCGCGCGGGAGCGCCGCGTCGCTCGCGGCGAGCGCGGCTGCGGCGTCCGCGAACGCGTCGACGCGGAAGCGCTGGCGGGCGAGCTCGGCGACGAGCGTCTCGCGCGCGCGCGCCAACGGCAACTCCGCGAAGGCCGCGCGTCGCGCCGCCTCGGTGGCGCGCGAAGGCAGGAACGTGGTGAGCGCCTGATATCCGGAGATCGCGAGGGCAGGGTCAGCGTCGCTTTTGGTCGCGCCGTCGCCGGCCGACCCGCGATCGCCGGCCGCGCGCGGCGCACGATGCGTCTCGAGCCACTCGACGACGCGCTCCTCGCGCGCGAGCGCCTGCTCGAGGTCGGGCGCCGTCACCATCGCATGGCCGTCCGGGATGAGCGCGCCGAATTTCTCCTGGATCGCGTCCTCGGCCGCGACGGCCTGGGAACCGGTCGCACGCAAGTGCAGCACGTCGGCATCGACCGGAATCGGCGGCCGCACCGCGATCCAGATGACGCCGATCGCGGAGGCGACGAGCAGCGCGGGCAACGGCTGACGCCAGGACCCGGCCGCGATCGCCCCGAGCCACGGCGCTTCGAGCGGCGCCGCCGGCGGCGCCGCCAGACGGCCGGGGAACGTCGCCACCAGCGCCGGCAGGACGACGAATGTATTGACGATGTTGACCAGCATGCCGATCGCGGTGAGCACGCCGATCTCACGTACGGCCGCGAGCGTCGAGAAGGCGATCACGGCGAACGCCGCCGCGGTCGTCGTCGACGCGACGACGTTGGCGACGCCGAGTCCGGCGCAGGTGCGTGCGATCGCCTCGTCGAGCGGCGCGGTCCGCCGCTCCTCGAGGAGGCGCCCGTAGAAGTAGATCACCGAGTCGATCGCGAGCCCGTAGAAGATCGCCGCGAAGCACAGCGACAAGGCGTTCAAGCGGCTGTACACGATCACCGACGTCGCGAACGCGAACAGCGACCCGGCGACGAGCTGGTAGCCGATCAACGGCAAGATGCCGAGGTTGCGAAAGCCGAGTTGAAAGATCGCGATCACGCCGACGAGGGCGAGGAGCGTGTAGCGGAAGACGTCGCGCTCGATCAGCTGCGCGTCCTCGCGCGCGTGCGCGTGGGCACCGCCGTACAGAACCTGGACACCCGCGAGCGTGGGATCGGCGCCAACGTCGCGCTCGACCGCCTCGAGTCCGGCGAAGAGCTGGGCGGTGAAGACGCCGTCGAACGGCGAGCCGGTGGGATCGAGCAGCAGCAGCCCCGACATGCCGTCGGGGCTGAGGATGTGCGGGTCCGTCGCCGCTGCCAGCGGGTCGGCGTAGCGGTCGCGGATCGTCTGGCCGGCGACGAGCGCGAGGCCGAGCGGGTCGCGGCGGAGATGCTCGGTCATCTCGCCGCCGCCCGGCATCGACAGGATCTTCTTCACCTGGGCGACCGCGGTCGCGATCGCGTCGGGCTCGAGCCGCGCGGCGAGCTCGTCGCGGCGCTCACGCGGGATGATCGCCGGCACGTGCACGGGATCGAGGAACGGAACGTCGCCGGCGGCCGCGTCTCGCCCGGCGATGACGTTCGCGACCTGCGGCAGCGCGCGATACCCCGCGGCCAGGCGGTCGATCGCGCGGCCGAGGGCGGGGCCTTCGACACCGGAGACGAGCACGGGCAGCATCTGCAGCGAGCCGAACGTCTCGAGGAACTGCTTGTACTCGTCGAACGCGGGTGTCCCCGTCGGCAACGTCGACAGCAGATCGACGTCGAGGCGGAGCCGCGTGAGCGAGAGCATGCTGGTGAGCGTCAGCGCGAGCGAGCCCAGCAGCACGAGGCGGCGCCG
>Ga0137359_10002294_pt1 | contig 15323 bp, 13 predicted proteins | sample Mad1_40_16metaG_FD_108281 | JGI IMG/M metagenome (GOLD analysis project Ga0137359, IMG submission 108281) | Vadose zone soil microbial communities from Angelo Coast Range Reserve, California, USA - Mad1_40_16 metaG | ecosystem: Environmental > Terrestrial > Soil > Vadose zone | place: USA... | reverse complement strand
TGCGGATTGCTTTGGGCCGCCACGGAAACCAGCGACGAGAGAATTATCGTCACACTCAACAAGAACGTCACTGCTTGATGATGACTGTTTGAATTTGCCTTAACGAATCCACCCTCCATTCGGCGGGCCTTCTGTCTCTCTAATCTCGGAGAACCTTCCGTAACGAGGCCCCGACCGTCTGATCTATTTGCCGGGCTTTTTTTGAATCGCGCCCAGATCAATTTTGCTGTGGAATGACGGCGCTTTGCGCATCAGTTTCTTGCTCAGGTCGGTGCTGAGCATCGACTGCATCGCAAGTCTCATGCTGGGATTTCGATTCAACAGTTTGGTCACCTCTGCCTTGGGCCAGGTAATGTAACGCGTGGGCCGCAAGGCACGTACGGTGGCGCTCGCCGTACCGCCCGTAATGAAACTTACCTCGCCAATGAAATTTCCGTCCCTCAAACGGACCACTTCCTTGCCATTACTCTCGACGCTGACTAGTCCGTTGTAAATCAACATCACGGCGGTGAGCGTCTCCTTTTCGACGGCCAACACTTCGCCCTGTTTCGCTTCCAACCATTTGGCGATGCGCATCAGCTTCATGAATTCGAAAGGAGCGAAGTTCTTAAACAGAGTGTCGTGCAGTTCCTTTTCCTCCTCGGTGAAGTGTATACCGGTGCGTTCCCTGATAATGATCGCAATCTGCACGATATTGATCGTCGCAAACAGCAGGTTCCAATAGATGATGCTCCAGAACGGCGTGGCCGGCACGAAATAATCGAAAACAATTCCGGCGAAACAGGCAAGAATGGTTAACAAGCGCAGCCAGAGAATGTCTTTCAGCAGATAGGCTACCATGGTCAGAACAGCCGCAAGGTGGCCGGCCAGGTGTCCGACTAAAGTGTTTTCCACGAGCAAGCCTCCGGAGGTCAAAGTTTATGTGGGAGTGTTTGGTCATTGGTTTACCGTCCCCAAGCTTTCCAATCTTGCCTTTCGAAGAGAATTCACGCAAGGATGGGGAACAGGAAAAAGAGCTCTTTTCAGAAAACGATTTGTGTTTTAGGATGAGCGGGCCCGAACGCCCTGTTTTGATATGAAGCACCGAAACATTTATCGGCTGTTGCTCTTGACTCTGCTTGTCGGCCTCACTGTTTGGCTGGTCAGTGCAATTGACGAATCACAAGCGGGCCACGCGCAAGTACCGCCCCAGTGCGACATCTCTTTCCCGCTCCCCAATCCGAGCGGCATCGGCACGGCAAAGTTCGAGAAGTTACTTTACTCGTTCCTCGATAAAGGATGTTACAAAGGCTGGATCGCCGATTCACAGATTCGCAATACCGGACCGTTCATCGGTGGCCTGTCGTACGGCACTCATGATGCCGTGAAAGTTTTCTATTCCAAAGAAGCATGGGACTGGGTCAAGCATCGCGATCGGCAGGGTGAGATTCCGGACGGCGCGATGATCGTGAAGGAAATGTTTCCTTCACCGGCCCGGGAAGGCTTGAAGCTGACGGGCTGGACCGTAATGGTCAAGGACAAGAAAGGATCTTTCGACGGTTGGTATTGGTCGTATCACGCGCCCAACTACGCTCCGGAAAATCCGGCGATTGATTATCCCGATTCAGGCTTTGGGCTTTACTGCCTCAGATGTCATGCGTCGGCGGAAAAGGAATCGACCTTCGCCACGGCCAAAAATGTCGAAGGCTCGCCTATCTCTTTCAACATTGAAATTCCAACGATGCTGCCGCTGCCGCCGCCGAAAGAGGACATGCATTCACAGATAGCCAGAAGGAAGTCGATCGATAGCCGGCCCTTCGCCACGCCGCGAACCTCACCCGATCCGAACTTCTTGGCCCAGTTCAAAGGCATGCCGAATATCACCGCGCCGCAAATCAAACGTTTTCCCGGTGAGAGTTTTGATCACGTTGTTCCCAACGCGGGTGGCCCTAAAGGCTTTCTTACTTCCAGCCAGTGCATGGGTTGTCACTCGGCGACCAACGACGACATGGTTTATCCGTTTGGCGAGTCGAATGCAAAGCCGATAAATATTTCGCCCTATACCGAGTGGCGAGCCTCAATGATGGGCCTGGCCGGCCGCGATCCAATCTTTCACGCCCAGCTCGAATCTGAAAAGACGCTCTACCCAGCACGCACGGAATTTTTTGACAACACTTGTTACCGGTGCCACGGCGTCATGGGCCAGCGCCAGGTAGAGTTGGACAAGAACCAACCCTTCACACATCAGATGGTCTATGCGTTGCCCGGTGACGCGGACGGCAAGTATGGCGCGCTCGCCCGCGACGGAATCTCGTGCTCTGTTTGTCATCAGATGTCGAAGGAAGGTTTGGGTACGTTGCCGGTCTTTACCGGCAAGTTCAAGATCGAGCCTTTCAACGTCGCAAACGGGCCGTACGATAAGTTAGTGACTCTGCCGATGAAGCAGGCTACGGGGATCACGCCGCGTTTCGCCGATCACATCAAATCGTCCGCACTTTGTGGCAGTTGCCACACGGTCATTCTCCCCGTCTTTGATAAGCAGGGCAGAGCCGTGCTCGACAAGAATGGAAAACCAAAAGAGTTTTACGAACAGACTACCTATCCTGAGTGGCTCAACAGTGTCTATCAAAACGAACGGGCGCCGATAAACAGCGCTACAGTGCGGACCTGCCAGGACTGTCACATGCCCCGTGACTATCAGGGCCGACAGATCCTTTCCCGCGTCGCCAACATTGAAGACAACAACTATCCGTACACTGATTACCGCGCGCCGGACAAGGAAATTACGCTGCGCATACGCGATCAGTATTCGCGACACACGCTGGTCGGCGTCAATCAATTTGGCCTGATGATGTTCCAGCAGTTTCCGGCGATCCTGGGAATCCGCACGGCGGATTATATGTTTGGGCAAGGGGCTTTGGGGTTAGAGACGTCGCAGAGCTCGAGCAATGACTTGGCAACCAAAGACACCGCCAAAATTGAAGTGACTTCGCTGAATCGTAACGGCAATTCCCTCGAAGCTTCGGTCCGGGTTGAGAATCTGGCGGGACACAGTTTGCCGTCGGGTGTCGCCTTCCGCCGGGCGTTTCTGACTTTTGAAGTACTGGACAGTGAAGGCAAAGTGATCTGGGCTTCAGGACGAACGAACAGTGTCGGGGCGATCGTGGCCGGTACGGGCGAAGAGGTTTTGCCGACTGAGTTCTTCTACGATCCCGCCACGCGCAAACAGGTTTTTCAGCCGCACTACGAAGTCATTAACGATCAGCGCCAGGTGCAGATTTACGAAGAAGTAGTCGAAGATCCGCAGGGAAAGATCACCACCAGCTTTACCGCTTTGAATCATCCGCTGAAAAACAATCGCCTGTTACCGAAAGGCTGGCGGGCCGACGGACCCTACGCCGAACATACCGGCCCGCACGGAGACGCCGAACGCGATCCTGAGTACGTGAACAAATCAGGCGCAACGGGCGCGGACCGAATTCTCTATCGAATTCCCCTGGATGATCGGACGCGCGCCGCCGTATCTGTCCGAGTCACGCTCAACTATCAGGCGATTCCGCCTTACTACCTTAAAGACCGCTTCACGATTGGCAAGGGAGCCGAAACCGAGCGTCTGGCCTATCTCGCCAGTCACCTGACGGTCGCGAGCACTCCGATTGAAAACTGGAAGCTGCGTCTGGTGTGCACGACGCGAAAACTGGACGACACAAAGAGTACGGCTTGCGGTCGGTAACCCGCGCAAGCGTGTTTGGCTAACCACTCACCGTTTCGATTTGGCTGTGCCATGCCGATGCGCGGCAAGTCTCTGACTTGCCGTGAGTGCCTTAGCAGTTAGGAAGGGTCTTAGACCCGAGAATTCTTAGCGGCTTGTGTGTGTCGGCAAGTCAGAGACTTGCCGCGCATCGAGCGGCGTAGCCGTTACGATTTCTTGCTCTTCATTTGGTTTGCAGCATCCAACAGCCCAATCATCGAGCACCACGAAGCCCAACGCTCTGGGCGACAAACCGCGTTCAATAACGATGTGAAGGCAGGCCGATGTGGATATGCGGGCCGGTGGCTACGCCGGGTATCGCGCCACGAAAAGCCGAGAAGGGAATCCCGTTCGCGCGCAGGAATTCCATCAGCGCCTGACCCTCCACGCCATCAGGATTAAGTGAGACGTCCATCGCGTTGCGATGATCCAGCCGCCAGCGATCGTGAATCGCTCCCTGGCCGAACACCGCGATGGGCAGCGGCCGATTGAACCTTTGCAGAAAGAAGTTCTGAATCTTGCCGGCGTTTGACAACACCCAGGCACCGGCGCCGGCATAGCGAATGAAAGAAGTCGTCTGCACAAAACCACCTTTGCGCAGACGGCCGAGTTTGGCGATCTGTTTGTCGCCTTCGATTTCGATCAGCGTCTGCGCAATCTGCGTGTCGGCCGAAGCGATTTGCTGCTTGACGCCGGCGACCTTGTTCTTCTCGGTAGTGATTGCCCGCTCGTTATCCTCGAGCTGGTTCTTTGAAATCAATCCATCCTTGAACAGTTTCTGTGACTGAGTGTAACGAGCTTCCGCTTTGCTCTGGCTGGCTTCATACAGTGCCAAAAGTTTTTCCAGACTGGCTTTGAGTTCCTTTGTGGTCTTGATGTATTCGTCGCGGAGCTTGTCGAGTTCGGTGGCCCGTTGCGGTTTTGGTTTCTGAGTTTTGACGCTGCGTTTCTTTTGCGGGGCCGTAGATTTGTTTTGAGTCTGGGTGTACCCGCTTGCTACGGCAAGCGGTTCTGCACCGGAACAAAAAGAAGCCACGACTGCGGAAGCGACGCCGAACAGACAAGTAAGCCGATGTTTGTTGAGATAGGACATTGAGACCGCGATTCCCGGGGGTAAACCTATGATACATCGGCGCGAGCATCGAGGCGACTCAATCAGTCGGCGAAGCCGACGGCTATATCAGTAGCCCACAGCGCAAGCTGTGGGTTAACTCACAACTCATCGAACATCACTTCATCGACATAGCACCAGCCCCACTCTTCTCCAGGTTGGAATGATTTGATGATTGGGTGAGAGGTCGCATGAAAATGTTTTGTGGCGTGTGTGTTTGGTGAAGAGTCGCAACAGCCGACGTGCCCGCAGGTCATGCAAAGGCGCAGATGTACCCAGGTGGCGCCAATGCGCAGGCAATCTTCACAGCCGTCGGCGCTCGGGGTTACTTCCTTAATCTGATCGAGATGTGTGCAGGTCATTTTGATCTCCTCGTCAAGAGACTCTCGGGGTGTCAGAACCGGGAGCGGTAGCGACCGGATCATGAGCTCAACTTTGCAGCCGCTTCGAAGCATAGACTGCTGCTTCGATTAATGTTGAGAGATCTTGTTCGCGTGTCGAGTTTAGCATCCGGTCGCTACCGCTCCCGGTTCTGTAACGCACTGATTCCTCAAATCCAGGGCGCGACAAGGCCAACTTTCTCCAGAAAAAGAATGCAGGCTAACAGCTCGCGCTACATCAACGCCCGAATCCATCCGCCATCGACCGGAATCGAAGTTCCGGTGATATAGCTGGCGCGTTCGGAAACCAGAAAAGCAGCGAGGGCCGCAAATTCGTGTGGTTCTCCGAGTCGCCTCATGGGAACTTCTTTTTCCCATCTCGCGACAAACTCAGCCGGGCTGATGCCTTCCTTTTCAGCCATCATGCGCGACAACTCTTCGATGCGTTCGGTGCGCGTATAACCCGGCATGATGTTGTTAACCGTAATTCCGAACGGCGCGACCTCATTCGCCAGCGTGCGCGCAAATCCTGTTACTGCTGCCCGCAAACTGTTGGACAAGATCAGGTTTTCAACCGGCTGCTTCACTGCGATTGAAGTTATGTTGAGAATGCGGCCCCAACGCCGCTGTTTCATGCCCGGCAAGACGTTGCGCGCCAGTTCGACCGCGCTGAAAAGCAAAAGCCGAGTCGCGGCTTCCCAATCTTCCTGATTGAACCTCTCGAATGGTCCAGCGAGCGGACCGCCGCTGTTCGTCACCAGAATGTCGATGCGGCCGAATCGTTCGATACCGGATTGAACCAGATGCACCACGTCATCGGCCTGAGAAACATCGGCCGTCAGGGCGAGTACTTCGGCGCCTGTCGCTTTCGTGATCTCGTTCGCGGTGGTGTTGATGGTCTCTGCGTTACGCGAGCAGATGACTAACGTAGCGCCTTCCGCGGCAAGTTCTTCGGCGACGGCGCGGCCAAGTCCGCGACTGGCAGCGGCGACGAGTGCGACTTTGTTCTTTAGTCCGAGATCCATTTTTTCTTTCCGCAGATTACGCAGATTTCACAGATTATGCCTAACACAAAAACAAGGCCCAGGCCCGCTACTTGCCTCTCTGTTCTAAATCTGTGTAGTCGGTGTAATCTGCGGATTGATATCTACCAACTCGATCACTTCTGTCTTAAGTAATCATCAGTCTTATCCAGCCAGTCCTGCCGGGGCGGACTGAAGACATCAACGTCGAGCGTATCTTCCAGAGCTTCGGCTTTGTGTGGAACGTGCGAAGGTATGTGCAGGACCTCTCCGGCCAGCACATCGATTACCTGAGCTTCATCCGCGCCGATCCAAAAACGCAGGCCGCCTTCCAGGATATAAGTGATCTGCTCGTTTTCGTGGGAATGGCGCGGCACGATCGCGCCTTTCTTTAGATAGACGTGCGCCAACATCATGCGGTCGCCGGTAATCAGCTTTCGTGAAAGCACTTCAGACAGTGGCTCTTCGGGAATATCATTCCAGCGGTGATGCGTGACAGTTCTTTGCTCCATAAGTTATCTCCAGGGGTGGCGCAAATTGGTAATTTGCGGCGCGTCGCAAGTTACCAACTTGCGCTACAATCAGTCCACAAATTACCGCATGCGTAACGGCAAGTAAATCCGGAACCGGTATGCTGAGGCAGGCGTTGCAAGCTGAGGTTGCCGGTCCGGCTCTAAACTGACCCGCCGCGCGTGATATGATTCCTGACCAATATGGATCTTTAAGTAACCAAACCGGTCCGTTTGCCGTCTAAAGCTTTCAGATACGTCCGTAACGGCCGCTCTCCAGGCAGCTTTTCGAGGTAAGAAATAATGTTAATTAAGAAGTTTGCTCCGATTCTGATCTTGCTTGTGTCTGTGGTGTATTGCTTTGCGCAGGACCCTTCTCAACCTGCCCCGGCGCAGTCGACACCCGATCCCGGGCAACAACAGGAAGAAAAGCTGAAACTTGAGCGCAAAGCGACGGCTTTGCTCGAACAGGTAGTCATTGAAGCGCAGGGCATGAAGCTGCCTGAAAATCGCGCGCGCGTACAGATTACCGCGGCCGACATGCTTTGGGATCGCAGCCAGGCGCGCGCACGCGGATTGTTTTCCGACGCGGCAACGGTGCTCGGGCAAATGGCGCTCGACGCCGACCGAACGGATCGCGAAGAGGTGCAGACGCTGAATCAGTTGCGCCAGGAACTGGTGTTGACCGCCGCGCGTCACGATGCCGACCTTGCTTATCATATGCTGCGTTCGACGCAATCGTTGACTGCTAACAACGCCGGCAACGGTCGGCGCTTTCCTGTCGACCCGCAAAGCAATCTGGAGCAGAACCTGTTGGCGGCCATTGCCGCCAGCGATCCGAAAGTTGCATATCAAAAAGCCAACGAATCTTTGGACAAGGGCGAGTATCCGACTGCCCTGGCCCGGGTGCTGGCGCAATTGCAAGTTAAAGACCCGGAAGCATTCAAGAAGCTTTCCGATAAGACACTTAGCCGTCTGGGTTCGGATAGTCTCCTGGCCAGCCGCGAAGCAACCAGTCTCGCGATGAGTTTGCTGATGCCGGGTCCGCGAGTAAGTGCTTCAACTTCCGCCGACGCAAACAAGTCTGCGGCAAACACCGCGCAGGTACTTAACGAATCGGCTTATCATGACTTGATGGATAACGCAGTCACGGCGTCGCTCAATGTTACGTCGCTTGGTCCGGGCAACATGAATCGAGGCGGCGGAGGTCGCGGTCCATTTCGCGCGGCCCAGCAAAATCAACAAAGTACTACATCCCAGAACGCCACCGACGACACCCAGGCGCGACAGAACAACGCCCGCATGCTGCTGTTTGGTTTGTCGACGATGTTGCCACAGATCGATCAGTACCTGCCTGAGCGCGCCCCGGCTCTGCGACAGAAGCTAACCGATCTGGGCATGGGAAATAATGCCATGATGAACTATGGCAACCAGATGCGAACCGCTATGCAGCAGGGCACCAGCGATAGCCTGGAAGCGGCCGCCAAGGTGGCGCCGCCACAGATTCAGTCGCGGCTCTATCAGCAGGCGGCCCAGAAAGCGATTGATGAAGGTAATACGGATCGCGCGCTGCAAATCGCCAACGATCACCTCGACGAGTCGGGGCGCAATTCGATCATGCAGGCGGTCGACTTTAAGCGAATGGCTACCGATGCTTCGCCGGAAAAGCTCAACGACATCAAACTAAAACTCGCGGCTTTACCGTCGGATTCAGATCGCGTGAAGTATCTGATCGAGCTGGCCACTGCCACGCAAAAGGACAACCCGAAACTGGCGCTGCGCTTTCTCGAAGATGCGCGCACTCTGGTTAGCAGGCGAGCCACGAACTTCAAAGAGTTTGAGGATCAACTCCAGGTTGCCGACGCGTTTGCTCCTCTTGATCCGAAGCGCAGCTTTGATGTGCTCGAGCTGGGTATTGCGCAACTCAACGAGTTGTTGGCAGCCGCCCAGGTGCTGAATGGATTCGAAGTAGATGTCTTCCGTGACGGTGAACTTCCGCTTCAGGGCGGGAGCGACCTGGGCAATATGATCGCGCGTTACGGGCAGGAACTGGCGGCGTTGGCGAAAGTCGATTTTGACCGCGCGCGCATAACCGCGGATCGTTTTCAGCTGGCCGAGCCGCGTCTGCTGGCCAAGCTTTCCATCGTGCAAGTTGCTTTCGGAGTGCAACCAACGATCGTGAACAATAACCGCCGCCGTCAGGACTTTCAGTTCCTTGTGCGATAGTTAGCAATCGGCATCGTCGGGCAGTAGCCCCGACTCAAAACAAGAAGGTCGCTTTGAAGGCGAAACGGGAAGCGCTCGCTAAGGCGAGCGTTTCTGTTTACGCTGACTGGATTGTTGGAGTCGCATCTTCTGGGCCGCGACCTTCAAAACCTCTCGCACCTGCTGATCCCAGTACTCCCAATTGTGATTGCCCGGCAGCTCGCGGTACTCGTGAGGGATCTTCTTCTCGCGCAGCAGCGCGGCGAACTTTTGGTTCATATCGACCAGGAAATCTTCCGTGCCGCAGTCCAGATAAATATAAGGCAGCCCGGCCACCCGGGCAGGGGTTAGTCCACGAGTGATTTGAAGAATATCGTTTCTTTTACGCGTCTCAGATCCGACCGGCCCAAAGACACCGAAGACTGAATCGCGAATCGTTTTCAGATCCTTCAAGTCCGTTTCTGTCCAGGAAGCGACTGCCAGTGCTCCACTCAGCGACCCGGCAAAAACAAAGTGATCGGGATATTTCAAACCAAACTTGAGCGCGCCATAGCCGCCCATCGACAGTCCGGCAATTCCGCGCGCATAACGCGTCTGGATCGTGCGAAACCTTCTGTCGACGTCCGGAATAAGTTCCTGCAGGATGTAGCTTTCATATTTGTCCGCCGCCGTGCCCGCGCTGTCCGTGTACCAACCATCGTCGCCTTCCGGCGTGACGACGATCATTCGATAATCCGCCGCATAATCCGCGAGATTTGTTCTGGCGACCCAATCGCTGTAGTGACCTGAAAAGCCGTGCAACAGGTAGAGCACCGGATATCTGCTCCGCGGCGATGTCTGGTAATCGCGGGGCAGGATGACGTTGTAGGGCAAAGCCTTCCCGATCAGCCTGCTCTGCAGTTGAACCGTTTCGACTGGCGGTTTTTGGGCGTTAACGGTGAGTGTTAAGAGAAAAAAAGTAGCCAGCAGGGTAACGCACGATCTGCGGCTTGCGATTTTGACTCTAGTGTTTGGGCAGTTCATTTAAGCTCGAAACGAGATCGCTGCTCTTATAAGATGGATCTTCAACGCAAAGGTCGCAAGGTTTTTCGCAAAGAGCGCGAAAAAGTTTTCCTTTGCGAAACTTTGTGGGATCTCTTCGCGTCCTTTGCGTTAAGCCTTGGTAGATCTATTACTAATCGATTGAGTAAACAAGGGCCGACATCAACATCAAGACCCCCCCAGCCATGATTGATAGATTCGTCTCTGCTGTTCAGTCGTTTGGGCCAAAGGAACTATTCGATAAGACCCATCGACCCGGCTGCCCAGGCGAATGTCAAAGTTGCGAAGATCGTCGAAGCGGAACACCGTCAAGCGAACCTTGTCGCCGGGACGCTTGGCCGCGATCATTGACTCGAAAGTGTCTTTGGTAACGCGCGCGCCATCGAGTGCCACAATCTCATCCTTTGCATTCAGTCCCTGCTCGTAGGCCGGCGTGCCGCTGCGAACGCTCGTAACCATCAGATGGTCGCCCTGCTGATCGAGGTCAGCACCAAGAAAAGCTTTCTTGGGTACTGAAGCATCCGCTCCCTGTTCCAGACGCAGTCCGGCGCCGGCCAGTATCTCATCATAAGCAGAAACCAGGTCGTCCTTGCCACGCACATAGCGCGCGAAAAATTGTTCCAGACTGGCGCCGGCCATCTGCTCACAGGCTTTCTGAAAATCCGCCGGGGTGTAGTTGCGTCCTTTCTGAAAAAACTCTGCATAGAGATAACGCATTACATCGTCGAGTGACTTACGGTTGTCAGTACGCCGGCGAATCTCCAGGTCCAGCAGCAGACCGAGCAACTCGCCTTTGTCGTAATAAGAGATTTGCGAGTTCACCGAATTTTCATCCGCGCGATAGTATTTTATCCACGCGTCAAAGCTGGCTTCCTCGACGCTCATCACTTCCCGACCGGGTGTATTCTGAAAATCTTCGATCTGTCTGGCGAGGTGATTTAGATAAGCTTCTTTCGACATCAGTCCTGCTCGTCGCACCATCAAATTGCCGTAGTACTCGGTGATTCCTTCGGCCACCCATAACAGTCGCGTGTAATTTTCTTGGTTGTAATCAAACGGCCCGAGCGCGTCGGGACGAATTCGTTTGACGTTCCACAGGTGGAAGAATTCGTGCGCGACCAGCGATTGAAAGCGACGGTAGCCATCTTCATCGGCGAAGCCGAAGCGCCGGAAACCGAGCGCCGTCGAGTTCAAATGTTCCAGTCCGCCGCCGGTATTCGAACGCAAATGCAGGATGAACGTGTAATCGTGATAGGGAATTCCGCCGAACATCGAGACTTCGGCTTCGACAATCCGGCGAACTTCGTTGCGCAGGCGCTCCGGATCATAATTGCCTTCGCCGTCAATCACGATTCGATGCGCGACGCCGCGCACCTGAAAGTCGAGTTGTTTGAAGTTACTCACCTCGACAGGCGAGTCGTAAAGGATGTCGAAGTTCTCAGCGCGAAAGCTGTTTGGCCGCCCGGCGACGGCGGGCAAGCCCGTAGCGACCTTCCAATTCCCGAATGGATTAACGCTTAGCGTCGAGGGCGATTCCAGACGCCCTTCCGGATACATCAACAGCGCTGCGTTGTTCCAGAAGGCATGGTCCGAATTCAATTCATTCGTGCGCACCGACAACTCGTTCGCATAGACGCGATAAGTCGCCCGCCACTGTCGCGCGCCGCTGGTCTTTACCCGCCAGGTATTCTTGTTAACTTTTGTCCACTCCAGAGTCCGTCCTTTGGCATCCGCGGCAAAGTCCTGCACGTGGCGCTCGAATTCACGAACCAGATACGAGCCGGGCGTCCACACCGGCATCATCAAATTGGTTTCGTTCGGCACCTGAAGGTTCGCCGGAACCTGGAGGCGCATTTCGACTTCCAACAAGTGGGTCCACGGTTTGGACATTGAGACTGTGAACGAGATGTCAGATGAAAGAGGAGAGCTTGTCTGAGCTTGGACAGCGCCGGCTGCGAGCAGTAAAAGCACCGTGAACTGAGTGGCAATGAATAGATTTCGACGGCGACACATTTCCCTGCCTTTACCTCGACGTATTGAAGAGTTAGAACGAGTAGATGTTACTACGAATGCTGATCGAGTCAGAACCGCCTGCGGTAGCGGGCGGTTGATCTTCGGATCGGATTATCATCACCGAATGCGGATCAACCGCCCGCTACCGCAGGCGGTTCTGACTAGGTTTCCACCGTCAACAGTTTTATAGTTGCTTAGTTCCAAAACAAACCGAATCGAAAGGGCAACTGCCATGCTTCGCAGATTAACTGCTACCTCTTCTTCCTGGGTTACGCTTCCATTGCGACTGGCGCTGGGCGCTATCTTCATCGCGCACGGCTCGCAGAAAGTTTTGGGGGCTTTCAATGGACCGGGCTGGGCCAAGTGGACATCCATGTCGCAGCTGGCACCGTTTCCCTTCATGCGGCCAACCTGGCTGTGGCTTGGGGCTGCCGCCGTCTCCGAGCTGGTGGGTGGCATTTTGATTCTGCTGGGATTCCTGGCCAGACTCGGGGCCTTTCTGATCATTTGCGTTGTGTTGACGGCGATCATCGGCGTGCATTGGCCAGCGTTCTTTATCCCGACGGGCATGGAGTTCGCGGTGGCGTGTCTCGGCGGGGCGCTGGCGCTTTTGATTGCGGGTGGTGGCCAGGCCTCGGTTGATCGGATCATTAGCGGACGCAGATAGGATCAATCCTTGCCACAGAGAAACGGAGACGCAGAGACGGTAAGAAATTAGCCGAGTCATGGTCAGTTCGTACCTTCCTCTTGACTCTGTGTCTCCGTGGCTAACTCAAAAATTGCATGAAGCGCTCGCCTCTATTCGTCATCTTCATCACTGTCTTCATCGATCTCGTCGGATTTGGGATCGTGATTCCGGTGCTGCCTTACTATGCCGAAGGCACGCGCTTTGGCGCCACGCCGCGCGAGGTGGGTCTGCTATTCGCGTCGTATTCCGTGATGCAACTCGTGTTCGCGCCCGTGCTGGGAAGACTGTCGGACAAGTATGGGCGCCGGCCGATTCTATTAATCAGTCTGCTCGGCACTAGTCTGGGTTTTCTGATCCTTGGATTTGCCTCCACGCTGTGGATGCTGTTTCTCGGCCGCATCATCGACGGGATTTCCGGCGGCAACATCTCAACCGCGCAAGCCTACATCGCCGATGTCACCACCAAAGAGGATCGCGCCAAGGGCATGGGCCTGATTGGCGCGGCCTTTGGTTTGGGTTTCGTTTTCGGTCCGGCAATTGGCGGCATTCTGAGTCGCTGGGGCATCAACGTGCCGTTTCTATTTGCCGGCGGACTCGCCCTTGCCAACGCCATCCTGCTTTATTTCACTTTGCCGGAAACGGTCACCGCAGATCATCCGGCCCGCGTCTCAGCCGCGCGAGGTCGTGGTTGGAAGCAACTATTGGAGGCGCTCGGACAACGACAACTCGCCTTCGTACTCACAATCTATTTCCTGTCAATCGTGGCTTTCTCGATCATGACGGCATCATTTTCTCTGTTCATGATGTTTCGCCTCGGTTACGACCCCTGGCACAGCGGTTGGATCTTTGCCTTTGTGGGCGTGGTCTCGGCCATAATTCAGGGCGGACTTATCGGCAGACTGGTGAAGCGTTTTGGTGAGCCGGCGCTGGTCATTGCTGGAGGGTTTCTGTTTTCAATAAGCTTGTTCGTCAGTCCGTTTGTCACGGCGGCCATGGGTCTGCTCGGCATACTTTCAGTTGGCGCGTTATCATCGATTGGCAACGCGCTGACCGCGCCCTCGCTGACCAGTCTCGCCTCGAAAAGCGCCAGCGCCGCAGAGCAGGGCAGTGTCCTCGGCGTCACGCAATCAGTAGCCAGCGTGGCGCGCGCCGTCGGTCCGTCGATTGCGGCGGTGCTAATCTACAGCGCGGTGGCCCACTTTGGTTTCGATCGTCAGCCTCAGAATATGAGCGACGCTTCGATCCAGAGAACTTTCTGGACGGCAGCCGCGATCCAGTTCGCCGCATTTCTGCTGGCGATCTATTTTGCGCGGGCGTATCGAGGCAAGTTGTCGGCGAGCGGGTTGGCCGAGGCTGCGTAGTCAGAACCGCCTGCGGTAGCGGGCGGTTGATCCGAGGCAGTCCCAAGATCTGTTTTAGAAATAGAGATCAACCGCCCGCTACCGCAGGCGGTTCTGACAAAATTCCTTCAATTCATCCACGGTCGGCAAGGCCGCGCGTGCGCCCAATGATCGACACTTCAAAGCCGCGACTGCGTTGCCCAATTTCATGCACGTCTCTAAGTCTTCGTCATTCAACATGCCGTAAATGAATCCGGCGTGAAAGGCGTCGCCGGCGCCGGTGGTGTCGCGACATCCTTCGGGGACTTCAAAGGCCGGTGATTCGATGAATTGTCCGTCGCAATAAATCAAAGCGCCGCGGGCACCAAGCGTGGCGCCGACAATTGCGCAACCATAGCGCGCCTTTATTTCGACCAGCGAAGCGCGTTCGTCGCTGATCCCGGTAATGCGGTGCGGGAACTCGGCTGATGTAATCAAGACATCGATCAGAGGCAACAGCTCCGGCAGTCCTTGGTAAATACTATCGATGTCCGCGGTGACAATTGTGCCCGCGTCGTGCGCCGCCTCAGCCATCGCCGCGCGCGCCGGCGGATCTTGTCCATCGATATGCAGGATGCGTCCGCGCCCGGCGAGATCTGTTGGCACTTCATCCGGACGGTAAGAGAGGCGCTCGTCGCGATCCCAAATGATGGTGCGCTCGCCTGAGCGCGAATCGATGATAATGAAAGCAACCTGATTGTCGGCGCCCTCGATCATTTCGGCAAAGTCGAGATTCACGCCTTCGTATTCAATCGCTATCAGACCAAACCTGCCGTCTTCGTCGGAGCCGAAACGTCCGGCATACGCGGTGCTGAGACCGAGGCGCTTTAGCGCCACCATCGCCGACGCAGTCTCGCCGCCGGCAGACTTTTCGTATTCAGTGAATCTGACTTTGGTATCAAATGCGGGGTATTCAGGCACGACGATCAAATGATCGACCGCGTTCAGGCCAAAGCCGACAGCGTCAAAGTCTTTTTGTTTTGGAACTTGAAATGGAATTCGCACGTCAGTTTTTGCCTCTGTTCACCGATCAGCTATCATATCGAAAAGGAAGTTTGCCACAGAGTCACAGAGTCACCGAGAAAAGAAGCCAAGTGAAGAAATGGCGAGAGCGAGCGAACCAAAATCTGCCCTTTCTTTGAGTGATTTCTCAGTGTCTCGGCGCCTCCGGGGCTAATTGTTGAAGTAGTCACTCTAGACGAAAAACTGAAAGAAATTCCGCCCTCACCCGGCGTCCACCTGCAC
>Ga0137359_10002289_pt1 | contig 15337 bp, 20 predicted proteins | sample Mad1_40_16metaG_FD_108281 | JGI IMG/M metagenome (GOLD analysis project Ga0137359, IMG submission 108281) | Vadose zone soil microbial communities from Angelo Coast Range Reserve, California, USA - Mad1_40_16 metaG | ecosystem: Environmental > Terrestrial > Soil > Vadose zone | place: USA... | reverse complement strand
GCAAAGCCTCGCCTTGGGCTTAACTATGCCCGCTGCTTCGCAGCTGGTTGAGCAATCTCCACGAATAAATCAAACTCTATCGCGGCCGCCCTTAACCCAATGACTACTCCGTTTCTCCCCGAACAGATCGAACTCCATCGCGACCGCATGTGGCGGCGCGACGAAGACCTCCGCGTTGAATCAGCTATTGACGCCGAACGTTTCATCGAAGACGTGGGGTTTGCAAATACGCTGACAGATGCCCGTCGCGCGGGTCCATCGTTGTACATCGCAGTGTGCGGCCGCCGCGATGTTAGTTTGCCTCGCAATGTCCAAAAGGATGAAGAGACCCGCCTCACCTGGCACCTCAAGGACGAAGTCATGCGCCGCGGTCGCGTTTACTACGCGAAGCTCGCGGGCGGTCGCTCGATGTTTGTCGCGCCGCGCTTGATAAGTCATTTTGCCGCGGTGTGGATGCCACGCCGAACTGACGAGCCGCTGGTTTTGTCAGACGCAGCCCGGCGTGTGCTCAAAGTGCTCCGGCGCGAACACGAACTGGCCACCGCGGATCTACGCGCGGAAAGCGGAGTCACCGAACGTGCGGCGTTCACACGCGCCCTCGATGAGTTACAACGCCAGATGAAGGTCATCCCTCAGGATGTCATATATCAACCGTTTTCCTACATCTGGATCCCCGGCCGAAGATCGTTTCCCGGCAGAGTTGAGAAAACCGATTCGCCGCAAGACGGCACTGCGAGAGATCGCCCGATCATATCTGGCGGGCGCCGGGATGTCAGTACTCGGCGAGACCGCGCACGCTTCGGGTTTGAGCCGCGTTGAAGCGGGTTCCGGAAACCATCAACTGGTAGACGAAGGATATGCGATCCGCCTCAGACAAGGGATCTACGCGCTGGCATCATCGAAGAACGGCTAACGTTTTTCCCTCTCCCTGGGAGAGGGTTAGGGTGAGGGTTTAGGCTGCGAACTCCAATTGAGTCCTTTTGTCATTGAATGCCATTCGCGCACTGTAGAAATAAAAAAAGGATTGCTCAGTAAACCCTCATCCCCAACCCTTCTCCCAATGGGAGAAGGGAGAAAGACTCAAATCGATGACCTATTGATCCACCCGCTCATGCAGGTGGTACTGATTCCGTCGCTCACGGAGCTCTGACAATCTAGCTTCTAGGTAGGTTCCCGAAAAGAGTTTTCCAGTTCTTTGGTTGCACTCTCGACGGTGCGCTTCGCGTCGTCCAACGTCGTAGTTGCTTTGGTTAATTCGATGGCGATGCTTTGCGCGCGCAGGGTTGCATCGGCGGATGCCGCGCTGGCTTTTTTGAAGCGCTCCTCTGCCTCGCGCTTGTTCTGCGCGGCTTCCTTCGCTGTTGCTTCGGCCTTTTTCTGCGCGGCCTCCAAACTCCTGGCCGCGACACGAGCAGCAGTGAGCGATTTCCTGGCCTGCTGTAATAAAGCTTTCGCGCCACTTATCCGAGCCTGGCGCTCTTTCTGTCGGCTCGCCTGGGCTGCGGCCTCTCGTGCCTTGCTCGATGCAGTGACTGCGCTCTTTGAAGGACTGACGTGCAGCGGTTCCGCGGCGCGCTTGGTTATGCCGGCGCTCGGCGTGAATGAACCTAACGAATCAAAGCCCGGAGGATCGATGTCCTCCGTAAGTCGCCCGAGAGTAGAGCGATCTGAGATTGAAGTGGCGACGGACAACGCCTCGAGTGTAGTGCCAATGCGCCGCAGTGTATCCAGCGAAGGATTGTGACCAGCGTCGCGCAGGGCTTCGGTCGCCAGATCAGACAGGTGCGAGAGTGCGTCGCGGCGCGCGCCGAGAGCTTCCCGCATGTTCACCATCTTTCCGGTGACTTGCGCCTGGCGAAACCGCTGACTCGTCGCAATTAGCTCATCGAATGCTTCACGATGCCGCCAATAGAGTTGATTCACTGTCCAGGCGGAGATTGATGGCTTGGCCAACGCCTTTACGCCTTCGGCCTCACTGACGAAACCGTTTTGCTTCAGTCGAGCGGCTAGTGCCTTGCGGGCAGAAACGAACTCTGTCAGCGGCAGCTTGAACAAGGCATCAATGTCATCGTCGAGTTTGGGCATCGATCTCGATCCGGTATTGCGGTAATGTCTCAATCTAAATTTATCCGGGCAATGTGGTCAGTACCGCCTGCGTCAGCAGGTGGATCAAACACTCAATTCTCAGCTGGAGCTATTGATCCACCCGCTCACGCGGGTGGTACTGACTCGGTCGCTCACGTAGCTCTGACAATCTGTAATTGCGAAACCGCATTTGTCATTTCAAACATTAGCTTGACGATATCTTGTCGTAGTGTTAAGACCATACGCAATTAAGATGACTTAGGGAACGCTCGGAAGGTTTTTGCGCAAAACCCCACGGGCTTTTGTTTTTTTGGCGAATTCAAATTGGAAGTGCAACACCGGTAACTGTTTTCGCTCCAGAGGAGCGAGATGTTTATAGTCCCATGCTTTCCCTATTGTCCCGCGCTCCGGAGGAGCGCAATGTTTTGGCTGGTTCGCCAACGCACCATATATTTCGCTCCTAACGGAGCGAGGATTAATAAGGGCGGCTGGTGCTATAAACATCTCGCTCCTCTGGAGCGAAAACGAATTCACCTCTTGCACTTCAACCTTGAATCCACCTTTTGAAATCAAATGATACCCTTGGGAGAATCGTGATGAAAAAAACCACCCTGGTTATTTTGTTGGCGGCGACGACGACGTTTTTCGCGGCCTGCGGAGGTCCGGCTGGTAACACCGGAACAAATAATGCAAACACAAATACGACCAAGCCGGTTGCTCCGACCGTCGCCGCGCCGATGGCCCTCGAAAAACAGGCCAATGAGGCTTATGTGAAGGGCGATTCAAAGTTTTTTGAGGGAATGCTCAGCGACAAGTTCGTCATTCTCGGCGACGGCCAGCGGATGGACAAGGCCGCAAACGTCAAGATGATCGCCTCGGTCAAGTGCGACATCAAGTCAATGGACCTGACCGAGCCCGCGCTGTCGATGATCGACGCGGACACGTATGCCCTCAGCTATAAGGCCACCTGGGACGGCACTTGCAACGGCCCCGACGGCAAGCCGACGAAGGTGCCGAGCCCGATCCGTTCGGCCAGTATCTGGGTTCGCAGCGGCGACAAATGGCAGGCGGTCTTCCACGGCGAGAATTTGATCGTCGATCCGACGAAACCGGCCGCACCCGCAGCTCCGCCCAAGAAAGAAACGCCGAAGGAGGACGTCAAGACTGCGGCCAATTCAAATACGGCTGCTAACACCGCGGCCACGGCCACGCCCGATGCCAACACCGACGCACTCGTCAAGGTCGAACTCGCGTTATGGGAAGCATGGAAGGACCATGACCCCAAGAAGCTCGACCCTCTGATGGCAAAGGACGTTTCATTTGTGAATATATTCGGCACCTACCTCGGAACGAGGGCCGATGCGATGAAGGACTGGACCGGGGCCGGTTGCCAGGTCAAAAGCGTCAGCGTCACCGATGGCTTCGCCACGGCTCTTTCCCCAACCGTCGAGATGCTCACTCGCAAGGGCACTGCCGAAGGCACTTGCGGCGGTCAGAATGTCGGAGGAACTCCTATCTGGGGCGTGTCAATTTATATTAAGGAAGGCGATGCGTGGAAGTTCGCCTTTGGCATGAATTTGGCCGCTATGTAAGCTTGATGCTGCTAAAAAGTGCTGAAGGCCGGAGTTTATTCGCTCCGGCCTTCTTATGCGAACATTCACGGAACGGACGGCGGAGGCGATTATTAGGTCGGTGCCTCGAGGCCCTCCAGCTCGAGCGAAGAGAACGCGCTAATCATGACGTAGTATCCGTCCGGATCCCGGAGCGCGAACTCCTGTGTTCCAGTGTTCGGGTTCGCCAGCGGCTCCTCTTCGAGACGGGCCACGAGCGCGCGTGCCCTTTTCAATGCCATATCGAAATCGTCGACGCGGAAGAACAAGAGGAGCCCGTTGCCAGGCGTCGCGCTGTCCGGGCTCGTCAACGACGGATGCTCGTGCGCGCCCCACTGGTGCAGGCAGAGCAGGACAGTTCCATCCGCATCGAGGAGCTGACCAAAGTAGGCATGGCCCGGTTGTGTCTCGGGCTGGCCGAAGAGCGACTGGTACCATTTGAAGCTACTCGGCACATCGCTTACGCCGATGATCGTCCAGGTGCGTTTCATGACATCTCTCCCGTCGGCTTAACGGTTGAGAAGTTGACGCGGCGGCGCGCATTCAATCAAGCATTGCCGGATGAACATGTTGCGAAACACGCTCCCGCCCCTCGCGTCCAACGATTTGTGCGAGCGCCTGTAGATTGTAAGGCGCTCTGGTTCGTCATGTAGGAAAAACGGGGAGTGAGGCGTCGCCGTTAACGAGCAAGTGTGTTTGAACGCAAGCCGCGCGTGGCGTCAGAACCAGGAGTGGCAGCGACGGGCTTGTAAGACTTCGCGCGCAGTCGCATCTGACCACTTCTCCTAGCCGTCGTAAGACTTTCGCCCAGACGGATCGAGCCGCCAAGAGCCCAAATAATGCCTTGCTAAGTCCTGGCCAGAGCGGTACATTCGCCCCCAATGCAGGTTGAAAAGCGTATCGCTATAACATCCACGGTGCGTATTGCAACGAGGTGCTCATAATGGGGGCAAATCGCACTTGCTGGCGGATGCTCGGCAATTGGGCGGTCGTAGTTGCTGCCGGACTGTTCCTTCTGACAACCTGGAAGCCGGTCACGCTCGCTGCAACTCCATATGATGAGTGCAAGATCTCCCCGAGAAGTCCGAGTTCGGGCACAGTGGAGCTAATGGACAACGGGGATGGCTCGGACTGCTTGACGATCGGGCATCCTACGAGGTTGTCAGGCCAAACATTTCGGCGCGAAACTAGGCTGCGATTCGCTTGCAACGAAGGCCAATGCCCGGAGTTCATCTGTCACAGTTGTATTTTCGAAGGTTCGCTGCGATTGGACTACTCAAAGAGCCGTGAGCGAGGAAGGCTCGACCTTGATCAATCGACCATCGCAGGCCTCAAGTTGGGCAATTCACTATTTCTTGGGGACGTGTCACTTAAGGGCGTGAACGTCATCCGATGGATTGAGGGAGATGGAGCACAGTTCGAAGCGTTCGACGCGCGCAGCCTTCATGCCGCGGCAGTGGATCTTCCTAATTGTCAATTTCACGGTCTTGTAACGCTTGCTGGCGTTCGAATCGATGGCTCGATCTATCTTGCTTCCGCTGTATTTAGTGACGAGGTGGACGGCAACGGTCTCAGGGCCGGTGCCGCAATTGATCTCTCAGGGGTTCGCTTCGTCGCAGATCCAACGCCGCGCTCAGATCAGATCGCCCATCAAGACTGTAGTTGCGGCGGAAATCCGTGTCCGCAAGGAACGGACGCGAACCCATGGAAGGCCGGACGGGCGAAGGATCCGAATATCTGTCAGTCGATCGAGTTCGTGCACGTACACGCGGAGAACCTTGTCCTCGACGATGCTACGGCGGAGCGATCGGTAGCAATTGCTTTGTCAACCTTCTCCGGCGAACTTTCAATGCGCAACTTTCATTTTTCCAGCACGCTGGATCTGAATCGAACTTCAGCACATGCTATTGACATTCTGAACATCCAACCGACCGCACCCATCGGTTCGGGCTCGATCTTGTTTGACGATCTTCGTGTTGAATATGTACTTGACACCTCGGACGTACAAGGAGTCTCACGGCTAGCGCAGCGCAATTCAAGATCGATGGATGCGCTATTACCGCTGGAGGTGGCGTTGGCGAAACACGGGCTTGTTGAAGCTGCGAGTGCGGTTTTCTTAATCAGGTTGCGGGCCTCACCGTCGTCGCTAACCAGAATAGGCGCGTGGGTGACGGGCTACGGTCGATTCTCGCCGGGAAGTTACCTGGCGGCGTTTGCCCTATTGTGCCTTGTCGGAGGCTTCATCTTCTATGACGAGCGTTTCACGCGCAACTCCGATAGGGAAACTGTAGATGTTGAGAGCGATGGTGCGCTCGCCAACGATCACGCCCAACCCACTCGCCCGCGACTATCAGCGACGAGGTATGTCAATCGCGTGTTCTTGACCCTTGAGTTGATGCTGCCGTCCGTCTTCAACTTCGGCGCCGGCGTGCGCGACAACGTCAAACTTCGACTAAACGATAAGCCTCTTCTGGTCAGTCTCCTAGTTAGGTTCTACCTCTTGTTATGCTGGACCGTCGTCGCGCTCCTTGCCTATTCGATAGCGCTGCGGCTGGTTTCGTAGGCACGTGCGAACAATGTATATCTGGTTCCGTATAAACCCGGCGACCTAAGTTCTCTTCCGTATAAAACCGTGCGCTACGTTCTGTCAAGTCTCTGGTTATCAACAAATTGTCGAATGCCGGACTCGGCCTTTCGGTTTTATGCGGATCCGTATAAACCCGAACCCTCGCGGGAACCCGGTCGCTATCGCTCCCGGCACTGACCTCATCATTTGAGTATCGATCCCACTGTCACCGCAGCACCGCTAACGTCGGCGTGCGTTTATGCCAATCCGTAGCCTGCTCAAAGGCGTGAGCAAAGGCCAGCACTCTTCCCTCGCCAAAGCGTGGTCCGGCGATTTGCAAACCGATTGGCAGTCCGGCGCTGGTGAAACCACATGGAATCGAGATCGTGGGCAATCCGTAAGCATTGAAGGGCCGAGTATTGCGCAGCCAGAGCTCGCCTGCCGGGTTAGGCGACATATTCGAAGCTTCTTCGATCGTTATCGGAGGTACGGGAGTCGTCGGTGTTATCAACAAATCGACTTCAGCAAATACGTCGTTGACTGTGCGGCGCACGCGTTCAAGCGCGAAACGATCCTCAACATAAGCACCGGTGTCTGCAGTCGCTGCCTGGGCCAGTCGTTGTCGCATCCATGGGCGATACAACTCAGGTGAGTTGGTAAAGTAGTTTTTGTGGACAGCGTAGACTTCGGGGGCCTGCACAGCAGTTGGTACTGAAGGAAGCAGGGCTTCTATGACCTCCAAAGAGATGTTGCGAATGACTTCAATGGCTTCGTTTATGGCCAGCTCAATGTCCGCATCGAGGTCTGCAAAGAAAGGCTGACGCGCAACGCCAATTCGGAAGTCAGTCTTCACGTTCAAAGCGTTCGCGTACTGTGCGTATTGTTCCGTTGGCCAATCGACGCAGGTAACATCCAAAGCGTCGTAGCCGGCAATCGCTTCCAGCATGAGGGCGGCGTCCCTGACATTGCGACAGATCGGTCCGACGTGATCCAGCGACCATGAAAGAGGAAACACGCCGCGCGTACTCACGCGCCCGTAGGTTGGCTTGAGGCCTACCACCCCGCAAAAAGCTGCCGGCTCGCGAATCGAGCCACCCGTGTCAGAGCCGATCGCCCCGAAGCACATCCCCGCTGCCACCGCGGCTGCCGATCCACCCGAAGAACCTCCGGCGATATGTTTGGGGTTCCAGGGATTGTGCACCGCGCCAAAGTGGCTTGATGCCGAGGTCCCTCCGTAAGCAAACTCCTGCAGGTTCTGTTTACCAAGCAGCACTGCGCCGGCGCGCTTCAGGCGTTGCACCACCTCGGCATCTTCAGTTGGCACTCGGTCTGCAAATAAAGCGCTGCCGCAAGTAGTGCGAACTCCGGCCGTGTCGATCAGATCCTTCAAGCCGATCGGAATGCCGTGCAGTGGTCCGCGCCACTGGCCGCGCTGAATCTCGTCTTCGGCCGCGCGCGCCTGGGCCAACGCACCCTCTCGAGTGACGGTGATGAAAGCGTTGAGCACAGGATTACGACGCTCGACGCGATCCAGGCAGGCGGTGGCGAGATCCACCGGCGAGATCTTTTTTTGGCGCAGCAACTCAGCCGCTTCGCTGATACTGAGGTCAATCATTTCGGTCGTCTTAGATTACGGTCTGGATATTTGGGCAAGCTTACTCTATGGTCCCGCAATCAAGGATGACAGAGATTGTAGCGATATCAGGCTGAAGGCGTAAAATGCCGACTAATGGCTGTGCCACTCCGATGCGCGGCAAGTCTTTGACTTGCCGGGAAGGGTCTCTTTCGATCGGGTGGTCTAAGACTGTCCCAAGGTCACAGACATCAGAAGAGGAGGGCCTCGGCGAGTTCATTGTCCGCGTCGGGAGTGAACCGAATGATCATCTGCGGTTAGCGCGACTTCATGAATTCAGCTTTGATTTCGTCCCATGTGCGGCCTTGCCCGGGATTACTTCTGGCCGACTCCAACCGTCGATCGAGTTCTCGCTTCTGCGCGTCGGTTAACTCAAAGGCCTGATTCTCTTCAGCGATGGTGTCCCAAATTTCTTCTACCAAAACGATTCGGTCAGATATGCTTAACTTCTTCGCCTGTTCGGTTAACTCGCTGTGCATGGCCGACATTATATCACTCTCTATTATCGGCCAAAGCGGACTGGGGAATGACAGCTAGCCTTCGTGCTATAGTTCTTTCGTTCCCCCCAGCTTACCTATACTGCTTTCCTTCGATTACTCCCGATCGATTGGAAAGCGAGAGAATCTTCAACGGAGGTACGGACTAATGGTTCATGAAATGATTGATGGAACGTATCGTCAAACTAATCTGGCGAACGAGTCGCCGGAATACCTGGCAAAGCGCGAGGAGCTGCGGCTGGCAGAAATTGAATTACTCAACACGCGTGAAAGAGTCGCGGGGCTGCGGCGGGGACTTCCAAAGGGTGCGACGATTCAGGATTACGAGTTCATAGAAGGTCCAACGTCGCTTGACGATGGCGATGGTCCGACAAGAAAAGTACGCCTGAGCGAACTGTTCACTGCGCCTGATCGTTCGCTCGTGATTTACCACTTCATGTACGGCAAGAAGCAAACCGTAGCGTGCCCAATGTGTACCGCCTGGATCGATGGCTACAATGGCGTTGCTCAACACATCGCGCAAAACGTCGACCTGGCAATTGTCGCGGCGGCTGATCCGTCCACGTTGCGAGCGCACGCGCGAAGCAGAGGTTGGGACAAACTACGTCTGCTCAGTGCGGGGGACAGCACTTTTAAATACGATCTCGGCAGCGAAGATGCGTCGGGACATCAGGATTCGACAATCTCAGTCTTCACGCGCGATCAGGATGGCACGCTACGCCATTTTTACAGTGGCCATCCCTGGCTGGCCGACGACATCAAAGAGCGCGGCATCGATGAGTTGATTCCGGTTTGGAACATGCTGGACCTGACGCCGCAGGGACGTGGCAAGTTTTACGCATCGCTCGAGTACGGGTTAAAGGTGCAAGGGGTGCAAGCGGCCCGCGGTTGAGGAAGACGAAAACGCCGAAGGCGCGAAATGTTGTAATAGCCTGGGCTAACGCCCCAGGTAACGTATTGTAAGAGGAAGTAAGCGCTGAAGGCGCGCAATAAAATGGATTGAGCGAAGGCTGTCACATTCGTCGATTCATTTCGCGCTTTCAGCGCTTGTTTGATTTCAAAATTGCTTGTTTCCTGGGCCGTTGGCCCAGGCTATTACATTTCGCGCCTTCGGCGCTGAGTAAGAAAGGAACTCTTATGTCGAAACTTCGCGTGCACAGTTTCTCGATCTCAATCGATGGATACGGTGCAGGGCCGGGGCAGGATCTTGAGAATCCGCTCGGAGTTGGCGGCCTCAAAGTGTTTGATTGGTTCTTTCCCACGCGCACGTGGCAGCGGATGCACGGCAACCAAGATGGCGAGACCGGCGTCGACGACGACATTGCCGCACGGGGTTTTGAGAATATCGGCGCTTACATTCTCGGGCGGAATATGTTTGGGCCCGTCAGAGGCGCGTGGCCAGAAGGGCGGGATGAGTGGAAAGGCTGGTGGGGTGACGAGCCGCCGTATCACACGCCCGTCTTTGTGCTCACCCATTACCCGCGGGCTCCGCTCAAGATGGCAGGCGGCACCACATTTCACTTTGTCATTGAAGGCATTCACTCAGCCCTCGAGCAGGCCAAAGACGCGGCGGGTGGGCACGACGTGAGATTGGGAGGCGGCGTCTCTACCATTCGGCAATATCTGAGTGCAGCGCTAATTGATGAGTTACATCTGGCAATCGTGCCGGCCCTGCTCGGTAGTGGGGAGCACTTGCTTGGTGGTCTGAATTTGCCGAAGCTAGGATATGAATGCGCTGAGCGCATTGAGGGTGCGAGGGCCACGCATGTGACGCTCAGAAAGCGCGCATGATCTCTGTCTATCCAACTCGCGACTTCCATATCTCAGGATCGCGACGGGAATGGAAAACAGCTATCACCTGGATCTCATTTGCTCTGATTTCATAAACAACTGCGAACGGGAAACGGCGAACAACCGCGCGTCTGAGAATTTTGTAGGCGATGGGATACTGCTTCGGATTACGAACGACTCGCGACCAGGGCGTCGTCGACGCTCTCCATGAATTCGATGTCTAAATCCGCGCGTTGATGGGCATACCATTCGCAGGCCTCGGCGAGTTCGGCATCGGCGTCGGGAGTGAACCGAATGATCATGCACGGTTAGCGCGACTTCATGAATTCAGCTTTGATCTCGTCCCAAGTCCGACCGTGACCGGGATTGGTTCTGGCCGACTCCAACCGTCGATCGAGTTCTCGCTTCTGCGCGTCAGTTAACTCAAAGGCCTGATTCTCTTCGACGATGGTGTCCCAAATTTCTTCGACCAGGAGGATTCGGTCAGAGATACTGAGCTTCTTCGCCTGTTCGGTTAACTCGCTTTGCATGGTGGGCATTATACCAAAGCACCAGGGGGAGAACTATTGACTTACCTTAGGCTTTGACCACATCACGTAATTCTTAAATACATAGATCCATGGCACGATGAGAATTATGAAGGGAGCCCCAATGAATACATGCGCCATCTCGTCGGCGGGTGAGCCTGCAAGTGCGCCGACCCTCCACAAAGGGTAAGCGACCACGATCACCCAGAGCGTCTTGTAAAAGATCATGAAGATCACGATCGGCAGCCATCTCAGCGGCTTTATCAGGCCGAAGATAGACAACGTCGGGTACGCCGCCCAGACGCAGTAGGCCACGGCCTTGGTATGGTCCCAGGGGCCCTGGTGGTTGATGATCGTTCCCAACGTCTGCACACCCACGCCAATGAACATCAAAAAATAGAGCACTCTCAGGAGGTAAATGTTTATCGGGCGAACGCCCTCGTATTTCACGTAGTTCGGCGTGAAGACATATCTAATGAACGACATAATGCGTCAGTTACGTGCGGAATGAAGAAGATGTTTCCACTTTTGTGCGGATGCATCGAACGAGTTCCGACGCTCGTTTCAGCTACTCGTGGCAGAAGAGACTTCCCGGTCTCTGGCTGCATCAGACTTGAAACACCTAAGCGCAGATCCCTTAACGCGAATCAAGGCATAGGTGGCAAATGACGCGACGATTATGGCCGCGATATTTATCAGCAGCGCCAGGAGGCGACTCGTTGGTGGAGTCGAAATCGAACCCGGAAATCCGAGCATTAGACACAACCCAAGCCAGGACGGAATGATCGCCACTTGGGCGGTAGCGGCCAACCCGATCATTTCGCGTCTACCCACGTCGTCGGCCGTTGCCAGGCCGGCCGCCACTCCCACCGCGCACGAGATTAAGAAACCTGCCTTAAGCGAATTGAAGTCTGAATACTGAACCGGCGGGCTACTCAAGAGCGCAACGACCACGCCTCCCAGGATCAGCAGGGCCGTAGCAACCACGAGCGACAATAGACCTTGCATTGCTAGTCTCCATTGTTGCGTCCAGAGCCCAAAGCCCACGCTTAGCATCAACGGCAGCAGGGGAATGAACAGTAAGCCCGCAATAATGAAGAGCAGTCGATACTCAACCAGACCATATGCCAGGAGCAGCGCACCGATTAGAATTCGCCCGACGAAGCCGTAGGTTACCTGGGAGAATTGCCAGAGCTCTTCAAAGATGTCGAAGGACGGTTCCACCAGTGGACGAACGAGCGTACTCAATTTCTCGCGAGAGACGATGGAGCGCGGTTGGCGAATAGCTATGGAAAATTCTTCTCGTGAGAAAAAAGCGTTGCTGGTGAGGTCATCGAGAAAACTCTTGGACAGATGAGTCCCGACTTCCATCTCGATAGAATCCTTTATTATCTCTGATCCGCCGGCAGTTAGAATGCGCCGCTCCCCAATTGTCACCTCGTAAATCCCGGCGGCAAACGCAATACCGGCGACTTCGCGTGCGCTTCCCTGCGGTGCTGTGATCAAAATCTGTCGCATTCCTGGAATGGCTCCGGACTTCCAAGTTGCTTCCCGTTTCAATCGTGAGTTCGACGTCGCTACGAAATCAAAACTATCGGAGCAGAGGAAGTGGCTTCAGCTAAGGGACACTGCCAGCTTCCGAATCTCTGGTTGCGCTGGGAATGTCGTCGCACGGCTCAGAGAAGTAAGCCCTTGATCAGTTCGTCGATCCAATCCAGGTCAACCGGTTTCGTTACGTAAGCGGTAAAGCCACATGCTTGCGCACCGGCGCGCATTTCCTCTTCACCGTGGGCAGTCAAAGCGACAATCGGCACGTCGCGCAGTTCTTCGTGCTCGCGAATGCGGGCAGTGGCTGTCAACCCGTTAAGCACCGGCATGCTGATATCCATCAGAATCGCGTTTGGCTGCTCGCGGCAGGCAATATCGATCGCCTGCTCGCCATTCTCGGCTTCGCAGACTCGATAGCCGCGATCCTCAAGCGCAAGCCGCATCACGTACCGCGTGTCTTCGTTGTCGTCGACCACCAGCACTATCGGATTTTGTGAATCAACTCCGCTCATAGACGTAACCTCGTATTAGCCTCGAGCGCTGGGTACCAGGAATCGCCGCGATGTCCGCGTCGCTCAATGGCAGCCGCGTAAAAGGAAAATGAGACAAAGTACTCCAAACGGCACGCCCAGGAGCCATAGGATAATGTAGCCGATTTTTCCGGCCTCCCCTTTTCGACCAAAGTTTCGCATAAATCCTCCCCCTATAGTTTTGATTCGCTCGCCAAACTCGATGCCATTACGCCAGAGCTTAAGCTTGGATCGCGCGGCCTGCGAAATCTGAACCGAACTCACTCAGAGAGAACGACCTACTTCTTTGACGACTTCTTCTTTGACGAAGACTTCTTTGACGAAGACTTCTTTCGGGGGACCTTACCGCCTTCTTTCCGAGCCTCCGACAATCCAATCGCAATCGCCTGCTTCTTGCTCGTCACCTTCTTGCCGGATCGTCCGCTCTTGAGCGTTCCCTCTTTCCTTTCATGCATCGCCTTTTCGACTTTGTCAGAGGCCTTCTTGCCATACTTGGCCATTACACTTTTCTCCTTCCGGTTGTTTTAGATCAGTGCCGAGCAAGCTTGCCCAAGGCGAATGAACGTCACGGTACGGAACCGGTCGCGGTCGCGAGCGGGTTATTTCAGTACGACCATCCGCTTGCTACCGCAAGCGGTTCCGTACCAAGGTGCCAGCGTCGAGGTACAATATATTTCCTGGGCAAAGCCCACCTGGCAGTACATCGGCCCAGTAAACATGACAAGCTTCGTGCCATGGCCGATCACTTCATGACTGAAGCGACGGGAGGCGCGTGCAACTGAGTTTTAATTCATATGAGAGGTAGCGAACACGGCAACTCTTGTATTGAAATGGGGCGAGTCGCGCCAATCCCTTGAACCAAAGGTGTACAGCGCTCGTCAAGATTTGCGGGAGATGACGGAGGGTCGTTGACCGGGGTTTCTGACGGCGAGCTTGGTGAGTGCGATCACCAGCTTACCGAGCGATTCACAGAATATTCACCGCACGCCCTGCCAGAAGCGCAATCACCAGCAGCGAGATCAGCGACTGAAGCATCATTAGAATTTTGGCCCAACGCGAGAGCACCGGAACGTCGGTCGGCGAGAATGCGGTGCTGGTGTTGAAGGCCAGAAACAGATAGTCGATAAAGTTTGGTTCCCAGTCGTGTTCGCCGGCGGCTTTCTTGGCCGCGGGATCCATGGTCATTTGGGGAAACAAGAACGCGCCATCGGTATGGCCAGGTATGCGCGCCCGTTCCTGAGGTCCGCCTCCGTCCAGACGCCAGTACCAGGAGGCAAAGACGAGGATGTTGCTGAGCCAGAGCGCCGCCGCCGATCGCAGGAGTTGCTGCGGACTTATCGTGTGATCAGTTACCGCCGAGATGAGGAGCACTAACGACACGATCATCGCTATGGTCACAACGCCATTCAGAACGTAACCTAATATTTGATTGAGAAAATGATGACCAATCCGGTGCGAAATAATCGTGGGAGCCGTCAGCACCAGGACCAGCGCGAGGATTAACCAGCGCGGACCCGCAATCACCAACGAAGGAGGCAAGGCCGTATATAAGCCGCCGATCGCGATTACGGCCACTGCCGCCGGCCAGCGCGGCTCGCGATCGATTCTTCTGTTCGCCGCGGTGTTAGCTTTGCCGCTCATAGTTGGTTCATCCAACCTGACAGCGCATCTTGACTTACGTTGGGCTCACGCAATATTCTCTCGCCGTTTTCCCAGTATGGCTGAATTCTCACGAGCCTGCCAGTGCTGCACTCTCGGCAAAATCCAGCCTTTCGTAGTTAGGCGTTGCTTTAACAAACTCAACTAATTCTTGTGGAGGTGAAGGTATGACCATCGAAGAGCTACAACTTGAACCTACGGCTGATCAAGCGGCAAGGCTGCTGCAACAGAAGCATCCCAACATCGAGTTCACCAGCGGTCGTCGCACTGTCGCGCAACAGGCCCACGCGATGGCTTCCAACATTGTGTCGTTACACGATCGGCAGTTCATTGGACACACCTATCTGGCCGGCGCAAAACTTCAACAGTGGGTGAACGATCATCCGAATGCCGTGACCGTTGATGAGATCACGGCCGGGCTGCAGCAAGTGATGAATGGGATGGCTGAGGCTGAAATTCTGAAAATCAGCAGACACTTAACCGGCCGCGCTTTTGACCTGAGGCCAGTGACGCAAAACGCCGAAGCCATCAAGGCTGACATTCGAACTCTGCCGGGCCTGAATAAGTTTCTGGAGAAAGAGGCGGGTCATGTGCGCTGGCACGCCCAATTCGATTAATGCGCATCACGACGTACCGCGCGAAATTGGCAAACGGTTGAGATGCGCCGGCCTGGCGCCGGTGGCGGATTACTTGAATCGATAAGTAATTCGGCCGCGCGATAGATCATAAGGGGACATCTCTACGCTCACGCGATCGCCCACCAAAATGCGTATGCGGTGCTTACGCATCTTGCCGGAAATCGCTGCCAGCACGACATGCGCGCTGTTGTCGAGTTTGACTTTGAAGAAGGCGTTGGGCTGCTTGTCGATTATAGTGCCCTCAGCGGGAATC
>Ga0137359_10002288_pt1 | contig 15339 bp, 10 predicted proteins | sample Mad1_40_16metaG_FD_108281 | JGI IMG/M metagenome (GOLD analysis project Ga0137359, IMG submission 108281) | Vadose zone soil microbial communities from Angelo Coast Range Reserve, California, USA - Mad1_40_16 metaG | ecosystem: Environmental > Terrestrial > Soil > Vadose zone | place: USA... | reverse complement strand
TTGTTCGTTGTCTTTAATCCACTTTAGGACCGCGAACCAATGCTCGCCCGTGGCTCCTGCCAGTGCCTCAAAACGCCAGCGCCATGAGTCATAAAACGTCGCCGCTAGTTCGAGGCACAGCGAGACTGCCGATAGTGCTGTCGCTACGGTATAGCCCTTCAGATTAAGGCGTTCACGAACAACCGGAACGGGAGAATGATAGAAGAAGGTGGTCACCCTCTCATCATCTTTGACGTGGTCGAACCAGAGCCTTCGTCTAAAAGGTAAGTCGCTCTTTTTTCCTTCGAGCACGGTCTGGTCAGAGTCGCGAAAAAGATGCGCAAGTTTGGGGTCTACCTCCCCCTTCGTTTTTCCAAGATAGAAGGAGCCAACCCAGAATTCAGCATAGTTGCCCATGCAGGCAAAATACCACAGGTCGCGTAGCCCATCCTTGCGGGGTTTGCAAGGGTGGGGCTGGCTTTCGCTAGCTCCTTATCCGTTTGTAGTCCGAGGGCGGGTCGGCTATAGACCGAACCTCCGGAAAGATTCAGGTGCCGCATACGCCGGTTTTTCCTGCCCGTAGTAGGCGGGCGTGTGCGGGTTTTGACGTTCCCTTTTTCCTGTCTTTATCCCTCGTATTCAACACGACTTATTTTTGCATGAACGTGTAACTTGACCGCAGCGGGGCCGTGCGTTAGGGTGTAAAGAGTTTCTCCCAAAGGCGGTAAAGCCGCTGCACAACGAGGAGGAATTCCATCGTCCACCTGGTTCCTGTAGCTGGAAGACCTTCCAATTGGATGCGACGTACCGTTCACATCTCCGGACAAATCGAACCCTTCTTTGGCACGCTGGATGAAAATGTGCGCCAGCTCGAGGATTCGCTGCGCGTGCGCACGCATCTGCACGACACGCGACTGACCATCGAAGGCGAGCAGGATTGTGTCGACCAGGCTGTGAAAATTGTGGAGGAGTACAACCACCTGACGCGGCATGGGCGGACGCTGTCCGCGGCGGAAGTGAAATCGCTGATGCGCGTAGCGACGGAGGAGCCGCACGAATCGCCACGAGGGATGTTTGAGCACGTGCGAACGCGCGCGTTCGGCAAGAAACAAGTCACACCCAAGAACGCCAGCCAGAAACACTACATGGAAGAGATCGAGAAGCACGACATGATGTTCGGAATCGGTCCGGGCGGCACGGGGAAAACGTACATCGCGGTCGCGATGGCGGTGAGCGCGCTCCTTACCAAACAAGTGAACCGCATCATCCTGGCGCGGCCGGCGGTTGAAGCGGGCGAGCGCCTGGGATTTTTGCCGGGCACGCTTCAGCAGAAAATCGATCCGTACATGCGGCCGCTGTACGATGCGCTGTACGACATGCTGGACGCGGACAAGCTGGAGCGCTTCCTGGAAAAGGGAATCATCGAAGTGGCCCCGCTGGCGTTCATGCGCGGGCGCACGCTGAATGACTCGTTCGTGATTCTCGACGAAGCGCAGAACACCACCAGCGAGCAGATGAAGATGTTCCTCACGCGGCTGGGCTTCAATTCCAAGGCGGTGATTACCGGCGACGTGACCCAGATTGACCTGCCACAAGGGAAAAAATCCGGCTTGGTTGAGGCGCTGGAAGTCTGCGGGAAGATCGAGGGGATTGGCGTGATGCAGTTCGGAGAGAAAGACGTAGTACGGCACAACCTGGTGCAGCAGATTATCCGCGCCTATGAAGAGTATGATGTAGTCCAACCACAGCGTGGCGGAAACGCCGCGAATGGCAAAGCGGGAATGCCGGCGAGAGAGGCCGGCAAAGAACGCGAAAAAGAAATTCAGCAAGGATGATCGTGAACCGCCAGCGGGCGGCGCGCCTGGCGCAGCCTCCACTCGAATCATTTTTACGCCGCGTGAGAAACGAACTGGGGCTGGAAGAAGAAAGCCTGACGGTTTGCCTGGTAAGCGACGCAGAGATCGCGCGGATGAATGAGAAGTTTCGCAAGAAGAAGGGTCCCACCGACGTGCTTTCCTTCCCCACGGTGGTGCGGCGAAGACCAGTCCGAGTGCGGCGGGGCTCGCGGCCGGTAAAGCCCGGCGAATACCTGGGTGACATTGTCATTTCGCCGGCGACGGCACGCCGTTATGCGAAAAAACACGAGCGAAAACTTTCGACTGAACTCCAAGTGCTGATCCTTCACGGCGTTTTGCACCTGCTCGGCTACGATCATGAAACCGATGGCGGTGAAATGGAGCGGGTTGAGCGGAAACTGCGAAAACGATTTGGACTGGCATGATGAATTTAGGTTGGCTCTACGCACTGAGTGTCGTGCTGGTAGGGTTTACCCTGCCGATTTTTTCCTACCTGACTTTGATTTACCGCGAACTGGGCCGCATGACCACGGGCCGCGTCCATGAACATCTGGAAATCTTTGAAGCGGAGATCGAGCCAAAACTAAAAATCAATCGGCACAGTGGCGGGCGGACGTTTCGAATCCTCGGGCACTTCTGGCTGGCGTTCCTGGTGCTGGAGACAACGCGAGGCGTGGTTTACTTCGTTCCGGGCACCTGGGAATCTTTCGTCGAGTTCTGCGTCTTTGTGGTGCTCGAAGTCGTCCTGGCCATGCATTTTATTCCGGACATGCTGCTGTACCGCACGACGGGACGCTGGCTGCTGCCGCTTTTGCCGCTGATTCGCGGAGCGATGTGGTTCGTCTGGCCGGTGCGCGTATTTCTGGAAGGCGCGGAATCGCTGGCGCGAATTTCAGAGCACGAAGTGGAGAAGACGGAAGAGCAGCGCACGGAAGAGGGAATCGAAGCGCTGGTGGAAGCCGCCGAAGAAGAAGGCATCATCGAGCCGGAACAAGCGGACTTGATCGAGCAGGTCGTTGAATTCAGCGACAAACGAGTGCGCGAAGTGATGACCCCGCGACCGGATATTGTGGCGCTGCAAGCGGATGCAACACTCGAAGAATTGCACGCCAAAGTTGTCGAGACGAAGTTGAACAAAATTGCCGTGTACGAGAAGTCGCTCGACGATATTTTCGGCGTCGTGTACTCGCAGGACCTTCTGCAGATTGCCGACCAGGATTTGCTGAAGCGCAGGGTGCGCGAACTGGTCAAGCCCGTGCTCTTCATTCCAGAAACGAAAATTGGTTCGGAGTTGTTGCGTGAAATGCGCCAGAAGGGACAGCCGTTGGCCGTGGTTATCGACGAGCACGGAACCGTGGCCGGCATCGCGACCGTGGAAGACTTGGTGGAGGAAATCGTCGGCGAAAGCGGAAACGATGGAAAGCCTCCATCGCCCGACGTGGTGCGCGAACCCGATGGCGGCCTGGTGATGCGCGGAAGCATGCCTATTGGCGACGTCGAGGAATTGCTCGGGGTGAAATTCGGCGACAAGACGGATGAAGCGGTGACCACGCTGGCCGGCTTGCTGAGCCATGTTTCCGGCAAGGTGCCCACGCCGGGCGACAAGATCGATCTGGCGGAGCATCGCTTCGAAGTCCTGGAAGCGAACCAGAGAAAAGTGCTGCGCGTGCGGATTCGCAAACAGATGAAGGCCGTTCCCACAAAGCCGTAGGTATTCTTGATGCACGGTAGAAGTTCACGAATGGACGAAAGTAAAATGGCAGAGAAGAAGGCGTTTCGATCCGGATTTGTGGCCATCGTAGGCCGGCCGAATGCGGGGAAGTCCACACTGGTGAATCGTCTGGTCGGGCAAAAGATCGCCATCGTCACCTCCAAACCGCAGACCACGCGCAACCGCATCCAGGGAATTGTGACCAAGCCGCAGGGGCAGATCGTTTTTATCGATACGCCGGGACTGCACGAAGCCGATTCGGCGCTGGGACGCCAAATGATGCAAGAAGTGGCGGCCGCGCTTGAGGGCATCGACGTATTGCTGCTAATGGTGGATGCCAGCCGGATGCTTCCGCATGCGGACGATTTGCTGTTGGAGAAGGCGAAACGTTTTCGCGGAAAGACGATTCTGGCGCTCAACAAGGTAGATCGATTAGCCAAGCCAAAGCTTCTCCCTCTGATCGATTCCTTTGCCAAGGTCTTCGAGTTTGCTGCGATCGTGCCCATCTCCGCGCTAAACGGCGCCGGATGCGAAGAGCTGCTTGACGAAACTCTGAAACAACTGCCGCAAGGAGAGCCATACTTCCCTGAAGACCAGGTGACGGACCAGCCCGAACGATTTCTGGCGGCAGAGATCATTCGCGAGAAAGCCATACAGGTGATGTACCACGAGGTGCCGTATGCGCTGGCGGTCGTGATTGAAAAATATGAGGAGACCCCCAAGCTGCTGCGCATCGAAGCGCTTATGAACGTGGAGCGCGATTCTCAGAAAAAGATACTCATCGGCCACAAGGGCGAGATGCTCAAAAAAATCGGAACGGAAGCCCGCAAGGAACTCGAGGCCATCCTCGGCAGCAAGATCTACTTGGGACTATTCGTGAAAGTTGCGCCGGATTGGAGGGAAAATCCCCAGAAGGTGCGCGAGCTCGACTGGCGCTACCAACTGGAAGGGCTTGCGGGCGAGCTGGAAGACAAAGAATAGGGAGAGCTTGTGACCTGCTGATTGCGAGTTCCAGGCGTTCAATCGCAGAAGTCCAGATTATGTTGCGGAACTAATAGTTCGAAGGGGCCCCCTGGCGACCGTAGCCTCCGAAAGACCAGCGCACACCAAAAGTAGCATAAAGGCCGTAAGAGCCATTGGTGTGAAGGTCCGCCGTTCCCAGCGACTTGCTGTAACGTCCCAGCCAATCCACTTGATGTTGCGTCGCACGCAATTCGAAGTTCCGCGGCAATTGGAAACCAATTCCAATCGAGCGCTCGTAAGCAATCGGCGCCATGGAAGCGGTATAGGAGAGCTGTGGGATATTTCTTCCAAAGCTGAACTTGGGTTCAAAAAACAGAAAAAAATGCCGCGCCGGTGTGCGGCCCAACGGTTGAAACTCAATGTATCCGCTGTAGAGATAGCGGGCATAAGCCGTGCATGTGGAAGTTGTCCCGCCGGCACTGGCCGGCTGCGGAAACATGCAACGGCCAAGATCCGGTTCGTTGTGCGACGGGGCCACGGAGAAATCCGTGTAGCCACGAACCCAGTTATTGGGAAAAAACGTCCGTGGTCGCGGGGCGAAATGGGATACGGTGGCCGATTCGGCGGCAGTACTCTGGGCGTGCACGGCAAAAGCAGAAATGGTCAAGGCTACGGTCAGAAAGGCAAGAACTCTCTTCATCAGCACTCTCCAAGTTTCCGACGTGCTTTGTAAAGCGATTGGCCGTCCGGTGAAGGGCGTTCAGAATTTCAGTGAATGAAGCGGCGGTAGACAGAGAGCGTGCGGATGAGAACCGCTGTTCCAGTCATTGTTGGAAGTGTGATGCACCGGTGGGACGGATTCTATATGAATTTGGGGTCTCAGGGGAAAGTGAAAGTACACGGAGAGAAGCGAATCCAACAATACGGCAAGTCTTAATCAGGGGCAGCGATTCCGAGAGACTTCATTTTGCGGTAGAGGTGGCTGCGCTCCAGGCCAAGAGCCGTTGCTGTTTGCGTCATGTTCCAGCGGTTCTCCTGGAGTTTGCGCAGAATGAATTCCCGCTCGTAGGCGCTACGTGCTTCGTGCAGCGTCGAGTAAGGATGGTGAGGGCTTTCCGCGGCGCCACGGAAGAGCTCCGGCGTGAGGTGATGCGGCTCGATGCGCGCCTGGGGGCAGACGATGACCAGCCGTTCGACGAGGTTTCGCAGCTCGCGGACATTGCCAGGCCAGGGATAACGGATGAGGATTTCCATGGCGGAATCGCCCAGCTCGCGCGTTTTCTTTCCATACGCCGAACTGAATTCACGCAAGAAATATCTTGCCAGCGTGGGGATATCCTCCATGCGGTCGCGCAGGGCGGGCACGTAAAAGGGAATCACGTTGAGGCGATAGAAAAGGTCCTGGCGAAAAGCGCCGCGCGCGATTTCCTGTTCGAGATGCTTGTTCGTTGCGGCGATGACGCGCACGTCCACGCTCAAGGTTTCATTCGAGCCCACGCGCTCGAAACGCTGTTCCTCGAGAACACGCAGAACCTTCGATTGCGTGCGCAGACTCATATCGCCGATTTCATCGAGGAAGAGTGTCCCGCCGTCGGCCATTTGAAATTTGCCGGTCTTGTCTTCCGTCGCGCCGGTAAAGCTGCCCTTGATGTGGCCGAAGAGTTCGGACTCGATCAGTTCCTCGGGAATCGCCGCGCAATTGACTTCCACGAAAGGGCCCTTGTTGCGAAGGCTGGCGGCATGCAACGCGCGGGCAACAAGTTCCTTGCCGGTGCCGCTTTCACCGTAGATCAGCACGCGCCCATTGGTCGGGGCCGTGACGGCAATCTGCTGACGCATCGCCTTCATGGGAACGCTGTCGCCGATAACCTGGTAGCGGTAACCCAGTTCGCTTCGCAACAGGTGGTTCTCCTCTTCGAGGCGACGCTGTTGAATGGCGTTGCGAACCAGGACGATGATCTTTTCAAGCGAGAGAGGCTTCTCGATGAAATCGAAGGCCCCGAGCTTCGTGGCGCGTACGGCGGTCTCGATTGTGCCGTGGCCGGAAATCATGATGACCGCGGGCGGGCGCGGAGACGCTTGCAAGCGGCTCAGCGCTTCGAGGCCGTCGATCCCCGGAAGCCAGACGTCCAGGAGAACGACCTCGAAATTGCCCGCGGCGGCGCACTCCAAGGCCTCCTCAGCCGAACCCACGGCTTCAACACGGTAGCCCTCGTCCTTGAGAATGGAGGAGAGAGATTCACGAATGCCAGCCTCGTCGTCCACGACGAGGAGATGAGGTCCCGGAGTCATCGAGTCGCGTCTGATCCATTGTGGTCGGCAAGGGAGGCGGGCGTCAATTCGGCTACCGGAAGTTCCACAAGGAAGCGCGATCCCAGCGGAAGGTTGTCCTCGACGTGGATACTGCCGCCGTGTTCGGCCACGATGCGGGCGGCGATGGCGAGGCCAAGTCCGGTTCCGCGATCCTTGGTTGAGAAATGCGGAAGGAACAGCTTGTCCTTGTCTTCCGGCGAGATGCCGGAACCAGTGTCCGATACGCAGATTACTACGGTCTCCGCATCGGAATGCGTCATTGTCGAAACGAGGATTTCGCGAAACGTTGAGTTCTCCAGCGCCTCCGCGGCATTGTCGATGAGATTCACGACCACACTGCGGAGCAGCCCACCGTCGGCGCGCACGGCCGGCAGATTTTCGTCAAGGGCCGTCTTGAGCGTGATGCCATCGAGCCGCCCCGAGAATACTTCCACCGCCTGATGGACGATCGTGTTGGCATTCACCGGCACAAGCTTGGCGGTGGGGAAGCGCACGAATTGCGAAAACTCGTTGACCAGCGCAGCGAGAGTGGACACCTCACGCTCGATCAGGCGCGAACATTCCTGGACCAGTTTCGCCAATTCCGCATGGCGGACCGCCGGCGATTGGGAGACGTCGCGGCGCTCGAGGAATCGCAGCAGACGCTGGGCCGAAAGCTGAATCGGAGTCAGCGGATTCTTGATCTCATGAGCGATTCGCCGCGCGACTTCCTGCCACGCCGCCGATTTCTGCGCGCGGAGCACTTCCGTCAGATCGTCGAGCACCAGGACGTAGCCAGTGTTCGCCCGGCGCGGCCCCAGGGAACTCACCGTGACGGCGAGATGCAGCACGCGTCCGCCGGCGACCGTTTCAATTTCCCGCGACACGACTCCCATGCGCAAGGATCTACGCATCAGATAGTGCACGATGCGCGCTGCGTCCGCTCCGAGCAATCCTTCGAGAGAGGAAAAAACAGGATCGGCACCGTTGATGCCGAACAACCTTGAAACCGAACTGTTCACCCGGAGAATGGCGCCTCCAGCATCCAGTGAAATAACTCCCGTGGGAATATTCTCAAGAACGGTCTCCATGAGCTGGCGCCTGCGCTCGAGTTCCTGGACCGCGTGCTGGAGATTCCGCGTGAATTGGTCGATTTGCGAGCGGCTGTCGTGCAACTGCGTGGTCATGGTATTAAAGGAGCGCACCAGGATCCCCAACTCATCCTGAGCTTGCTCCGGAACCTGGTATTCAAAATTGCCGGAGGAAACTTCACGCGTCCCTTCCGCGAGCGCCTGAATCGGCACGGTGACCTGCTTCGCCAGAAACAACGCCACCCACATCACCGCGGACAGCAGTAGCACGGTGAAAAGAAGCAAAATCAGAAGCATCTGCCGCTTCAGTGCGCGCAGATCCTGCTTTTCCTGGTAATACTCACGCGTCTGGGACTGAATGGCAGTCAGCCGCTGAAGCACGTCAGGGCTGGTACGATATCCGGCAACGACAAATCCCGCTGCCGGGCCTTCCTGCAAGGCCGGGACTCGCGCAGTGAAGTAGCTCCTTCCTTCCGCCGCCCAAACCTCCACTCCGCTCGTTAACAATCGCAAATACTGTCCTGGAATATCCGGCCGCACACAAATCGCGCCAGTGCGATCTTCCGGCTGATCGTCACAGACGATGCCGCCGCGTATCACTTTGCCACTGCGATCCAGAATCCAGGCTGCATCCGCGCCCTTTGCGAATACGTGCTGCAGAAATTCCGTCTCGGGACGAGTTGCCTCCGCGCGCGCCTGCAAAGCCAGCCCGCGAAGCCGAGGCAATTGTGCCCGTCCCAGATCGTTCAGAAGTTTCTGCGTCTCGTCGGAGGCGATCTCGAGCGGTTTCGGGAACCATAGCAGCAAGCTGCGGTTGATCAACGAATAGCTGACGATGAACATAAAAATGATCGGAAGAAGGGATATGGCCATCGCGCCGACAACCATCTTCGTCTTGAAGCGAGCGCCGAGCTGTTCCCTTCTGCGTTCCACCCAGAGCCGCAGAATGGTGCGCGCGAGAATGAGGCCAAAGACAAGAAACGCGGCGGTGATAAAACTGGACACGGCGTAGAGCGCCATCACGGCGCGCCAACTCTTCGGCTCAAAAGGCACATTAAGAGATCCAAAGGTAAAGACCGCCGCGAGGAGCAGCGTCAGGAGGACTCCGCCGACCGCGAGACCCCAGCGTTGCTTGTTGTTCAATCGGCTCATGGCTAGACCATCGTCAACTCAGGCCTTGAAGCTTACATCGGCTCCGTAAGGCAGCGCTTGAGTCAAATCCGCGGATACTCTTGTTCGCCACCGGCAGGCCCTGCACAAAATGTGTCATTGTTGTCCGCGCTGCATATCTCTGGCACGATAGCCAGCGTGGGGAGGCAAGTCAAGATTTCTGCCTGTCCTCCGCTCGCGCAACCTGCCCTTGCGGGCAGGTATTAGCCATTTCAGAACGGAGCGCGAAATTCTGGCTATCTTCCCCTCCCGCATTTGTTAAGGTGAGCGCTGGGTGCAAACCCGCCGGGAGTACTGTGGATGTCCGTCCGTCTGGGCGAAATATTAGTTAAGGAAAGCCTGATCACGCAGGACCAGCTCCAAAAGGCGCTCGAGTTTCAGCGCGCCAATGGAGGCAAGCTGGGAAGCTGCCTGACGAAAATGGGCTTTATCACCGATGATGACATCACCGGCGTGCTTTCCCGTCAGTATGGCGTTCCTTCCATAAACCTGAAGTATTACGAAATCGATCCCAACGTTATCAAACTCATTCCCCAGGATACGGCATCGCGGTACCAGGTGATTCCGCTGTCGCGCGTCGGTTCGGTTCTTACCATCGCCATGACCGATCCCACCAACGTCTTTGCGATGGACGACATCAAGTTCATGACCGGATTCAACGTCGAGCCGGTTGTCGCCTCGGAATCGGCCATCGGCGACGCCATCACGCGCTTTTATGGCGGGACGTCAACGAATCAAGAAGAAATCAGCAACTTGATGAAAGACCTCGTTGATGAAGAGAATGAGCTGGAGCTAGCCGCCGAAGAATCAGAGATGGACCTTGCCACTCTGGAAAAAGCGGCGGAAGAAGCTCCCATCATCAAGCTTGTGAACTTGATCTTGACGGACTCGGTCAAGCGTGGAGCCAGCGATATCCATATCGAGCCTTATGAGCTTGAGATGCGCGTAAGGTTCCGCATTGACGGGCAGCTTGCCACGGTAATGACTCCGCCCTTGCGCCTGAAGGACGCGATCACCAGCCGCTTGAAGATCATGGCCAAACTGGACATCGCGGAAAAACGCTTGCCGCAAGACGGCCGCATCATGATTAAGTACAAGGCCGATGGCAAGAAAAAGGAACTGGACTTCCGCGTTTCGACCGTGCCCACGCTCTACGGCGAAAAGGTCGTTATGCGGTTGCTGGACAAGGAAAACCTCCGGCTGGACATGACCAAGCTCGGGTTTGAACCCGAGTCGCTGAAGAAATTCGAGCGCAACATCTTAAAGCCCTACGGCATGGTTCTGGTAACCGGTCCAACGGGTTCGGGTAAAACGAACACGCTGTATTCCTCCGTCGCCACGCTAAACACCGTCGACACCAACATCATGACCGCGGAAGACCCGGTCGAGTTCCAATTGGCCGGCATCAACCAGGTACAGATGAAGGAGCAGATTGGCCTGAACTTTGCCGCCGCGCTCCGCGCCTTCCTGCGCCAGGATCCCAACATCATTCTGGTCGGCGAGATTCGCGACTTTGAAACGGCGGAAATCGGAGTCAAGGCCGCGCTCACGGGACACTTGGTGCTCTCGACGCTGCACACCAACGACGCGCCTTCGACCATCAGCCGCTTGATGAACATGGGTATCGAGCCTTTTCTCGTGGCCACGTCAGTGAACCTGATTTGCGCGCAGCGTCTCGTGAGGCGCATCTGTTCGAACTGCAAGGAAGAGCTGGAGGTTCCGCAGCAGGCATTGATCGACGCTGGGTACACTCCCGAAGAGGCCAAGACTACCAAGATTTACCACGGCAAAGGCTGCACTACCTGTAACAAGCGCGGCTACAAGGGCCGCACGGGCCTCTACGAGGTCATGGAAATTAACGATGAGCTGCGCGAATTGATTCTTGTTGGCGCCTCGGCGCTGGAGCTGAAGAAAAAAGCGATCGAGCAGGGCATGATCACCCTGCGGCGCAGCGGTTTGATCAAGGTTGCGCTTGGACAGACCACCATGGAAGAAGTCCTGCGCGAAACGGTTTTGTAGAACTGAGGGAGACTGATGGCTGGAATCACGCTGAGTGAATTGCTGAAGAAGATGATCGAGATGGGCGGCAGCGACCTCCACATCACGACGAACAGCGCGCCACGCGTCCGTGTGCACGGCCGGCTCCGGCCTCTGGACATGCCCCCGCTGACGGCGGCAGACACGAAATCTCTTGCTTATAGCGTTTTGACGGACGCGCAAAAGCACCGCTTCGAAGAAAACCTGGAGTTGGATTTTTCCTTTGGCTTGAAAAACCTGGCTCGCTTTCGCGGCAACGTTTTCAATCAGCGCGGTGCTGTAGGCGCGGTCTTTCGTACGATTCCGTGGGAAATCAAAGGCTTCGACGCTCTTGGATTGCCGCTGGTCGCGAAGGGATTGTGCGACAAGCCCCGTGGACTCGTCCTTGTGACCGGCCCGACGGGTTCCGGCAAGTCCACCACGCTCGCTGCCATGCTTGACAAGATCAACAGCGAACGTGAAGAGCACATGATCACCATCGAGGATCCCATCGAGTTTCTTCACAATCACAAGAAATGCCTGGTGAATCAGCGCGAAGTCCACGCTGACACACATTCCTTTGCCAATTCACTCCGTGCCGCGCTTCGTGAGGACCCCGACGTCGTGCTCATCGGCGAAATGCGCGATCTCGAAACGATTGAGTCGGCGCTGCGCATCGCGGAAACCGGGCATTTGACCTTCGCCACTCTGCACACCAATTCGGCGTCTTCGACTATCAACCGTATTATTGACGTTTTTCCTTCCCACCAGCAGCCGCAGATTCGTGCTCAGCTGTCCATGGTGTTGGAAGGGATTCTTTGTCAGGCGCTTCTCCCGCGGTCCGATGGACGGGGCCGCGCCATGATCATGGAAGTGCTCATACCCACGCCCGCCATCCGTAACCTGGTTCGCGAGGACAAAATCCACCAGATCTATTCCGCGATGCAGACCGGCACGGGGCAAACGGGCATGCAGACCTTCAACCAGGGACTGGCGAACGCGTACTTTCAAAAAATGATTACCTTGGACATGGCCCTTTCGCGTTCATCGAATCCCGACGAATTGCAGGACATGATCAACCGGGGAGTTTCAACACCTGGCAGCGGAACCAAGGCCCCGGTGAGCACTAAACGCTAGGAGAAACGACTTTGGCTGAACGGCCATACGCCCAAGAAATCGAAAGACTGAGGAGGCAAGAAAATGCCGGACTATAAATATCAGGGAACCAGCCGCTCCGGCGGCAGCGTCAGCGGGGTGATGACCGCCTCGAACAAGACTGAACTGGCGGGCCTGCTGAAGCGGCAACAGATCACCGCGACGAAAATGACCGAGAAGGGGAAGGAATTCAACATTCCTACCTTCGGTGGCGGCGTGAATGCGAAAGAGTTGGCAATTTTCACGCGCCAGTTCTCGGTTATGATCGACGCCGGTCTGCCTCTTGTCCAGTGTCTCGAGATTCTGGCAAGCCAGCAGGAGAATAAGTTCTTTCAAAAGATCCTGGCTGGGACCCGCGGCCAGGTCGAAGGCGGCGCGACGCTCTCTGCCGCGATGCGCAGTTCGCCGAAGGCTTTTGACGCCTTATACGTAAACATGGTCGAGGCCGGTGAAACCGGCGGTATTCTGGATACCATTCTGCAGCGGCTCTCGACCTACATCGAAAAGAACGTCAAGTTGCAGCGCGCCGTCAAGTCCGCCCTCGTCTATCCGGTGGGCGTCTTGACCGTTGCCGGCGGCGTTATCACCCTGCTGCTCTGGAAGGTCGTGCCGATTTTCGCTACCTTGTTTGCGGGTCTTGGCGTGGATCTCCCGCTGCCCACGAAGATCGTTATCGCTCTGAGTAACTTCATTGGCAGCATTTTTGGATTCCTCCTCCTCGTCGCCATCGTCGGCAGCATTGTTGGACTAAAGGCCTGGTATGGCACGCCGCAAGGCCGCTTTGTGCTCGATACCATTGTCCTGAAACTGCCCGTCCTGGGCATCTTGATGAGAAAGATCGCTGTCGCGCGGTTTACCAGGACTCTTGGCACGTTAATATCGAGCGGCGTGCCGATCCTTGAGGGACTCGACATCACCGCTAAAACCGCCGGCAACGCCGTCGTCGAAAAGGCCTTGCAACAAGTGCGAAGGTCTCTCGAAGAAGGCAAATCGCTCACCGAACCCTTGAAAGAAAGTGAAGTGTTTCCGGGTATGGTCACTCAGATGATCGCCGTGGGCGAGCAGACCGGAGCAATGGACGCCATGCTTTCGAAAATTGCCGATTTCTACGAAGAAGAAGTCGACGCAGCGGTCAAAGACTTGCTGACCGCCCTCGAACCTATCATGATCGTCTTTCTCGGCCTGGTCGTTGGCGGCGTGGTTATTTCCATGTATTTGCCGCTGTTCTCGCTCATCGGCAAGCTAAGTAATCACTAATTAGCTTTCGCCCGGACGGCGTTATTCTGTTGTGGAGGACAGAAAACACACTCTCTGTCCTCCGCCTTTCCTGCCAGGACTTGGGGATGCCGGGATAAAGGCGCGGGCGTGCGATGGATAAGAGCTTCGCAACAAGGGAATGGCTGGAATGGTTGACGCGTGTTCGTCTTCTGACGATCACGCTCATCCTGAGCATTGGAGTGGTTTGGCCGCAGTATGTTCCGGGCTTAAGCAGCAATCGCTTTTTTCTCCCACTGATCATTTTCTGGCTCACCCTTGGCATCATTCACCTCATTCTTTTGCGCTGGCTCCCGGTGGCGCGTTGGCACGGCGGACTGCAGGTCACCGCCGACGTCCTGATGGTGTCGCTATTGGTGTATTCCACAGGTCTGCAGGAGAGCTACTTCATCTCCCTCTATCTGCTGGTGATTATCGTTGCGAGCATTTTGTTTTCCCAGCGCATCGCCTATCTGACCGCCGCCAGTTCCTTTCTGCTTCTTGCCGGGATGACGGCGCTTGCATACGCGGGGAGGATTCCCCGCACCTTCTCCAGCCTGGCGACAACCGAGGGCCTTCGCACCTGGCTGGTCATGAATCTTCTTGGATTTTTCGCCGTGGCCTATCTGGCCAGCCTCCTGGCGCAGTCTCTTCGCAAAAAAGGCGTGGAGCTCGAAGAAAAGCGCGAGGAACTGCTCAGTCTGCAGGATTTCACCGAGGACATCATTCACTCCATGCGAGGTGGCTTGATCACCACGGACCTGACGGGACGCATTCTGCTGCTGAATCGTACCGGAGAGGAGATTCTCGGACTTCGCTTCGCGGAAGTACGCGGCAAGAGGCTTCAGGATCTGAATGACGATTTCTGGCTCCCCGGTCATTACGAGAGTAGCGAGAGACTTTCACTTAGAAAAGAAATTGACTTCCACACTCCTTCGGGCGATGTCCGTTATCTGGGCATCAGCATTTCTCCTCTGCGCTCGCGCGATTCGGAACGCGACGGCTACGTTTTCAATTTTCAGGACCTGACGGATCTTCGCCGACTCGAGCAGGAAGTCGCAACCAAGGAGCGCATGGCCGCCCTGGGGCGGCTTTCCGCCGCCATCGCCCATGAAATTCGGCAGCCGCTGACGGCTATGGCTGGCGCGGTCAAAGAACTGGCTCGTCTTGTGCCGCTCGAAGAAGATGAAAAACACCTTGTCAATATTGTCAGCAGGGAATCCGAGCGGCTTAACAATATCATCACCGACTTCCTTAACTATTCCCGTGAAAAAACTTATGAATTTCAGCAAGCGGACGTTCGCGGTCTGCTGGACGAAACCCTGATGCTAATGGAGAAGAAGCCGGAGGTCGGTTCCAAGTACCGGATTGTGCGCGCATTCAACGGAAGGGAATTGCATGCCCGCGTGGATGCGAACAAAATCAAGCAGGTTTTCTGGAATCTCTGCGACAACGCGCTTCGCGCCATGCCCGGTGGTGGAACTCTTACCGTCAAAATGGAACAGCTCCCCTTCTGGCTGCGCATCGCCTTTCAAGACACCGGGATTGGCCTCGACTCACGCCAAAAAGCCAAGATTTTTGAACCGCTACAATCGGGTTTTGAGGGCGGCACTGGGCTGGGGCTCTCCATCGTCTACCAGATCGTGCAGGCCCACAGCGGAAAGATTGCCGTGATATCCGAAAAAGACCGTGGCGCTGAGTTCATCGTAGAACTCCCGCGAGTCACTTGAGGGGTTATGCAAGGAACAAAAGCTGTTATTAAGGAATCTGCACGCGAGATGCCCCATATTCTCGTTGTCGACGACGAGAAATCGATCGGCGAATTGCTGGAGATTACTTTTCGCAAGGAAGG
>Ga0137359_10002284_pt1 | contig 15357 bp, 17 predicted proteins | sample Mad1_40_16metaG_FD_108281 | JGI IMG/M metagenome (GOLD analysis project Ga0137359, IMG submission 108281) | Vadose zone soil microbial communities from Angelo Coast Range Reserve, California, USA - Mad1_40_16 metaG | ecosystem: Environmental > Terrestrial > Soil > Vadose zone | place: USA... | reverse complement strand
GCAGCGGCACCGCATGGGCGACGTATTTGTGATAATGCGCGCGTTTCGGGAACAGCTGATCCTCGATGTGGATGCCAGCAACTCCGGCCGCGGCGAACTCGCGCACCGTGCGCATCGTGTGCAGCGGCTCGCCGAAGCCGGCTCCGGCATCCGCGATCAACGGTATCTCCACCGCGCGCGCGACCTCGCCGGCGACCCGCACCTGCTCGTCCATCGTCAGGAGCGGCTCGGTGACCGCGCGCGAGGCGCCCGTCGCATAGCCGCCGGTATAGACGAGCTTGGCACCCATCGTCTCGGCCAGCTTGCCTTCGATCGGCGTCGTCGCCGACGGCATGTACAGGAACTCACCCGATTGGAGCAGGGAGCGCAGCTGATGTGTCTTTGAGGTCATAGGTCACCTCCCACGGAGCTAGCCGAGCGAGGCGATGATCTCGCGATAAGCCGCCTCGGGAAAGGCCTTCAGTGTTTTCGTCCGCACTGTCCCCAGCATTCCGAGCTGCAAGGTGAACCGTGCTGCCACCGCATCGTCGGGGGCTTCGTAGACAGCGATCAGATCGTATTCGCCTATCGTCATGTAGAAGGCCTTGAACTCGCCGCCCATGTCGAACAGCGCTTTTTTTGCGGTGTCGACCCGACGCGGCGAATCCTTGACCTTCTGGGCGCCCTGGTCCGTCCAATTGGCAAGCATGATGTAAGTGGGCACCGCTATCCTCCCTCGATTTCCTGTTTCAGGAAGCTCCCTCGGCAGCAATGCGATCGAGCTTTGCTGCGATGATGAAATCGTTCTCGTGCAGTCCTTTGATTTTTTTGGTTCGCAGCGAGACCGTCGCGTAACCCCAGCCAAAACTGATGTCGGGGTGGTGCCCCTCGGCTTCGGCGAGCGCACCCGCGCGCTCGACAAATTCGAGGGCCCCGCTAAAATTCTTGAACCGGTAGGTTCGCTCGATCCGCTTTGCCTGATCGAGAAGCTCCCAGTCCGGCGCTTGCACCTGATAAGCGCCGGCCTCTTCTTCGGTCAGCGGCGGTATGCCGCCGCGGCAGGGCGTGCAACTCTTCTCGGCGAGTGTTACTGGCATCACGTGATCTCCTCCATTTTCGCCAGAATAGCACGAGACGCGGCACCATGCTGCGGATGCTTCTTCAGAAGGGCCCGCCCGATGATGTTGCGGACCTTCGTCCGGCTTGCCTGCCTCACGCCAATCCTCGGCGCGCTCGTCTGCCATGGTGTCGCACACGCCGGCCCGGCTGGCGCCACCGGGAGCTGGCAGGTGGTACTTGCCGCTGGCGATGATGCCGAACCGGTATTCGACAATGCGACCCATGAAATGAGCCGGCGCCTTGTGGCGGCAGGCGTTCCGGCGAGCAACATCCACCGCCTGAGCGCAAGCACCGCGGAGCTCGGCGCTGGTGCCGAGCCAGCGAGCGCCGATGCTCTGTTGCGGCGGATTGCAGACCTGCCGGCACGGCCGGGCGACCGATGCCTGATCTTCTTGACGTCGCATGGCGAGCGCGGCGCCGGTCTGTGGCTCGCGCGCTCGAACCGGGCGCTCAGCCCCGAGGAGCTCGCCCGGGCGCTGTCACGCGGATGCGCCGAGGTACCCACGATCGTCGTCGTCTCGGCCTGTTACAGCGGCGGCTTCGCAAGCGGCAAGATGGCAAAGCCCAATAGGGTCATCCTGACCGCGGCCCGCGGCGACCGTCCATCCTTCGGCTGTCAGGCACACCGGACTTACAACTTCTTCGACGAGTGCCTGCTCGGCGTTTTGCCGCAATCTTCGACGTGGCGTATGGTGTTCAATGGAGCGAACCGATGCGTGCGGCGCATGGAGCAGGCCCTCGGGGTGCAGCCGTCAGAGCCCCAGGCCTATTTCGGCGGGACGGTAGCGGCCCTCAAACTCGGCTTCTAAAGCCGCAGACTTCAACGCAAGATGACGATCGGCACCTTCCCTTGCCGGCGGGTGATATTGACCGAAACCTCGGTGCTGTCGTACCGCCGCAGCAGGATATCGGCCACACCGTGCTTCGCCTGCAAACCACGCAAATGCAGCTCGTCGAGAAAATCGGGCAGCGCGGGGCGATCGAACCGTATCCCCTCACCATCCTGGTCGAAGCTCATGCCGAGACTGGCCTGCACCAATGCGAAGACAGTAGCGCTCGCCCAGGCTTGCGGCGAGCAGGCTACCGGATAGAGCGTGGGTGCGGTTAGCCGCCGCCAGGCAAACCCGCAGAACAGCTCGGTAAGGCGCCGCAAGTCCATATAGCTCGCGGCTTCGAACAGGCCCTTGAAGATCCTCCGGATACCGGATTTCAGACCATAGCGGGCAAGACCCAGGGCGATCATTGCGTTGTCGTGAGGCCACACCGAGCCGTTGTGATACGAGATTGGATTGTACCGCGCCGCCGATCGCGCCACAGTGCGAACCCCCCAACCGGAGAAGCAGCTGCTAGCAAGAAGCGTATCGGCCACATGCTGGGCACGGTCAGGGTCGGCAATTCCCGTCAGCAATACGTGGCCGGCATTGGATGAGATCACCCGGCACGGCTGCTTGGCGCCATCCAGTGCCAGCGCATAGGTCGAGAGGTCGTCGCACCAGAACGCCGCCTCGAATTGCTCGCGCAATGTCTCCGCTTGCTGTGAGAGAATAGCGGCTTGCACCGGACGGTCCAGCGCCGACGCCATGGCAGCGGCGTGCTGCTTGGCGGCATAGACATAAGCCTGCACCTCGCAAAGCGCGATCGGACCCTCCGCTGTGCGCCCGTCCTCGTGGAAGATCGCGTCGCGCGAATCCTTCCACCCCTGATTTACCAATCCGTCCGCGTTCTTACGGTGATACTCCACAAACCCGTCGCCGTCGGCGTCGCCATAGGTATCGATCCAACGGAGCGCGGCTTCGACATTTGGCCACAGCTCCCGAACCGTCTCGAGGTCGCCGGCACGTTTGAAGTATTCCCCCGCCAGCAACACAAAAAGCGGTGTCGCATCGACACTACCGTAATAGCGGGCGAACGGCACCTCACCAAGGCGTGCCATCTCGCCATAGCGCATCTCGTGCAGGATTTTACCAGGCTCGGCATCACGCTCGGGATCGATCTCCGTCGATTGTGTTGCCGCGAGGAAGCGCAATACGCCCCTCGCGATTGCAGGATCGATCCACAACGTGAACAGGGCGGTCAAGAGGCCGTCACGCCCAAACGGGGTGCTGAACCAAGGGATCCCGGCAAAGGGATAGGGCCCATGTTCGGTGTCGGTCATCAGCATGTAAAGGTCGGCGACCGAGCGGCGCGCCATCTCGTTGAACAGCGAGTTCGAGCTTTCGAGGCTGGCCGCGCGTCCGCTGGACGTCCTAAGGGCGCGCCGTGCCGAGCGCAAGGAGCTATAGAAGCACCGCCCGACTGCTTTACCTTCATCTTCCCCAGTCTGATCGCAGGCGATCCGCAAGACGAGTCGCACCCCTTCCCCCGGCCCGAGTCGCAGCTGAAACCGCGCCGTCCTGCTATCGAGATACGTCGGTGTCGGCTCGAAGGCGAGGCTGGTAATGCGCTCGATCTCGTCGAGACCAAGATACCGCAGGGCGACGGATGAATCGGATCGGCGTTCAGCCGAAATCTGTCCGCGCTGCGCCCGCTTTTGCCCCCGCACCTCAAAGAGGTCGGCAAAATCAGCGGCGAACCGTATTCCCAAGGTTACGGCGTGGGGTCTGGTATCAAAATTGTGCACGAGGAACCGCTCGTAGCAGGCATTCTCCCAGATGTATTTCAGGCGGTTCACATGGATCAGCTCGCTATGTAACATTATCCGACCGCGCAACACCAACCCGGGATTCGCCAAGTCTACCGTCAATACCGCGTTATCCTCCTGCACATTCGAGCTGAGGAGCAACAGTGAGACGTTGTTCAGGCGGAGTTCTAGTTGCGATAAATAGCGTGTGTCGCGATGGTAAATTCCATCGGAGCTGCCGGACGCTGCGATAATGTCGCCACGAGGATCAAACACTGCGAATGTATGGCCGTGTTTGAGGGTGCGCGGGCGGCGTTCTTGAAAGGAAGAGAGGTTCGCCTCGATGTAAAACGGCGATGTCCCTCCCTCGCCGGCCCCTGCTGGAACCGACTTGGTCAGGCTCGTATTGCTCGGGCGATCAGGCAGCGTTCGCCGCCGCCTGAGCCGTCACCGCAGAGCTCAAGACTGCATCCACGGTACCGCGCCGCAAGACCTCGCCATATAACGCCACATAGTCTCCCGCCATGCGCTCGGCAGAGAAGCGCTCCTCAAAGCGGCGCCGGATCGCGCCGCGATCGAGCGCTTTCGCCAGCGGAATCGCCGCCACCGCTTCGTCGACGCTCTCGACGATAAGCCCAGTGACGCCGTGATCGATGATCTCAGGCACCGACGCTCGTCCAAAAGCGATCACCGGCGTCCCGTTGGCCATCGCTTCGATGAGCGCAAGGCCGAATGGTTCTGGCCAATCGATCGGGAAGAGCAGCCATTGCATCGCCAAGGAAAGCCCCCTTGTCGCTGTCGCCAATCTCGCCGATGTGCTCGACCAGCGGATCCTTGAGCAGCGGCTTGATCCGGGTCTTGTAATAAGAACGATCGATTTTGTCGACCTTTGCCGCCATCGTCAGCGGCAATCCGGCGTGGTGTGCGATCTCGATGGCCCAATCCGGTCGTTCCTCTGGGCAGATTCTGCCAATAAACGCAAGATAGCTCCCATCACCACAGCCCGCAGCGTACAGACTCTTCGTTAGGCGATGGTAAACTGTGCCATACCAGTTTGCCCGGCGGCCGGCATCGTCGTCAGTGTCTTTCGCCCGCGCTGTGCGAACGCCAGAAAGTGGAGGAAGTCAGTGTGGAAATGGATTATGTCGAACGCATCAGCGATGCGCGCCACTCGGTTGAGCGATATAAAATAATAGGGTAACGGATCTTTGCACCGAGGATCGAGCCGCAGCGCGCGCTCGCAGGGTGCCCGGAGGATTGCTTCGGTTTGCGAATCGCCACTGGCGAACAGAGTAACCTCGTGCCCGTGCCGAACCAGTTCTTCCGTCAGTACGACACTACCCTCTCGGTGCCCCCATAAAGCTGTGGCGGGCAGCTCTCATACAGCGGAACTACTTGCGCAATTCTCATTTCCCCAACGACCCTTCGATCTTGACCACGGATCTAGGCTCAGTAGACGGTAATCTCCCGCGACCAGCGCTAAGGCGGCTCACGCCGGATCATCTTCACCCTAGCGAACATCTTGCCCTTTGCCGTTCCCGGGCTTGCCGAGCGCGCGAAGGGGGCAAGTCGATGTTCCTCATAGCCACATCCTCCGTCGAGCAACATGGATACAAGGTGTAGCGGATAACGTCCGGCGGATGTCACGCCGAATCCGGAAATTGGGTTTTCGGCGTCCCCTATCTGGCCCTTCCCGGGTGCTGTTCAAGGGGTTGCCCAATAAGCCTACATGCTGTTTTGATTGATCAATCGGTCGTCGCCAGGCACGCCCTCTGAACTCGCTTCGCCGAGATGGTACTTGAACATCGCTGCCGCGCGACTAGATCGAGGACGCGCCGGATGCCGACTACCGGATCTCGGCAGGGAATGATGGCCGGATCAGAAATTGGCCGGCCGCGGCGTGTGATCCAGCTGCCATTCCGGGTCGATGCGGACAAGGTCCAGGCGCGTTTCAATAATGGCGTCCTGGAAATCGAGCTGGAGCGTCTAGAGGCGGACCGGCCGAAAAAGATTGAGATCCGTGCCGCATGACACTAGTGGAGGGAGTGTAATCATGGCCCAGGAAATCAGAACTGTCGACCAACCGACGCCGCCCGCGACGCAGAACTTCGAGCGCCGCGCCGATCGGCCGGTCTTTATACCGCCGAGTGATATTTACTAGACGCCCGATAACATCGTTGTGCTCGCGGAAATGCCTGGTGTCCCTCCCGACGGGGTCGACATCACGCTCGAACGGCGCGTTCTGACGATCCGAGGACGCAGCGCGGCCAATGAACATGCCGGAAACCGCAAAGGCGCGAAAGATCGAGCTCAAAGCCTAGGGAGCATCAGCCTCGGATAATCTTCAGCCTCGGATAATCTAACGTCGAGCAACGGCGGAGGCGGGCAGCGACCCGCCTCCGCCAATGGTTTTCTCTTGGCATTTCCATTTTTCCTCCGGTTCCTGCGAGTCGCGGCCGCTCTGGCGATCTTGGCGCCGGGCCAGTCTTCCTTCGCCTCGGACGGGATTGAGCAGTTATTGCAGCAGACCCATTGGGGCGAATCGTCGAATGAGCTGCTGCACCAGTTCGGCGCCGAAGCGATGCGGTTGCGTCCGGCCCTCGACTTCGGCGACACCTACGCAGATGTGGTTCTGCAGGGTCAGACCCTCGGTGGTGTGCCGATAATCGCTTTCTTCCAGATGGACAAGGCGACGACCGGGCTAAAGCGGATTCAGCTCGAGCGGCCGCGCCATGGTGTCAACCCGCCCGCCTATCGCGCGGTGGTGGCGGCGCTGCACGCCGCCTATGGCAAGCCTGACGAGATTTGCGCGGTGCCGGTGCGCCCTGACGGTGGCTACCAAGCGGCTGGCGAAGAATTGTGGCTCCGCGGCGATCAAGTAATTACGGCGATCTTTCGCGACACGACACTCCAAGCATTCGAAGGCTGCCTTTTCGGACCAACCGCCGGCCCGTGCGGCCTCACCGGACAGCTATTGGTACGGATCGACCCGGCCCACGGCAACCCAGCTCCAGATCCCTGTTCTCTGGAGCTACATCGCGGCCGGCCTAATCCCGCCGGCCCCTAGCGCATCAAGTGCACTAGAAGGGATCGTCGCAGCGCGATCGGCCGCACAGCTCCCGACTCTCGCTGTAGCGGAGGGAGGTCTCCACGGTTCCTCCGTCCAGCCGGTTCAATCGAAAGACATCGGTCTTTTGCTCGCGGCCTGCGAGATGCACGACCCCGATCACCTCGTGCGGCGCGTAGGGTTCGACAAAGAGGCCGCGAACCGCATCAAAGGCCGGCGGCGCATCTCCGGGCATCCAATTGCAATAGGCCGGGAGAAAATTGACCGGCAGATGCTCGGCGAAGATGGCGTAATTGAGCGCCACCTGCTCGACGAAAAAGAAACGCGTCCGCTGCAGCACTTGCGATAGGAGCCGCGCCCAGGCGTCCCAATGAGGGGCGTCGTGATGCAGCGCAAACACCCCGCAATTGACCATCGGGTTGCGGCCCAGACGATCGGCGGCACGCCAGCCGAAAGCTTCGCGATAATTCTTCCAAGCCAATGTCCACCCAAAGGGCTTTGGCCGCTTGTAATGGCGTTTGTAGGCGCGGTCGATCTCCGGGGTGATCGCGAGCTTGTCGTGCCCAGCGGCCGACACGTAGAGGTCGATGACGCGCCCATCCTGCAGCCAGGCATCTGCGTCGATCCAAAAATACATCTCGTATCCTGGAAAGTGACGCCGGAGAAATGGCCGCGCCACCTGCGCCTTCAGCGTCTCGGGGGTTCGCTCGCGACCGGGAAAGGCGAGGTCCCAATCCGGCCGGACGATGTGAGCGACCCGGGCGCCCAACCAGTCGCGATGTTGCTGGTCTAGCCCCAGGTCGAGAACCCCGATCGCCACGTCTCGGCGAAGCGCCCGGATCGACAGGATCGCGTCGCGCAACAGCGGGAAGTAGTTGCGATCCGCCCCGCTGGCGATCAAAAGCCGGGCGGGTATCATCTCCGATTCTTAAAGGACTGCTCGAGCTGGAGCACCAGCACAGACCGATGTCCGGGTAAAAACGCCGTTTACGACGTCCCTTTGAACCTCCTTGCCGCGGAGAGACAGAGAAAGGCCGGCAGCCTCGAGCGCGCCCATCAGGCGGTGGTTACGCGCCGTGTCCGACGCTTCGAGTTCGATCAGCACCGACTGCAGATCGGGATCCCTCAGCGTCTCGGAAGCACCCGCCAGGATTCGCTCTTCGGTACTGTCCACATCGATCTTCAAGTAATTCGGCGCTGGCAGACGGAACAGACGGCGGAAGTCGTCGACCGAAAAGCCCACCATACCTTGGCAGAAGACCACCTCGATCTCGTTTCCAAAACAATCTTCAGTGCTGGCGAACGCATTGAAGACACTGCCGGCATTGGTCCCGGAAAGATTGAGACTGCCCAGCTCGGTCCGATCGCTCAAGGCGACGCAATAGGCCCGCACTCTGGCGCCGAGATCATTCGCCTCGATATTGCGGCAGAGCGCTCCATAGCTGGCCGCTGCCGGTTCGAACGCGCTAATCTCGACGCCAGGACGCAGTCCGGCATAGAGTGAAAATACGCCTATATTGGCGCCGATGTCCCAAAAGCGGCAGGGTGTCTGGAATCCTTCGATCCAGGCCAGCGTTTCCGGCTCGCGGGTCTCAAAATCGTGGGGATACAAGAGCGCCTGAGGATGCGTTGTCACGAATACCAGCGGACCACGACGCGACGCGATCCGATGACGTGGTAATAGATATTCACTGACGCGCAGTCGTGTGTCGGCGCGCCGCCACGGCTTTTCCACCGCAGTCAAGGCGATCACGAATCGCGAGAGGGTTCTGCCGAACCTCTTGCCCACTCAGGGTACGAGGCGATAACCGCCCGGCTCGGTCACCAGAATTTCGGCGCGTGTCGGATCACGCTCGATCTTCTGGCGAAGGCGGTACACGTGGGTCTCCAGCGTGTGGGTTGTCACCCCGGCATTGTACCCCCACACCTCGCCAAGGAGGGTGTCGCGCCCGATTGCCTGATCGCCCGCGCGGTAGAGGTATTTGAGGATCGCCGTCTCCTTTTCGGTCAACCGCACCTTCTTGCGGCCGCCGGGATCAAGCAGGAGCTTAGCGCTGGGGCGGAAGGTATACGGGCCGATCGCGTAAACCGCGTCGTCGCTGTGCTCGCTCTGCCGCAGATGCGCACGCAGCCGTGCGAGCAGGACGCTGAGCCGAAAGGGCTTTGTGACATAGTCATCAGCACCCGAATCGAGGCCGAGGACGGCGTCTGCATCGCTGTCTGCCCCGGTCAACATGACGATAGGCACCTGCACCCCCGCACGGCGCAACAATCGACACAATTCCCGCCCGTCCATGTCGGGTAGACCGACATCGAGCAGAATGGCATCAAACCGCTCGGACTTGGCCATCTCCAGTGCCCGCGCGGCAGTGCCGCACTCGACGCTGGCAAACTCTTCATGCAGTTCCAATTGCTCGGCAAGCGACTGGCGCAAGGCACCATCGTCGTCGACGATCAATATTCTGCGAACAGCCCTCATCATTTCCCCGCCACACTGGGGCAGAAGCAGTGATTATCTGCGAAATTCGCTCCTCTCATCCCCGAAATCGGATACGAACCCTAAACCATTCGCGCCGCGACTTCCAGCCGGTGCCCGCCGTCACGGGGGCGGATCAAGTGCCGAAAGGCGATCGAACGCCCTTTCCCACTCTTCTGTCGCCTGCGGCCATTCCGGCAGGCGGGCGCCCGCCGCACGTGACCCCGCAGCGAGCCGCGCCGCGAGCGCAGGCTCGGCGATCACCCGCCGCAGAGCCCGCGCCAGAGCCGTTGGATCGCCAGGCGGAACGAGCAACCCGGCTGCGCGCGGCACGGTCTCGGGGATTGCCCCAGCAACCGTGCCAATCACTGGCAAGCCATGCGCCATCGCTTCCGCATAGGCCATGCCGAAGCCCTCGTGGAAAGACGGCAGGACAAAGGCGTCCGCCGCCCGATAAGCATGCGCGACCGTATGCGCCGGCTGCTCGCCCAAGAGAGTGATGCGGCGGCCGAGCCCGGCGGCCGAGATCATCTGCCGAACCGATCGCACAGTTGGCGGATCGCGCTCGAGCGACCCGATGCAGAGGAGGTTCCAGTCGAGAGCGCGGAGCCGCGCCAGCGCCTCGACGAGCAAACGATGGCCCTTGCGCGGGACCAAGTTCGCGACGCAGAGCAGCGCTCGAACTGGGCCTCGCCGCGGCCGCAGATGCTTGTTCGGCTTTGCCGTTCCCGGTGGGACGATGGCGATTCGGTCTCGGGAGACGCCATAGCTCTCGACCGCAGCGGCAGTTCTCCGGCTCGGACAAAGGACGCCGCGCAATCGCAAAAGCAGAGCAGCCTCGAGCTGTGCGGCCTGCTTCGCCTCAGCCGGCGAAAGGCCGGTCTCTTGCGCCAGCGGGCCATGGACGAAGGCGACTAGCCGCAGGCGGCGCGCCGCCGCCGCCAACACCTCTCCAAGATTGGCGAGGGCGAGGCCGTCGACAACCGTCTTGGCGCCATCGCCGAGGCCGGCGAGCGTCGTCGCGTCCGCTTGCGGATGCCGCACCGTAAGTTCGATGACCCGGACGTCCCGGCCGCCCGCGCGCAAGCCCTCGACGATGTGACGGTCGAACAGATATCCGCCGGTGATCTGATCGAGCCGGCCCGGGACGATAAAGACGAGCTCGGTCATCCAAGCGGTGCATCGTAGGCGGCCCAGGCGACCGGCGTCTCACGCAGCACCACTCTGAGGCTGCGGATCGCCGCGGCGGAGGGCCCGAGCGCCCCCTCGCGCACCCTCCGCGCCAACCGGCGATGGATTTCGCCAGCGAGAAACTCGGTTGTCGTATTGCGCCCACGGAACTCCGTCAGCTCGTCGAGGTTGCGGTAGTCGAACTCGCCGAGCACGGCCTTCAACAGGTCGAGAGCACGGCCGATGTCGCAAACGATCCCGTCGGCATCGAGCGGATCACGACGCAGCTCAGCCTCGACCACGTAGGTCGCGCCATGCAGCTGCTGCGCCGGCCCGAAAACGGCCCCGACCAGGCTGTGGGCGACCATGAAGTGATGGCTGACGGTGATGCTGTACATGGCTTCGCCCTTCGGTTCACTCGTAACGCAGCGTATGGCAGAGCACACCCGCCGGTGAGCGGGCAAGACGCGGCATCAGTTCGGGCAGGGCGGCGAATCCGCTTTCACCGGATAACAACACGTCGAACACCGGGTCGCGCAGCAGGGACAGCGCGAGCGCCAACCGGCGCTTGCGGGACCAACGATGCAGCCTGACCGCGGGCACGGCACCGACCTGCGACGAACGCAAGGTGAGCCGGCGCGAATGGAAAGGACCGCCGAGCGCGAGCGGCACGATCCGGGTGCCGTACCAGCTCATTTCGAGCACGGTTGCCTCAAAGCCGGCAATCGTGAGCGCCGTTGCAAGCCCCTCCGGTGTTCCGCTCGCATGAACGACGAGATCAGCCTCCGGCCGCGCCCCCTGCGGGATCGCAAAGCGGCAGCCTAGCGCCGTCGCGACGGGTTCACGGGTGGGATCGATATCGATCAGCTCGACTTCCGAACCGGGTAGCCGTGCCGCGAGCGCGGCGACAAGGGAGCCGACGACCCCGGCGCCGATGACGATGATCCGGTCTCCCGGACCCGGCGCGGCGTCCCACAACCCGTTGACCGCTGTTTCCATGTTGGCGGCAAGCGTCGCCCGCCGGTCCGGGACATCGTCGGGAACGTCGATGATGGCGTCCTCCGGGGCGATAAACCGGTCCTGATGGGGATGCAGGCAGAACACGCGGCGTCCGAGAGCTTCGACGGGGCCCTCCTCGACGATGCCGACGACCGAATAACCGTACTTGACCGGTGCCGGGAACTCGCCCTCCTGGAATGGGCAGCGCATCCGCCGCCATTCGCTCTCCGGCGCTTCGCCGCGGAAGACGAGGCTCTCGCTGCCCCTGCTGATCGCGCTGACAAGGGTCCGAATCAACAGCTCGCCGGGCGCCGGGGATGGCAATGGCTGCGTCCTGATTTCGCCCAGGCCGGGCGCTACCACCCAAAATGCTTGAGCTTCACGCATCGAACTCACAATCGAACAGCGTGTCACCACCGAGGTTGAAACGGCGGATCCGCGGGCGAAGCGCGCAGTCGAGCGGGCGGACACCCTCAAGGACGATACCGGGACGGCCCGATCCGATGATGATCGGAGCGATTGTTATCTGCAGCCGGTCGACGCACCCCGCCTCGAGAAAGCGGGAGATCGTGATCCCCCCGCCCTCGATGAACACGATCGACACTCCACGCTCGCCGAGCGCGCAGCGGATCGCTGCAACATCGAGCGTGCGGCCGACACGCGGCACGCCCAGTACTTCACTTCCATGCATCTCGCCCCGGCCGTTGGCATGCTCTTGCGCCGCTACGACCACGGTTAGGACCGTGCCATCGCAGAACACCGAATGCCGATCGGAGAGGCTCAGATCCGGGTCGATGATGATCCGGATCGGATTGCGGCCGGCGCAATGCCGGACGGTAAGCTGCGGATTGTCAGCCCGGACCGTGCGCGCGCCAACCATCACTGCATCGGCGAGTGCCCTCATACGATGGCAATGCAACAGGTCGGCTTCGCCCGTGACCCAGCGTGATTCGCCGTTTTCCGTTGCAATGCGGCCATCGAGGCTCTGCCCGATATGGGCGACGCAGAGCCCGCCGGGGTGGGGTAGGCAATAGGGGACATAGAGGTCGAGCTGCGCGGCGATCTCTGCCGGCACCTCATTGGGGACACGCCAACCGCCCCCCGCGTCGACGCTGAGCGAGTCATCGCCAAGCGGGACCGAGATGGAGTCGGCGTCCGGTCTCTCCACGAATGCCGCGCGTGCGGCCAGCACCGCCGACCACCAGGGCGGGTCATGGGTCGGCTCTCCCCGGGCCGGCACGGAATAAGCGCGATCCCGGAAGAGTCTGATAGACGGCCGCTTGTCCATTGAGTCCCGGCAGGGCACGATCGCCAGATACACCGAACCCACAGCAATGTCGACCCGGATCCCTTCACCTCCGCCTTCTTCGCTCGCGCTGATGCGCGAGGCACGCTCGGTCTTTGCTCGTTCGGTCTGGCTCGCCGTCGCGATAATGCCCGTGCCCGTCCTCGGCGGCGCGGTAGGGGCCCTACCCGCATTGACCGGCCTGGTGCTGTTTACCGGGCTCCTGATCACCGTCGAGCGCGGGCTCGCCGCGCACCACCCTCATCCGCGGCTCGGCGCGGCGAACCGGATCACCATTTTTAGGGCGGGGATTGCCTGCCTGATCGCCGCGCGAGCGATCGATTCCGCTCCGCTCGGCGGGCCGGAAAGATGGCTGCTCGCCGCTATCGCCGGGGCCGCTCTGCTGCTCGACGGCGCCGATGGCTGGGCAGCCCGCCGCCAGCGGTTGGCCTCCGCCTTTGGTGCGCGCTTCGACATGGAAGTCGACGCTTTTGCCATCCTTGTCCTTGCGACAACCGTCGTAAAGGCGGCGGCTGTCCCCTACTGGGTGCTAGCGATCGGCGCCATGCGTTATCTCTATCTCGCCGCCGGATGGGTGTTGCCGCTCTTGCGGCAACCGTTGCCGCCCTACCCGGTCGCGGATCGGCGCCGCAAGACGATCGCCGTCATCCAGAGCGTGGCATTGCTGATCGCACTCGCGCCCGCTACTTCTCCGCGTTGGGCCGCGACTATTTGCGCCGGAGCGCTCGCCCTCCTCACGTATTCGTTTGCGGCCGACATCGTCATGCTGGTGTCCGCGCGGCCGCATAGGTGAGGTCGAATAACGTTGCTGGCGCAGCGGTCGGCGCGCCATATGATGCGCGGCGGCAAGGAGAAGACGGTGCTCGAATCCAGGATAGCTGCAAAGGCGGCGCGCGGCGACGCTGAGGCATCGCAACCGGACACCGGCTCGGCGCTCGGTGAGGCCATTACTGCCCTGCGCCGGGGAGAACCCGTGCTGATCCGCCATGACGAGATCAGCGTTCTTGCGGTTGCCGCAGAGTTGGCGACCGAGGAAAATCTTCAGCGCCTGCGCGAGATCTCACGGGCCCCGGCGCGCGTCGTTCTGACGCGGCGGCGCGCTGTGGCGCTCGGCCTCGCGCCGCGCGTTGAACTGTCGGGGGCCTTGACGATCCCCGTCTCTTCCGAACTCCCGGCAGCAGTGATCCGCAATCTCGCCGATCCGGGAGCCTCGCTTGGCGCCGAGCCGCCGGGGTTCGGCCCCAAGCCGGTCGCAGCCAAGGGCGGTGCACTCGCCGCGGTTGCCTTGGCCAAGCTGGCTTCGCTGCTGCCGGCAGCCCTTGTTTTGCGCATCGGCACGGGCGAAGCCGCGTTTTTCTCTCGCCGCGGAGACATCGCCGCTATCGAGGCGGTAGCGGTGTTCAAACGCGATGCGGCGACCGCCGGGCTCGAACGCGTCGCCGAGGCGCGTGTCCCGCTCGCCGACGCGGAAAATGCCCGTCTGATTGCGTTTCGCCCGCGCGATGGCGGACTCGAACATCTCGCGATCCTGATCGGCTCGCCTGATCCCGCCGCCCCGGTGCTGGTGCGGGTGCATTCGGAGTGCTTCACCGGCGACCTGCTCGCCAGCCTGCGTTGCGATTGCGGCGACCAGCTGCGCGGCGGGATCGCGGCGATCGCGCGAGCGGGGGGCGGCGTGCTGCTCTACCTCGCGCAGGAGGGACGCGGCATCGGCCTCGTCAACAAGCTCAGAGCCTATCGGCTGCAGGACGCCGGTTTCGACACGCTGGACGCCAACCAGCAGCTGGGCTTCGACGCCGACGAGCGGGTCTACCTTCCCGCGGCGGAAATGCTCCGCCAGCTCGGTTTCGGGACCGTCCACCTATTGACAAACAATCCGGACAAGGTGGTCGCGCTCGAGCGCTACGGCATCCGCGTCGCCGAACGCGTGCCACACGTCTTCCCCTCAAACGGCCACAACGAGCGTTACCTGCGCACCAAAGCCACTCGCAGCGGCCACTTCCTCTAGGCGTAACAGACTCACCCAACTATTCCTCTCCTCATCCCGGCGCAGGCCGGGATCCATCGCCCCGCCGCAGGATTCCGCCGAAGAGGGCGGCTCGGCCAGATAATGGCGCGCATGCAGTTACTTGCGGAACCATGGATCCCGGCGCCGGGATGACGGAGAATCTGCTTCACATTCTGGGGCGGGACGCAGAAAGGTCACAGCGTGCCGCGCGCACCAAAGATTGCGGTGCCGACCCGCACATGTGTCGCGCCGAAGCGGATCGCCTTCTCGAAATCGGCGCTCATTCCCATGCTGAGGACCCCGAGGTCATTGCGCCGGGCGATCTCCCGCAGCAGGGCGAAATGCAGTGCCGGCTCCTCGTCGATCGGGGGAACGCACATCAGGCCGATGATTGGCAAGCCGAGGCGATCACGGCACTGGACGATGAACTCATCCGCCTCGGCCGGCATGATCCCGGCCTTTTGCTCTTCCTCGCCGGTGTTCACCTCGATCAGGCAAGGCGGGCGGAGGCCGCTGTGGTCCATCTCCCGGGCCAAGGCCTGCGCCAGCCGCAGGCGGTCGACGCTCTCGATCACATCGAAAGCCGCGAGGGCGTCGCGCACCTTGTTCGTCT
>Ga0137359_10002283_pt1 | contig 15358 bp, 12 predicted proteins | sample Mad1_40_16metaG_FD_108281 | JGI IMG/M metagenome (GOLD analysis project Ga0137359, IMG submission 108281) | Vadose zone soil microbial communities from Angelo Coast Range Reserve, California, USA - Mad1_40_16 metaG | ecosystem: Environmental > Terrestrial > Soil > Vadose zone | place: USA... | reverse complement strand
GAAGGTAACGGCATCGTTGTTGACGCACTTAATAATGCTTACGTCGGCGGCACCGGACCGGGAACGCCGCTATCAGCTACGCCAACGCCAACTCCGCTGCCGTGCCCGATGTGTCCGCCCCCGGGCGGTGGCTATGGCGCATTCTACGCCAAAATCGACTCGGTTCCGACATTGTTGGAGATGTTCGAGATTCCGGCCACACAATCCGGATCGAGCATCGGCTTGGACGCGCAAGCGCATGTTTATCTGACGGGCACAACGCTGAGCGGACTGGAAACGGTGAATGCCGCGCAACCAAATTTCGGCGGCGGCGCGAGCGACGCTTTCGTCGTAAAAATTGGCGAGGCTCCTGCCGTTTCGCCCACTCCGACACCGACGCCTACACCAACATCGACCGCGACAGCCACAGCAACAGCTACCGCTACGGCGACTCCAACCGCTACAGCGACGGCCACCGCTACCGCTACCGCGACCGCGACTGCTACGGCTACCGCAACTGCCACGGCAACTGCAACAGCGACACCTACAGCAACCGCAACTGCAACGCCCACGGCAACAATAGAACCGACGCCGAGTCCAACGCCTACTGCCACGGCGACTGCCACTGCCACTGCGACCGCCACAGCCACGGCTACGGCAACTGCCACGGCAACTGCAACAGCGACACCTACAGCAACCGCAACGCCTACCGCGACCGCGACTGCTACGGCGACCGCCACCGCAACACCAACAGCTACGGCAACGTCCACACCTACGCCGACTCCGACGCCTACTCCAACTCCAACACCAACTCCCGGTTGCACAGCTCAGACCAGTTCCATCAGCACAAACTTCAATGGAACTTCGATTAGCACGAATAACTACATCTGGTTCAGTGCGAACTTCTCCGCCAGTGGAGTGCCTTCCACTGGAGCGACCATATTTTTTCAGAACGCGATGGTGATGATCAGCTCGAAGAATGGGAACTTCAGCTACGCGGTTCCGAATGGAACAGTCGTTTTCAGTCCGAGCGCGACGTGCGCATCGACCACGTTTAGCGGCGGGCAATGGATGACTACCGTCCCAGTAAGCGGAAGCGATGAGATTCTGCTCTCGGCCCTCGGAATCAAGGCACCTGCCGATCTGAAAGGAGCCAAGGTCATGTGGACGGCCGATTTCAGCGCAAACGTCACGGGTGTATCGATCAACTGGAAAGCGGGCTCAGCGGTTTATACAACCGACGTGACGAACTACAATGGTAACGGCGTGAAGCCGACGCACACGAAGGCGTGTCTCTATAATAATAGCGACCACGCTGGAACACCCGAGAACAAAAAGAACTTTCTAACCGGCGGTGCTGCTGGCGGCGGCGGATCGAATTACACCGGATCGTGGAGCGCAACCGAAAGCGTGAAACTCTGCTCCGGCACGAGACCGTAGTTAAAGTGGCAGACCAGTTCGGTATCGTTGCGGTCAGGCGGCGCGATTATGCCTCGCCATGACTCGACTGATCGCGCTGACTACCTGCTTTACGTCCACCGGTTTGACGAACGATTCCGCGAAGCCGGCCCGCTTGTATTCTTCACGGTCTTTGGCCGTGCCAAAACCAGAGATCGCGATGCCAGGGATACCCAACGCAGATAGTTGGCGCATCAGATCGCAACCGTCTCCGTCAGGCAACGCGATATCGGAAAGCAAAAGGTCGCCCGCTCGAGCAGCGGCTCGCGCTTCAGCAACGTTAGAGGCTTCCTGAACGTCAAAGCCTTCGCGGCGCAGAATTCTGGCGAACGCGCGCAACGTATCGGGGTGATCTTCAACTAAAAGCAATCGACGCGGCCGAATGTTTTGGTCCGGTTCCGGTGGAGTTGCCGTCTCGGGACCCGGAATTTCAAATCGATCGATCAAATCATTCACCAGGCGAGCTTCCTTAAGAATGTTTTGTCGCAATATCTCAATGCAGTCGTGAACTTCCGGATCAGCAAAGGGAACCACGCGATGGTTGAGCTCAGTTAAACTCGCCAAAAGCGGCGCAAGCGGAGTGCGCAGTTCGTGGCTGACTCTGGCCAGAAGTTTGTCTCTTTCTTCAACCTGCGCTTCAGCGCGGAGCAATTCTTTATGGACAGTGAGCCACTCCGCGCGGCTGGGAATTTCCAAAATCCGTGGAACGAGCGCGCGTAAAATCAGCAGAGTAGCGACCGCGAGAAGCGCGCACCCCAGCCGAGTGAGGACGAGACTCCAGACCACCATTGGACCGTGAAACCAAATGTTCAGGAGTCCGAAAAGAGCAGTGAGACCGCACAAAAAGAGAAAGCCACCGACGCACAGAACGATTCCGCCGAAAGGAATATCGGACCGCTTCCGAATGATTCGGAAAAGTGAAAACGGCATGATGCAGAAAGCGACCGCAGCGGCCAAACTGGATGCGAGGCTAAGCCAGGTCAGAAATTGAGGCGGTGTGTAGGCTTTCGATCGTTGCACCAATAGCGAGAACAAATCGGTGCCAAATATCCACAACCCCAGAACTGTGAGGAAAAAGAGTGCGAGAAATCCCGCGTAGCGACGGGTGACACGTTGTAGAGTAACGTCCATAAAATATCACGCCACCCGCTCGGCGAGCGGCGACGACTGTCTCCCGGAATGCAATTGTATCATCGAGCCGCAAATCATCAAAACCTAAAACACAAACTAATCAGAATCGTCTGGCAGCAATTGCTATTCCCGAGAGACTAACGAGTTGACCTTCAATTGGCCGCTCACGGCAACGACAATATCGGCTCTCTGAATGTTCAGCTTGGCAGCGGCGCAGCTCGCGTCTATTAAGAGCGACCACTCTATGCGCACGCGTCTGTTCATTGGCCTTTTGCTCGCATTCGCGGCCACAACTTCATTCGCTGAGAAACGAAACATTACCGAAAAGGATTTGTGGGATTTCGTATGGATCGGTGATCCCCAAATGTCGCCAGACGCTTCCCGCGCCGCCTTCGTGCGCGTGACCGTCAATGAAAAGAAGGAAGGCTACAACACTTCCATTTGGTCGGTGCCAACCAGCGGCAGCGAGGAACCGCATCAATTAACTAAAGGCGATCACGATTCCTCACCGCGCTGGTCGCCGGACGGAAAATATCTGGTGTTTTTGCGCACATCGGAAAAAGACGGCAAGCCCGAAGCTCCACAATTGTCGATCTTATCGATGGCGGGCGGCGATTCGTTCTCGTTCACCGATCTGCCAAAAGGCGCCAGTAATCCGGTTTGGTCGCCCGACGGAAAAACGATTGCGTTCATGAGCGAAACGAATGCCGAAGACCTGGCGAAGCAGGAGCAGAAAAAGAAAAAGGAGGAAGAATTAAAGAAAGCGGTCAGCGCGGCCGCGCCAAGTGTTTCGCCACAGCCGGCCAAATCACCGGCCGATAAAACGAGCAAGAGCGAAGGCGACCAAGTTGCCAAGAAAGCCGAAGCCGAATCAGAACACGAGAGTGACGTGCGCGTGATCACGCGCGCGGTTTACCGAGAAGACAATGAAGGCTACGCCGACGCGAAACATCCCGCGCACATCTGGTCGATTCAGGCGCCCCGCAACGCGGATGAAAAAGTGCAGCCGAAGCAACTAACGTTCGGCCGCTTTGACGAGGGAGGCGTGGTGTGGTCGAAGGATGGCTCTGAGATTTATTTCATATCGCTCCGTGTCGACGAGCCGTACTACGAGCGACCGCGGACTGAGCTTTACTCGATGAGCGTTAACGGCGGCGCGGCAACGAAGTTGAACACGATCGACATGGATGTGGGAGGGCTGTCGTTGAGTCCCGACGGCAAACGGCTCGCGTTCGTCGCGTCGGTGACGCAGCCGGTCAGCTCGTACAGCCAACCTGATCTGTGGATTGTCGATCTTACTCCGAATGCGAAACCAAAAAATCTGACGGAAAAATTCGATTTCGATGTCGGCGATTCGTTGATTGGCGATTGTGAGACCCCGCGCGCGGCTGGACGCCGCCGGCCGATCTGGAGCGCGGACGGGCGCGCGTTACTCGAGGTTTACTCGAAACAAGGCCGCGCGAACCTTGCGACATTCGACGGCGAGTCGGGCCAGCAGAAGGATGTGACGTCGGGAAATCAGCAGATCATTCAATTTCGCGCCACGACTGATGGGTCGAAACTGGTTTACACGGTTTCAACTCCGACGCGACTCGGCGATTTGTTTGTGGCCGATCAAAATGGCGGGAACCCGAAGCAATTGACCCACTTCAACGATGCGTTGTTCTCAAAGCTGAATCTGACCGAGCCGGAGGAGATCTCCTATAAAAGCTTCGACGGAAAGACTATCCAAGCGTGGTTGCAAAAACCGCCGGGGTTCGACCCGGCAAAAAAGTATCCGCTCATACTAAACATCCACGGCGGGCCGCACACCGCTTACGGTTATTTGTTCTTTCACGAGTTCCAATGGATGGCCGCGAAAGGTTACGTGGTCTTGTTTCCGAACCCACGCGGATCGACAACCTACGGTCAAGATTTCGGCAATGTTATTCAGTACCATTATCCCGGCGACGATTTCAAAGATCTGATGGCCGGCGTCGATGAAGTGATCAAGCGTGGTTACATCGACAACAAGAGACTCGGCGTGACCGGCGGCAGCGGCGGTGGACTATTGACCAACTGGGTGGTCGGTCACACCGACCGGTTCGCGGCGGCGGTGGCGCAGCGCGACATCGCGAGCTGGGCGCACTGGTGGTACACCGCCGATTTCACTTTGTTTCAACCGAACTGGTTCAAGGGTCCGCCGTTCGACGAAGAAGAAGATTTCAAAGCGCGCTCGCCGATTACCTACATCAAGAATATGAAGACGCCGATGATGTTTATTTTGGGCGAGGCAGATTACCGCACGCCGCCCGGAGCCGGTGGCGAAGAAATGTTCCGCGCATTGAAGTTCCGGAAGATTCCGACGGTGATGGTGCGTTTTCCGAACGAATCGCACGAGCTTTCGCGATCCGGTCAGCCTTGGCATCGTGTCGAGAGATTACAAAATATAGTTGGCTGGTTCGATCACTGGCTGATGGGCGTGCCGAAGCCGGAATACGAAGTCGCTCCGAAAGACGAAGTGCCAATCAAGAAGGAGAGTACCGAGCCAAAGGCGAACAAGCCGCCAGGGAAATGAAATTTAGGACGACACAGAGGTCGTCCCTCCATTATCTTTAAACATGGCATCTTCGTCGCTCTGGCAGCGCTTCCAGCGATATTTTCTGCGCTACGACGATCTCGGTTTTTCGATCGACGTCAGCCGGATGAAGTTCCCGGACGATTTCTTCGAAAAGATGGGGCCGAAGATCGACAACGCGTTCGCCGCGATGCGCGACTTGGAAGCGGGCGGCATCGCAAATCCGGATGAGAAGCGGATGGTTGGCCATTACTGGTTGCGAAAACCATCGCTGGCACCGAACGCTGATCTGCGCGCGGAGATTGACAATACGAACGCGCGGATCAAGAAGTTCGCGGCGGATGTGCACAGCGGAAAAATCGCAAACGCGCGCGGTGAGAAATTTCAGCACGTGCTCTCAATCGGCATCGGTGGTTCCGCCCTCGGGCCGCAATTCATCGCCGATGCACTCAGCGCGTCCGCGGATCCGATGGACATTTACTTTTTCGATAACACCGACCCCGACGGATTCGATCGCGTATTCGATAAGATCGACAAGGAACTCTCACGCACGGTCGTTGTTGTCATTTCGAAATCTGGCGGAACGAAGGAAACGCGAAATGGAATGTTGGAGGCGGAAGCCAGATTCAAAGCAGCCGGTTTGGATTTTTCGAAACACGCAGTCGCAATCACCGGGGCCGGGAGCGAGCTCGACAAGAACGCGGAAAAGAGCAAATGGCTCGCGCGGTTTCCGATGTGGGATTGGGTTGGCGGCCGCACCTCGGTAATGAGCGCGGTTGGCCTCGTCCCAATGGCGCTGAAGGGATTCGATATCGGCAAATTCCTGTCCGGAGCCGCCGCGATGGACGAACAAACACGCGCAAACGATTTCCGGCAAAACGCCGCGATGCTCCTCGCGCTCATGTGGTTTTACATCGGAAATGGCCGCGGCGAAAAAGACATGGTTGTTCTGCCGTACAAAGACCGGCTGTTGCTCTTTAGCCGTTACTTGCAACAACTGGTGATGGAATCGTTAGGCAAAGAAAAAGATCTCGACGGCAACATCGTGCACCAAGGCATCGCCGTTTACGGAAACAAAGGTTCGACGGATCAACATGCTTACGTGCAGCAGCTGCGCGACGGCGTGCTGAATTTTTTTGTCACGTTTATCGAAGTGACCAAAGATCGACATTCTCAGGCGTTCGATGTCGAACCGGATGTGACGAGTGGCGACTATTTGCACGGTTTTTTGCGCGGAACGCGCGCCGCGCTTTACGAGAAAGGACGTGAATCGATCACGGTCGCGATTCCTGACGCCGACGCGTTCAGCATCGGAGCCTTGATCGCACTGTATGAGCGCGCGGTCGGCTTCTATGGATCGCTGGTGAACATCAACGCATATCATCAGCCAGGTGTTGAAGCGGGAAAGAAAGCCGCGACGCAGCTTCTGGAATTGCAGAGCAAGACACGTAAGGAGTTGTCGCCCAAGGCAAAAACGGCAGAGGAAATCGCCCGTGCGATCGACGCCGACCCGGAGGATGCGTTTCACGTGCTCCAGCATCTTGCAGCCAACGACCCAGGTGTGCGGATTTCGAAAAGTGAAGAGCCATCAGACGACAAGTATTCGCTGGAATAACAGTTGCTCGGCTCGAACTGAAGTATGAGGTCCGAAGAATCGCATAGCGAATCCCCCAGCGTGCCGTGGCCGGACATGGTGAAGTTTGTTCGCCAGCTCGGGCACGATATTCGGAACAACTTGAACGCAGTCGAGCTCCAATCGGCTTATCTCGGGGAGCTCGCCGAAGAAGGCGAATTAAAGGGTGAAGTTCAGCGATTGCGTGAAATGACCTCCAGTATTGGAACGAGCCTACAAAGATTGAGCACCGCCCTTAGTCAAGTGAACCCAACTCTCATGTCGTATTCGGCGGCGGATTTCGTTGAAGACATGAAGCAAAAACTCGCGACCGATTTTCCGACTGACGCAGCCAAGGTGACTTGGGACGTGCAACTCAAGGATGAGCAGTTGCAAATCGATCCTCAGCTGGCGCAGCAAGCCTTGCTGGAACTTTTCGCCAACGCATTTCAACACGAGCGCAACGTGAAGGCGATTGCGGCCAAGACTTACATCGACCACGGCCGTTTCGTTTTCGAGCTGCGCGAACCAAAGGCGCGATTTGATCTTTCGACAGAAAACTGGGGGCGCGAGCCGCTGCAGCACATCGGTCAGGGCCACTATGGCCTCGGCTTGAATCGAACGCGTGCCATTACCGAAGCGCACGCGGGAAATTTTGGCGCCCAATATGAGCGCGCGACATCGACACTGGTCACGAAAATCACCTTGCCGCTCACCGCGCGATGAAAGAGAGCCGGCGCATTCTGATCATAGACGACGAGCGGCCGATTTTGCTCACGCTGGAAGCGTTGTTAGGCCGGCACGGATTCGAAACTGAGACTGCAGCCACGGCGAGTGCGGGTTTGAAGGCGTTGAAGAACAAAGCGGCGTCACTTGTCCTTCTCGATCTGCAATTGCCGGACGCGCAAGGATTGGAAATGCTCGATCAGATCAAAAAGGAACGGCCTGAAACGCAGGTGATCATTCTCACGGCGCATGACACGCTGAGTAATGCGATCGAATCAATCAAGCGCGGCGCGTATCATTTCATCAGCAAACCGTACGCGCCGGAAGAGCTTCTGAGTCTGGTGGAGAAAGCGTTGGAGAAGCAATCACTCTTGCGCGAGACGGAAAAGCTCCGCGCAAAGACCGAAGAGTTGGAAAAACGCCTCGAGATCGCTGAGACGCGCATGGTTCCAATCTTCAAAAGCAAGTCGATGCAGGAAATCGAGGACCTGGTGAACTCGATGGCGCCGTCGGAGGCGAACGTATTGATCACGGGCGAGAGCGGCGTCGGTAAGGAAGTCATTGCGAATTTGATTCATCATCGCAGCCGCCGCTCGGAGCGACCCATGGTGAAACTGAATTGTGCAGCGTTTCCGCAAACGATGATCGAGGGCGAGCTCTTCGGTTACGTGAAAGGCGCGTTCACCGGCGCGGCGAACGATTTTCCGGGAATGATTGCCGAAGCGCACCGCAGCACTTTGTTTCTCGATGAAATCTCGGACATGCCGCCCGACTTGCAGACGCGCTTCCTGCGCGTGCTACAGGAGCGCGAATATCGGCCACTCGGCAGCACGCGGACGCTGAAAGCCGATTTCCGCGTCATCGCGGCCACGAATCGTCCGATTGCAAAAGCGCTCGCTGAAAATCGATTGCGCTCCGACTTGTATTATCGCCTCAACACTTTCCAGATCGACGTGCCGCCGTTGCGCGAACGGAAACAGGACATTCCACCGTTAGTGGCGTTTTTCGTGAAGCAATTCGCGCAACAGCTTGGCAAACCGGAGCCGGAGATCGCGCCAGAAGCTTTTCAGAAACTGCTCGATTACTCGTGGCCGGGAAATGTGCGCGAATTGCAGAACGCGATTGAGTACGCAGTGGTGTTGGCGCGACAAAATGCGATCAGCGCCAAAGAGCTACCTCGCGAATTGCAACTGCCGCCGGCCTTACAACAGATCGGTGGCGCGGTTCCGGCCCAAGGCGTCCAAAGTCTGGATGATGTTGAACGCGTCACGATCCTTCAAGCGCTCGCGCAATGTCACGGCAACAAGAAGAAAGCTGCCCAGCTTCTCGGAATTCAGCGGCCAACGCTCTATAATAAGCTCAAGCGATACGCGATCGAGCTCTGATCGCGCTTGGGATTTTCGGTTTTCGATTTTAGACTCGTCTAAGATCGACTATGGCGAGTTCGCGACATCTCGACAAGGTCCTGGCACACGCTGAGGATCAACTGGCCGTCGCTGGAAAACAGCGACCGACGGAAGTCCTTGCGACCTACAAACGATTTCTCAAGATCGAAGAGCACCGCCTGCGTTTGAAACATCAGGCCGGCGGGGGCGGCCGCGAAATCTGCGCGCGGCGCAGCGAGCTGGTCGATGTAATCCTGCGGCATGTGTTCGCAGCCGCTGCTAATACCCTCGGCACATCCACAACTCCGTTGGCGCTGCTCGCGCTCGGTGGTTACGGACGCGGCGAATTGAATCCGTTTAGCGACGTGGACGTGATGGTGCTCCACGGGAATAGCGCGGGCAAGGTTTCCAGTTACGTCGAGCAAATGGCCGAACAAATTTTGTATTTGCTTTGGGACATTGGATTCAAAGTTGGTCACTCCACACGTTCGATTCGGGAAGCGCTCAATCAGGCGAACACAGACATGCAAGCGAAAACCGCGATGCTAGAAGCTCGCTTCCTCGTTGGAGATCGCGTCTTCGCGCGCGAGTTCCGCGATCAGTTTCGGGCCAAATGCGTCGTCGGTTCGGAGCGCGAGTACGTCGAAATGCGAATGCGCGATCAGGAAGCGAGACACGCAAAGTTCGGCGACAGCGTTTACATGCAGGAGCCAAACTTGAAGAGCGGCTGCGGCGGCCTGCGGGATTATCAGAATCTGCTTTGGATGTCGTATTTCAAGGAAGGCGCGCTGACCACGACGCATCTGGTTGGCGAAGACTGGCTAAGCGAATCCGACCAGCGGCGCATCGAAACGGCGTACGATTTTCTTCTCAGGCTCCGAACCGATCTGCACTATTTCGCAGGCCGATCGGCGGATGTTCTCTATTTGAATCAGCAGCCGGAAATCGCGAAACGTTTGCGTTACCGGGAACGGGAAGGCCAACGCGCCAGCGAAGCGCTGATGCGCGATTATTACAAACACACGCGAAACATTTTTCGCGTGACGGAGCGAATCACCGAACAATTCGCGAGCGGTTACGCGACGAACCGGACGCGATCGCTTTTCAGCTTTCTGCCTTTACGACGCGGTGGACAAACGCGAATCGGTTCTTTCTTCATTCGGCAGGGTCAGCTGCACACAGAGCGGCGGGATTTATTCAAGCACGACCCTCTCGAAATGATGCACGCGTTTGAGCACGCGCAGCAACACAATGTCGATCTGAGTCCGGAGCTGGAGGATTTGTTGAGTCGATCGCTCCGGCAGGTCACGCGGACTTATCAATATGCCAAAGCGCCACGCGAGATCTTCATGTCGATCTTGTCCCGGAAAGGCGAAGTGGGACGCGCGTTGCGTCTGATGCATCGAGTTGATTTTCTCGGCCGCTACATACCTGAATTCGGTCAGCTGACTTGTTTGGTGCAGCACGAGTTCTTTCATCGCTACACCGCAGACGAGCACACCCTGCTTTGCATCGACAAGCTCGACGCGCTCGTAGACACGACGGATCCGAAACTGATCGCGTATCGCTATCTGTTCGAGAATCTCGAGGACCCGTTCGTCCTTTACCTGGCGTTGCTCCTGCACGACACCGGTCGCGCGGTGGGAGCGCGGCCACACTCGGAGGCGAGTGCGTTGTTTGCGCAAAGTGTGGCAAAACGTCTTCAGCTTTCGCCTGAACAAAGAAAATCCCTGATTCTGCTGGTCGATCATCACGTCACGCTTTCAAACACGGCCCAACAACGCAACCTGGATGATCCGGCGACGGTAGTGGAGTTCGCCAACGTGGTTCGATATCCAAAGAACCTGCAGACGCTGATGCTCCTGACCCTCGCCGATGGGCAGGGCACAAGTGGCCAACGCTGGTCAGATTGGAAGGAAACGCTGGTGTGGGAGCTGTTTCACGAAACCTCGAAATATCTTGCGGACCAAAAATCGTATCACGAGCAAACGAAGATTGAACGGGACACGTTACAGACCGCCATCGCCGCTGAACTGGCGCCGGACTTTGCCGACGAAATCGAGGCCCACTTCGATTTCATGCCCGACAACTATTTTCGCGCTTTCAACGTCAGCGAGATTGTGAATCACGTGCGATTGTTTCGATCATTCTTTGAGAATGCGTCGGCCGAGCACGACCGCTCGCTTCAGCCAGCGACCGAGTGGGAAGCGTTTCCGCAATTCGGCCACAGCACTGTTTCGTTTTGCACGTGGGACCGCCGACAACTTCTGTCCAAGATCGCCGGCTCGTTTTCAGTCGTGCCGTTGAATATCTTAAGCGCGGATATCTTTCCACGCGAAGACCATGCAGTCCTTGCGATTTTTCGCGTGTGCGACATGAAAGAACGCGCGGTCACCGAGGAACGAGATCGCGATCTTGTCGAAAACACCCTTTCACGCGCGCTTGAGGTGGAAACATTCGAGTTTGCCACGCTGTTGGACCAGGCTCGCCGTGGCCTTCAGCAACGCCGAGTGCAAGAGCTCGAATTTCCCACCGGCATCGCAATCGACAACAAGGCGCATCCGGGTTACACGCTCATTCAAATCGAAACACCGGATCGCGTTGGATTGCTTTATGATCTACTCTCAGCGCTTGGTCACGAGGGCGTGAAGATCTGCCTCTCACGCATCAGCACTCAAAAAGGCGCGGCGATTGATACCTTTTACGTCAACGACGCCACGGCCGGTGGGAAAATCACGGATTCGAACCGAATCGCCGGCCTTCAAAGTCGTTTGCGCGCGATTGTTTTGAGCGGCGTCGCGCGATAACTTGCACTGGCACAGTTCGGTCGCCCGCCTATCGTCCGGCCAATTCCAATGAATGCCCTCATTCTCGCGGCCGGCTATGCGACGCGCCTGTATCCATTGACGCTGAACAAGGCGAAGCCGCTTCTTGAAGTCGGCGGCAAACCGATTATCGAATGGCTTTTCGATAACCTCGCCTCGGTTCGAGATCTCAAAACAATTTACATCGTCACCAACGCGAAGTTCGCCGCTGATTTCCAGAACTGGGCGAACACTTATCAAGATCGACATCGTGACATTCGCATCAAAATTATCAACGACGGCTCAACGAGCGATGACGATAAACTCGGCGCCATCGGTGATATTAATCTGGTTTTGACGCGCGAAAATCTTGCGACGGATGATTTGATCGTGGCCGCGGGCGACAATCTCTTCGAGCAGCCGCTGATTGAATTCGTCGAGACCGCGCAAAACTCACCGGCAACCGTCGCGGTTCACGACGTTGGCGATCTCGAGGCAATGAAGAAGTACGGAACAGCCACGATCGACAACAAAGGCGTGATCACGAATTTTGAAGAGAAGCCGCAGAAACCGAAGAGCACGTTGGCAGCGGTAGCCCTTTATTATTATTCGCGCGAAGTGCTACCGATGTTCGCCACTTATCTCGCGGCCGGAAATAATCCGGACCAACCCGGATTGTTTCTGCAATGGCTCTACACGCGCAAACCGGTGAACACTTTTGAAATCAAAGGACGTTGGCTCGACATCGGCAGCAAAGAAACGCTGGCCGAGGCGGACAAGACTTTCTCGCGCTAGTTGTCGCTCTTACTTGAGCCGGCCTTCGTCGAACTCGATGAGATCGAAATAGGTGCGGATATCTTTGCGGCCGGCACCGCCGGATTGTTTCAAAAAATGGGTGAAGCGCGCCTTCTTGGCCGCAGTGTCGGGATGACGCGAGATCATCGCCTGATTCCAATGGTCGATTTCTTCCGCGGAATGTTTCGCGCCGTTCTGCTGGACCCAATCCAAAACCGCATCGTCTTTTTCCAAACGATGAACGGCATCTTCAAATGCGTCGCCGTCGAGTTTCAAAAAGCTGAGCAGATGCTTGTCGAAGCCGACCGTCTTGTAATTGTAGCCGTCGAGCAGACCTTTGCGATGAAGTTTGGCTTTGTCGATCAAGCGCGGGAGATGAACATAGCCACCGAGCTTTTCGCACGGACTGCGCGGATGCAGTCGTCGCATGAGATGCATTAGGTCGCGTGCGCAGGCTGAGTGCCGCTGACGGGAATGTCTGATTCTTTTTTCTTCTCCAGAGCTTTTCCTTCAGGCAGAAGTTCGCCCTGGGTAAGATTTGCCTGACCGATCACCAATTGTCCGGAAAACATTCCGCCCTTTTCGATCGCGATTGATTTTGCGGTGACATGGCCATCCAGCGATCCGGTTTTGCGAATCGTTACCGAGCCAGTGGCGACGATCTCCGCCGTCATTCGGCCGCGAATGTCGATGTTGTTTACGGTGACACGGCGGAAACACTGGATGTCGGATTTGCGCTCGATGATCATGTTCTGAGCAGAGATTCGGCCCGGGATTTTTCCGACCTGTTGAATCGTCATCGAATCTTCGCATTGAAGATTGCCGCGCAGCCTGCCCTCAATTACGGCGGACCGGCAAATCACGCTCGTGCTGCTGAGCTCTCCCTTACTCGTGAGCTCAACGTCGCCGCGAGTGCGGATAGTGCGGCTGAAGCTGGTCGTAATCTTGTAGTCGCGCAGATCGATGTGTGCGCTGCAGCCGGGACAATTGGTCGAGGTGGCCTGGTCGCTGACGTCGTGTTTGCGTTTGCACTCGAAACACTGGACCGAGCGGTTGCGCTGGCGGCCCCAAATCGCTTCGAGTTTACGGTGAAGCGGCAGTTCTGCTTCGCTTGAGGATTGCTCGCCAACAGGTGCGCCGGGCTTCGGCGCCATTGGTGAAAACGAACGGCCGCATTGCCGGCAAATTGTCGACTTCGCCGCCACATATTCCATCTGCTTAAAGCCACAGTGCGGACATTCCACACTGGCCTTAGCAGGCGACGATTTGATCACTAGTTCAGAACGTAAAGGTCAATCTCTTAGGCTCGAGCGAAAGCAGGTTTCGCTGACTCTTCGTTGCGGGAAACTTCTGGTTTGGTGGACGCTGCTTTAACGCTCATCCCACTGGAGACTTCCGATTTGCCAACAAAGGTTGCGCCCTCTTCGATAATCAGTCGTGCCGCCTTCAAATCCCCTTGCAGTGTGCATTTTGATTTCAATTCGCAGCGCTCACTGACCTGGACGTTGCCCTGCACTTTGCCATAAATCGTGATCGATTTGGTTTTGATCTCCGCGCGAATATCCGCGTTCTCACCCACGGTCAACGCTCCATCGGAATTGATATCGCCCTCGACTTTGCCATCGATCAACAGCTCCTTTTGGAACTTGATCGTGCCTTTGATTTCGACGTCGCTGGATAGGACGTCTTTGCCGGAATGTTCAGCCATAAACTTTTTGTAATCGTTAGTTGATGATTTTGGTTGGTCGCCGTAGGCGGGTCGGTTGGAATCATCACCCCCCGAGCTCAGCGACCCTTCTCCGATCGACGAGATCGTTCTTTGTGGGATGAATTTCTTCAACACACAACATTATTGCCAATGGTTATTCACATTGTCAACGGCTCCAGCCCAGAAAACCGAACTTTTTTAGAATTTATCCACAAACCGGAACAACTTGGCGGCTCCATTTTGCCCGCAAAGCGTCAGAAAAACGGGCGCTTGCCCCGGTGTGCGAGCCAGAATTTGACCGATCGGTACTTGAGAAGGCGCCGACCCGAGAAGCTGACCGGAAGTCTGGCGGATTCGGTCCCAATCGTAGGCAAAAACCCAGTCAATGTCCCGGTTGCGAAGAAGCTGGCGCGCCTGTTCGGCATCCGTCGCAAGAAAAAAACGCGCGCTGTCAGCGGTCCCTGCCAGCGATTCGTGCGAGCTGCCAGCGACGCCCGACTGACCGGACCAATAGGCAATCGACGGCGACAACCACCAAGGCGCTAGAAAAGCGTGGGTTTGGTCGGAACGAATCGCTGCTGCGAGCTCGCGCAAAAGTCGTGATTCGTTTCGATGTTCGATCCGAGTGGCGAGTTGCGAATCGTTAGGCCAAATTTCCGCGTCCCAGAATTCTAGAATCGGCAAGACCGAGAGACCGAACGCCATCCAAACCGCGGCGCGTGATTCGATCGGCGCAAGCAAGCTCGGGAGTGCGACCGCGAAGATCGACAGAAAAAAATAACTCCACCGTACTTGCCACATGGTCAGGAGAAAGGTAGTCGCTAGCAAAATGACGATGAAAGTTGGAAGCGGAGATCGTTTACGAAATCCGTACAGAATCAAAATCGGCGCGATTGCAATGAGGTAACCGCTCCAGGCGAACCAAATCGGATTCGCCAACGGCACGTGCGCGAGCTCGCCAATTGTGCGCGACCAATTTTGAAACAGCGCGCCCGCTTGAAATATGGACAGCGGCGGAACTCGCCGCTCGACCAAAAATGTGATCGCGATGATCGCTGCAAAAAACATCCAGCCGTGTCGCCGGGACGGAGCGAAGAGCAATTGTCGATCTTTTGTGAGATTAACGACAACGATGATTGCCAAGAGAATGAGCGGTTCGTAAAACGAGACCCAGACGGCGACACCCCACGCAACTCCACTCGT
>Ga0137359_10002280_pt1 | contig 15364 bp, 15 predicted proteins | sample Mad1_40_16metaG_FD_108281 | JGI IMG/M metagenome (GOLD analysis project Ga0137359, IMG submission 108281) | Vadose zone soil microbial communities from Angelo Coast Range Reserve, California, USA - Mad1_40_16 metaG | ecosystem: Environmental > Terrestrial > Soil > Vadose zone | place: USA... | reverse complement strand
GGAATCGTTGAGTTCGCCTGCTATTTTAGGACTCCAGTAATCCTGGAACAGGCTAAATTTCTGTGCGAGGTTCACTTTTTCCATTGTGTGCTCCTTTACTGCTGAGAACTTAAATAATGCCCGAAGCTCTCCAGTCTGCGAATCGTCTCGCGGACGTCTTCTTCGGTGGTACGTGGGTTGATTATGCAGAGTCTAAGAACGATACGTCCCCTCAACGATGTTGTGCTAATCATGGCAAACCCATTGGCAATCATTTCGTCTACAATGCGCTGGTTTATTGCATCTAGCTTTGTTGGAGTCCAACCCTCACGCACAAAGCGGAACGTTACAATGCCCATCTGGGCAGCGGTTACAACTTGCCAGGAGGCAGATTTGCGTAACGTCTCCTCTGCCAGTTCGGCGAGAGCGAATCCCCGCGCTACTGCTGTGCGGAAAGCTTCAATGCCAAAGATTTTAAGAGACATCCATAGTTTAAGCGCTCGGAAACTGCGTGTCAATTGAATGCCATAATCGCAGAAGTTAATCTCCTCTTCCCCCTTAGCTATATCCTTCAAGTACTCGGGCAGTATGTGAAAGGTTTCTTTTAACCAATGAGTTTTACGAACCAGTACGCAGCCGATTTCATAGGGTTGGAACAGCCACTTGTGAGGGTCCAATGAGAGCGAGTCTACATATCCTAGCCCCTCCAGCAGGACACGTCCCTTGTCGCATAAAACGGCTGGGGCTCCATAAGCTCCGTCGGCATGTAACCATAAGCCTTCTTCGTGGCAAAATTCAGCTAATTCTGGCAATGGATCTACTGCACCGGTGTTTGTTGTGCCGGCATTGGCGATAACGCAAAAGGGTGTTTTTTCTGCGGCACGATCTTCAGCTACTGCACGCCGCAGATCGGGCAAGGGCAGGCGATAGGCGTTGTCTGAAAGTAGCTTGCGAAGCTGCGTAGGATTGAAGCCCATCACTTGCAGCCCTCGTTCAATAGATGAGTGTGTTTGATCTGAGCAGTAAACGACAGCGCCTTGCATATTATCCTGTAACCTTATATGGCGCGCGGCTGCCAGTGCTGTCAGGTTGGCTACTGAACCACCGCTCACAAATAATCCGCCTGCTGAATCAGGCAAGCCGCAGAGCTGTCGCAGCCAGTCGATAGTAACGAGCTCGATCTGTGTTGGTCCCGAAGCTTCCAACCATGTTCCCGCAAACACGTTGAAGCCGGATACCAGTGCGTCGGCCATGACGCTGACAAAATTACCAGGGCTGGGAACAAAGGCAAAGAAGCGCGGGTGATCCAGGTGCATGATATTGCTAAAAACATCATGTTCAATCTGATCAAGCACCTTTGTGGCGTCTATACCCTGCGCTGGCAATGCTTCTCGTAACTGTTTCTCAAGTGTTGGCCGATCAGACTTACGGGTCACAGGCTGGTCGCGCAGGTGATCGAAATGTTCAACGAGTAAATCAATAACCTGGTAACCCAGAGTTTTCATCTCTTCGCTAGATAATTCCAGGGTACCGTCTGGTTGCATATTGCTCATGGATCAACCTTTCTATGCAAGATTATGTTACAATGCAGTAACTCTAACAGAACTCCGCTGGAAGTTAAGCATTAAGAGGCACTAATTGTATGCGAAAAAGAGGCTTAAGCACCTCTATGGGTATTGCATTCACTCTGCTGATCGCTGGGATAACCGTACAAGTGACTGATAACCTGGAACTATTTGGTCGCAATAGCGTTATTCCGCTGATTATCGGCTTGATCATTATTTTCGTTGGTGTCTTGTTCTTTCTCCTTTTGCGCCTGGTAACTAAAAATAGCAAGCTTCCTTAGTTCAACTCTCGTAATGTTCTTCGTAGCTATTCAGATACCCACTTTATGCCGCCTGCGGCGGCGAGTGGGGAAAGGGTAATGAGGCGGGGACACCCCGCACCCCGGCAGGGGGACGCTAGTCCCCCTGCACCCTCTGCTGAATAGTTACTGTTCTTCGATGAAATAGCGCATGATTGGACGACGCTCCGACCGGCGGAGTACTTCTACAAAGCCAACTTCCTTGAAAGCAGAGACGATACCGGTAAAACTTGAGACAGGAGGGATGTTGGTTTGTCCTGGTTCGACCGGATAACCCTCGACAATCTTTGCATTATGCTCTTTGGCATATACTATGGCAGCTCTCAATAGCTTGACCATGAGTCCTTGATATCTATACGGCCTGGCGACAAAAAAGCAGACAACGGACCATACAGGTTCATCGTCAATGCGCTTGAGCGTGCGCGATCGGTCCAAAGATGGAAATGCTTCTCTTGGGGCTACCGAACACCAGGCAAGCGGTTGATCGCCGCTATAAGCCAAAAGTCCGGGAACTTCGCCCGAGTCTACAATGGCTTTCAGAGCCTCTCTGTTCCCCTGGCCCCCTGCTTCCCAAATTCGGATCGTGATATTCTCCACCACATGCACCAGCAGCCGCCGTAAGCGCCGTTTTTTCCGAACAACGTTTCAAGGTCTTGCCAGCGTTCAGGCGTAACAGGATGAAATTCCAAAGCTAGAGGTGTTGCTGATTCCGAAGGCATATCTTGTCTTCCCTCCGATTTTACTTTTGAAGAATCAGTTCAGTTGTCTTGAAATGCAGTTTTGCAATTTCCGTCAAAATATCCTTACCGTACTCAGCTGCAAGCTCGCGCCCTACCGTCACAATCGCCGGGTCCGAGGCTCCTTTCGGCAGCGTTTTGCCTACTCGCTTCGATAATTGCTCCATTTGCTGTACAAACTTAGCACGAGCGAGTATTGATGCGGCTGCGACCGCGGCATCCTGCTCCGCATGAATTCGTTGCACCAGGGTAATCTGCTGACCTTTCTCCCTCAACGCTTTGCGTACATAGGACTCGTCACCAAACTGGTCGACAATAGCGAGATTGGTTGATACTTTCTCCAACATCTTTTCCAGTGTCCAGGCATGCCCCCACCCCAGCAAACGATTCAAATTTTGTACTCTATTGTACAACTCGTTATAGCGTTTCGGCTCAATCGGCACTACCAGGTTAGGACATAGTGTCTTGATTTCCTCGGCCATTACCAGCATGCGGCTATCGGTGAGAAGCTTGCTGTCACGTACCCCCAAAGCGTTCAACTGGGGCTCGGTTTGCTCATCCACGAAGACCGCGGCAATTACCAGGGGGCCAAAATAATCTCCTTTGCCTGACTCATCTAATCCTATTCTTGCCATACCGCTGAAGTTTGTGGCGGATTCTGCTGGGGACGTTTCAACAAATGATGACTGGAAGGTCGCTGGTACTGAGGATTGAGTGTAAGAGGTTTTTCTTATATCCCACCATGATTTAAGCTCGGTTTGGAGAGCACCAGGTTTGCCTTGAATGAGGGCTTTGCCACTGGAAAAGAAAGCGACGGGGATTCTAGCTATCCCATCGGTGACGGTCAATTGATAGCCGGATTGAATCGCTTTTTCATCAGCGATGCTCCACCCTTTACCATGGACATACTCGCGCAGAGCATCTATGTTTGCTTGAAGTTTAGACTCATTCATTCGTGCCTCTCAGTCGTCAACTGATGTATTTCCAAGTAAGACTATCATAACAAGTATAGCTTAATGCAAAAAGTCATCTTGCTCTTGCAAACCTCTGCTCTGCATGTTATTCTTCTCGTACATATGATCTATGGATCAGAGGGGGATATTTCGTTATGGCGCAGGCAGAAATTGGCGAAGCGCCACAGCAAGGGGTATTACTGCGACGCGCACACGAACTGCTGGAGAGCATTGGGCAACCTGTAGCCGAAGACATGTTGCTACAACATCTATTTGGTGTGACCGAAGGTACAGGTAAGAATGCTATCTGGCAGGCCTTATTGCGCAAGGCCCTGGAAAGCTCCTCACTTTTTGAACAGACTGAGGAACATCAATGGGGGCTGCTGGCGTGGCGCAGCACGCATCAACTGCTTAATGAAATAGAGTTTGTTGTGCTGGATACTGAGACGACTGGACTGCGCCCCGGTCATCACCGTATGATTGAAGTTGCGGGTATTCGCATGCGTGGAGGGGAAGTGGTTGGCTCGTTTCAAAGCCTTGTTAATCCCGGTGTTCGTCTACCGGCATTCATCGTTCAGTTCACCGGCATTACGCAGGAGATGGTTACATCAGCGCCCAAGACACACGAAGTCCTCCCCGACTTTCTGCATTTTGTCGAAGGAGCTATCCTCGTAGGGCATAATGTCGGTTTTGATATTGGCTTTCTCTCATACGAAGCACGGTTACTCGGCTATGATTTTCCTATCGATGGCCTGGATACTATTCCCCTGGCGCGCCGCTTTCTGCCTGGCTTGCACCGGTTCAAACTCGATAAGGTGGCCGCCCACCTGAAGATAGCCATGGCAAATCGTCACCGTGCCCTGGGGGATGCCAGAGTGACGGCTGCTATCTTCATGAAGCTTTTGGAATTAGCGCAGCAGCAGAGTATACAGACGCTGGGACACCTGCGCCGCCGTTTGCAGTTGCCTGTTGCGTGGAGTGGCGATATTACGCAAGCCACGACGGCCAGGCAGATTGAGCTATTGCGTGCTGATGGCAAGGTTGCGGCACAAGCGGTCACGCTGCGACCTACGGGTAACCTCTTCCTGAATCCCGCCTGGAAACGAGAATTTCCCTCCAAGCCAGGGGTGTACCTGATGAAAGATGCATACGGGCAGGTAATTTATGTTGGCAAGGCCAAGTGCCTGAAGGACCGGCTGGCCTCTTATTACAATCAGCCCCTGGGCTATACGCGCAAAATGGATGGGCTTTTACAAAATGTCAAAGAGATCGAGACGCGCGTGCTGGGGTCCGAACTTGAGGCCCTGCTGTTGGAATCGCAACTGATAAAAGAACTACAGCCCACGTACAATGTACAGTTGCGTAACTATGAACTCTACCCTTTTATCAAGATCGACATCCAGCACCCTTTTCCGCGTGTCTATGCGACGCGAGAGGTGGCTGCTGATGGCGCGCGCTATTTCGGCCCTTTCCGCAGCAGGCGCATCGTCGATCTCACCATTGAACTGGTACAAAAAGTATTTCCTATTCGCACCTGTACTCGTTCTCTACCGCCGCAGGCTAAACCCTCTGATCCATGCCTGCGCCTGCACTTGAATCGCTGCCCAGGCCCATGCCGGGGGGGTGTCGATCCAGGCGAGTATGGTAAAACAATTCAAGAGGTGTGCGCCTTTCTCGGTGGTGAGCGTGAAGACCTGCTCGACCGCCTGCGCCGGCAGATGCTGGAAGCCTCGCAGCAGTTGAACTTTGAACGCGCTGCCTGGTTGCGCGATACTATTCGCAGCGCCGATGAAGTTTTGATCGGTCAACGCTTGATTAGTGGAGCGGTCGAAGCCAATAATCTGGTTATCGTCTATCCATCTGCCCGCGAGGGATGTAATGAACTCTTTCTCATTCGTCACGGGCGGCTCTTAGAGCAGCGCTGTATCCCACATGAGCCAGAGAAAATGAAGCGCTCTGTAGGCGAACTTTTGAAGCTGGCTGCTTCGCTGGGGGAGCCGCCCAAAATTGTAGGCCAGGCCGAGGTGGACCAGATCAACATTATCAGCCGCTGGATACATCATCACAGCAATGATCGCGCTTTTTTTCCTTTCCAACAAGCCCTTACAGATGAAGATGAGGCACGTCTCTTAATCCAGCGTATCTGGGTGGAAGCGGATGCTGTACGAAATCTCCCTATTGCTAATAGTGCAGGGGAAGAGGATAATACGTTATAATGCTTTTGCACTTTTTCATCATAACATAGAAATTTTCTTAGGAGACAGCGGGCATGTTACTTTCCGATAAGCGTATCGTGGAGGAGTTGAAAAGCGGCAATATCGTTATCGAACCATTTGATGAGCGGCAACTGGGGACCAATTCCTACGATTGCCGCCTGGGCGATTGGTATTTCCAGGGAGACATGAATGTAGATGTCATACACCTGGACAATCCAAATGATATTCGTCGTTATTGGGGTGAGCCGCGCCGTGCCACAGAAGGCAAGATCGCCATTCGTCACGGCACGACGATCTTAGCGCACACGCAGGAGGTCATTGGTGGCCATAATGGCTACCTGGCTAAGATGTATTCGCGCAGTACGGTCGCACGATCGGGCCTGTCGGTTTGTCGTTGCGCGGGCGTCGGCGATGTAGGCTATATCAGTCGCTGGACTATGGAAATCAGTAATCACACCCAAACCACCATCTGGGTACCGGTCGGATTCCGCATTTGCCAGCTCACCTTCGAGTATGTAGGTGAAACCTTAAAAGAATACCATGGGAAATATGGCAAAGATAGCTATCAATGGACACCTGAGGATATGCTGCCCAAGCCCTACTTTGACTGGGATTATGAACTGTATCGCACCGACAAGGGGAAATGATTCGTGAGCAAAGGGCGATTGATCTCTTTCGAAGGGCTTGATGGCGCTGGGAAGACTACACAGATGGATTTATTAGAGCGGTGGCTGCAGGCGCACGGTGTGCCATATGTACGTACACGCGAACCAGGCGGAACGCCGCTCGGAGTCGAGATTCGCCGCCTGCTGCTCAATCGGCCTGATCTGGCGATTGTCCCACTGGCAGAAGCTTTTCTATTCCAGGCCGACCGCGCTCAGCATTTTGCAACGCTGGTAATTCCCGCGCTTAGTGAGGGAAAGCTAGTCATCAGCGACCGCTGCTTTGATGCCAGCATCGCCTATCAGGGTTATGCACGTGGCGTGGGAGTTGAGCTTGTTGAGCAACTTTCAATGCTGGCTACACAGGGATATAAGCCAGACCTCACAATTTTACTCGACCTGGATCCCTCCGAAGTGCATAGGAGAACCGATACAACCAGCGATCAGAGCGGTGCGCGTGAAGAGCCAACACGATTCGATGCCGAGGCGGAGGACTTTCATCGACGTGTGCAGGAGGGCTTTCGCGCCCTGGCACGCGCGCATCCCGGACGCATTAAGGTGGTAGATGCTTCACGGTCAGCGGAGGAGATTCACCAGGAGATTGTGGAGTTGGTGGAACCAGTTTTGTGATATGTTCCTCTGATATCATTGCTTTTTCACTGTGGTCTTCCATGTTGCTTATTCCACTCTTTTATGCTCCCAGGCCTTTAAAACCTGCTGATACGCATCCCAGGTATCTACGTCGTAGTTTGCCAGGGCATTACCCATCTCGGCCAGTTCGACATCCTGGCGGTGACGTTCAAGTATGGTACGCCCGCCTTCATCTCCTGAAACCTGTAATAATTCAGGGAAAAGGCTCGCGTCGAAGAGCACAGGGCTGCCACGTTTGCCTTCATAGAGGGGCGCAACAATACGTTTGCCGGTCGCCCTAAATGTAGTAATCAGAGTATCGATTACCTGAGAGGTAATCATAGGCTGATCGCCAAGCATAATAAGCGCACTATCAACTGCGTAAGCCGAATCAGCCTTCTTATAGCCGTGGGATAGCAATGTTTGTATCCCCAGGTGCATGGATGTGCTCATGCCTTGTAAATATGCAGTGTTTTCGACGATGTTCATGCCAGGCAGCCTGGTATAGGTCTCGATTTGTGCGCGTACCTGGTCGGCCTGGTGCCCTAACACGATAACAATGGGGCGGGCATATGACTCGAGTGCAGCATCTATGACGTGCGCTAGTACGGGACGACCGTCCAGCGGCAGTAGTAATTTGTGGCGTCCACCACCCATGCGGCTGGAACTCCCTGCTGCCAGGATAATAACGGCGGTAGAACTGGATACATACAAGCGCTTTTCTCCTTTTGATTGAGGTCAAATCTCTGTTCGCTAAGTCCTTATATAATATGAACGGGTTGTCCTAAATGGTATAATAGCGGCTGGGTGCATAAAGTTCATCGAGATATTTGACAACCCAGATACATTTTGTACCTTATTACTTAACCCTGACCCAGGAGAATAGATTATCATGCTTGATACGCGCCACGTCAATAGTAACAATGTTGAAGCATTGGAGGCAGAGACGCAAGCCAAATATGAACACTTGCAGGCGATCCTGCGTGACATGGAATCGGTGCTGGTAGCTTATTCTGGCGGGGTCGATAGTGCTCTGCTATTGAAAGTGGCTCATGATGTGCTCGGTACACGAGCACTTGGCGCAATAGCTGCTTCCCCCGCCTATGCAGGCGAAGAAACAGAGGAAGCTATAACGGTTGCTGAGCAGTTGCGTATTCCGGTAATTAAGTTAGAAACGCATGAACTCGAGGATGAGCGTTACGTTGCCAATGATTTCAATCGTTGCTACTTCTGTAAAACAGAACTCTTCGGTCAACTGGTGCCACTGGCCGAGCAGCACAACCTGCGCTATATCGCATATGGTGTGAATAAAGACGACGATGGTGATTTCCGTCCCGGGCAGAAGGCGGCGCGTGAATTTGGTGTGCGTGGTCCCCTCAAGGAAGCGGGTATGGGTAAACACGAGATACGAGCTGTGGCTCGCTTGCTGGGCGTGCCTGTTTGGGATAAACCCGCCATGGCCTGTTTCTCATCGCGCATCCCTTACGGGAGTAAGGTTGATATCGCTTCGCTACAGATGATCTACAAAGCGGAAAAACTGCTGCGTGAACTTGGTTTCCGCCAGGTGCGTGTGCGCCATCATGACAAGCTTGCGCGGATCGAGGTCGAGCGATCTGAACTGCCGCGTTTGATCGAAGATGAGATGAGCCGTATCGTCACCGACGGCCTGCGCAAAATAGGCTATACCTATGTGACCGTCGATCTACTTGGGTATCGTACTGGTAGTATGAATGAAACCTTCATTAAGAGAAAGAAAGCGTAAGATGACCTTGGAAAGTTGGTGCACTCTATGAGCAAAGCCTCACGTCATACTTCAAAGCAGGGGCAAACTGCAAACAAGCAATCAAACAATCGATCTTCTAAGCAAAACGGACTCGCTAATAAGCAAACAGGAAGCGTATCTGAAAAGCAAACTGGTCCCGTAACTAAACAGACAAGCAATCAATCTCCTGATCAAACTGGCTCTGCGAATAAGCAAACTGCCAATGTGGTTGGAAAGCAGACCAGTCCTGCAAGCAAACAAACAACCGCTGCACCGGTGAAGCAAAGCAGCCCGGGGAACAAACCGTTTACTCGCCAGGCCATCAAGCAAGATCGAAGGGAGGAGCGGCAACGTCGCTTTGAGCAGCAGCAGCGTGCAACTCGCAAGAAGCGGATCATTATAATTGGTGTCATTGCTGCTTTAGTAGTGCTGGCTGCTGGCATCAGCTATGCTATTATTAATAATTCTCATAATCCTACAGCGCAAAATCCATCGGCACTGCCGACCGAACAGGTTTTTAATTCAGCCTATCCGCCTGTTGATGGGATCTACTGTGATCAGCTGGAACAAACCAACTTTCATATACACGTGCACCTGTCCATCTGGATCAATGGTCAACAGATCACGGTTCCCCAGGGCACTGGTATTGCATCGGACGGATCTTGTTTCTACTGGCTGCATACCCATGACACTACTGGCGTGGTGCATATCGAGGCACCACAAATAGCAACCCTCAACCTTGGTAACTTCCTCGATATTTGGGGAAAGGAGTTCCCGCAGAGCTATCACGACGAGTTGGCTTCATCAACGGGCTGGAAAATCTATGTTGATGGTAAGCCTGTGACCGGCGACTTTAATAAGGTTATCTTCCGATCCCATATGCTGATAACGATCATGTACAATAGTCCGAAAGCGCCAATTGACACAATTTATAGTTGGCCGGCAAGTTTGCCACAATAGAGGGGCGCAGGAAGAAAAGACAATGGCAGAACGTATTATCTACCTTGATCATGCCGCTACTACAGCGCTCGATGCGCGTGTACTGGAGGCTATGTTGCCTTACTTCACTACTGAGTATGGCAATGCGAGCAGTATCTACACACTGGGTCGTCATGCTATGCAGGCCGTTGATAGTGCCCGCGAAGAGGTAGCTGACATCCTCGGGTGCCGGCCGACCGAGGTTACCTTTACAGGCAATGGTTCCGAGAGCGATAACCTGGCGATAAAGGGCGTAGCATTTACCTCGCAAAAAAAGGGCAACCATATCATTACCTCGCCCATAGAACACCATGCGGTTCTTCACACGTGCCAGTACTTGGAGCGTTTCGGCTTTAAAACTACCTACGTGCCTGTTGATGGCTATGGACGTGTCGATCCCGATGATGTCGGTCGAGCAATTAGCGATCAAACCGTCCTCGTTTCGATCATGTATGCCAACAACGAAATAGGCACTATTGAACCGATAGCAGAGATTGGGCGCATCTGCCGTGCCAGGAAAATTCCTTTCCATGTTGATGCTGTGCAAGCGGGCGGCTCTCTGCCCATAGATGCTCGCGAACTTAACGTCGATCTACTCTCGCTCTCCGCCCATAAATTCTACGGCCCAAAGGGGGTGGGCATACTTTATGCGCGCCAGGGCGTGCGCGTGCTGCCACAACTACAGGGTGGTTCGCAGGAACGCGGCAAGCGCGCGGGCACCGAGAACGTCGCGGGTATTGTAGGCGCGGCAACCGCTCTACGCCTGGCCTACGAAGACCTGCCACAGGTCATGCCACGAATCATCGCGCTGCGAGATCGTTTAATTGCAGGTATAGTACCTATACCGGGCAGTCAACTAACAGGGCACCCAACTGAGCGATTGCCAAACAATGCCAGTTTCGTCTTTGAGGGCATTGAAGGGGAGTCAATCCTGCTCAACCTGGACCTGCTTAGTATTGCTGCCTCCACGGGTTCGGCCTGCACCTCCGGTTCTGTCGATCCATCGCATGTGCTGCTTGCGATGCATCTGCCGGTTGAACTGGCTCATGGCAGCCTGCGCCTTACTCTTGGTAAAGACAATACTGACGAGGATGTAGATACTATACTGGCAGCACTGCCAGGGATTGTCGAGAAATTACGTCAGTACGCCGGTTCCGTTGAACAGCTACCTGTACAATAAGCGCTGCATAAGCCACTCTCGTGCTTTATCCGCCTGTACTTCTGTAGCCGCCTGTACTAATGGCCCGTCCATCAAGCGTGGCACCATAAAGCCTTGAAATGGGCCATTTACAAACACCCGTGCAGTCGTCTCATGAAACTTAAATAGCTCCGGTGCGCACAATGCCACGACCGTCAATGGGTCGTGCAGGTATGGCAGCTTTGGCTGCCAGCGCGGGCGATGTCTTTGCCAGACGGCGAGCAACGCGCTCAGCAGGCGTGTCTGGGGCGAACCTTCGTAACCTAGTCTCTCGACATCACTTTCGCGAAGCTGGCAGCGCATCGTTATATCCCAGCCCACCATCGTCACAGGCACACCGGCAGCAAGCACAATCTGAGCGGCCCTGGCGTCGCTGAGTATATTCCATTCAGGCCATGGGAGACTGCTCGTTCCACCCATCATCACGATATTTCGTATAGCCATAAAAAGACGTGGCTCGATGGTCAGGGCTACGGCGACATTCGTCAGGGGACCGAGGCAGAGCAGGGTGAGACGGCCCTGCTGCCTCATTGCTTCTTGCACGATCAATTCCGGGGCTGAGTAAGAGCTTAACGAGGGCGGCGCTGTACACGCATTGAGTATAGCGGCCTGGGGCACACCAGAAGGGCGATGGTGGGGTTGGAGGGGCACATCTAGTCCGGCGGCAACTGGAATATCCTCGCGCCCGAAGGTTTGTAGTATATGCGCTGCAAGATGGGCTCGTTTTCGGGTATCGCCAAAGACAGTTGTTACTGCTTTTAACTCGATTTCTGGCGAGCGTAAAACAAGTGCCAGGGCCAGGGCATCATCGATATCGTCGCCAATGTCGGTATCAAGCAAGACAAGATGTTTAGGCGAGTTCGATTGGCTTGCGGCTATTTGTGAACGGTATGACACTTGGCTCATTGTCAATTTGTCCTCTTTTATGTTAAAGTGAAGGATGAGAGGCTACTTAGGGCCCAGAGGCGAGAACGACACAAATTGCAATTTCTCTTAGACTACCACAGCACGTAGTCAGTAACAAGCAACAGCGGTGTTGCTGTCCAAGCCTCCCAATCAAGTGCAGGAAGGGATACGCTCAACATGGATACGTTCAAACGTGAAGTATTAGCGCAGCGGGTGCGCCAGGTTAAACCGTCGGGTATTCGCAAATTTTTCGATATCATCAATACGATGCCGGAAGTGATCTCGCTGGGCGTAGGTGAACCGGATTTTGTTACGCCGGAGCATATCAGCCAGGCAGGAATCCACTCTATTGAACTTGGTCATACACACTACACATCGAATTATGGCATACTCGAACTGCGCGAAGAGATTGCTGCCATGTTGAAACGCCGCTATGGGCTGACCTATGACCCGCGCACAGAAGCACTTGTGACCGTTGGGGTGAGTGAGGGTGTAGACCTGGCGATGCGCACCATCATCGATCCTGGTGATGAAGTCATATCTCTTGATCCTGGCTATGTAGCCTATGAAGCCGATATCATCTTTGCAGGCGGAGTGCCTGTGCCTGTACCGACCTATGCGAAATATGATTTTGGTGTACGGGCAGATGAGATTGCCGCCGCTATTACGCCGCGCACAAAGATGATCTTGATTGGCAACCCAAATAACCCCACCGGTGCTGTTGTACCAAAGGCCGAACTGGAAGGCATTGCCCAACTTGCCAGAGAGCACGATTTGATAGTGGCGATTGACGAGGTCTACGGTCGCCTTGTCTATGATACCGAGCACGTGAGTATTGCTGCCATGCCCGGCATGCGCGAACGCACTATTTTGTTAGACGGCTTCTCCAAGGCCTACGCTATGACGGGATGGCGCGTTGGCTATGTTGCAACACCTGCGCACATTCTGGAAGCTATGCTGAAGGTCCACCAGTATACCATCATGTGTGCAGGTACTTCTGCGCAAGAGGCAGCATTGGAGGCGCTGCGTCACGGCGAAGGCGATGTGCGGATGATGCATGCTGCCTATGCTCAGCGCCGCCGCCTGTTTGTTGATGGTCTCAATCGCATCGGGCTGCCGACCTGTGAGCCACGCGGAGCTTTCTACACTTTCCCATGTATTTCGTCCACTGGCATGAGCGACGAGGAGTTTTCCGAGAAATTGCTCTTTGAGGAGAGCGTAGCGGTCATTCCGGGCAGCTCATTTGGCAATGCCGGTAAAGGGTATGTGCGCTGCGCTTACTGTACTTCCGAAGATAGACTTGAAGAGGCCCTGGTGCGTATGGAGCGCTTCCTGAAGAACCACGGTTGTGTATGATGACAAAAAAATAGAATGAGAAACGATCATGGTGGCACGTAAGGCACAGCGATTGAGAATATCAGGGATATGGCAACGATGCGATCAAAAATGGGCCATTTGACATAATAGCCCATTTTTCTCTTCTCTATCCCCTGGTTGACCAGGCACAATCCTAGAAAGTGTGTGCACTATGATCTCTTTTTACAAGGATCCTGGGGATAGTTCTACGCGGTTCCGGCTGGCTCCTTACTCGCCGCCCTCGTACTTGAACGAGAGCTCTAGCTTCACACGGTAGGAAAGAGGCTTCCCAGGTTCAATGTGGATATCTTGCTCGACAACGCGAGCGACCCGAATGTCCCGTAAGGTCCTTGAAGCCTGATTGATGGCGACTGCGGCAGCCTTTTCCCACGACTCATCGCTTGTCCCCACTAGGTCGATCAACTTGTACACACTTTCTGCCATTTTGCTCTCCTTTCGTTCGGGTGTCCCTAGCCAGCAGTCAGCTGGCTGACGAGTGACTATAAAGCAAATATAAGCTTACCCCATGGAGAGATGTTGATCAAGCTCTTCAGTATTTCCTTTTCTGCGCGAAATGACCCTATTTATTCTGCGATTGGCTCCCACCGGACGTTGCCCCTATCGCGTTTCAACTCGAATAAGTTGGGTTGGCGCAGTGCCCAGGAGGTGTAGTCCCACAACTCCCCGGCATCTTCTCCGCGCGGTACGAACTGGATAATCGGTCCGTAGAAGCCCACGTCGGAGCCTTCGATGGCCAGGGTTGGCACGCCAAAAGCGCGGTAGCGGCGGACCGCCTCCTCGTGGTCGGCCAGCACATCCTGAATGGTGCTCTCATCAGCCAGGGCAGCCTCCACGATGCCGGGGTCAAGATCAGCCTGTTTTGCCGCTGCCTGTATTATCGCCAGGTCCTTAATGCTCTCCCTGCGTCCGTGTTGTGCTGCTCCTAGAGCCAGGTAGAGCCGCTCAACGGCATCATTGCCACCCTGACGGCGTGCAAGCGCCAGTGTGCGATGGGCAGCCCAGCTACCATCCTTCTGGAAATCAGGTGTGACTCCCTCCTTGCGGTTTACCACTTCCAGGCTGAAGAAGCGCCAGGTGACATCAACCGGGCGTACTTTACGCACCTCGCGAATCCAGAGTGCTGTACGCCAGGCCAGCGGGCACAGTGGATCAAAGTGGAAATTGAGGCTGGTGGGTGTGGTGTTCTCTCTAATGGTCATAGAACCTTGGTCTCTCCTTAGTTTAGTTTTTATGCGGACCCTTCTGTAACTTCATTTTGTGAAGCGTGTACTGATAGCATACGTCGCCTGGTAGGAGGGTGTCAAGTTGGCAGAATCCTGAGGTGGAGTAGCTACCGGGCTTTTGCTCAATTACTCGCGGATAAATGTGAGCGATTGTTTGAGTTTGCTTCCTTTAAATGGTTCCGTCATCCCTATTGCTTTTGGAGGACCTGTTCGCCTGGTTTCAGGTAGTGCTGCCAGGTTGCGTTTCGCGATGGCATATTTCGGATCAATTTCAAGCGCTCGTTTCAAGGCTTCTTCGGCCTCGTCGTAGCGTTCCTGCATTATCAAGCACACTCCTATATTGCCCCACGGTTGTGGTAAAATGTCCGCCATTTCTATTGAATGTCGAAATGCCTGTATAGCCTCTTCCCATTCGCCAGCCTCCATATGTTTCAATCCAAGCTGGTAACGGCTCTCTTGCTCGATAAGTTGATCTAATGTGAAATTTGGACCTCGCTCTTTCATTGCCATCTCGGCTAGCTCGCGGCTATCCTTTAACGCATTAGCAAACTGCTTAGCTAATTCAGGATCGGTATTCAGTTCGACGGCTCGCTCGAAATCGCGTACGGACTGACCAATACGGAGGGTAAAGCGACTGGAAAAGCCCCGGTTGTACCACAAAACGGCATCGTGGGGGCTAATGGACACTGCTTCAGTGTAAGCCTCGTAGCTTTGCGGGAAGTCCTGTAGCATGCCGTATGCAGTGCCCAGATAGTCAAGCACTTGGGCACGCTTCGGTGATTTCTGCGGGAGATAGCTCAGCAAGCGCTGGCACGTATCAATCGCCCCTGCATAGTTTTTTGTATACACTTGATGACTTGCCAGGCTGATCCACTTATC
>Ga0137359_10002276_pt1 | contig 15371 bp, 12 predicted proteins | sample Mad1_40_16metaG_FD_108281 | JGI IMG/M metagenome (GOLD analysis project Ga0137359, IMG submission 108281) | Vadose zone soil microbial communities from Angelo Coast Range Reserve, California, USA - Mad1_40_16 metaG | ecosystem: Environmental > Terrestrial > Soil > Vadose zone | place: USA... | reverse complement strand
TTGGCGGCTTGCTGGCCGCGCACCTCGCGAAAGTCAACGCTGTAGTAATCGTCGTTTATGAGTATGTGAGCTGGATCGACGCGGATGGGCTCCGGTGGATTCTCAGATCTAATAGCCGCAATCATCTCGACGGCGTTTCGCAAATCGGTGACCGCATAGACGTTGACGTCCGAAACGACAGCGGCCTCTTTGGCGTTTTCATCCGGCAATAGCAAATGTTTAGTTTGTGACTGGCGCGCGCGCAGGGCAATCGGCAAGGCGCCCCGAATCGGACGCACCCGTCCATCCAAAGACAATTCGCCTACGGAAAGAATATCGGTTAAGTGCTGGGCTTCGCCCAGGTCACCATTGGCGCCGAGGATGCCCAGCGCTATCGGCAGGTCGAAACTGGCCCCTTCTTTCCGAACGTCGGCGGGCGCTAAATTGATCGTGGTCTTGTGAAACGGAAAGAAGAAGGCGCTGTTGTTGATGGCCGCGCGAATACGCTCACGAGACTCGCGCACCGCAAGGTCCGGCAAGCCGACAATCGTCACTGATGCGGGAGTGTCAGTCTCGTTGCGAACCGGGGTCAGATCGACCTCAACATCCACGAGGTTGGCGTCGATGCCATAGACGGCTGCGGACTGGGTGCGGAAGAGCATGGGAGTCTGGCACAACTTCAGACTGTCAATTGAGTCAGAAGCATCGTTCCTCGGCTGCGTAGGTTTACAGGCAAAAAGTACGTGCCGCGTAAACAGACCGAGCGCGCCTCTAACGAGGCGCGCTCGCCATTTTCTTAGCGGTCGCTCACAAGCGAACGCTTATCACTTACTTGCTCAGCTAACCTATCGGTCTATCTCTGGCGCGAAGTCGTCGGAGTGCCCGGCAACTTTATTTCTTGCCCCGACTGCAATTCAACATTCGGTCCGATGCCATTAAGGCGCGCCAGTTCATCGACAGATAGTTTGCGCGCCGTGGCAATCTTGGCGATGGTATCGCCTCTGCGAGCCTTCACCTTTGTTAACGTTGCAGCGCTGGCCGCTTCAGGCGCGCCAGGCGCTCGGCGCCAGTTCGTCAACTTAATGCTGGTGCTCGGAACCACCAACTTATTTGTAGCTCTCAGGTCCACACCAGTATTCATGGTTTGCAAAGTCGCGACGCTGACGCCGGTGCGGTTGGCCACCGATTGCAGGTCTTCGCCCGGAACGACCGAGATTACACGCGCGGATTCACGGCGCTCAACAGGAATTCGTTTGAGCACCGAAGCTACCTGTTTTCCCTTCCCTGCCGGCACGCGAATCTGGTAGGACTCGCCCCGCGGGGTGGTGTCGCGCTTCAACTCAGGATTCAATGACTGGATGTAATCGACACTGGTATCAGTAGCGTCGGCAATCAATCGTAGACTGGTTGCCGATGGGACCGACACCGGTTCGAAACTAATCGGAGCTTCAGGGCGGATGCCTCGGAATCCATATTTCTCAGGATTCTTGGCAATTAGAATCACCGCCAGGATATTCGGTACGTAATTGCGTGTCTCCTGGGCGATATACGGATAAATCTGCCAGTAATTGGCAACGCCAGCGCGCGATATACCGCGGTCAACGTTTAGCGCGCCGGTATTGTAAGCCGCCATGGCGAGCAGCCAGTCGCCGTTGTAACGCTTTGCCAAATCCTTCAGGTATCGGGCTGACGCCTGCGTCGGCTTTTCGATACCATTCCGCTCATCGACCCAGGCAGTTTGGCGCAAACCATATTGTGTTCCGGTGCCTCCAACGAACTGCCACAGACCGGAAGCGGCCGCCCACGAACGGGCTTTCGGGCTCCAGGCGCTTTCAACCTGTCCCAGCCAGGTAACGTCCTCCGGTACACCCTCTCTCCGGAATGTTTCTCGCGCAATCTTCATGAAACGACCGGAGCGGCGCAAACCTGCTTCCATCGTAGAGCGGCCACGTCCCTGATAGTAATTAATATACTGTTGTATCAAGGGATTGATGGTGAAGTTGAAGTCGAGTGAGTTCTTTGCCTGCTCCAACGCATCGAGTTGTTCGCCTGAAACCTTCTGCTCGGTTTGATTGAGGATCAGCTTGCTAAGTGGATCGAGTGGTGAAGGATCGAAACCCTGCTGCCTAAAGCCAATCAGAACCTGCTTAGTTGGTTGTACCCGGGCAACTTCAAGGGTTTCGGCTTTCGGATTGGGCGTGCCCTGTGCGACAACCGGAATTGCGTTCTGTTGGGGCGCAGCCTGGATCAGTGGAACCTCTTCACGATAGATCCTTTCCACCAACTCCAAATAACCAGTTTGCAGTCTCTGACTGGCGCGCACGTCCAGGCCGGACATCAGAATCTCATCTATCGCCTTGTCAAACTCATCGCGGGCCTGCTCGCGCTTGTTGTCTTCAAGATTAAGCTTACCCTTGCGGAAATGATCATTCGCACGTTCCAGAACCTGATCCACGCGCGGATCGGTCTTCTGGACTTCAGTCTGAATATCACGAGCGGAAGATCCGCCGGGAATCTGGGCTTGAATGATTGCTGGAATAAAAAGAGCTGCGGCGGCAAAAAAAGCGCTCACAGATAAAGAAAGAGGGCTACGGGTCATCAATCGTTGTTCTCCTCTGTTATTACGTCGGGCGAATCCACGACTGCGACTTCCACCGTTTGAGTCGCGCTGCGGCATTCACTACTAAAACAATACGGAACGTGGGAAAGTTCCGAATTTTGTGGCTCAAAAACAGCCACTCGAGTCGCGAGGGTACCACACGAGCCAAGGGGTGTCAAACCGGATACCTCGCAAAAAACGGCCTGAAGTTCATGGTTTTGCCTCTCAAATCGCCCACAACCGCTGAATGAAATCGCCTGTTAATTTTTTTCTGGAGGCGCCGCATTTCGCTGATTCCCACCCAGTTATCAGAGGCTTCTACGTCCACTCGCGGCCTGTGGCAAACGAGCGGGACGCTGACTGGAGGTCAAGGCCGGCGGTGCTTTTTCTTTCAAGGCCTCGCGAAAAACCTGTCTCATGTTATCAACAAATACAAATCGGATGTCCTTAAACAGTTCTTTGGGTACCTCATCGAGGTCTCGGCGGTTCTGCGCAGGTAGAATGATTTTGGTCACCCGCGCCCGGCGTGCCGCCAGAACCTTCTCTTTGACACCTCCAACCGGAAGTACGTTGCCGCGTAGAGTGATCTCGCCGGTCATAGCTACATCCTTGCGCACGGGTCGCAGCGACAGTGCAGACACCAATGCGGTTGCCAGCGTAATTCCCGCTGATGGGCCGTCCTTCGGGATCGCCCCCTCAGGAATGTGAATGTGCATATCAAAATTACTAAAGTCGTCGGGGTCGATCTGAAGGTCTCGGGCGCGCGACTTCGCGTAGGAAAAGGCAGCCTGCGCTGACTCTCGCATTACTTCGCCGAGTTGTCCCGTCAGAACTAAATTGCCCTTCCCTTTCATACGCAGAGCTTCCACGAAAAGCACGTCGCCGCCGACGGCGGTCCATGCTAATCCCGTCGCGACACCGATCTGGTCCTTCTTCAGTACCTCTTCGGGAATAATTTTTGGCGGGCCCAGAAACTCATGGAGGTTATTCACCGAGACCCGGACGGCGCCCTTGTGACCTTCTCCCATTCGTCTGGCCACCTTACGGCAGATCGAACCGATCTCGCGCTCAAGTTGCCGCAATCCAGCCTCGTGGGTATAGCGTTGAATCATCGCCGTCAATGCGCTGCGCGAGATATTCATATCGCGCCCGGTAACGCCGTTCTCGTCCATCTGCTTCGGCAATAAGTGGCGTCGAGCGATCTCCAGTTTTTCTTCTTCGGTATAGCCGGCCAGCCGGATCACTTCCATGCGATCCCTCAGAGCCGATTGCACCGTATCCAAAATGTTAGCCGTCGTCATAAAGATCACGTTCGACAGGTCGAACGTAACACCGAGGTAGTTGTCGCGAAAACTGTTGTTCTGTTCTGGATCCAGGACTTCCAGCAGAGCCGATGACGGGTCTCCGCGAAAATCCGCGCCGACTTTGTCTATCTCGTCAAGCATGATCAGCGGGTTGTTGGTTCCCGCTTGCTGCACCGCCTGAACTATTCGACCAGGCATCGCGCCGACGTATGTGCGGCGATGACCACGGATCTCAGCTTCGTCATGGACACCACCCAGGCTTAGCCGCATGAACTTACGTCCCAGGGCTCTGGCGATCGAGCGCCCCAAACTCGTCTTTCCCACGCCCGGCGGACCCACCAGACAAAGAATTGGCCCTTTTGGTTTCTCCTTCAGCCTGCGCACCGCCAGGGCCTCCAAAATGCGTTCTTTGACTTTCTCGAGGCCATAGTGGTCCTCATTCAGGATGCGCTCAGCCTTATGCAAATCCAGATTGTCTTTCGAAGATTTTGACCAGGGAAGATCGGTAATGATCTCCATCCAATTACGCAATGTTGCCGTTTCAGCCGCGTCAGGATGCATTCGTTCAAGCTTCTTCAATTGTCGCTGAGCTTCCTCTTCGGCAGGCTTGGGCATCTTCGCAGCTTCAATCTTGTCGCGGAACTGCTGGATCTCTTCGGCCAGTTCGTTCCCTTCGCCCAGTTCGGTCTGGATTGCCTTCATCTGTTGCCGCAGATAAAACTCTCTCTGAGAGCGATCGATATCGGCTCGCGCCTGAGTGTTGATTTCCTGCTGGACGGTGAGCACTTCGATTTCTTTGTTGAGGAGTTCGTTCACCCGCCGCAGCCGCGCGGTAGTGTCGGCAATCTCGAGCACAGACTGCGCGTCCTCCACCTTCAACTCCAGGTTTGAAGCGGAAAGGTCGGCCAGCCGGCCCGCGTCGTCCAGATTGGCAATGATGGCCATTACTTCGGGCGAGATATTTTTGCCCAGGCTCGCCGCTCGCTCCATAGACGCGCGAATATTGCGCATCAGTGCTTCAACTTCCAGTGAACGCTCGGGGGCCAGGACCTCGGTCATCACTTGCAGCCTTGCCTGCAAATATTCACTGGTGGCGTTGATTGATTCGACCTTAGCGCGCGAGACGCCCTGAACCAGAATGCGAATCCGGCCATCCGGCAACTTCAGCATTCTCATGATCACTGCTACCGTCCCGACATTATAAAGATCCTCCTGTTGAGGCTCTTCCTTATCAAGGTCTTTTTGACAAGTGAGCAGGATCATCCGCTGCTGGCCCAATGCCTGATCGACCGCCCGGATCGATTTCACGCGAGACACAAACAGCGGAACGATCATGAAGGGGTAGATCACAATGTCACGCAACGGTAACAGAGGCAGTTCGTCGGGAATCTGTAGCTGTTGCTCTGGCTCGGTCGGTTCCAGCGCTGCTGAAATATCGTCGTCGATAACGTCTACCATAGTCTCTATTTGAATATTTCTCTCTTTCCGCTATATAGATTCCGTCTCGCTGATCGGCACCCTGAATTCCGATCCCCGACGGTCCTTTATCTTGGGCAAATTAATCAAGAGCATGCCATTGATCAACTCTGCCGTGGCATCTTTCACACTGATCGTCCAACGAACCGGCACGACCCGGTTGAAATGCCCATAACTGCGCTCAGAGCAGAGATGGGAAGCGATTCGCTGCCGGGGGTTTCGCTTCTTCTTCTCTCCATAAACGCGCACCTTGTTGTTGCTCAACCCGATCTTGATTTGACTGGCGGTGACGCCTGGGAGTTCGATGCGGACGCAGATCGCATCGGCTGTTTCACAAACGTCAACCGGCGGCACCCAGGCGCCAGCGATCGCCGGTACTTGCTCCTGAGCAGCTTCCTGTAAAACCGAAAAGAGCCGTCCAACACGCTCCATCAGACGCTTCAGCTCGATCCGTTCAAGGCCCGCCGGGCCCACATTCTTAACCATTTGATTCTTTGACCCGCCAGCCGGCGACTCGCCAGCGGCGTAGGGCTACCAGGGCCCAGACAAACTCTACCAATCCGAAAGGCCACGCTCCTTGAAGAAACCCATAGAGCGATCCCAGGATGCAGGCCAGGGCAAATGCCAAAATGAACCAACGACTGCGATCTTCAAATGCGTAACAAACAAGCATCGCAGTGACCGCGAAGAGGCCGAATAGCGCCAGTGGATTTAGCAGCTTCGCATCAGCGAAATTCTGAAGTTCAAAGCCGCGCAATTGCCCCCCTAGATCCTCTTCATCATCCCGCCCTGACGGGCGCGCACCAGGGTCTTCAACTCATTCATGAACTCGGACACGTCTTCGAACTCCAGATAGACTGATGCAAAACGCACGTAGGCTACTTTATCGAGTTCCTTCAGGCGCCGCATGATCAGTTCGCCAATCTTATTTGTTGGTCGTTCGCGCTCCGGAGACTCTTGCACATATTTTTCAACGGCGTTAACTATGCTGTCGAGCTTTGACGGCGGAACCGGTCGTTTCTCGCATGCGCGCAGGATTCCCGCCATCACCTTGTTGCGTTCAAACGTTTCCCGGCGACCGTCTTTCTTGATGACCATGTATGGGATCTGGTCTATCCGTTCGTATGAAGTAAAGCGCCGCTCACACTTTAAGCACTCACGTCGCCGGCGGATCGCATCGCCTTCACGCGATTCGCGCGAGTCAACGACTTTGTCTTCGAGAAAACCGCAAAAGGGGCATTTCATAACTTGATCCTCACTCTCACATTCCTTTTCTCTTGGGACGACCCTCTCGTGCTTTAGGCGCCCTCAGCCAGCACCACCTTTTCGTCTTCCATCGCGTGCTCGACGGTGCTCACGGTCATCATGGAGCGGAGTCGACCAACACTGACGTCCCCGCGGAGGAAGTAAAAGAAGCCAAAAAGCGCCGCCGGAGCAAAGTCGACCAAATGCAAAGCGATGGCGACGGCCGCCGCCCTGTCAATTCCAACTCCGAGCAGCACCAGTGCGGCTCCGGTGGCCGCGTGAAATGCTCCCGCCCCTCCGCCTGGCGTGGGCACAGCCGACGCCACCATCGACCAACCCAACACGAACAGCGCCTCCGACATCCCGAAGGGCAATCCAAAAGCACGAAAAATAAGCAGATTCGCGAATGCGACTGAAAACCAGAGCAGCAGCGACACACCGATCGTAAGCGCCAGTTCCCGCGCATGGCCAAGCACGCCCAACGCCGTCGCCAGTTGATCAAGGACGCTAAGCAGCGCACGTTTCAGCCTGCCACTCAAGCGAGACCGTCCGCCAACTCGTCCATCCAGCCAGCCGATTACGTTCGCCGAGCGGCGCCGAAACCAAATCAGGAGGGCAACCGTCACGGCGAGCAAGGCGACCATCAACAAGCCCGCCAAGCGAATGCGGGTGAGTTCAGCACCCGAGCTGCCCGGAGGCGTGAACCACAACAGATTGACTGCAAAGATCAAGGCAACCGAAATGAAGTCGTAAAGCCGCTCAATCATGATGGTCACGAAAGATGCTGCGGGTCTCACGCGCTTATCACGCATTGGCAATACCAATGGACGTACAACTTCCCCGAAACGGCCAATGGTCAATATCGCGGCGAATCCAACGGTGGTTGCGATCCAGATCTCACGGAAACTGGTCGTTACGAGAGGTGCGAGGAAAACGCGCCAGCGGAGTGCGCGCCACACGTAAGCCACAAGTATTACGAACCCGGCGACCAAAATTAGCCGCCAGTCTGACTTCTGAACCGCCATCTTGACCTGTTCCCAGTCGAGCCGGCGGCCAAGCAACCAAATGATTAGGACTGCCAGCAACAGCAGCCCAAGGAACTCAAGATATTTGCGATACTTTCCCAAAACGCTTTGAAAATGTCCCTATGAAGCTGGTTTGTCGATCGAGTTTGCCCGATACGGCACCTGTCGCACCCAGAGATAGCCGGGGTTGTCGAACTGCGCGAAGACAAACTTGACTAAAATCCTAACTCGACCACAAGATATGGTGTGGTCCAGCAAGCCTACAGCAGTTTAATGTTGCGCGCAACAAACCCGCTCCGAACGTCTTTGAGCGCCGGCTTTGGTCGATTAGTGATAACGGAACTTTGTCTGATGACGGGACGTAAGACGATCCTGTTGGGCGATCAGCCCTGAAACTGCTTTCGGACCGACGAACCAAACCGGAGACGCAACCAGTGGGAGCCGCCAAAAGCTTGGCTACGAATGAAGGCGGTGAGTTAGTCAGACGATGCCGCGCGGGTGACGGTGCGGCCTGGGAGGAGATTGTTCAGACTTATACTCGTCGCATCTACAATCTTGCCTACCGGTTTACTTCACGCGCAGACGCTGCGGAAGATCTGACGCAAGAGGTCTTCATCCGCGTCTATCGTTCCCTTGAGCAATACAATCCGAAACAGGGTGATTTGCAGAACTGGCTGATGCGGCTGGCTCGAAATCTGATAATTGATGACTATCGCAAACGACAGCGAGCGCCGCAAGATGAAGCGGCAGACGATCTTGAAGATCATCAGTACCACTTACGGGCAGCGGGCGGCACGGTCCAGCGCGAGATGGAGCGCTGCGAATTGGGTGTGCAGGTGCAGGCCGGTATAGACAAGCTCTCGCCGGATTTGCGCACCTGTGTCATTCTTCGCGACATCGAAGAATTGAGCTATCACGAAATTGTCGACCTGTTGAAAATACCCGAAGGAACCGTTAAATCCAGAATCAATCGCGGACGTATTGAACTTGCAAAGATTCTGCGTCGTATGCGAGTAGTGGAAGCATAACCGCGGCGCGAGTTTTTTGCCACTAGCTGGGGAAAGATCCAAGAAGATGCTTTGCCACGAATTTGAAGATCAGCTGACCGACTACCTCGACGGAGCTCTCGAGGTGCAGGCAAACCGGGAGTTTGCCGAGCATGCTATGCGCTGTCCGGTCTGTCACGATCTTCTCAGCGAAGTGAAGAATACATTGCTCGCATGTTCAGCTTCCGAGGCTCCGCTTGCAGGTACGGGTTTGGAAGCGCGCATCCTGCTCAAGACAATGCCGCAAACCGCGATCACCTGCTCTGATTTCGAAGATCACCTGACGGATTATCTGGACGGCTTTTTAATGGCGCCGCTTTACCACCGCTGGGAGCGACACGCGGCCTTATGTGTCAGTTGCAGCGAACTGCCGGGCGCCGTTGTCCGGGCAATCGGAGCTTGCTATACGTACAAGCAGGAGGAGTTAACCGTGCCAGCGGGCCTCGAAGCGCGCATCTTACAAAGCACAATTGGTAACGTTCTCCCGCAGGAAGTACGCGCACCACTAGGATCTCGCTTGATCGAGTGGTTGCGCGGAGCCCTCGATCCGATCGTCTCGCCACAACTCGCGTCGGTCGCGACCATGCTTTTAGTATCGGTCTTCGTCTTGACGAATACTGTTTCGACCGATGGTTCCGTTGCAGGAATTTATCAAGCCAGTTTGCAGTTGGCTGAACGTACTGCCGGCAACGCCTCCCGAAGCTCGGCGCTTCCAAATGGAATGAAGCAGTTTGCCGGTAGCGTTAACGATCTGATGGGGGGTAATGATTCGGGCAAAGGAAATGATGCGAACAAGAATCAGAATACTTCGAATCAAAATGCAGCTCCGAAAGGCGCGCAGAATGCCGCTCCGCAGAGCAAACCGAAAAACGGAAGCTCAGAGCAAAAGAATCGTTGAGGTATTGTCGGGCAAGTTTTAGCTTGTCGGACCGAGAAGCAATGAATTGCGCTTATCACACAAGGAATCCAGCCGCCGTGCAGTGTAACCAATGCGCGCGGCCGCTCTGCCCCGCTTGCGACCATCGCATACGCGGGTTTGCCTTCTGCCAGGATTGCATCGTCGCCGGCGTCGAGCTATTGCGTTATCAGCAAGCGCGCACCTCCGACTCCCAGGTCATCCGTCGCAAGACTTCGCCCTTTATCGCCACGTTGCTTTCATTTTTTGTCCCCGGACTGGGGGCCTCTTACAACGGGCAAACTTCTAAAGCCATCGTCCACTTTGCAATCTTCGCCAGCTTTTTCCAGATGGCTGTAATCACTGACGGCGTGATGTTCTTTGTCCTGGGCGTAGCCGGCACCTGGTTATTCGCCGCTGTCGACGCTTGCCGTACTGCACAACTCATGCGCGCTGGCTTGGCCCCTGACGCCGAAGAAGATGCTATCACCCGTCAGCTTTATGGCAATCCAATCGCGTGGGGCGTAACGCTGGTCGTGCTGGGTTTGATTTTTTTAGCCCACACTCTGCTTGGTTTGCAGTTTCCAGTGCGGCGCACCTTGCCGGTTGCTCTGGTTATTCTGGGTGCGTATATGTTGTTTGATTATCTGAAGCGGCGCCGCCGCCGTGAAGAGATGCGGGGCTTCGACACGAACAACCCGCCACCTTCGGTGGTGGCGACTTGGCCGGTCCGATCACGAGAAGGGATCGATACCGGTGATTTTCGGACGCACGCGAGCCCCCGTCAGCTTGGCTCATCAACTCGGTTTCGGTAGCAACTTGCGACTCGTAGATTCAGAGGGAGTTTATTCTTATGGCAATCCTGGCAGCATTCGGTCGCGGCGGCGCCGTCCTGGGACTCATTCTTCTAATAGTCGCCTTGCTCAAACAACTAATAGTTCTCGTCGGCTTTCTCCTGGCACTGATCAAATTCGCCATTGTGGTAGCTTTTGCAGCGATGATGGTAATGATCGTGCTGACAATAGTTCGCGATCGCTCACGACGGAAACACGAGGCTGCGGGAACATGATTCCATCCCGGTTTGCCATTGATTCCCTTTTCAGCCCACTAAATATTCTATTTTAGCAACTTCGTCTGAACGTCTTTTCCCCGTTTGCCTTCTCTCGGCTTCGTGTGATAGGGTTCCGCGCTCTAGCAGCATCCAGGATGGCTTGCGCTGAATCCTAAGCATTACCCGGCGATTCGACCGTGTCCTCCGCTGCTAATCTTCAAGCAGGGTTCTTGAGATCTTCCGGCAGGTTCTTTTTTAAGACCTCGTAATTTAGTTCTTTCAGTCGCCGTCGTCGGCAACTGTTACTTTCGCGGTCGCCATGCGGCCTGATTTACCAGCGCGTGGACTGATCGACAGGAGCAGAATTGATGACCCGAGACGACCGTTTTTATGCTTTTGTTATTGCCCGTACTTCTCGTTCCCGAGCCCGTATCCGTCGCGTATGTGTCCATAAACGTTGGCTGAAAGTGTCTGCTCTGGGACTGTTCGCGGTAATGTGTGGTCTGGCCTATGGATTCTATGGCCTCACCCAGCAGGCGAACCATTTGCGCATCGAGCACGAAAATCAACGCCTGCGTGCCGAAAACGACAAGCAACGCCAGGAACTGCAAAATCTGAACAATCGTGTGGACGCAGTCGAAGACACCTCACGAAAGCTGGCCGCCGAGGTGCCAGGCGCTCAATCTGATGCTCAGACAGATCATGGTCAGGGCGGCCCGGCACGTCCAGTTGACAGCGCCGCGGCATTGGCAGCACTGGAATCAAAGACCGCCAAACTCGAGCGCCAAATGCGAATGTACGAGGCTTTCCTTCGGCAACACGGCATGATTCCCTCAATATGGCCGGTAGCGGGCAAGCTCGAAAGCGGCGTTGGCGGACGCCGGAATCCATTCGGGGGCCGTGGTTTCGAATATCACGAGGGCCAGGACATCGATGCAGCTAAGGGTACGCCGGTCCAGGTTGCCGCAACGGGAAGAGTGATCATCGCCGGATGGCAGAGAGGCTATGGCAACGTGGTATATGTCGACCATGGCGCCGGTTTGTCAACGCGTTATGGTCATCTTTCAGAGATTGATGTCACCATCGGTCAAAGTGTGACACGCGGTCAAACAATCGGATTGGTCGGATCGACTGGCCGCTCAACTGGTCCTCATCTGCATTACGAAGTTCGCATTAACAATCAACCAGTTGACCCGCGACCTTATCTTCCGGGAGCTGAAAAGCAGTAGCTGCGTATTTGCAGTACCAACTCCAGTTGAGCCCTGGCCTCGACAAAGACCAAACTGGAGTTGGTACACTGAACATGTCGGCCAGAACCGGCGCAGTCATTTCCGCTTTTCGGAACGCCTCTGATAATATCCTCCACCTTCTTCAAAATTAGTTCACAAAGGAAGAACTCAATGACTTTGAGGTACTCGCGCGCGACCGCGCTGTGGCTTTCTATTCTGGCCTTTATCAGTCTGTTTCCCGTCTCAGCACTGGGTGACGAGGGCATGTTCCTGCCCGACAGGATCAGCCAGCTTCCTCTGAAAAAACTACAGCAACGAGGACTCAAGATCCCAATCACCGACATCTACAATCCAAATGGCCCCAGCATCAAGGACGCCATTGTGATCGTTGATGGCGGCACCGGCGAGTTCCTCTCGTCCGAGGGACTGCTGCTGACCAACCATCACGTTGCTTTCGAAGCTCTGGTGTCCGCTTCGGATCAGTCGAAGGATTACGCCACGAACGGCTATTTGGCGAAGAACCGTAGCGAGGAATTACCCGCCAAAGGTTATACCGTTCAGATTACACAGGAATTGAAGGACGTTACCGCGGAGGTTTTGAGCGGAGTCACCGATACGACGCCCCAGTCTGAACGAAATGCCGCGATTGACAGCAAGTCGCGGGCAATCGAGATCGCCAGCGCAAAACCCAATGCCGGCATTACCGCACGTGTCCTGCCAATGAATGAAGGTTTGTCGTATTACCTGTTCACTTATCTTGAACTGCGGGATGTGCGCATCGCCTATTCGCCGCCCAAGAACATTGGTTTCTTTGGCGGTGATCCCGACAATTTTGAATGGCCGCGACATTGTGGCGACTTCACATTCATGCGCGTCTACGCCGGCGCTGATGGCAAGCCAGCCGATTACTCGCCCAGTAACATGCCGTACAAGCCGGCGAAGTTCCTTTCGATTTCCATGAGTGGGGTGAAGGAAAACGACTTTGTTATGGTGATGGGATACCCAGGCTCGACGCGGCGTTATCGCGAAAGCTATTCAGTCGCATATAACCAGGACGTGTTCATGCCCTTCCTGATTGACTTATTCAATAGGCAGATCGAAATCCTGCAGGACGCGGGCAAGAGCGATCCCGAACTTCAGATTAAGCTACAGAGCCGAATCTTCGACATCGCCAACACCGTAAAGGATTTCGAAGGGTCGGTTGTGGCGATGCGTCGCTTTGGCATCGTCGATCAGAAACGCCGCGAGGAAGCCGCCTTCACTCGTTGGGTCAACGAGAATCCCGACCGGCAAAAAAAATATGCCGACGTCTTGCCGGCGTTACAGAAGGCATATGTCGACTTGCTGAAAACCCAGCCACGAGACACCCTGATCCAGCAAATGGCAGGGCTTAGCGATTTATTTGCGGTCGCGGCGCTAATCAGTTCCACTGCCGCCGATAAAGAAAAGCCTCAGGCGCAAAGAAATCCCAACCTCGCCATGGGAGCGTTGCGGGCGCGCGCGGCTCTCGCGGAGATATTCGCCGATCGCATGGCGAACTTCGAGCGCGAGATGCTCGGGTTCCTGTTACGAAAAGCAGCCGAACTACCTCCGGAGCAAAAGATTGAGGTAATTGAGAAGCGCTTTGGCAATCTCACGGGTGACGCTCGCGTTCACGCCGAAGAAGAGTTTGCCCGCGCGGTAACCGAGAGTAAGAACCTGAGCACCCCGGAATCGGTGTCCAGGCTATTCGACATGACGACGGCACAGTTGCATCAGTTGAACGAACCGCTGATCGATTTCGCCGCGGACATTACGGCGCTCAATGCTCAGGCAGCTGCTCGCACGCGCGCTTTCAACGGAATCGTGGGCCGCTTGCGGCCTCTCCTGGTGCGCGGCATCAGCGAAATAAGAGGTGGTATCCCCTATCCCGACGCGAACCGCACGCTGCGTTTTACCTATGGCAACGTCGAGGGATATGTTCCACACGACGCAGCGATTTACCAGGCGTTCACTAGTCTTTCGGGAGTGATCGAAAAAGACACCGGCCGTGAGCCCTTCGACGCGCCTGAAAAACTGAAGCAACTCTATCGCAATCGCGACTTTGGACCGTACGCGACGCCGGATGGCCAAAATGTGCCGGTCGACTTTCTTTCGACCACCGACATCATCGGCGGCAATTCAGGCTCGCCTATTATGAACGGACGCGGAGAACAGGTTGGGATCATCTTCGATGGCAACTATGAAGGACTCGGCAACGACTTCTTTTACAACGATGCGAAGGGCCGGGCGATTTCAGTCGACATACGGTATGTGTTGTTCATTGCTGATAAGTTCGGAGGAGCCGGTTATATCTTGAAAGAGTTGGATATTAAGAACGCGCCAGGCGCGTTGCGCCGTGCAGCCTGATGGCCGGCCGGACCAATCAAAGCAACTACCTGACGAGAGGAGACAATCTTGAAGAAAGTAACAATCATTCTATGCCTGGCGCTGGCAAGTTCAGTAATTGCCGGAGTCGTGTCAGCGAAGCGCATCACCAAATCGAGCGCTCCGGTTACTCAGGAGAACCGGTTCTTCACCCACAAGGAGGCCGGCGTCCAATTCGAACTGCCCAGGGGCTGGAAGGCAAAACCGGATGGTGAGGTAATAACGGTCTCGACCGCGGACGACAGTTTACAGATGGTTTTTTGGGTCCCCGATGAGGACACTTTGGACGCGGCCGTAAAAGATCTGGATACCGAACTGGGCAAGACAGTCCAGAAGATAAAGACCACTGACAAGGGGACCTCAGACACGCATAATGGTATGCCGCATTTCAGCGAAGGCGGGACAGGCGAGGTCAACGGCACCACCATCGAATGGAGTGTTGACGTGCTTGCAGCTAAGAAGGTCGTGATTATTTTGACTTTTGCCGCGCCCGGAATCGCGGAAAAGCATGCTGACGAGGCGTTGAAATTCATCACCAGCATTAAGAAAATCCCATAATTTGGCCGGATTAACAGTGCCTGAGCTGTCCGGTGATAATTCGGAGGACGGGATTTTTAGGTTGACAGGCCAAAACCGCATCGTTTAGGATTCGCCGTCGTTTCAATCAGTGCCGGGGTTGGCTTTACACCCGCCTTTGCATTTCGAATTGCAAGCGCAAACAGACAGATGCAGTTAAGATTTTGCTTGGAAGTATGTGCACGATGATCGCTCGACGGCGAGGATCGCGTGTGCGTTGTTCGTTGTGTGTTTCCGTATTGCGCCCCAACTTAGAAAGCGCGTCCGGCTCACAGCATTAACCTTAACGAGGAGAAGTAGCACAGCCCTTCAGTCCGTGTTACTTCAGCCCGTTTTGCCGAATCGTTAGGAGGATTCGTTTGTATGTCTAGAATAACCGGTAAGGTCAAGTGGTTTAACAACTCGAAGGGTTACGGTTTTATTGAACAGCCCGGCTCTTCGGATATCTTTGTTCACTACAGCGCCATTCAAGGTGACGGCTTCAAGACTCTCGAAGAAGGTCAAGAAGTTGAATTTGAAGTGACGCAAGGCCCGAAAGGA
>Ga0137359_10002273_pt1 | contig 15377 bp, 14 predicted proteins | sample Mad1_40_16metaG_FD_108281 | JGI IMG/M metagenome (GOLD analysis project Ga0137359, IMG submission 108281) | Vadose zone soil microbial communities from Angelo Coast Range Reserve, California, USA - Mad1_40_16 metaG | ecosystem: Environmental > Terrestrial > Soil > Vadose zone | place: USA... | reverse complement strand
GCCGAGGCGGAGCGTGAGCGCGCGGCGGCGTCGACAAGATCGGGCGGCGGCGCGTACGCGCACGATGGCGGCGGCGCGCACGCGACGATCGAGAACGTACCGGCGTCGCTGATCGCGCCGTTTCATCCCGACGCGCGCACACTCACCGCCGCGAAGGAGAACCCGCTCGTGGCGCTCGCCGTGCAGGCGACCAAGGCGATGCAGCCCGACGCGTCCGAGCTCGAGCGCGCCCGCCTCCTCGCCATGGCGTATGCCGCGAGCACCGGCGATCTCGCACGGTTTTGGACGGCGCGCGCACAACGCTCCGCGAGGAAATTGGAGCCGCGCGCCAGCGAAAGGAGCAAGAAATGAAGCCCAAGATCGAGAAGCCCGAAGAGGAATGGCGGAAGGAGCTCACGCCGGAGCAGTACGCGGTGTGCCGCCAGAAAGGCACCGAGGGCGCGTTCACCGGCCGCTACTGGGACCATCACGACCGCGGCATGTATCGCTGCGCCGCGTGCGGCGAGCCGCTCTTCGACTCGGATGCCAAATTCGACTCCGGCAGCGGGTGGCCGAGCTTCACCGCGCCCGCCGACGCGGGGAAGGTCGCGACCGAGGATGACCGCTCGCACGGCATGCGTCGTACCGAGGCGATGTGCGCCAACTGCGGCGCCCACCTCGGCCACGTGTTCGACGACGGCCCCGCGCCGACGGGCCAGCGCTACTGCATCAACTCCGTGTCGCTCGACTTCGACCCGAAGAAGGAGTGATCGCGCCGCCGCGCGTCCTCGAGGATGACGCGGCCGAGGAGCGTGCGCTGCGCGCGCGGGAAGCGGTTCACCTGCTCGTAGAGGCCGGCGCAAAGATCGGTCCAGTCAGACACCTACTCCCGGACGTTGCCCACCATGTCGTGCGCGCCCCACGACGAGACACAGGCCGAGCGGGAGCCGGTGTTTGCCGGATTCACCGAGTTCGCCACGCACGTGATCGTGCCATCGTCGGCGTTCCCCGGATCGGGCGTGCCGGCGGCCGCGCGATGCCACTCGTCGTTCTTGATGAGGTGCTTCTGCGAAAGCGCGCGCGCCTGCGCCGCCTGAAGCTGCGAGATGCAGGTCGTCGTCGGCAGCACCCCCGGGATCGACGCCGCGTAAACGCCGGAGAGCGCGGCACCGACCCGACGACCAGCCACCAGTTGCCGTCGTTCGGGACATTCGCCGGGAACGCCGCGGCGTTGAACGGCGCCCCCATGCAGCCGAGCTGCACCCCTCATGAAGGCGGCGACTCGACCCACGAAGAATCGGCACACGGATGCCCTCGTCGAGGGAGAGATCGATGAATTGGGTCAAGAATGTGCCCGGGTGGTCGCATTACTCGAGCGTCGCGCCCAGGCGAGGTCGGCCGGCCGCGATTCCAGCGACATCCTCGGTGAGCTGAGCGCGATCGTGCTTCACCTACACGTTCACACGAAGGGCCTCGACGCACTCATCGATCAGCTCGAGAGCGACTGAAAAGGCCCGCGATCGGCACAAAGACGTGGAGACCCCTCTTCCCCGACGTCTTCGCAAAGGAGACGAGGTGCAGCGCGTCGAGCGCCTCCTTCACGCGCAGGCCGGCGCGCGCCGCGTCGGCGAAGCGGCCGGAGTCCGGGTCGAGGTCGAAGCACACCCAATCGGGCTGGCGCGGCGTCGCGGCACGGCTGCCCCACACGTGCACGGCGATGCAGCCGAGGTTCGCGCGCCATCGTCACACGTGCTCGGGCAGGCGACATTCGCGCGGGGATTTGTCGTCGCGGAGCCCCAGAAATACCGGCTGGCGGAGCTTCCGATCCGCGGTCCATTCGTGGAAGGCGATCTGCGCGACGAGCTTCGGGGCGAGCCAGACGGCGCTCTTCTCGCGCGGTGGATCGGCGAAGGCGGGCGCGGCGACGGCAAGCGGTTGGAACGTGCGGTAGAGCGTCGCGAGCATCGGCACCGAGAAGCCGGTCCCGACCTTCCCGACGTAGCGCAACTTCCCGCCGCGATCGTACGCCCCGAGCAACAGCGCGCCGAAGTACGGCCGCGTGCCACCTGGCGCCGTATAGCCGCCGATCACGAGCTCCTCCTCCTGATGCACCTTGACCTTCAGCCATTTCGTGCCGCGCCCTTCGACGTACGGGGCGCTGGCATCCTTCGCGACGATGCCTTCGAGGCCGCGGCGCTTCGCGAGGCCGTACGCTTTCACCCCATTCGGCGCGAGCCGGCGCGCGGCAAACATGCGGCGGGCGCCGCGGATCGCACGCTCCAGCACCGCACGGCGCTCGGCGAGCGCCTCCTGCCGGAGATCGCGGCCGTCGCAGTACAAACAATCGAACACCGCGTAGACGAGCGCGCTCTCGCCCTGCTGCAGAAGCTGGAACCGCGACACGCGCGCCTGATCGAACCCGACGACCTCGCCGTCGAGCACGAGCGTTCGCGGCCGCAGGCGCCGCACGTCGGCGGCGACGTCGGCGAACGACGTCGTGCGGTCCTTCGCGTTGCGCGAGCAGAGAGTGACCTTCGCGCCCTCCTTGTATGCGAGGATGCGATAGCCGTCGTACTTCTCCTCGTACACCCAACCGGGACGGTGAAGCGGTTCATCGACGAGCGTCGCGAGCATCGGCGCGACGCGGAACGGCACGCGGTCGCCACGCGACGGGGCGTCCGACGACGTGCCGTCCCTCGCCGGCAATCGCGCACGCGCTGACACGCGGTCCATCGCTCGCACGTCGCCCTCAGGAGCGCGCGCGGTTCGACTTCCAGACCGACGGCTTCCGCCGCCGCTTCTGCGCCGCCACCGTCGCGGGATCGCGGATGAGCTTCCGAAGCGCCGCCTCGGGGTCGGCCGACGCCGCCTTCGCCACGTCGCCGCCCTCCTGGAACGCGATCTCGGCGAGCAGTCGCTTCGAGACGACCGAGCGCGGGGATGTCTCCGCGATATCCTCGCCAGTCGCGGCGTCGTCGCGATGTTTGATCAAGAGCCACGTCGCGCGTCCGGCACCGCCGGCGCCGGGATAGCTGCGCGTCCGGACGAGCACCCACGATCCGGAGAGCTTCTCGCCCTGCACGCTGAACTTGAGCTCGCCTTTGCGGAGGGCGGCGTCGACGTCCGGGCTCTCCGGCGTCCACGTGCCGCGATCCCAGATCATCACGGTGCCGCCGCCGTACTCGCCGGCGGGGATGATGCCCTCGAACTCGGCGTATTCGAGCGGGTGGTCCTCCGTCTGCATCGCCAAGCGCTTCACGGCCGGATCCAGCGCGGGACCCTTGGGTACAGCCCACGAGAGCAGCACGCCATTCCACTCGAGACGGAAGTCGTAGTGCAGGTGCGAGGCGCGATGCTTCTGAATCACGTACGCGAGCGCTTTCTTCCGCCGCGGCCGGGCGGCGCCGCCGGCGGGCTCCGGCGTCACGCCGAAACGCCGCTTGCGCTTGTACTCGATCAGACCCACCGCACCTCCATGCCACGAACGCCGCGCGGAGGCATACGCCGGGCACGGATCATTCGTGCTCGAATGCCGCCATCCAGCGCGCGACCTCGTCCGCGGTCATGCCGCCGAGAGGCCGGATGCGGCCGTCGCGATAACCCCAGTGGCGCACGTCGTACATGTACTCGCGCGAGAGACACGTCCCGCGACACACGCGCTCGCCGGCAGCGGGCGCAGCCTCGGCGCCGGCGCGGTCGAGCAGCCGCGTCAGCACCCGCCGCGGGATCGTGTCGGCTTCCGCCGGATACGCGTAGCGGAAGAGCAGGATGTGCGCGAGGAGCACCGGCCATTGCGCCCCGAAGCGGGCGATCAGACGCTCCCATTCGAGACGACGGCCGCAGGCGCGCAGCACGTGACCGATGTCGGCGCCGTCGAAGCGCTCGCGCTCCATGATGAACGCTTTCGACCAGATCATCTCCTCGGGCGGCGTGAGGAGCACCGGCACACCGAGGAGATCGGCCGCGCGCGCGTGCGTGAACCATGCGTCGTCGACGGCGCAGAGCCCGTTTCCCGAGCTGAAGATGACGTCGATCAAGTGATCGCCGCTGAAGGCCTTCGCAAGCCAGTGCGTGAACGTCACCTCGGTGCGATACCCGGCGTCCAGGAGGACCGTCAGCACGCGCTCGCAGTCGCGCGCGCGGACGAAGATGTCCAAGTCCTTCGTGTGGCGCTGAATGCCGGTGTAGAGCGCGTACGCGTACGCGCCGCCGACGAGGTACGGCGCGTGCGCCGCGTTCAAGCGCTCGAGCGCGTCGCGATAGTAGCGCAGCTCCGGCGGCGCGCTGTCGTCGATCGCGTCGGCCACGTCTGCGCTCGCCAAGGACAGCGGGTACTTCATGCGACGTCCCGCTGCGCGCCGCGCGGCAGCTCGAGAATCCGGATCGGCGGCCGGCCCGGCGCGGCCGCGAGCAGCACCGGCACCGCGACGTTGTAGACCGGCACGCCCGCGCTCGTTCTGCCTTCCGGCCGCCCTTTGTGCGCGTGTCCGTGGAAGACCGCCGTCACGCGATGCGGGTTGAGCGCCTGCTCGAGGCGGCTCGAGCCGAGAAACGGGAAGATCTCCGGCGACTCGCCCTCGACGGTCGCGCGAATCGGCGAGTAGTGCATGAGGACGATACGCTGCGGCGTCTTCAAGCGCGTGAGCGCGGCCTCGAGCTTCACCGCCTCGTCGACGCTCTCGCGCACGAAGTGTTTCACCGCGTCCTCACCCCACGGCTGCAGCATCCGCTCGCCGAAGCCGCCCGCGAAACCCTTCACGCCGGCGAAGCCGATACCCTCCACCTCGCACGACTCGCCGTCGAGCACGATCACCCCGCTGTCGACGAGCACGTGCTCGAGCTCGGCGTGCTTGGAGCACTCGAAGTCATGGTTGCCGAGGACGGCGATCCGCGGCAGGTGCGCCGCCACGGCGAGCTCCTCGACGAGGATCTTCGCCTCCTCGGGAATGCCGTAGTCGGTCAAGTCGCCGCAGAGGAGGAGCACGTCGGCGTGCTCGGCAGCCCATGCGAAGAGGTCCCGCAGCTGCCCTTGGGAGGTGCGGCTGCAATGGATGTCGCCGACGGCGGCGAGACGCACCGTACCGTTCTGTGTCGCCGCCGCCGTCACTGCCGGTGCGTCTCCTGCGAGCGCTCGTGGTGCGCGCGGCCGTGCTCGTAGCCGCGGCGAAAGATCTCGTCGCGAAAGATGTCGCCGTGGCGCTTCAAGAGGAACGGCTCCGCCTGCTGCCACGTCTTCCCGCGGACATCGGGATGCAGCGCCGCCTCGACACCGTGACGATACGCCGGCTCGTGGTACTGCTCGTCCTCGGGACGAACGCCGATCCACCAGCGCTCGCGGGCGGTGTCGAGGTCCTCGGCGCCCTGCTCGCGTATCACTCTGCGCGCGGCATCGATCTGGATGGTGTCGTCGGAGAGCGCGATGACGATGCTGTGGCCTTGGCGAAGCGCGTCCTCATAGAGGAAGAGCTCGTCCTTCGGCAGGCCCGACGAGAGCGCGTCCTCGATGGTGCTGCCGACGACGACGCCGCCGACGGCGCCAGCAACCCCGAGCAGCGCCATCGCCGCCCAGCCGGCGGCGATGACCGGCCCAACGCCGGGAATGAATGCCGCCAGCGCCGCACCCGCCGATGCGCCGGCCGCGGCGCCGACGACGCCGCCGATCGCGGCACCCGTGCCACGCTCCTCGGTATCGGTCGTCTTCACGCTCACCGCCCGTCCGCCGTTCGTGTCGGGCGTCAGCAGGCTGACGTTCTCGCGCTCGAACCCGAGCGCGATCAATCGCTCGCGCGTCTGCTCCGCCGCCGCGTGGTTTTCGAAGATGCCGACGGTGCTGTGCATGGAAGCCTCCTTTCGCCGCGCGCCACGCTTTCCGGTGCCGCTCCGGAGCGGCGTCTCGTCGGTGCGGCCTTCAGGTCGCAATCGCCGTGCCGTCGCAACTATGTCGCCCGTGGGTCGCCGGGGCGCGGCAATCAGGATCGCGGCACGCGTGCGTCCTATGGGCGAGCGAAGGCGAGCACATTTGGCAGCGCGCGGTTGGTAGAACTTTCAACGCCGCTGCCGCGTCGCCCGCGGAGGAGGTTGCGATCGCGCATCACGTTTGCCGTTCAGTTGACGCGACTGAAAAGAACGCGGAGGGTACGGCGCATGGCGATCGACATCCGGCGTGATGGACTGAAGCAGCCGGCCACGCGGGAGCACGCATCGACGGACCGTCCGCTCCACTGGGGCGAGGCGCGGGAGATGAACGCGCTCGAGACCCTGATGTGGCGTATCGAAGCCGATCCACGCTTGCGATCGACGATCTCCGCGCTCGAGATTCTCGACTGCCTTCCTGATTGGGATCGGTTCCTCGCCGCGGCGGACTGGGGAACGCGGATGGTGCCGCGGTTTCGCCAGAAGGTCGTCGAGCCGGCCCTCGGGATCGGCAATCCCTGCTGGGTGAACGATCCGGACTTCGATCTGCACTACCACGTGCGCCGCGTGCGTCTGCCCGAGGGCGGCGGTTGGTCCGCGCTGTTCGCCGCGGCGGAGCAGGTGGCGATGACGCCATTCGATCGGGCGCGTTCGCCGTGGGAGTCGTTCTTGTTCGAGGGCCTTCCCGATGGACGCGCCGCCCACATGTTGAAGATGCATCATGCGACGACCGACGGAATGGGTGGGGTGCAGCTGTTCTCGCAACTGCACTCGCACACGCGCGAGTCGAACCCGCTGAAGCCGCAACCGCCGCCGCCACCGCCCGAACGGCCGACGCCATTTGGCCTGCTGCTCGAGCAGCTCGCACGCGACGTGTGGGCGATTCCCGGATTGGTGCAGCATACGGGCTGTGCGCTCAGAGGAGCGCTCATGCGGCCGATCGACACTGCCACCGCGGCGCTGCGTTTCTGCTCGTCGATGGCGCGGGTCGCCGCCGAGCCCGACGCCGCGGGCTCTCCCTTGCTCCGCGGCCGCAGCTTGTCGTGGCACTTCCTCGCGCTCGATGTCGCCTTTGCCGATCTGCGCGCGGCGGCGAAGGCTGCCGACGCGTCCCTGAACGACGCGTTCGTCGCCGCGCTGCTCGGCGCGTTCCGCCTCTACCACGAAGAGCTCGGGCGTCCGATTCAGAAGATGCCGATGGCGATTCCGATCTCGGTGCGTCGCGAAGGCGACGCTGCGGGCGGCAATCGCATCGCCGGCGCCCGCTTCGCCGGGCCGGTCGGCATCGCCGACCCGCGGCTGCGGATGCAGGCAATCGGACGGCTCGTCCGCTCCCTCCGCGACGAGCCTGCGATCGACGGTCTCTCTCTCTTCGCCCCGGGGTTGGCACGCCTTCCCGCCGCGCTGCTGAGCGCCGTCGCCGGCGGCATGACCAAATCGAACGATCTCCAGGCGAGCAACGTGCCGGGACTGCGTGACGAGCTCTATCTCGCCGGCGCACGGATCGAGCGCGTCTACGGTTTCGGTCCCTTGCCGGGCTGCGCGTCGATGATCACGCTCAATACCCACCGCGATACATGCTGTATCGGTGCGAATATCGATCCGGCGGCGGTCACCGATACGGAGCTGTTCGCGCGCTGTCTCGAGCGCGGCTTTGCCGAGGTGCTCTCGCTTCACGCACCATCCAAGCCCCCCGTTCGTCGGGTCTGACCCGCGATTCGCAACCGGCGGGTGTGGTGCTTCGACATAACTACGCCGTGAGAAGCTGTCGAAGGCCATCCCGCGCAGGTCCGCGAATGCGGGCGCGATCCGCGCCGTAGCATCTGCACGCCCTGGGAGTAGCGTACGTTGTACGTAAGTGGATGGAGCGCTATGTCGCTTCTGCATGTGAAGACCCCGAACTTCCCAGAGGTCTCATTCATCGAAATATTCTCGCAGCAACGGGAGCGCTCGCGTTCGCCCGAATAGCTCCTCCACCTCGCGCGAGGAAGTGTGGGCACTCTCTCATCGCCTCCATCTGGAGGTAGTTCTTTGCCTCGCCACGACCGCGTTGCTCGTCGCGATGGTCTGGGCCTTGCCGCGTCCGGTCGACGACCTCTTCGTCGCGCTTGCGGGCGGACGCGACATCCTGGCCGGCCGACTCGGGCAACCAGACGATTGGGCATTCACGACGCATGGACGCGTTTGGCTCGATCAGAACTGGGGTACGCACGCGCTGCTGTATCTCGCCTATTCTGCTTTAGGCGAGAGCGGTCTTCTCATCCAAAAGGCACTGATGCTCGTCGGCACCGCAGGATTCCTCGTGCTTGCGTGCCGCAGCCGCGGCATCCGATTCCCGGCAGCACTGCTCGTTGCTGGTGCCGCGATCGCGGCCGGTCGGAGCTATATCGATCTCCGTCCGAATTTGACGAGCATCGCACTGACGCCGCTGCTCCTCTGGATGCTCTATCGGACATACTCGCGGCGGCATGGCGCGTGGGCTGCGACACTCGTCGTATGGCTGTGGAGCAATGCTCACGGTGGTTTCGTTCTCGGGATCGCGTTGATGGCGCTCTGGACTGCAAGCTGCGCGCTCGAAACGATCCGTGACGCCGCACCCGGACGGTCCCGACTGTGGGACCGTATTTGGCCGCTCCTAGCCGCAACGGGCGCCGCGGTGTTAGTCGCGGCAGTGGCGAACCCCTTCGGAATCGCCAATATCACCCACCCTCTGGTCGTCGCCCGCGAACCGATCTGGCGACAAATCGATGAGTGGCGCCCACTGTTGGCGTCCAGCGCAACGCCGTTCGGCACCGAGTGGGAGTTCTTGATCGTCGTGGCACTCTGGTTGGGCGCTCTCCTGGCACGGACACTCGGCAGCGTTGCGCGACGTGACGGGGCGAGCAGGGTCATGTCACTCGCCGTGTTCGACATCGCTTCCGGCGTGCTCGTCATCCTGATGGTCTTACAGGCACGACGATTCGTGCCGCTCGCGGTTCTCGTTCTCGCACCGCCGATCGCAATGCAGCTCGATGCGATACTCGCGGGCGCTCGCAGCCGGGCGCTCCTGGTTGCGATTGCTGCGGCGCTGCTCGTTCCGCCCGCGCTCCTCGCTAGGCCGTTGGTGATGCGCTACCGATCCGATAATCCGCTGTACGATCGCGAGACGATGCTACAGCGAATGGTTGTCACGAGCCCCTTCTTTCCCGCCAAGGCCGCCGCGTTCATCAACGCCAACGGCCTCGGTGGACCTGCGCTCAATGCTTGGGAGTGGGAAGGGTTCCTCCGTTGGCAGGGTACGAGGCTACGCTTCTTCGCTGGCAGTCGCGCGCAGCAGGTCTACGACGCGGCAACCTACAGCGAATGGTTGCGACTCCTTAATGCCGAGGACTCGCCGCCCGCCGCGCTCACGGCGCTCGCAGTTCATCTCGCCATCATACCAATGACACCCCGCTACAATGCGCTCCTCAGCGCTCTGGTTTACGAAGAAGATTCACACTGGGTGTTCGTGTACAGTGACGGCTTACACGTCGTGCTGGCGGACACCACATGGAACGGCAACGCAGAGCTAGTGGCCGCCGCTGCGCACGGCAGCCTGTCCTATCCAAGTGAAGGGGCACGAGCGCTGAGCGTCGCACTGTGTCTCGCGTCACCGGCCTCGCACGCCCGCGCGGATGCCATTCGCGACGCCCTACAGAACGCGGTCGGAACGCAACCAAGTGGGCTGGCCTACGCGGCGCTCGGAGATCTTGCGACAACTGGACGAATGCCGCTGCAGGCGGCGATCGCTTATTTCGAGGCCGAAACGCAGCGTCTCGCGACAATCGATTCCACTGGTGCTGGTGGCGCGGCGGTCTTAGAGGCACGTCAATGGGCAGCTGCGGTACTCGCAAACTTGTACCGCGCAACTGGACGTATCCAGGACGCGAGTCATCGTGAGGCGGAAGCACGCGCGCTTACTGCCGATCTCGAGCGTCTCAAAACGAAATGGGGATGGGGCGATACGCCGGGGTTTTCGTAATGGCGACGGCGAGTCGGAACGGGTCCGCACGTGAGATCATCCTCGGCCTCGGGCTCGCGTTGTTCAGCATCGCAGTGACCCTCGGCCTCGGCGAGCTCGCGTTCCGGATCCTCGACGTGCCGTCGGGACTCGTACCGCCGCGCATCGTCGAGGTCCCCAACGCCGATGGCGGGTGGGAGCCCGTCGCCGCTTGGGGCACGCTCCCGGTGAAGCGCGCGAGCCCGTTTCCCGCGGTGCACGGAGGCGAGTACGTTCCGCACTCACGGTTCCGCTTCGCGTACTACGACGACTTCGACCACGTCTTCGACGGAGCGCACGTCGTCCACGACGACGTCGCGCACATTAACGCGCTCGGATGTCGCGGCGCGGATTTTCCGCGCGAGAAGCCGCCCGGCGTGTACCGCATCCTTTTCGTCGGCGACTCGTTCACGTTCGGCGAGGGTGTCGGCGACGACGAGCCGTTCCCCGTGCGCGTCGAGGCCGCTCTGAACGCATCGTCGCCGCCGCGGCGCGTGCAAGCCGTGAACGCGGGGGTCGCGGGTTACAACACGAAGGACGAGGTCATCTACCTCGAGCGCCGCTGGCTCGCGCTCGATCCGGACCTCGTCGTGATCACCTTCTTCCTGAACGACGCCTACGACGACGAGCGCTTCGCCGCGCTCGAGATGGGACAGGCGGGAGGTCATCTCGGGTACAACGTGCTCATTCCGTCGCGCCTGCTGCGGTGGGCCGTCGCGCGCTGGAAAGGGTGGAGGCTCGGGCGCTCGGTGCGCGAGACGTACCGCGCCCAGTTCTCCGGGAACCCCGCGATCGAGGGTCACGACTGGCGCGACGTGCAGGCGTCGTTGATCCACGCGAGCGAGCTGCTGCGGCAGCGCGGGGTGCCGCTCGTCCTCGTCATCTTTCCCGAGCTCTATGACCTCGGTCCCGACCATCCGTTCGCCGACATCTACGAGCAGGTGGCGGCGTTCGCGCGCGACCACGGCATCCCCGTCCTGAACCTCTATCCCCCGTTCGCAAGCCGCCGCGCCGAGGAGCTGTGGGTCTTCGTCAACGACCACCACCCGAACGCGGCCGCCCACGCGCTCGCGGCCGACGCGATCGTCGGCTTCCTGCGCGCGCAGACGCCGCCGCTCGTGCCGTAAGCGGCGCCACATTCAACCGACAGGTCGACGATGCGTCGCAGACGTACAAACCGTGATTCCGATGGCACGGTCGGAGGTTGATAGTCGAGGCCGACCCGTTACTGCCGCTATGCGGCGTCCCTGAAGTCTCCAATCTGCGCATCGAACGCGCGCTTGAAGGCGGGCCGCGCGGTGCAGCGTTCGATATAGGCGGCAAGGCGCTTGTCGCTCGTGACGATGTCGGTGTGCTTCAAGATTCGAAGGACGCTCGTCATCATGAGATCACCGGCCGTGAACCGGTCGCCATCGAGATAGGACTTGTCGCCGAGCGACTTGGCGAGGGCCGAAAGACGCTTTTGCACGAACTCCACGGCCCCTGGGCGGCGCAAGTTCGCCCATTCCTCGTTCGCGTAGAAGAGATCGATCGCCGCGACGTTCATGATGAAAGGCTCGATGGAGTTCAGCGCCGCAACCAACCATTGCGTTGCGCGTGCGCGCGCCTTCGGGTCCTTCGGCAGGAGCGCCTCGCTCCGCTCGCCGACGTAGAGCACGACGGCCCCGGTTTCGAAGAGGACGAAGCCGTCCTCCTCGAAGATCGGCACCTGGCCGAAGGGCTGCAGCGTGCGATACTCCGGCTTGTCCTGATCGCCCTGCTCCAGCAGGCGCGTCCTGTACGGCAGGCCTGCTTCCTCGAGCGCCCAGCGCGCGCGCAGGTCGCGCACCTGACCTCTCGCGAAGTCTGGAACCCATTTGAAAGCGGAGATCGTGATCATCCGATTTCCTCCAATCACCGAGCCTTGGCTTCATGCTGGTTGCGCGGAAGCGGTTGCAGCATGGCGACGCGATTTCCTTCCGTGTCCTCGAAGGAGACGTACTGCCCGACGCCAGGGATCTCCATCGGCTCGCCGAGCACCTTCCCGCCGGCCGCGCCGACCTTCTTCATCGCCTGGATAACATCTTCGACGGCGATGACCACCGAGGGATGCTGCGCGGGCCAATCCGCCCTCCTCTGATAGAAGCCTCCGTTGATCGTACCGGGCGTCTTGGGGCGGCCGTCGTCGGTCTCGGTGGTCGTCGCCAGGACGTAGTTCCCCATCTCCTGACCGAGCAACTGGGTGCGCCAACCGAAGGCTTGCCGGTAAAACTTGACCATCCGCTCGCGATCGTCGAACGGCATCTCGAAGTGCACTACGGAATTCATCCTCTTGTCCTCCTACTCAGCGTAGACGTTCGGGCGAGCGGGATTTCGACACGACACGCTACAACTCGGTTGCCGGCAGGCAATGCTGACTTGGCGTGACTTGCCTCGCTGCGCACACCGGGTAGCTTCGTGCGGATGCACTCGCCCGAGGAAGTTCTGCGGGAGTGGTTCGGCGATCCGGCGCGTTGGTGGAACCGCGATCCGGCGTTCGATGCGTATCTCCGGCAAACGTACGGAGACGACGTCGTGGCCGCCCGGCGCGGCGATCTGGATCGATGGGCGGATTCGCCGCGCGGCGCCCTGGCCTTGGTGCTCTTACTCGACCAGTTCGCGCGCAACATCCATCGGGGCACCCGTCAGATGTACGTCGGCGACGAAAAGGCGTTGGCGGTCTGCCGTACGATCATCGACAGAGGTGAAGACCGGTCGTACTCGGATGACGAGCGTCAATTCCTCTACATGCCGCTGATGCACAGCGAAGATCACCAGGCGCAGCGACGATCACTCGAGAAGTTCGCCGAGCTCGGCAGCGGGCTCGACTACGCGCGGCACCACGCCGAGATCGTCTTCCGCTTCGGCCGCTTCCCGCATCGCAACGCGATCCTCGGGCGGCAGAGCACAGCCGAGGAGATCGAGTTCCTGAAGCAGCCCGGCTCGTCGTGGTAACGACCGCCGGTCGATAAGAAACTCTAGGAATCGAACTCCGAACCCGCTGATTAAGAGAGCGGCGAAGGGTGCGCCACGAGTCGGAACCTGCTCACAACATCGTATCCTATCAGCGTTCCCTCTCCGGCGAGTCGGTCCCTGTGTGTCCGTGTCGCGTGGTGTTCACGGACAGAACACGGACAGTAGACAGAGGAGAGCTACTGCACGGCCGGTACAATACGGATCAGCTCAGCTCTAACATTCCATCTTCCGAATCGCTGATTGTCGGCGAAAGCAGTTGGATCCCCTCGAATACTGTCGAGCGTCGTCACTGTCTCCGGAACGACCACCTCGCCTGCAGCCGTTGTGTCAGGGTCAAACCGAAAGCCTGCTGGCTGCGTCGCATCGACAACCACTCGACCGCCGACGAACACACCCTTACGATGTGGGTTATCAAACGCAACAAGTTGTGCCCACTCCGCTGGCCGGTTGAACCCAATCCAGATCTCATCCAGGATCGCATCTTTGTTTGCTGGCATATCGGACACGAGCACATTACCTACTTTACCAAATGCGGGATCGCTTGGTCCGGGCATTGCCGGCGACTCGTGTGAGTTCGTCCCGCGGCCGTCTCCACAGCTAAGCGTCAGGCACATCACGCCGAGTGCAATCGACATGAGAACGCGACCATCCATCAGCACGCCGGATCCATAGCCGGCCAAGCCCTACATTCGTCGTGCGCCATATTGATACAGCCCACGGCATTTCTCCCCTTCGTCTGTCCTGACGCCGCTGATTGAGGTTCACGTGCGCGCCGCCAAGAGCCGGCCGCCGGCGCTAATTCTCAGCGGCTCTCCATGAACTGTCCGTGAGCATTCGCCCACCGTCACGCGAGTTCAGTCTCACGCGGGTGGTCGATGCGCTCGCACGAGTGCCCGATGTCGATAGAAACACTAGCCGGCTGGTTGACAGTGTTGATAGATACTCTAGCTGGCTCTTTGGTCGGACAGCGTTTGGCCGTCGCGAATGGACCCTGGTCGGGCTTTCTCGCCCATCGGGTGCTGAATCCGCTGACTCGATTGTGAACAGGCGCGGCTTACACGTAGCCGAGGCCGTGTAGCGCGGCGCGAACCGCGCCCTGCTCTTCGAGATCAGCGACGATCTCCGGCATCGGTGCCTCGTCGGCGCTGGTGAGCGCACGAGCCCACGTCAGGTCCGCGCTCGCGGCGATGTCTCGCAACTCGGCGGGATCGGCGCGGAGATCGTATAGCTCCTCCTTGCCGTTGTCCCATCGCACGTACTTGTAGCGAGCGCTGCGCACGGCGACCTTTCCTTCGGAGAAGAGAAGGCCCTCACAGAGCGCAACACGCTCGTCACGTTGGAGGTGCGGGCGCCCACTGGCGGCGGGCGCAAAGCTCGTGCCGTCGAGCGCGTCGGGGGGCGACACTCCGAGGAGGGACATGATCGTCGGTGCGACGTCGATGAGTCTCAGGAGCTCGCGCACGCGATGCTTCGTGGGGAGCCCGCCGCCGGCCAGCACGAGCGGCACCCGCACCAGCTCCTCGTAGAACGTGTGCCCGTGTTCGACGCCGCCGTGCTCCCAGAACTCCTCACCGTGGTCGGATACGACAGCCACGAGCGTCTGCGGCCCGGGCGGTACACGCTCGAGGACCTGACCAATCTGCCGATCCACGTCTGCAACGCTCTCGTCATAGAGCGCGATCAGCCGCGTCTTCTCCGCCGCAGACAAGCGGATCTCGCCTGCACGCAACCGGGCGATGGCGTCGAAGTGTCCGTGCGTCTCCTCACCGTCGGCCTCGACGTTCGACAGCAACGTGTCGCCGCGGAACGACTTGGCGCCGCCGCAACCGTATGGCGCATGCGGATCGATGTAGTGCAGCCAGAGGAAGAACGGTCGCTGCGCCGCAGTCCGGCCGCCGAGGCGCCGCAGCAGCGCGCGCGCGCGCTGCGTGACGATCGCACCACCGCCACCAATCCGGTCGCGCAGCACCGGCGCCAGCAGCTGCCCCGCCAGCGTCGTCCGCAGGCAGGCGACGAGCTCGGACTCGATGCTCACGTTCTCGTAGCTGTCGAACCCGGCCGACAGACCATACTGAAGCGCGAGATATGGATTGGCGACGATGGCGTGGGTCTCGTAGCCTGCCGATCGCAGCGCCTGCGCGAGGGTCCACGTGCCCGGCGACAGTGGCGCACGGGCGAGCAGATCGAAGCCCTTCAGCGCGCGCCCCGCCCCGTGACGTGACGGGTTCAGGCCGGTGAGCAGCGAGGCGACGGAGGGCAGCGTCCACGACGACGGCGCGATCGCCGTCTCGCACACCACCCCCATGTCGCCGAGGCGATCGACGTTGGGCATGAGCCCAGGGCGGCCGCCGTAGCTCCCCAGCCGATCGGCGCGCAGTGTGTCGACCGAGATGAGCACGAACGACGGCGGTGCCTCGCGCGTGTCGGTGGCACCGTGGCGGGAGGGCGCAGCGCGGGCGGCCAGGGACGGGGC
>Ga0137359_10002271_pt1 | contig 15394 bp, 17 predicted proteins | sample Mad1_40_16metaG_FD_108281 | JGI IMG/M metagenome (GOLD analysis project Ga0137359, IMG submission 108281) | Vadose zone soil microbial communities from Angelo Coast Range Reserve, California, USA - Mad1_40_16 metaG | ecosystem: Environmental > Terrestrial > Soil > Vadose zone | place: USA... | reverse complement strand
TCGTCAACTGTCGGTCAGATCCGCACACCCGGGCTTTTTCGAGCGGATACGGAAACGCGGGAACGGATCACCGGATTTCGATGATCGATCTGGCGGTCGTAGATCCGGATAAGGGCTCAGCCCTACGTGGGCTCGGGCGCGGTTTAGGAAAACTCGTCTCGTTTCTCATCCCCGCATCTCGTCAGTTGGGGAAAACAAAGTTCCCGTAATCCCTATATAGATATGTTCGTCTCGACCCCCTATTGGTTCCGCGAGACAAGCAGCGGCAGTTGTTGACGATGCGACGCTGGTTCCCGCAAATCATCGATGACTCGGAGATTTGAGCCCGCGGCGCCGCATGAAGGAATTCGCGGCTGACGGACTGCGAAGCAGGCCGCCAAAAAAGAGGTTTTTGGAATACTGGGACTATACCCGCGGAGCAAGGCAAGCGTGACAAAGCGCGCTCGATTGCGCGGGCGAGTACGCGTGATCGCCATCGCGTCGGCGTCCGCTGCCCGCTTCACTATATCGACCAGAATATTGGCAGTGCTCAAGTACCCGGTAAAGGCGGGATTCTCACGATAAACTCTGCGCCCTTACCTTCACCTTCGCTATGCGCCTGAATTGTGCCTCCATGTAGCTCGACGATGTTCTTGACCACCGCTAGCCCGATGCCCAGACCCCTTTGACGCGCGTCCGAAGCCACTTGGCCCTGAAAAAAGATATTGAAGATTTGCGCCAGATCATCCGCTTTGATTCCGCTACCAGTGTTGCGAACGGACATGACGAGCCAACTGGGCTCCCGAAAGAGTCGCCAGACGATGCTACCTCCGTTGGGCGTGAACTTCACGGCATTGGACATCAGGTTAGTTGCCACTTGGCAGATACGTTCGCGGTCTACGAGGGCGTATACCGGCTCTTCGGGAAAGTCCTGGTCTACGTTCAGTGATTTCAAGTTTACCTGTGATTGGTTCGACTCCGTGCCATGTCGTACACACTCTCTGAGATCCACGGAAGAAAGGTTAAGCTCGATCTTGCCGAGTCGAACGCGATCCAGGTCGAGCAAATCTTCAAGAAGAAGGCCCTGCTGGCGTGTCTGACGTTCGATGATCTCGATCGCCCGCATTTGTTGAGCGGAGGGGTTACTATCTTTCAAGCATTGCAGGCCAAAGAGGATCGGCTGTATCTGGTTGCGAAGCTCATGTGACAGCACGCCGAGGAATCGTTGGCGCTGAACTTCCAGATCGGCGGTCTCCGCTGCGGCTACGTCACGTTCTTCCTCCGTTTCTTTAACATGCTGACCAACCGAAGCTCGGGCACAAAGGTCTAGCACGTCCAAAATCGTCTTTGTTCCGGCGTCCACCGCCACCTCTTCAATGCCTTCGGAGGCCTCTCGCAATACCGCCAGGAACACATGTCTTAATATCGTCAGTTCCCAAAGGACATCCAAAACACTGTAGCCATCGAGCCGCCTCTGATGGCCGTGACGGCGGCTAGCATTTTCGATTCTCGACGGTTTTTCGCCGCGAAGTACACAGATCATTGCTTCAGCAATCGCGGGCAGATGGTCGAGCAACTCTTTATCGTCCAGTTCGGTCAGCCGTTTCGATTGGGCCGATTCCTGCCTCGTCGCGGCGTTGCGCCATCGTGCGAGAATCTCGTCTTTGTGCTGCTCGAGATTATCGGCGACGTACGCGGTCTTGACGGACATAACTTAGTACTCCCGATCGATGCTTAGTTCGAAAAATGGAATGAATTGCAATGTGCGACTTGTCTGCTGAAAAGGGCTTCCGGCTAGATAGAGACTGGCGCGATCCTCTGACTAGGCGAACTTATTGAATGCTCCGTAATCTTTTGATCGCGCAGCCATGTCCATCGAAATTCCAAAGGTGAAGAAAACATTACATCTGACTTCGTTTGCGAGTTGCGCCATACTGTCGTCGACGTGCCTACGCTCATTTTCGCGTTCCTACGATAGCGGTTTGGTTCTTGCATGTCTCTTAGAAGAGAAGATTGGAGACCTCCAACCATGCCTGGACATAAAGACAACCAGACCCAGGTCGAAACGATTCTCGTAGTTGACGACGACTCCCTGCTTCGTGAAAGCATATCACTCTTTCTTGACGCAAACAGTTATTGTGTTCTTGAGGCCGAAAACGGTCAAGCAGCGCTCGAGGTGTTGAAAACAGCGCCTCGATTCCCGTGCCTGGTTATGCTTGACCTCCTCATGCCGATTCTAGATGGTCAGCAGTTCCTAACGCAGCGCGCCCAAGATCCTCTCTTGCCGTGGTTTCGGGAAATGATAAATCTGATGTGCCTCTCGAGGGAGTCGCGGCCTATCTCAAGAAGCCCATAAACCCCGACCACCTGATAGAGATCATCGATCGACACCGCTCCCGCGTTGCCCGCACGGACTAGAGCCTGCCGACTATAATGATAAGCGGCGATGCCGATTGGTTCGTTGCGCAGAAAGCTGCGCCATGTTAGCGAAGGCGGCCCGACCCGTCGCATCATGTATTTAGCTACCGTGGCTTGGCTGACCTCGATGACGAGCTTCAAGAGCTCGCCGTACCCCAGAGCGGGTTAGCGTGGTTTCGGGAAATGACAAATCTGCTATTCATCTGCCGGATCAGATCACGAACTTCGCGACCTACTGACGACCGTCCAGACCTTGAGAGCCAGCGCCAATGGAGCCGGAAGCCTTGACGGTGCCATTGGACCACGGTGGCCGGCTTCACCAATAGCATGATGTTCAGGCACCGCGGACCGACTTGGTAAAGACAGATCCAGAGTAGGCGATCGAGCGCGAAAAGCTGGGGGCGATCAGGACGCTGGCGATGCAAGACTGCCAGCTCGTGGCGGAGCGCGATGACCTCGAGCTCCAATTTCGCGCGGCTGCGAAATCGACCATCGGGCCGTGAAAAGAAGCTCCAAAATGAATGCACGTGATACTACGGCCTGGCAAGATACCGGTAGGCTCTTCGATGCTTCCGGAGTTTTCAGCTGGGACGCGCCTTGAACTTCGTTATGTTCCTCAGTGGGCGTTCGTAGATACGATCGCTTAGGCTCGCGGTCAAATCTTGTCCGCGCGCTGAAGCTTCCGGCGATAAGAATTGCACTGCACCTCGTACAGCAGAGGGAGTACTAATACATGACTAAAAGCACGAAAACTCCCATTCCCGCAAAAGCGAACGATGGTCGGAAAGAAGCTGGACGAGGCGTCCGGGTTGTTGTCAAGACCGATCAGCCGGCGCAAGAAATCGCTGACGACGAGGTCGAAATCGCGAAGACAGGAGGCAAGCCCGAAGAAGGTCGCAGATCCATGGCGGGAAACAAGCCGTAGAAACGCCTACTTACGGGTCGCTAATTTTTGCCGACGTAACTGCCCGACCGCACTTTAAGCGGATACTATGTCGAACCGCTTACGGAGATATTCGGGGTAAAAACGATTGAAAGTGTAACCGAGAACCAGGGTGAGAGTTGGGATAACCACGTCGAGTAATAAAACGTAGCGGCCGCGAAGTGCTAGCGCCGCGAGCATCGTATCCATCGTGAAGATGACGGCCCATAACAACGTCATAGTCACATTCATCGTGAGAAATGACGTCGCATTCCACATCTCGCGCGGCGCCCGTTCGCGCGAATACTGCAACGTGAATGGAAAGCCGGCAACTAGCGTTGCCCAGGCGACCACGGCAAAGATGCCCCATGCCGCGATAATTCGATAATTACTGAACAGGTCGTGCCCGGTGGTAACTATCGTGAGCAGCGCCAACACGAAGAAGCTCAGTGAGGTGGAGTCGACTATTTTGACGGCTCCGTGCCGATACTCGCGCATCACCAGCTCCAGCATGACCACGAGCCCGAGGCATACGGCTGCGGTCGGATGACCCAGTACAATCAGGACGCCGTATAGACCCACGCGACGAAGCCGGCGTTGGAAACCGCAGCGACGGCGGATTTTTCATTGTCAGCCATACGTGCACTAGGGCAAGGACGCCTGCGCCGGCATCCCGCTGCAACTCGGTTCAGACGCGGCGACTGGTTCGCTCCATTGCAAATTCGTTCTCGAGGCTCTCGCGGTCGCGTCCAATGGTGGCCACGGCCAATGTCTTTCCCGCTTTTTGAAATGAGAGCTTGCAGTGGTGATCTTCGATACTGCCGTCCAAATCGAGCCTATCCCACTTTTCGGCGTGACCGACGTAATTGAGGCTAAAATCGAACTGGCTAGTCCAGAAGAACGGCACGGCATCGAAGCACTCGCGCCGGCCGAGTATATTCCGCGCCGCGGTCTGTCCCTGGCGTTCGGCCACCACCCAGTGCTCGACGCGAATATTTTCCCCGGTCAGCGGATCGGGCCAGCGCGCGATGTCACCCGCGGCGAAGATGCCTGGGATGCTGGTTTCGAGGTGCTCGTTCACCGACACGCCACGATCCGTCTTAATTCCGGCGCGTTCGGCAAGATCGATCAGCGGTTTGACGCCGATCCCGATCACTACCAGGTCGGCGTCAATGGTGTGGCCATCCTTGAGCGTCACTTTGCGTTCATCGATCGAGACGACGCTCTGTTGGAGATGGAACAGCACGCCGTTGCGTTCGTGCAGGCGGTGCAAATATTCGCCCACCTGTGGCCCGAGCACCGTGGCCATGGGAATCTCTTCAGGCGCGACGATGTGAACCTCGAGCTTTCGCTGAATTAGAGAAGCCGCAACCTCCATCGCGATGAAGCTGGCGCCTACCAAAACGATGCGCTTTGCCTTGCCAGCCTTGGCAATAATCGTGCGGCAATCACTCTGCGCGCGCAGATAACAAACATGCGCGAGGTCCGCGCCGGGAACCCTAAGTTTAACCGGCTCGGCCCCGGTCGCGAGCAGGAGCGCATCAAACTTGCGCTGCTTGCCATCGGCGAGTTGGACAGCCTTGTTCCGCCGATCGATCGCCTCTACCCGTGTTTTCAACAACAGTTCGATCTCGTGCTTTTTGTAGAAATCCTTGGAGCGGAGCGAAATCTTTTTTTCGCCGACGCTGCCGTTAAGAAAGTCCTTCGACAGAGTTGGACGATCATAGGGAACGCTGTCGTCCGCGCTGAGCAGGGTCAGGTCGCCGCGATATCCTTCACGCCGCAACATTTCGGCCGCGGCGTTCCCTGCCGCACCGCCGCCCACGATGACGACGTTCTTCGGCATTTTCGCAGAGCCGGCCCACCGCGGTTTCTTTGCGGGCACCTTGTCGCGCGCAAAGAGCTTGCCGTCGCGCGTCTCAACCTTCCAGCAGGTCACCGAGTCAAGCGCCGGCGCGCGCAGCGCCTCTCCCGTGCGAAGACTGAAACAGGCGTGATGCCAGGGGCAACGCACGGTGTCGCCGACGAGGATGCCTGTGGCCAGAGCGGCGCCGTAGTGTGTACAGATCGCGCCCATGGCGAAGTAGCCGTCGCCGCGTCGAGCCACGAGAATCGGCTCCCCTTTGGCGTGACCCTGTAGCATGCTGCCGTCGGCGAGCTTACTGAGAGAGATTCCTCGCGCGAGGTCAGGGCCGGTCAGGTCTTTTTTTTCTGCCATTGTCAGGTCCTTCTGACGATGAGATCGACCAAGATTGGATCCTTGACGTTGCTAACTGGCGGCCTTGGTCAGCAAGTTGGCCAGATCGTCGGTGTGCTCTTCCTCCATCTTGAAGATCTCCTCGATAAGCCGCTGAGTCGTCGAATCGTCTTCACTCGCAGCACATCGTTCAGCACGGCGATTACCCGCTCACGATCCAATGCGGTTCGTTCCTCATGCTAGGGCCATCGCGCGCGAACCCGCCGTTTTCGATCTTGCTCTCTTTAGCGCGAAGCGCCGCATGAAGCGGCGCGCCTCCTCTCTACTCCCACAAACCTCGGAACAGCCTGCGGCGACGAATTTATTCGCATCCCAAAGCGCCGCTCTGCCGCCCGCTACGATTGTCAACGCGGGTGAATCCTGTTTAAGGGCGGCGATCAATTCCAAAGCCGCTGGCAGACACTCGGTCACGGTACAAGAGAAGCAAACCAGCTGCGGCGCGAAATTCTTTACGAAACCTCGCAATTCATCCGGCGTCTGGTTGTTGTCCACTAACGTGGCTGCTGCTCCCGCATGGCGTAGAAGCTCGAGGATCATCAGTAAGCCCAGGTCGTGGACCTCGCCAGGGGCGCATAGGCCCAAGACCCGAAGCCTCCCCGATATTCGGGGGCTGATAAAGCGCTTACCCAGATCTTTTATCAGCTCACGCGTTGTCTCCAGAATGAATAGCAGATTTTCTTCGCTTATATGGTTTTCTGCTCGTTCTTCACCTGCGAGCGACAACACCGGGATGAAAACGTCGTCGAAAGTCCGCTCCAAGCCATTCTCATCGCAATAGCGAATCGCCAGTTCGCGCGCATTCATGGAATCCAGTTCAAGCAGCATTCGATAGAAGTCATGATAATCATCGAGTTCGCGATCGGCGCCAAGTAACACCGAGAGAAAACCAAGCGCGGGAATATAATCGCCCGCGACTTTGAGGCAGGCAGTCAGCGGTGTGGCGAGCAGCAGGCCCGGCAATCCCCACAGCCACGACCAGTACATGGCCGAGACCAACAAGGCCACCGGCGACACACCTATTCCGGGACCGACTACAAAGGGCTCGACGACCTGGGACGCCACCTGATCAAAGAATGTGAATGAACCAAGTACCGCGAGAGACCTGGCCCACCCGGGAAAGACGGCAAAAGCCACCAGTGCCGGCAGAATCGCCGAAGTCATCGCGCCGACGTAAGGTATAAATCTCAATAAGAACGCGAGGAGTCCCCATAAGAACACATTCGGCAATCCGAGAAACCAGGTTACCAAACCGCATGCCACGCCGAATCCCAAATTCGTCAACGAAAAGAGCAACAGGTAGTGCCCTACGTTGTGTGCTGCCGTTTCCATCGCCTGCGGCGCGACCGTAATTCGTGCTCTCGCCGCCAGCCGTACAAAGCGATCGCGCAAATCTCTTTTGCTGTAGAGCAAGAAGAACAGAAGTACGGTAATAAGCAGGCCTTCAACGACGCCACTCAGCAGAGGGAAGACGAGCCTTAAATTGTCGCTCATGCTCGCCGCAGGCAAGGCTTGGAACGCCTTGAGAGACGTGGGTGCGGGGCTAGTCGTCTCGACCCGGCGCTGAACGTCGGAAACTGCGTGTCTGAGATGCCGAAGCCACGACGGCGAGACCTTTTCGAGGGCTGCCAGTTTGTTTCCGATATTATCGGAATAGCCTGCGACGTTGTCTACGACGGCGGTCAGTTCAACCGCGAGAAAATACCCTAAGGCCCCCATAGCTCCGATGACCAGAACAACCACAAGGGCGGCGCTCAGAGTGCGGCTAACAAATCGCTCTAAACAATTTGCGAGAGGGCCAAAAATGACCGCCAGTATGAAAGCCATCGTCAGCGGTAGAAGTACGTCGCGCCCGCGAGACAGAACCGCCGTCGCGAAGACTAGCGCCGCGATCGGTAACGCGGTCCAAACGAAAGCTAAGCCATCGGTAGTGTCGGGGTTAGCGGCGGCGGCGGCGGTGTGCTCCTGCGACTCTTCGTCCATGGTGTCCAATTGCGGTAAATCGGGCGCGAAACCGGTTACTCGTCTGTGCCTTCATCTACACTGAAGCTTCACTGGTATACGAGATATCTTCCGCGCCGTTGTTCTGAAAGATCTCTTTCGCACGGGTACGCTGTGTTCCATCTTCGGTGTGCACTGAGATAAGAATGTTGCCGTCCTTGACCTTTCCTTCGTATCGCTTCGCTTCGTATTCCGGGATTCCCATCCCGATCAACCCGCCCGTGATTCCTCCCGCTGCGCCACCGGCCGCCGCACCCGCGAGCGCTGCCACAATTGGGCCCGCCGCGATAAAGGGTCCGACGCCTGGAATTGCCAGCGCACCGATACCGACTAGCCAACCTAGAGCGCCTCCAAGTACCGCCCCGGTCCCTGCTCCCGTCGCGGCGCCCTCTGGCGCTTTGGTATGCTGTTCATGAGCGAAATCTCTTGTTCCACTCGTGTCGGGAAACAGAACCGAAACGTCGTCGTGAGAGAATCCCGCGGCCTTCAGGTCGTCGGCAATCGCGATAGCTTGCAATTCATCTTTTGCTATTCCAAATACTGCTTTGCCCACGTACGTCTCCTAAACGCCAGGGGCTTCACTGAGAGTGCCCCTCCTGATGTTACATCGATGCTAGAGCAAATGACTAACCAGATACCAAATGACAAGGACCGACAAGGGTACCCCCAGTAGATATGCTATTCCGTAGCGCATTGTTCTTACCTCCAGTTGTGATAATCACGTCGACTCAAAGCGAGCTGTGCGCCGGTATCGCGTAGCGCTGCCTTACGGAAACAGGGACAGCCTTCTCGCGTCTCTTACTGATGCAGTTTGTGCTCCGGCTACTGATGTACTTTCTCTCCCGTGTTGACATGCGTGTCCAAGCCACGACCTTCGCTGCTCGTGCGGCCTCTTCATCCAGTGTCTGCCAATCAGCCCAATACGCAGCGCACCGGGTTCACAAAGCGGCGTCAGGGTTTAATATGTTGTTGTCGTGCGCTTTTGTACGTCTCCGTTGTTGGAGTCAGTGGTTACTGTTGTTGTGTTCTGACTAGGCACTGCAGACACAGTGGGATGCGTTACAGTGCGCTGCTGAACAGTACCATTGTCGTACTGGGTGGTAGTGGTAGTCGAGTTCTCGCTCGCTACAGGCAGCAATGGCTGCGGTAATGGCTGGGTGTCTGGTGCGTCGTACTCTCTCGTCGTCGTAGTTTCCGTAACATGGTGGGTGGTCGAACAGCCGACCAGACAAAACATTGCCAATCCCGCACAACTAGCGATGACGGCGTTAACAGGGCTTGTCATAGACGTGTACTCCTACTTGATGTGAATCGCTTCGAGTTGCGGCATTTCCTTACGCTTACGGCAAATCCGGCTTCACGTTCAACGGTTTCGCAACCGTGCGCGCATGTGACGATGGAGGATCCTGGCTCGACCTCAAGTCCGAGCTCGAGAATCCTCCAGCGTGACAATTTCGCGCGGCCGACCGAGAGCGACGCCGAGAGATTATCTCGGCCATCGCCACCGACCGCCGCATCTCAGATGCTTTGGCATGTTGCTTCATGAGCAAGCGCCCGGTGCCAATCTCTGCTAGTCCTGAGCGGGATTGACTCGCAGATCGTTAGTGACAGCTCGCACGCCTTCCGTATTTTTCGCTATGGCTACAAGACGGGCTGCCATTTCCGAATTCTTAACCTGGCCACTCAGCTTTACGACGCCGGCCGTGGTTGTAACATGGATATCGTTGGAGTCGATGCCCTTGCCAGAGGCAAAGGCTGCCTTCACCTTTGTTGTGATTTTCGTATCAGTTAACGCTGTAGCCGTTCCGGTATACGCGTTCTTCACCGCTCCTTCAGTGTTTTCGCCTGCTCGATGCATCGAAGTGCTGGCTGGTACGGGGGCGCTGGCGCTAGTGTCCTGGGCGAAAGCCGGGATCGCTAGCCCAATGCTGAGAGCTATCGCCGGGACCAGAGTAAGTATCCTGTATTTACTATTCATACCTTACCTCCTAATTAAACTCGACTGTTAAAAGCCTGCGTTCCCGACCGTCGCCTCAGGCGCTTCGGTATGCCGCTTCAGGTCAGATGCTTCTCGCGTCGATGCGTTCTCTCCGTGAAAAGAACGAAACGCGGGCCGCGCCAGGCCGATGTATCAAACGACACCGATCAACCAGAGCACGAGGACAATCACCACAACGCTTCCGACAGAAATGGGTAGGTACATACGGACCCTCGCCAGGCCTTGCTTGCCGCAACTTGAAGGTTGGTCTAGCGGAACGCGGCAAAGGCAAGTGGAAAGGCCGCTGTTGGGCTGGATCAAATTCGGAACTCGATTCCTATTTCGATCCCGACTCATTCACACTACAGCGAGCGCGACGCAAAACCCATAGAAAGACCCTTCATCTGGTTATGTGGAGAACAAGAAGCGTCGTTGGAGGCACCAACGCATGGATCAAACTCACTTTCACTGAGCGCGTTAGCTTGAGAGCTTAAGAGACGATGCGTGGGGTTACAGTTTATCGGCTTATCAAGCGTCCTGGATCGCTCGTCAATTTTTCCCAGCGTGTTCATCCGGGTCCTATAGTGCCGCCCTGCTGGCGTTTGATGCGGTGAGCAAGTTCGCGGCTGCTCGCCAACTCGCGCCGCCGAAACGCAGTTCCGGGCCGGGGCGGGATGTTCTTTCGCCGCGAATTTGAAAACACCCTCGCATCATAGACCTCCCCGGGGACCCTGGCCTTCTGCAGCTCATGCTGTTGGTCCCGAAAAGCCGTTGAGAATACACGCCTTTTGTTCCCTTGGTAACATCCTATTTGCTCAATCTCCTCATGCGGCATAGGGTCATTCTATGCTTCCTAAGGTGCAATTTTGAATGAAACGCGAAATCCCCCAGACAGTGACCTGGACAAACTGACCCGGCTCAAAGCTCTCTCGTGGCTTTCCATCTCAGAGCTGGGCTTGCTGTCGAGAATGCTTACGTTTGCCACCTTCAAACGGCCGCAGATAATCTTCCGCGAAGCCGCGCTCGCAGCCGACGCTCACATCCTATTAAAGGGCATCGCGCGCATCACTTGCCAGAACGTTCGCGGCGAGCCGGTGACCATCGCTCTGCTTCCGCCGGGTCCGATCCCCGAGTTTCCTTTGCTGCCATTCGGCCGGTTCGGTTTTCGTTGCGAAGCTTACGATGATTGCAGAGTCGGCAGTCTGAGCTGGAGCACTTTCGAAGGTATCTCTGCACATCGCTCCGAATCGGCCTTCAAGACATTTCATCAGAACGATTTGCAGCAGTGCTATCGGATGCTGCTGCGCAGCTCCAGTTTCCTGGACCTCGATCTTCATGAACGCATTGCCATTACGCTGCTTGAACTGGCTTCCGATTTCGGAATCAAAGAGTCGCGCGGCACGCTTCTGAAAGCATCGTTCAGCCACCAGGACATTGCCGATCTCGTCGGGGCTTCGCGGCCCAGAGTCACCGAGCACCTGGCGCAATTGGAGCGCGAGCACCTCATCATTCGTCAAGGCCGGCAATTGATCGTGCGCGTGGATAAGCTCGTAGGCATTGAGCGTACCGCTATCCGTCACGATGACGACGCATCCGCAAAGATGGTGTCGTGAGTTCTAAGTTCGTCAAACACCTAATCTCACGCCAAGCATTTCGCATAGCGTCTTCGTCTATGAACAGAACGCGGACGACAACCCTCCTGATTGTGAGGCAGTCCTATATGTCTCTAAATCTGTTGTGCGCGCATTTTTATCTCTTATAAGTGCACACTGTCGCTAACATGGGTATCGGCGACTATGAACCTGTACTGCCGTATTTGCCGCGACGCTAGAGGATCTATTGATAGGACATTCTAGAATTTGTCGACATTCCAAAAAGAGGAGATGTTATGTCACCTTTGATCCTGATTCTAATCTTGCTTCTGCTCTTTGGCGGTGGCGGTGGTTATTACGCGTATGGGCCCTATGGAGGAATCGGGATCGGCGGAATCATTCTCATTGTTCTGATCGTTATGCTCCTCAGCGGGCGTTCGTAGATACGATCACTTCGGCCCGCGATCGAATAATGTGCCCGCTGAAGCGGATCGGCGCTAAGAATTGAACTGCAGCTCGCGCATCACCAGAAGGAGTATCAGTACATGACTAAAAGCGTGAAAAATCCCAGCCGCGCAAAAGCGAGTGATCGTGGAAAAGAAGCCGGACAAGGCGTTCGGGGTGCCGTCAAGACCGATCAGCCGGCGCAAGAAATCGCTGACGACGAAGTTGAGATCGCGAAGACAGGAGGCAAGCCCGGAAAAGCTAGCAGACCCATGACGGGAGACAAGGCGTAGAAACGCCGAGGTCGAAACAGTCCGCGACTGAAGGATTCGCGGGACGCTTTCGCTACAGTCCGGAACCCTACTGATTGCGCCTATCAGCCCGCCTCCTGCGAGATGGGCGCGAGCTTCGTCGTAACAACAAACCGGAGGTGTTCAGGACGCGGCGCAAGTGCGTCCAGCACGAACCCGATGATGTAGTCGACGCATTCGCGACGAATCGATCTAATGAGCCGCTCAACGTGACCGTTCTGCCACCCGGCTAGCGCGCTTGCATCTTCACTAAAAACTGCGATTCCCATTTTGGGTCGCGATTCAGCCTGACCAGGAATGATCGCAACAATCCCGGGTGAGGGGGCGATGCGCCCGCCTCACTGGCACCGTGGGAGCTCATCTGTCGAGTTATGGCGCGTTATCTTATCGGTTCCGTTTCTGTTTCGTTTCGCCAGAGATGCCGACTCACCCACGAGGCTCGACCAATCGTTGGTCCTCGTTATTGGCATAACCAAATGCTTGGTGTTCCAGTGGCTTGTGCATCGCACCTACTGTAGTCTGGGGAGGCCGGGATCGACGTAGAGAGTCTGGCCCGACGTTGATCCAGCCCAACGGTGGTCCTTCCGCTCGCCTTTGACCACTTTTCGCTAGACCAACTCAGAGCGTCCGCAAGCAAGGCCTGAACGAGATTTGTATGTACCTTCCCATTTCTGTGGGAAGCGTTGTGAGGTAACAAAAGTGGCAATTGATGATGATGCAGGAACTACCTTGGAGGAAACTCAAGCAGTAAAACCGGCGCTGATGGCAGAGCTGACATGGGCCAAGCTATACACAAAGGTAATGCACAAGGATCTAAGCGCGATTTCCACGGCTATTAGTAAAAATGAACCGACTACTGCCGGACCGGAAATGAAGAAGAGCGCGGAGAAATTACACGATCAGTTGCAGAGCGCAAATCGCACTGTAGGCGAACTCGGAGGCCATGCCGGGATTAGACCCATGCCAATCAAAGGATGACCAGGCCTAATCTTGTATCAGATCGCGAGAAAACTAGGTCAGAGCCATACCTATTTCGGATAGCACGATCTGGCCACACGCGGCGCTCGGTTAACCGTCCGACGGTAACCTTTGAGCGCGACAAAACTCAACAATCGTCGAGGAGATAGTGATGGCGGACGAAAAGATCGAACAACTGCGCAATCGCGCCTATCGGATATGGGAAAGCAAGGGGCGTCCGCACGGTCGCGATCTCGAACACTGGCTTGACGCTGAAGGCGAACTCGAAGCAGCTGATGATCGGAACCATCGCGCGATTAAAGAAGAGGCGGGGGTGGAAGCGGCGCGGGCTTATCATCGAGACGTTAAAGAGTTCGGTAGGCACGAGAATGTCGCTGTCAGAGCCCAGGAAGCGAAGCACGCCATCGAGGGCGCCGAAGCTTCAGAATTGAAGCGATCTGAGGCCATTGGCAAAAGTCGCAGCCGAGGCCAATCATGAAAACTTACCTGTTCCTACGCCAGCTTCTCAGGTAGGCATACCTGAGGCTAAGTTTGAGCCATAGATACTTGTTCGTCGGCCTGGCTGTCGCAGGCGATGCACGCTTGCCCCGTTTGCAAATTTCAAGGCGAGGAAACAGATGATACACACCGCGTTAGTCCATCACGGGCAGCTCGTGGTTGCTTTAGTCATGGGAATCGGTGTTTACGTTCTCGTGTGAGGATTGCACGGGCAAATCGGCATCTACTGCCTGGCGCTCCGGTTTATGGCGTTGCTCTCTGGCTCGAGCTCAATCTGGGTATACTATTGCTCGTTGCTCCCTGGCTGACCCCTCCCACCTCAGAATCAGGAGATTGATAATGACCGATAAGTGGAAGGAAGATACTCTTGGAATAACGGTGCGTACGATTTTGGGTGGGTCATGAGGCCGCGTCCCAAGAACCCCTCGCAGGAGGATTTAGTTCGTGGGTTCGTGGAGGAGCTTTCCAATCCGTTTGCGGCGTTGCTCAGAATCCCGCGCGTGAGCCAGATGAAAACAAAGGAGGAGGAACTGCTCCTTAGAAGGGCCGGATTCTCCCTATCAGAAGACCTGCCCTCGAGGGAAATAGGAGGGGTTCCGTTCGCTAGAAGAGCGCGCCGCAGTCGCTATCCGTCCGGCGCGCCCCACCCCCCGAGGAAGCAATCTAGTTGACTTGGACCTTAGTCGGCTTGGACTCCGCACGTTTCTCTAGAATCAATTCGAGTACGCCGTCAATATAGGACGCTCGAATGCCGTCGCGGATCGCGTTGAGCGGAAGCGTAAATGCGCCTCTGATAGTGCCGTAGTTCCGCTCTGCTATATGAAACCCCATCTTCTGCGGCCACTCGGGACGCTTGCGCTCGGACGCAACCATCAATCTATCGTTTTTCACGTGCGCATTGATCGAGCCGTCCGTGAGCCCGGGCATCTCAATGTAGAAATGGTAGGCATCTTTGTCCTCGACCACATCGGCCCGGGGCGCCATATGGTCGCCCATCCATTGGTTGCCGTACCATCCGTTCTCTAATACTAGTTCCATATGCAGCAGCGCTGCCGTCGCGCGATGCGCTGGCATTGTCTTCGAGTTTCGAGGACGCCCGACCCTTGCGCTGCGCTTCCTAGCCCGCTTCAGGGTGAGTTAGAACTCCAGGTTGAGGTAGACAAAATGCTGGCGCCTACCCTAAGTATAACCACGAACTGTAAAATTGCTTGCCTTCAGCCGCGGAGAAACCAAACGCGGAGAGGTGCGATATGAAGCCTCAGCTAAATGATGTCGAAGCGGAAAGAATGCTCGAAGGTGGAGAGTACATTTGGAGCGATTAGCACAAAGGCTACGTACGCGCTCGCCGCAAAGGACAATCGCTCGCCGATTACCGGAGAAGCGAGCCTGACGTCATCAGCATGGAAGAGCTATCCGACAACGGCCTCACCGATCCGAACGCTTTGCCCACGGAGCGCAGGGACGTGCTCGAGTGGCTTGGCGAGAGGATCAAACAAGGCAGTTGAATCGAGGCGCCGGAACTCAATCTCAATCCGCAGAGCGTCTGGACCGTCCGGGGGCGGTCGCCTTTTTCATAGACCTACGGGACAATCCCCGGATCAACGATGCCTGACAAACGATCAAGCGTCGGCCGGAAGATACGACGGCCCGATCTTTTCGACCGTGGCCAAGCTGGTCGTGGCGCTCAAGCGCTCCATTCCAGAAAGAACCGAAAACGCGGAACGAAAAAAAGAAGCCCTGTGCCTCGGGCGCGACCTGCTCCGCGGGACCAAGTACGACATGCGAGCCGAGATATACGAGGGAACGCGCTTTCTGGGGCCGCTTGCCAGTTTCGATATGACCGAGACATAGGTGGATCATCCTATCGAGATCGGCTGGTGCAGGTCGGTGATGCCGCCGCAGCGAGCGATCCGATGTCGGGGCAGGGTCTGAGCTTGACCTAGCGCGATGTTCGGGTGCTCGCGGAGAAGTTGCTTTCTGCAAATGATTGGGATGCCGCCGCGAACAGCTACGCCGAAG
>Ga0137359_10002266_pt1 | contig 15410 bp, 10 predicted proteins | sample Mad1_40_16metaG_FD_108281 | JGI IMG/M metagenome (GOLD analysis project Ga0137359, IMG submission 108281) | Vadose zone soil microbial communities from Angelo Coast Range Reserve, California, USA - Mad1_40_16 metaG | ecosystem: Environmental > Terrestrial > Soil > Vadose zone | place: USA... | reverse complement strand
TACGGGATCCGAGGCCAGGGCGGCCTGCTTTTCCAGGGCATGCTGCCTCACCGCTTCCATGGATTTCTGCTGCGCAAGATTTTCGATCTCGGCAGCCTGTTCGATTGTAGAGGCGCTGCTGAGGACGGAGTCCAGGAAGCTCACCAACTCCGGTTTGCGGTCCTGCGCTTCGAGGACGCGTACCCGCAAAAGAACAGCCGCCATGGAAGTACCAGGAGCGACGGCGGGCTTCTGCGTTTCGCGATCGACAAGTTCGCGGAACTTTGGACGCCTGGCAAGCGCCAGAAGGCGAGACTCCGCAGGTGATTCCCCGCCCGCAGCGAGTGCGCCTTTCACGTAGTCCTTTACGGCGCTGGGGTAGTCGCGTTTTCCCTCATAGATGGCGCCAGCCTCGTAAGCATAGAGGTTGTCATCGGCCAGTCTCTTGCGGCCCTCCGCAAGCAACCGCAAAGCGTTGTCAAAATCAAAATAGTCCCAATAAATCGTCGCGGACTCGAGATAACCGCCCGCTTCGCCCGGAGAAACCCGCGGGATTCGCTCCCAATAAGGAGCGGCCTTGGCGAAAAGCTCGCGGTCGGCGTAAATGTCCCCGACGCGAGCAAGATTTTGCGTGTTCCCCGGATTGGCAGCGAGGAGATGGTCTGCGACTTTCACAGCCGTGCCCGTTGCCGCGGGATCGAAATACGCTAGCGAGCGAAAGACCGACGAAGCGGTCTGACCTAGTTCGGCATCGGCAGGGTACTGTTCCGCGAGAGCCTGCAGGACCGGCGCGCTATCTTCAAAATGAGAGCGCCAGAGATAGGCCTCCGCTAAATACTGCCCCGCGGCGGGATTTTGCGCCACGAATTCGCTCCATTTCGCCTCGGCCGGAGCGCCCTGTTGGAGCGACCTTAGTTCCGATTCGAGTCTTCCACTTCGCGAGAGATGTTCGAAGAAGCGATTGCGCAAATCCGGCTCCTCGAACCAGTGCTGTCGGAGAAGCGCTTCCCATGCGGCACCGTTGCCGGTTTCGGCGCGCGTGTACGCGGAGAGAAGATTGCGCACAAACACGGGATTGTGCGGGAAGCGCTGATTCGCGTACAAGTTCAAGCGAAGGTACATCTCGGCAGGGCCGCCAACCAGGGACTGAAAATATCGTTCCAGCTCGCTGCCCTGAAAGATATGAACGGCGTCCTGCGTTAGTTTCTCGAACTCGGCGTTCCTCTTCTGGCGCAGGTAGAGGCGTGCCAACTTGTGATACCAGGAATGGTCCGGGAAGTGCGCGATCGCACGGCGGTAAATCTCCTCCTGCTCTACACCGAGGCGGTTCTGGTCCAGAAAAACTGCGAGCCGCTCATACAGCCCAGGGTCATCCGGGTTGTGATCAAGCTCGCGCCGAAGAACGCCAAGCGCCGCAGGAATCTCCTTTAACTCGACGAGCCGCGCCAGATACCGTTCGAGAACACGCGCATATTCCGGGGACCGCGCGCCGGTTTGCGAAAGCGTTGACGCCGCGCTAACTTCAAACGCAGAATTCCGTTGTGCGCCGAATGGGCGGGCGATAACGCCACTCGGACCGTCCTCTCCTTCCGATTCCTCACCCTCCTCCATCCGGTTCCCTGCGGGCGAATCGTAGTCCGCCTGCGACGTGCGCGACCCCAGCGGTATTTTGTCCGCCTTCACCGCCAATTCCTGCAAAACGGAATCGTAAATAGCGAACTCCTGCTGAGCCTTCCCCGTCCGCGAATAGGCGTCCGCCATCTGAAGCGCAACCGCGGTGCGCTGCGCTGCATTGGGGAAGTTCGCGAGAAACTCCTTACCCCCCTTAATCACCGCCTCGCTTTCACCTGCGGATGCATAGAACTCCAGGAGCGCGGCGTGAAGTTCGGAACGGCGGGTGGCGTTGGGAAACTTGCCGTCAAAAAGCGCGACGAGCTGCGCCGCGCGCGATCGGTGAAAATAAGAGACGGCGCGACCTTCTTCTTCGAAGAATTCGCTCGCGGGGGACGTGGTATTCAAAAGCAGGGAAAGAATGCCATTTAGATAGCCAGGCCCCTGATCCATCGTGGCGATGTCGCGGTACATCGAGAGCTCACCGGCGCCGAATCGGATGGGCGTTTCCGGAGCGGTGAGCAACAGATTGGCAAGACCGCCGAGCGCGCGCTCCTGCGCATCGTTCATGCCCTTGCTGTTGTAGAGCGCGAAGTAGAAGCGCGCGGACTCCGGGTACGCATGAATGTCCTCGAGCAGGCGCGCACAGACATACAGTTCCTGCGCAGTCCAAGCGGATCCGGAGGCGTCCTTGCGCAACCGGTATTTGGCGATGGTTTCCTGCGCGGCGTCGAGCTTGCCCTGCTGCTGGTAGTAATAGAAGATGCGCGCCGCCGCGTTGAGGTCCGCCGGATTTGCGTTTTGCGCGGCCTTGGCATCATCCAGAAACTTCCGCAAGTTGTGGGTCTGCGCCAGCAGGTCGAAGTAGCTCTTGACCAGCTCCGGCGCCCAGAGGGGCTGAAAATCCTTTTCATAGACGGCGAGCCCTTGCTGCAGCGAGCCCTGCCGGTATTCGACGAGCGCTCGCGCCTTCACCGGGAGAATCTCGTCGGCGGGGAATTTTTCATGATACTGCGCGATGAGTTGCGTCGCGGCGGAGAAATCCTTCACCGAGATCAGGTAGTCGAGAAAGCGGACGTAGAGCGAGGGCTCCTGCGGGTATCGTGCCAACCAACTGCGGTACTGCGACTCGGAAACTTCCGCCGGCAATCCTTGCGCGCGGATCACGCCGAAAATGCGTTCAAACGCGGACCAGGAACGCTGCTCGGAGGCAGGCGTGAGCTTTTCCGAAGCCTCCGGCGGAGCGCTGGCGACAGCGGAAAGCGCCTTGATCTCGTCGAGCGGCCGCAGCCTGCGATGATAGAAGTCCGCCAGGGACAACTCGGCAGCAGGCTTATCCGCGGATTTTTCCGCGAAATTCTTCCAGTCCGTTTCGGCAGCATCGAAATCCAGTTGCTGTTCATCTTCAAGCGCTCGCAGCGAGTACAGTTCCGCGTTACCGGCCTGCTTCTTGAGCAGATCTCCCAGCGCCGGTCGCGTCTCTCTCGGCGGCCTGCGAAACGCCACTTCGCCGCCCGGCAGCGCCATCCGCCGGAAAAATGCGCCTTCAATCTCCGTACGCCCCTCAATATTTCGAATCCATGCCGGCAGGGCGCCACGCGCCGTGGCCAGCCATCCGGCGGCAAGAATCGCGAACACAGCACCACAGAAAGCGATCACGAGTTTGCGGGAAACTTTAGGGAACGATTTCAAGGTCCACTCCCTGCGAGCCGATGTTGTGCGCAATGTCTTCACCCGTTACCGTCAGCCTGTATATGCCGGGAATCATCTGTTCCGGAATCACAAGCTGCCCGGTGTTCGCGCCCGCACGCGCATCCCATTTCAGTCCGACAGGAGCGACGCCTTCCAACCGAGCGAGCAGCGTCCGCGTGCTTTGCGAAGCCGCGACCTTCAGATCCAGCACTTGGCCCCGGCGGTAACGATTCTTGTCCAGCCGGATTTGAATGACGGGCGGCTTGCTGGCAATTACGAAGGTTTTCGATTCGCGGTAGGTGCGCCCGGCCTTGTCGCGCAGAACGAGGCGTACGCTATAGCTGCCGTCCTGCATATCGCTCGGCGCAAAGAAGCGCGTTTGCCAGATATCTTCACCGGAGAGATAGCGAAGTTTCTGCACCAGGCCGAACGGAAATAGCGCGACCACGGAGACAATGGATTCATCGGTTTTGACGCGCAACACCGGGTCGCCCGGACGAATCACCCGGGGACGCAACAGAGCTCGCGGAACGGCGAGAAACGATGTATAAGGCGTGACGAATTTATACTGGCGGGCGAGGCGAATGATTTCGTCCACCGTCGCTTGATCTTCACCTTCACGCTGAATCTTTTCCAGCAGCGCATCCACCCGCGCGCGCGCCCACAACCTCGGCAACTGCGGGTGATCGAGTGATTCGCGTGGCAGGCTGGCCTTTGCCGACACTTCGAGGGGACTACCCTCCCTCACGCCGTGAACCGCAAAACTCGCGTCCTGCTTTGGCTTCTGATAGCGCCCCACCCACGCCGCCAGCGAGCCTGAAAAAGCGGCGTCCTGCAAAGGATAAACAGCGTCGATGCCGGCGTCCTGCGGAACATCCAACCTCAGCTGGCCCACGGGACTTCGGCCGATCTTAGAAAGGAAGGAATTGAGCTTGAAATCCAGCGGCTCGGTGGAGAGAACCTGCTCCAGCACTCCGTCTTCCCGCGCCAGCAAACGCAATAGCGGCAGGTTCGCATCGTCGCCAACGCCAAAAATGTATGTTTTCGGACGCCGTGCTTCGGGCAGTCGTTTCCATGCGGTGTCGTACCACGCGGCAAGCTTGCCATTCTGAATCGGCCCGCGCGTGGCTCCGCCGTCGCTGAGCAGGACGAGGTAACGGCTGCCGCTTTCACCTCCGGCGCATTGCTTCAAGCCATCGTCCAACGCGCGCTGCAGATCGGTGCCTCCGCGCAGCCGGCTGCCGCGAACAAAATCCAGAGCGCGCTGCACGGCGGCGCTATCCGCTGCTATAGGCGCGGCCTGAAACAGTTGCGTCTGCTGATTGAACAAGATCAGATTGAAGCTGTCCGAAGGCCGCAGCGTGCCAAGCAGCGTTTCCAGCGCCTGATAGCTGCGCTCCAGCTTCTCCCACTGCATGGAAAGAGATGTATCGAAAAGAAGTACGAGCGTCTTTGACGGGCCAGAGTCTTGGGCCGCGTTTCCACTGGCCGACGGCGTCGGCTGTCCTCCGCCAAGCAGAGCCTCCACTGCAAAAAAGCCAGGCTCGTCGGTGCTACGCACAGGAGCCGTCTCCGTCGGCGATGGCTGCCCGCTGACAGGGTTTCGGAACGCAAGCACCTGCAGCGTATCGCTCCCTGCGCGGTCGAGTTGGAAAGTGGTGACGAAGTCTTCCGTCAGGTTGACGTTCTGCCCTTCGAAGTGCCCTTTCACGAGATGCGGCGAATTTTGCTCGACCTGTAGCGGAAAAGCCTTCGCGGCCGCCTGAAAGTTCGTGATGGCGTGCGCCGAGTGCAGCTCAAAGTTGATCGACAGATGCCGGGCGACCTGTGCCTGGTAGGCATCGGGGCGCAGCGGAATGCCAAAGTACGACTTCAGATTTTCGACCGGTATCGCTTCGTGGTATTCGAATTCGAGACGCTTCGTGCCATACGGCGCGATAGGCACGATGCGTGCGCTGAAGATCGCGCTGCGAGTGGCTTCCCCCGCGCCGCGCTCTCCCATTTGCAGAAGCCCAGGGTCGATCGATTGCGGTTTCAACTGGTTGTAAATCTCCTCGGCGCGCTTGCGTTCCAGCACCACCGCGGGAATGCGCACCGGCCCGTCCCACACGGCGAAATCGGATACCGTTGCGCGGCTGGGCAGCGCGAAGACGTAGTTCCCTTCTTCAATCTGGTTAGTGTGATTGGCAAAAATCTGCCGTACGAAAATGCGCGCATCGCCATTGTCGATGCGAACCGTGATCTCCATCTCCTCCAGAGACAGCACGTTGGGATCAGGTTGCGCCTTATCGCGCGGGATCAGCACGCCTCCATCCGCGAATACAAGGGACGGCGCAAGAAACAAGAGTGCGAATACGATGAGCGTTGTTTTCATGGACGCACGTTCTGCTCCAGAATCCTGACTAATCCGTTGTCCGTACCGGCGAAGATCGTGCCGTTGCTCTCTGCCAGGGCCGTGACATTGAGCGATGGCAGACCATCGGTGATGACCGTCCAGCGGGCCGCGTCGCGGTCGTAGACATAGAGTCCGTTCCCGAGCGAGCCGGCGAAAACGTGGCGAGGCGTCACAATCATGGCGTTGGGATTGACCTCGAAGGATGCCGTGGCTTTCTCGAAGGATTGAAAACGCCCGGAGCGATCCAATTTCAAAATGCCCGCACCGTAAGTTCCGACGACCCATTCGTCACCGACGGGAACAACCGCTGTGATCCAATTGTGTTTTAGGCCGAAGCCTGCACCCGCCGTGTAATTTACCCGCACGGTTTCCTTGTTTATTTCCGAGAGGCCGCCCAGCGTGCCGACCATCAGGTCATCGCCCGAAACGCCGAGGGCGTACACGTGATTGTTGACCAGCCCGTGAAACGCATACATGCTGCGCGGACCGCCCGCGTCCAGAAAGGTCAAACCTGCCGGCGTGCCCACCACTAAACCATCGTGATAGATGGCGACGTCGGTGACGTGGTCCGCGATAAGTCCATCAGCGCGCGTCAGAACTTGCTGTTGTCCGCCATTCGCCGCGAAACGCACCAGACCGTTTGCCGTCGCTACCGCCACTGTGCCGTTCCGACCGTCCGGCACGATGCGGTTGACGCAAAAAACGTGATCATTTTCCACATGCGTCGACCGTCCGGTATCCGTCTCCAGAAGGTCGAGCCCGCGATCGAAATAGCCGATCCACAAACGTCCGCTCTTATCCGCCGCGAGTGCCGAAATGTTGCGGTCACTCAGAACGGCTGGTCCCAGCTTCAACACTTGCTGCCAACCCTGCCCACGCGCACTCATGCGATAGAGCGCATCACGTGAAAGCACATAAATAGAGTTTCCGGACGTGAAAAGCTGGCGAACCTCGGTCATTTCGGCGGTTTTGGCCGAATGCGAGAGATGGGAATCAAGCCGCGGGCTGGCAAGCGGGATCGTAACAACTCCCTGGTCCACGGAGCCCACGATCAGGCTCGTGTCCGTGACAAGCAAAGAGGTGACGAGCGCTCCGGATGCGAGAACCCGCGAAAAACGCCCGCGATCGAAAACCGCCACGCCCAACACCGTGCCCACATACGTTTTCTCGCCAGCGGTAGTGAGGCACTGCACCTGCCGGTCCGGCAATCCTTGGTCTTCGCTGAACGAGTCGACCGCGCCAGCATACCAATGGAACACGCCCTGGTTTAGCGTGCCAATCCACAAATCGGATTCCGTGCCCGCGAGCGCCGTGACGTACAGACTATTCAACGACGGATGCAAGGGCGCCAAGTGTTTACCGTCGTAAATCAGTACGCCGCGCTTCTTTGTCCCGATCAGAAGCCGCCCGGCAGATGCCGGAAGTATTGAAGTGATCGCGCGAGCGTCAGAATCCTGGGGACGAATTTGGCGAAAGCTGTGGCCATTGAAGGCGAGCAGTCCATCCTGCGCGGTGGCTAAGACGAGTTCCGGTTCCTGGCTATCGGCGAGCAGAGTCGGAGCAAGAGCGACGAGCGGAGATGGCGGTATGTCTCGGCCAGCGGTGAATTGCCGGGATGGATTGCCGCTAAGATCGAACTCCAGAAGGCCGCTCGGCCCTTCTATGTAGAGGTGATCCTGAAAACGAGCGGCTTGTAGAAAGACTGCGGGTGCGCTGACCAGCTCAAAACTGGTTCCCACCGGCGCTGCGAACGGATGTGTGTCGAAGCGGATCTCGTTCTCCGAGTGAACTTCCGCGGTGGAGAGTCGCAGCGCCCGCGTGGCGCGCCGGCCGATAAAGCAAACCGTCAGTGCAATTAACAGCGCGACACCAGCCGTAATTGCGCGCATCAATAATTTCTGCGTATGCCGCATGGCTTCCCGCACGACACTCCAGCTTGGATTTGTGTTTCAACTTCGTTCTTGAATACATATAGCAGACGTGCCGCCAAAGTATTTTCATGCAGAAATAAGGGATTTCCAGAACTGCGAAGCTTCCCTACGTGTCGTACCAGACACAGCGTGTTCAGTTGGAGATAGTCAGCTCAGGCGGTTGAAGCAGCAAGAGAGGGCCATCGAACAACGTGCAGAGTCGTTCTTAAGGAACTCTGTTGAAAACCTTGACAGGGGAGCCCGGAGCGGAAAGGCTGAAGTCCTAGAAGCGCTCAAGCCAAATAAGTAGAATGCCGAGAACAAGCCCAAACAAAATAGCAAGAAGGTGGAAGAGAAAAGGCCGCTCCCGGTCAACCTTTCCAGCCAAGCGTCGAAATCTCTGAACTGTTTCTGCCGACACCATGTCATTGTGCCCGACCTGCTGGAAAGGAAAGTCGCGGTGGGAGCAACTTGGGTAAGCCGTAAAGCGAGTAGTGGATAGAAAAGAGTTTTTGCACGGTCGGGGTGGCTAGTTCGTGCAGGAAGAAATGCATGGCGGGACCGCCCGGCCATTGAATCAGAAAAATGACTCCGCCAGACGCGTCGGCCATGGTCGAACCTGAGTTAGGGCGATGCCACGGCTGTTGATGCCGATCACCTGTGTCAGAGTCGCCTTGGGCAAATTCTCGCTCGTGAACCAACTCTGGCCGAGTCAGCCGCAAACCCCTGTTCGGCTTTCCATGAGCGCCGCTGTCATGGCAGCCGGTCTCACTGAAGTTATTGATGCCGAGTCGTTGGGTCATGCGGGAAGTTGCCTCCTTAAGACCAACTGCAATTGACAGACCACACGTGCGTTGGGCGAGAGTCGAGATAAGTCATTGTAAAACCCGGCAATTAAGGCTGGGCAACGCCACAAAATGTCTATCGAGCGACAGTCTGTCAAACGTGTTGACAGACTTGGCGAAGAGAATGAATAAGGCACCTTCGGACTGCGCAAGGAGGGCTGCGAAGATTAGAAACAGGTCAAGACCGGTGCCAGGGATGGTGATAGGATGCTGGCAAATGGGCTACCAAAAAGCAGGTTCGTAGGAGGGCTCATGAGCAATGCAATCAAGTTTGATATCTGCTGCGCAGCCAGAATTCTTTTCCGGGCGGGTTTGAGCGCCGGTAATGCCGGGCATCTGAGCGTTTCCATAGGGTCCAACCAGATGCTTGTAAATCGTTTCGGACCGTCCTTCGCCACCCTCACGCCAAACGATATCCTCACCTGTGACTATCAGGGCAAAGTGCTTGAGGGCCAGGGCGCGGTGAACGAAACCATACAACTCCACGGGGTCATCCACCGATATAACCCGGCCATCGTAGCCATCGTCCACACGCATCCGCCTGCGGTCGTCACGTACGGTACGTTTCGAAAAGTTCCTGAAGTCTACGACCAGGAAAGCTGTTTGCTTGCGGGGGACGTATCCGTGATCGAGGAGGACTACGCTGGTCTCGCCGCGACCGAAGAACGGGTCCGTCCCATGGCCGTAGCCCTGGGCCAGACGCGGTCAGTTATATTGCCCAACCACGGGGCAATCACGACTGGGCCAGACATCCAGCACGCTACCATTCTCATGATGCTGCTAGAAGGCATGGCGCAACGCAATCTGGCGGTTGCAGCGGCCGCCCGCGCCACCGGATGGACGCCCAAGCCGATTCCCACAGAAACGGCCCTGCGCACCAAGGGCGAGATTGCCACTAAGATCGCCTTCCTCCAGCCATATTGGCAGGATTTGTTGACCAGGCTCGAGCGAACGGACGGTGACTTACTGACACAACGGCCCAGAGTGGCCGCTGCGTAGCAGGCGCACCACCGCGCTCAAGTGAATGCGGGCTCGAACGTTCGTCATCCGATGGCGAATAGACGTCCTTGTCCTCGCGATTTACTATTACGTTGTTACTGCGGTAGGGCCAAGCCAGGGAAAGAAGGTAGTCAGACACCTGTAAATTGTTAGAATACAAGGAGAAAAATGGGCGCCCGTAGCTCAGCTGGATAGAGCGTCTGCCTTCGAAGCAGAGGGTCGGGGGTTCGAGTCCCTCCGGGCGCGCCAGTTTTTTCCTGTCTGGCCCGGACACATGGGTAATAGAACGTACCGGCTAGATGGGTAACACTTTTGGGCCAAACGGATTGTCGAGCGATTCCAGTAACCAAGTTTGCCGAAAGATTATTTTAAGAATTCAACTTTTCGCGGCAAGGAATGCTGGTTGGCGCCAGTCCGTGGAAATCGGCGCTTTTGCGGAGGGGTGGGGAGCGTACATTAAAACGCAAAAATGATTACAAGATTCGATGTATGGATGTGGCCAGTTGCGTTTGAGAGTATGCGGGTGCGGGCTAACAAGTTCCGCGAAGTCGAAGGGGGAGGGACGACGTGGTACGCTTCGAGAACCGAAGCGGTAGGGCTGGGACGCGTCGTTCCTTCTTCTTCTACTGAGTCCCCTTCCTCCATTGATTCTTCGCTCCTTCCCTATCTGAGGCAGTTTTTCTTCTGCCGTGTTGCGTGTAGAGAGTGCGGTTTCTTACGGGTCCGCTGAGGGTCTGCCTACCTTATACTTTCCCAGTGCGGCGGCGAACGTATCCTTCCGGAAAAAACAAATCACGCCCGGCACCGGGCCACGCTCGAAGCGTCGGGCTGGCACGGGCGATGTCAAAGATGGGCCATTGCTCGCGGGCTCGTGCGGAAAAGCTGATTCTGGCGGGATGCGTGCGGCTCAATGGCGCAACGCAGCGGGACGCGGAGGCTCGCGTCCGGCTTGGGCAGGACAAGATCGAGGTAGATGGGCGGCAGATTCGCCCTGCGGAAAAAGCATACTGGATGCTTAATAAGCCGCGAGGCGTGGTCACCACAACCTCCGACGAAAAAGGCCGACGGACGGTTTACGACTATATTGCCCAGCGTGCGAGCGAAGGCGGAGATTGGCTGGCGCCGGTAGGCCGGCTGGACAAAGCCAGCGAAGGATTGCTGCTGCTGACCAATGATTCGGAATGGGCCGCGCGGGTGCTTGATCCTGGCGCGCACGTCGCAAAAACATATCACGTGCAGATTGCGGCCTTGGCCGACGAGGCGCTATTGCAGGCCCTGCGGCGCGGTGTGCGCGATGGGAACGATTTTCTACGCGCCGAGCGTGTAAGGGAATTGCGTCGCGGCGAACGTAATTCCTGGCTGGAAGTTGTTTTGTCGGAAGGCAAAAACCGGCAGATCCGGCGGATGCTGGAGACGCTAGGCATCGAGGTTTTGCGGCTGGTGCGCGTCGCGATCGGCGGGCTGGAGCTTGGCGACCTGGCAAAAGGAGAGTCTCGCCAGTTGAGCGCCGGGGAAAAGATGGCGGTCGAGAATAGGAAACGCCCTTAGGTCAGAATCCCCGGGCAAAAAGCTACGCAGCAAACGGAACGTCTAAAACGGCAGTGACGCAACATTAGTCTCAAGATTCCCTCATCACCCAGGCAAGCCCGCGAGGTTGCAAATGCGTTGCGTAAGCTCTAGGCTTTAATCTTCATGTCTGAATTCTCACCGGAACTTCTGGCTTACGGATTTGTGTGGTACGTGGCCTTTCTCTTTTCGACCACATGCCACGAAGCGGCGCACGCGCTGGTGGCCAAGTTGGGCGGCGACGACACCGCCGCGCTGGGCGGCCAGGTGACGCTCAATCCCATGCCGCACATCCAGCGCGAGCCGTGGGGCATGGTCGTCATCCCGATTCTCTCATTCATTTTTACGCGGGGGATGATTGGGTGGGCTAGTGCGCCGTTTGATCCGCAGTGGGAACGGCGTCACCCACGGAGGGCAGCGTTGATGGCACTGGCCGGCCCAGCGGCAAACTACACGCTCATGTTGCTGGCAGCGATAGGATTGAGGGTGGGACATAGCATGGGTTGGCTGCAGTCGAACCCAGAAACCGGCCAGCCGAACCTGGCTAGCGTAGCCCTGTTTGTTTTTTTCTCGCTGAATCTCCTCCTGGGCACGTTCAATCTCCTCCCGGTGCCACCGCTCGACGGCAGCGCGGGAATCATGCTCTTTATGAGTGAAAACCGGGCGCAACGTTACCTGGACTGGCTCCGCGGCAACAGCTTTGCAATGGTAGGCCTGTTCGTGGGCCTGGTGGTTTTCCGCTATTTTTACGGCCCGGTGGAGAATTTCGCCACGAACCTGCTGCTGCGCAGTCATTTTTGAAGAGTTCAAAGTGGTTCAGTTGCGCACAGTTTTAGCTATAGTGTTTCTTCTCCGGCACAGATTCCCGCCGCCAACTTCCACCTAAAGACTGTAATTTCTTGCAGTTGGAATCCCCTCGCGTGGCCTCGCGCCTGCACTCCCAAGGCACGGAGGAAAGAATGACTTTGACCGCCGAACAACCCGCCATAAATCTATATCGAGTGGAGGTTTCTGGCTGGGACGACAATAAAGCGTTTTTCGTGGAGAACTCCGAGTTGGAGTGGACGGAAGAGTCCGGCAAGCAGGTTACCCTAAGCCGCGGGCTGGCGAATGGCGCTGTGGTCTTTTTGCGGCTGCTCCAGCCGATCAGCACGGACCGATCCAATCCGGTGGCGTACGAAGCGGTGTTAGTGGCCAGGACGGACGAAGGTTTGCAGCAGTTCCGGTTGCGGCCGATATCTTCGCGTCCTTGCCGCCGGGCGGAACCTTCTCGGTAAAATCGCAGGGTTGGGGCGGTAAGGGTGCCGAAATGGAACAGAGGTCCGAAATGGTGGCGAGTCCCGAACGGTGCTGATTTTTCAACACTCTGGGACGCAAGGCTCTGCCTCTCCTATTTCGTTTTGAAAGAACAAGTTACAGACAGGCCGGCCCGCATCTTCTGCCCAAGAAATGTCTCGAAGCTAGCGACGAGGGTGGAAGCTAAGATGCCATTGCACTCCACGTGGCACAGGCGCACCCCAAATCTGTTGAAAGCGCGGCGGCGAAGAGCTCGCTAACCCCCTGCATTCTGGACGACGATCCTGCTCAACTGGAGATGTTAACCGCGCTGGTCGCGGACATGGGCTATGAGTCTGTCCCCACATCGAGCGCGGAAGAGGCTTTGAAACTTGTCCAGTACGGGCGCTGCCGGCTGGTGCTAGCGGACGTGCACATGCCTGGGATGGATGGGTACGAGTTCCTGGACCAGGCGCTGCGCAGCGATCCAGGCGTCCACGTCATTATTATGACCGGGGAATACACCCTGGAATCGGCGTTGGATGCCGTGCGCCGCGGCGCGACGGATTTTCTGCCCAAACCGATAGACCGCGTGCGGCTGAAGCGCACCCTGGACGATGTAGCGGCGCTATACGACCAACGGCGGAGGGTCCGCGCGCTCGAAGAGCAGTTGCTGAAGGATTTGGAGTTCCACGGCATCGTGGGTAAAAGTCCGGCGATGCTGGAAGTTTTTGACTTTACGCGCAAGGTCGCGCGGCACTACACCAACGTCTTGCTGGTTGGAGCCACCGGGACGGGGAAAGAGCTGGTGGCACGGGCCATCCACCAGATTAGCCCGGTGAACCAGCAGAAGTTGGCCGTCTGCAACTGCTCGGCGCTAGTGGATACGTTGCTTGAGAGCCAGCTCTTCGGGCACCTGCGTGGGTCCTTTACCGGCGCGACCGACACACGGCCGGGATTGTTTGAGTTCGCCAACAATGGAACGGTTTTTCTCGATGAGGTGGGGGAAACCTCGCTGCCCATGCAGGCCAAGCTCCTCCGGGTGATCCAGAACCGCGAAATCCAGCGCGTAGGCTCGCCGGAGGTCCGGCAGATCAACGTGCGCCTGATCGCGGCAACCAATCGCGACCTCCGCGCGGAGGTGCTGGCCGGACGCTTCCGCGAGGATTTGTATTACCGTCTAACCTCTATCCAGATACGCATCCCTCCGCTGACCGAGCGGCTGGAGGACATTCCGCTGCTGGTGCAATTTTTCCTCAAGAAATACAACGAAGCCTACGCAAAGAATATTTCCGGGCTCACGAGGCGCGCCCAAGCGGTTCTGCTGCAGCATGCCTGGCCGGGAAACGTCCGCGAGCTGGAGAACGTGATCTCCAGCGCCTGCATAACGAGCACCGGAGGCTTCATCGACTTGGCGGACCTGCCGGAAGGCCTGCAACATCGCGGGCCCCGCACCGCGGAGGGCGACGAGTGGCGTCCTTTGTCTCTGGACGAGATGCGCAAGGTGCACATTCATCGGGTTCTCGATATGTGCCAGGGAAACCGCTTGCGGGCGGCGCAGGTCTTGGGTATTGGGCGAACGAGCCTGTACCGATATCTGAAAGACGATGCGCGAGAAAAACCCAAAACCGCGAGGTTCGGACATGCCTCGGCTGGGGCGCCTCAATGACTCTTTTCTGCCCTTCCTAATGTGAATTCTGTGTGTTCCGCAGCGGAACAGTTTTCCGTGTTGAAGCAAAGCCGCTAGCTCCCCATTTTGCAATCCCAACCAAATCAGCAGTATGCGGACGCGGAATTTGGCACGCGTCCTGCACTCATAGTGCCTGTGAACTTGAGCAATGCGATGAGGACCCAACGATTACTCACAAGAGATTTCGCGGAGACTATTGCGCGCAAGGCGTGTGCGCCAGCGCTCCGCAAACAGGCTCCTACCGGTAGTACGTCCACAGCGAACCCACTATCCACCAGCCAATACCCCCTGAGCGCCGCGTAATTGCCGGATGGCAGTCACGCGGCGCTCTATCCTTCCTTTGCAAAGCGAACCACAAGGCGAAGTAGAACGATTGCCCGGCATAAAATTCATTTTCGATGCAAAAGCGGCGGCCTCGTAAGCCATCGCCAGGTGGAATCAATCCGCAAGGAAAGCGGTCGTTTCCTGCAAGAACAGTCTCAACTGATCGTGGTGCACCCAGTGGCCGGCGCCGGGGATGCTTATCAAGCGGCGATTTGTGACGGCTTTGTAGCGCGGATCGTCCTCAGGAACCGGCAGAAAACTCTCCAGTCCCCAGAAGAACAACACAGGGCAGGCGATACTGCTCAACACTTCGACGGCGTCTTCCATGTGATGACCGTACGGAGAAATCGCTCGCGCATAGTTATCGAATTTCCAGAGCAGCGACCCGTCGGACTCCCAGTTGGTGCCGTGCAGCGTGAGGTGGCGCGCGACGTCGTCCGAGAGGCGCGGATTGGCTTCCTTCATGCGCGCGATGGCGGCGTCGAGACTCGGGTAACTCTTCGGGCGGCGCTTTTCCAGGTCGCGCACCGTTTCAATCCAGTAACGCACGCGGTCGGAGGCCGGCCCGTGCACGCGATGACCAGGGGGAAAACCGAGTCCCTCGATGGAGACGGACTTATGTACGCGAGCCGGGTACACGCCGGCATAGTGCAGGGCGATCGCGCCGCCGAGGGAATGGCCGACAAGTCGAATCGGGAAGTCATCAATGATATCGAGCAGTGCGGAAAGATCCAGAACGTGCTCGGCAACGCTGTACGTGGCGCCGGGCGCCCAGGCGCTGTTGCCGTGGCCGCGCAAATCGAGCGCGTAAACGTGATAGTGCTCGGACAAGACTCGCGCGACCCAGTCCCAACTGCGCGCGTGATCGAGCGCTCCATGCACCAGCAGTAGCGCAGGCTTATCGTCCCGGCCGTAATCCCAAAATTGCAGCTTCAGGCGGTCCGAATAGAAGAAGTGAGAGATAGGTTCCAAAGTGAGCCCCCGCCATCAGATGCACGAACGAGTCAGAAAATACACGGGAATCCTATCGTTCGCCAGCGCGAACCACCGTCGAGCGGGAAATAACCGAGCAACTGAAACGTTTTGGGATGAAATCCCGTATTACCAGCTAGAGCCTTGGACGC
>Ga0137359_10002265_pt1 | contig 15413 bp, 15 predicted proteins | sample Mad1_40_16metaG_FD_108281 | JGI IMG/M metagenome (GOLD analysis project Ga0137359, IMG submission 108281) | Vadose zone soil microbial communities from Angelo Coast Range Reserve, California, USA - Mad1_40_16 metaG | ecosystem: Environmental > Terrestrial > Soil > Vadose zone | place: USA... | reverse complement strand
TGCCGCCGCGTGGCGTCGGCAATGACGATGGCATTCGGCTGGGCGAGCGACTGCAGCCGCGCCGCCAGGTTGGGCGTCTCGCCGACCACCGACTGCTCCTGTGCCGCGCCCGCGCCGATCAAGTCGCCGACGACGACCAGGCCGGTGGCGATGCCGATGCGGACCTGCAGCGCTTCCCGCCGGCGCCGCGAGCCGGGTGACGGCAGCGACAATGTCGAGGCTGGCCCGCACGACGCGTTCGACTTCGTCCTCGTGCGCGCGCGGATAGCCGAAATAGGCCAGCAACCCGTCGCCCATGAACTTGGCAACGAAACCGCCATGGCGCGCGATCACGACGGCGCAGGCTTCCTGGTAGGCGCGGATCACCTCGCGCATGTCCTCGGGATCGAGCCGGGCCGACAGCGCCGTCGAGCCGGCGAGATCGCAGAACATGACCGTGAGCTGCCGGCGTTCGGCCTCGGCTTGTGGTTGCGCTACTCGTTCCGGCGGCGCGGCCGGTCCGGCAGCTGTCGGCAAGGCCGCGAGTACGCGTTTGCGGTCTCCGAGAGTGAGACCCAACTCCTTGAGATCGCTGTCAGTCAACGACGGCAGGACATCGAGATCGATGCCGTTTTCCTGGAACGTCGCTTTGAGGCGAGACAGGCCAATACGGGCCAGCCATTCCTGCAGGGTTGCCGGCGCATTCATGCGGATATTCCCAAGAGGCGGAGGCCAATGACTTCTCGGGCATCATCCAAACGGCCCGTCTGGGCGTAGCAGGCGATGAGCACCGAGGCCGTCGTCACGTAGGAGGGAACCTGCCGCAGCGATGGCACCACCCGCTTCGTGCGGTGGGTCTTAAGCCGCGCGAGCGTGCCGCTTTCGTCACGCCCCATCAGCCGCGAGTAGCCAACCATATCTGCGGCCACGATGGCGGCCAGCCGGCGTTTCTCACGCGTCACTAGAACTTCCCCCAGAAGCTGCTCCCGGCAGAATGATACGGTAATGTCGCATGAGCACCGACCCAATGGTCGGCGGAATGTCCGATACGGGTTGAGGATGACGTCGGATAAGGAGACACGCCGATGCGGTTGTTGCCGCGCCGGGCCGGCCGGCGTTGAGCACGGTCCTAAAGGCGACGTGCCTTTGGAATCTCATTTTCGCAAATAGATCTGGGTTTCAAAGTATGAATTCGTACACTTTAAATCAGTCTCTTGATTCGCTGTGCCTCCTTGCTTTTCATAGCAGGGAAATTCGCAAGGAGGTCGACATGCCTCGCGGTCTTCGAGCACAGATCAGCCCCAACGAAAAACGCGTTCTCGTATCCTTATCGCTACACGTCTTGCCGGAGAATGCCACTTCATCCGAGTTCGAGCATTTGCTGAAGCTCGATCTGATCGAAGTGCGCGACGGCGTGTTCGACGTGACCCCGTTGGGCCGCGAAAGGTTGGCGGCGCCGAGACCCTGAGGGGCCTGACGTCATACTATGACGTTATACTATGAGGCCGCCGCATGGGCTGATCCTCGATCGGATATCGAGAGCATGCGTGGCCGTCTCACGGCCGCTTATCCGACCATCGCAGATGCCGAAAAAATCCACTCTACGGATGCTCGATCAGCGCGGCGCGGCTAAACCGATCAGGCGGTCATACTCGGCCTCGGGAACGCCGTAAAATCCCTTCGCCACCTGCTGCAGGCGGCCGCGGTCGAGTATCTTGACCAGATTGCGGCTGGACTTGATCACGCCTCTTCCCTCCAGCGCGTGCAAGGCGACGGTAACGCCCGGCCGTCGCACGCCCAGGAGCAGAGCGAGGAACTCGTGCGTGATCGTCAGCTTTTCGTCGGCGAGGCGATCGTGCCACATCAACAGCCATCGCGCGAGGCGCTCATCCAGCCTGCCGCGTCCGTTCGCCAACGCCGTCTGGCTTCCCTGCATCATGAAGACATGAGCGTAGCGCAGCAGCGTGGAGGTCAAGGTCCGGCTGGCAGACATGGCTTCCTGCAGCGTGCCGGCAGGGAGGCGCTGCGCGGATCCGGACGATTGCACCAGTGTCTCATTAGCCGATTGACCATCGCCCAACACGACGCCAAGACCCGTCATGCCTTCGTAGCCCACCATTCCAACTTCTATGCGGTGGTCGGGCGGTGCCGTGCCCACAACCGAAACGAGACCACGTTCGATGAAATACACATGACCGATGGGGGTGCGGGGTGCCTCGAGCACCTGTCGCGCGTTCAGGTGTACAGTTTCCAAAGACGGGAGCAGGAGATTCAGGTCGGTGGCCGGCAATACAGCCAGAAGGCGATTCCGAAAAACGATATTGTCGATTGAGTCCACGCACCTTCCTCTATAGGGGGCAAGAGCACATGAACGACCGCCAATCCGAAGCCGCGTTTCAGTTCGGCCGGCGATCACGAGGCGTTGCCTGAGGAGTGCAGTTTACGCAATGAGCGGGGCCGGCGTCGCGGTCTGTACGCTATGGGACGGTCCAGTCCGCAATCAGTCGCGGCAAACGATAGGTTGTGAAAACTACATGCAGGCGAGAGCGGCTCGGTGCGTTTTCGTACACTCACGTTTCCGCATCGGTTGGCACGATCCGGTGACGCCGGGTTCCGCGGCGGCGTTGTGCACTCGGCAATTTCTTTGAAGATCTCGCCAATGCCGCATGCAGCAAGTCGCGCCGTCCCTCGACCATGGTAAAGAGGGATCGATCGCAATAGTCGAAGCCAGCCTCGCTCTGGGCCTCCAGGACAACCTCAAAGCCAGTCGGGCCTTCGGAGGAAGCGTCATCCTTCAGGACAACCGACACGATCAGACATCCACGGATCTTTGCGCCGACCTGCCTCAACGCCCATGCACCCATAATCTTCCGGATTTCCGCGTCCGCGTTGCGATCAGGTATGGGCGTGCCGCTCCGAGGTCTCCCGGCTTCGTCCTCGTCCGTCAGTTTGTAGAAAAGGCGCTTGCTTTGGACCATCAGCGTTCGACGCTGTTTTTCTCAGTCATTTTATCACCCTTCTCATGAAGAGAGGCTTCATCGTCGGGCAATTCTGCCGTTGCCTATAGAGCTATCGCCAGAAGCGCGCCCTTTCTCGATTACTTTCGTTACCGACGACTCGCGTCAAAGTTACGATGTAAACGCCCGTCGAGAGGCAGCGTTGCCCGACTGACGGCATTTCCCGGCCAGTTACAGCGCAAGCTGCTTGAGCACGGCGAGCCGGTCCACATCGCCTTTAACGAGCGAGGCGAAGAACTTCGTCGTTTGCTCGAGGGTCGCATGCGGCGGCAAAGCCACGACATTGGGATCGGCCCGGACGTCGATCACAACGGGCCTTTTGGCCCCCAAAGCCGCCGCGCAGACGGTTTCGACATCCTCGGGTCTATCGATCCACATCCCCATCAAGCCAAACAGCTCCGCGTACCGTGCATAATCCATGTCCGGCACATCCTGCGTTTCCGGCACTTTGGGTGCACCTCCCAAGCCGCGCAGCTCGCAGTCACCATATTGAGGTCGCGGTTGTTCAGCACCGCCACGATGAACCGCGGATCGGCCCAGTGCTTCCAGTATTTCGACACGGTGATGAGAGCATTGAGCCCCAGCATTTGCATGGCGCCGTCGCCCACGAAGGCGAACGCCGGCCGTTCCGGATACGCGAATTTGGCCGCCGTGGCGTAGGAGATCGCCGGTCCCATGGCCTTCGGATCGATGTCGATCTGCACGCCCTTGGCCTGACCCTCCTTGGGCAGGAATTCGCCATAAGGGGAAGGTCGAGCCGATCATCAGCAGCGTGTCGCAGTCGCGCATCAACTCGTAGGAGACCTTGGTGCCCAAAAGCCCTATCTGTCCCGTGACATAGGGCAGGTCGTCCGGCAACACGGCCTTGCCAAGCAGCGCCTTGGCCGCGCCGGCGTTCAAGGTCTCAGCGATGTCGATCACGTCGGCGGCGGCGTGACGCGCCCCCGCGCCCACCAGGATTGCCACCTTGTTTGTCTGAACGGGCGACCCTGCGTTGCAGCGTGCGATGTTTTGCAGCCATATGCCTACCCAAGCGCGCGGCCGCCGCCTTTTCAGCCATGGGGACCCTCCGTAGGCTTTCGCTTCGGGGCAACGCCGCTGCTACGGACGAAGTTCCGGCAGCATGCAGCACGACCCGCAACTTCTTATTTTCAAACGACACGGCCAACAGCTGCATCGGTATGCCCGGCAGCGGTGTTTGCCCGGCCATCACTCGCTGGGGGCAAAACGGCTTTGGCAGCACCGTTCTCCTGAACTCGTGGGTGAGCAACCGTACCTTTTTCTGCTGCCGAACATTTTTCGCTGGCATGCGCAACTCCACTCCGACGGGAGCAGTTGAATCATCGCGACACCCCAAAAATTCCGAGCAGCCGAACAGCCGAGGAGGATGAGCATGGCCAAGCAAAGGACGTGTACGCAGAATTCCACGTCCCAAAATGTCACCCACCGGACAACGCCAGCGGCCGGTACGAACGGGCAGAAAACAGCATCGGCGCTGCTCAAAGAGGATCATCGCAACGTCGAGGCACTTTTCGAGCAATACAAGAATGCAGCCGACGACGCGAAGGCCGGTCTCCGCAGGAAGATATGCCAGGAGCTAGTCATCCATGCGCGCATAGAGGAGGAGATCTTTTATCCGGCATGCCGCAAGGCGTTCGACGACGAAATCCTCAACGAAGCCAATGTCGAGCATGACAGCGCGAAGGTACTGATCGCCGAACTGATGGCCGGAGATACGGAAAAGGAAGAGGACGAGTACGTCGACGCCAAGGTTCACGTGCTGTCCGAACAGATCAAATCTCATGTCGCCGAAGAGGAGAAGCCCTCCGATGGCATTTTCGCCAAGGCGCAGGCGGCCGGCATCGATAACGCCGAACTAGGCCAGCGGCTTCGCGAACGCAAGCAGGCGCTGACGACAGGAGCGCAAGCCGGCGGGATGGACCCAAGTCCACTCGTTTCCTTTCATCACCTGTCGAGAATCTCTCAAACCCTGGAACAGGAGAACGATATGGCTATGCCACCACGCGACGAGCGCGGCCGGTTTACTGACGATGATCGCGGCTACCGAGGCCGTGGGCGCTCTTATTCCGACGACGACCGATACTACAGCCGCTCGCGGTCGCGCGACGACGATGACGACGACGACCGCCGTTCAGGCGGCCGGGGCGAGGAGCGGCGCTCGTCGAGCTATCGAGACGACGACGACGATCGCTCCTATGGCGGACGCGGCGGACGGTATGATGACGATCGGGGCCGCGGTGGATGGTTCGGCGATCGCGAGGGTCACGCCGAGGCTGGGCGGCACTCCTGGGATAATCGTCGGTCGGGCGGTCGGTATGAGGACGACGACCGGCGCTATTCGCGTGGCCGTGACGATGACGATGACGATCGTCGGGGTGGCGGCTACGGCGAGCGCGGCTGGTACGGTGATCCAGAAGGCCATTCCGAGGCCGCGCGCCGCGGCTGGGAGGAACGCCGTGGCGAATATCGCGGCCGCGGTAGCCGCAATGACGACGATGACCGCGGTCGCGGTCGCGGCAGCCGCAATGACGACGATGACCGCGGTCGCCGCGGTTCGGATCATGGCGGCTGGTTCGGTGATCCGCGAGGTCACAGCATGGCCTCGCGTCGCGGCTGGGAGTCGCGTCGCTGATTCTGCTGGCAGACTTAATGAGACCCCGCATCGGGCCACCGATGCGGGGTTTTATTTTGGCTCAACGCGGTGGTGGGCCGGAGCAACTCATTGCCGAGAAAGGGCGTTTGCAAGCAGCCATAAGCGCGGAGGGGAAGGAGAGGCTAAAAATGACTGGCCCAAAGAAGCCAACAAAGAGCATCGTGCGGGCCAGCGCGGCCCAGAAGCCGAAGGGCGTCAAGCCAGAGCCTATCGAGGAGGCGCCGCCGCCCCACACGCCGAGCAAAAATCCCCTCGGGCCGATGGGAACCGTTCATACGCGAGAATAGGTCGCGCGAGCTGGATCAGTTTGGATTCGCGTTGTGCAGCTTACGCTGCGGCGGCAGTTGTTGTTACTTTGAAGCGTATTTGAATTCAGGAAGCTGTTTTAGGGCATCCTTGGTCGCACCCGGCAGTATGATCTTCTCCCCGTTGGTGGTGAGCTGTTCATAGGGCAGCGCCACATACTTGCTACCCACCCCAAGGAAACCGCCAACCGACAGCACCGCGAAGGGTGCCTTGCCATCCGACGTGATAATGATGTCATCCACCTTGCCAACAGTATCGTTGGCTTCGTTGACGACGCTCGAGCCAATGACCTTGCTGGCGCGGTAGCCGCTTGAGACCTTGATAACATCAACCTTCGCGAGTTGAACGATTTGCGGCGCGCCCTGCGCGTAGCTGACGTTGCTCATGGCCGGAAGCGCACATAAAGCGGTAACCGTAGCTGCGAGAACGAAAAATCTGCACATGGTTGCCTCTGTTGGTCAAAACCGCCGCGCATCACGGCGGCCCAACCTTAAACGCCAAGAATACAGCGGCGTTGCGTGTGAGCGAGGCTGGCCAGGGTTGGTGGGTCCAGGAGGCCTCTGCCATCTCACGCATTCGCCCGCTTGGTGCTATCGATGCGCTGAATCTCCGCGGCCAAGAACGCGGTGGCTGTTACAAGAGCCTCGCGCCGGTCGTGATGGGACACTGGCCCGACCCGTGGCCAGACGCGGGGCTGGCCACCTCGAATACGTGGCAAGGCATCGCTTTTCATCACGGAAGCAACTACCGCGTCCATGAGCTGGCCATCGAATTCGCTATGATCGTAACCCGCCACGATCTGGCGGGTCCGCTCGATCGCAACCTCCAACAAGACGGCGTTGAATGTTCCAGACGGGTTCACTCGGTTGGCATCCCTCATTTTCGACCTCGCGGAGTTACTGCTTGATAGCTTAACGCTCGAGGAGCCTGATTTGGTGCAGATCAATCTGCTAACTGCTTGCGGTTCGTGCGGCAGCAACCGCGAAACGACACTTGGATTGTTCGATATCGCACAAGCCTCTGGAGATTCGGGCAAGACCAGCATCAAGGGACCGGTCTGGAGTGCCGTCCGTGGGCAACGGTCGCATGCGCTATGACGTTATTTTCAAAATCAGTTGCCTTTAAGAATCAGGAACGCGCATGACCCACTATCCAAAGCCGCCGTTTCCCAAGCAGAACCAGCCTATGCCTGGCCTCACGACCCGCATGGTTCCGGTGCCTGACCATGGTGAGACTTCGTACAGGGGTGCAAACAGGCTCGCCGCCAAGAAGGCCATCATCACAGGTGGCGACAGCGGAATCGGACGGGCGGTGGCGATTGCCTTTGCGCGGGAAGGGGCTGACTTGGTAATCGCCTATTTAAACGAGGACGACGATGCGAACGAAACGAAGCGTCTCGTTGAGGAAGCCGGGCGAAAGGTGATCCTCATCCGCGGCGACGTGCGAGAGGCGAAACATTGCCGCGCGATCGTTGAGCGGGCCGTATCGGAACTCGGAGCGGTGGACATCCTCGTCAACAACGCCGCGCATCAGGCGACCTTCGAAGACATTGAGGATATTGATGACGAGGAGTGGGAGCTAACCTTCGAGGTTAATATTCACGCCATGTTCTATCTGACCAAAGCTGCGGTGCCCCACATGAAGGCGGGCAGTGCCATAATCAATACAGCGTCTATCAATGCGGACAGTCCAAATCCCACGCTCCTTGCCTATGCAACGACAAAGGGTGCGATCCAGAATTTCACCGCGGGCTTGGCCCAAATGCTCGCTAAAAAGGGGATCCGCGCCAACGCCGTGGCACCAGGGCCAATCTGGACGCCTCTCATTCCGTCGACGATGCCCGAGGAGGCCGTTTCCAAATTTGGAAGCCAAGTCCCCATGGGTCGGCCGGGGCAGCCGGCCGAGTTGGCGACGGCGTACGTCATGTTGGCAGACCCACTTTCAAGTTATGTCTCTGGTGCAACTATTGCGGTCACGGGCGGAAAGCCCATCATATAGTCATCATATGACGTCGAAGCGCATTGCCTAGCGTACCTCACGTCGTTGGAACGATGCCCTTACAAATCCAGGCTGCACCGATAAAGGAGCGCGGCCCATCTGGGCGACCACTCAGGAAGACGTGCCGCACCTGACGCTCCAGCATCCCGCGCTGGTCGGGCGTGAGCCCCATCACCATTTGCCCGGGTGGACCGTCACCACACAGGAACGGCGACCAATAGTCGTCGAAATTGGCGTACTCGAATCGCGTGGTGATCGTGCTCTCCTTGACCTCGACCAGACCCACCTTGCGCCACATCGCCTCGAGTTCCCCCGCCGTATTGAGCGGCCGGAAAAGACTGCTCGACCTGTCGAGACCGAGGGCCGAAGCCGTGTCCCACAGTATCCGAAGGTGCGGCTGTCCACCGAAACCGTCCCAGGTGCAAGCGGCGACCGTTCCGCCGGGGCGCACGACGCGGCGCATCTCGGTCACGGCAGGAAAGGGATCCGGCAGGAACATGAGCACCAGTTGGCAGACCGCGCGGTCGAAATGGCCAGGCGGATACGGCAGCGAAACCACATCGCCAATGTCGAATTTGATCTGAGGGTCCTTGTTACGCGCCCGGGCAAAGGTGACATACGGCTCGCTCACGTCGATGCCCACAATGGCGGTGTGATCGCCACGTTCGGCCAACGCGGCGGTCATGCTGCCCGTCCCGGAGCCGACATCGAGTATCTTCTCCCCTGGCGCGGAGCCGGTGAAGTCGATGAAGGAGCGCGCGAGCCGGCGGCTGAAGCGGCCCATGATCTTCTCGTAGCCCTCAGGGTCTAGCGCGGTGAAAGTGCTCGCCATGACGACCTCATCGGCTGGGATAGCAAGGCTACCCGCGTAAGAAGGCTCTGATTTGATCGCGGAAGAGCAGGTAGGCAGGCTCGTCTTCCAGGATCAGGTGGTTGCGGCTCTGCAGCGCCACGAAGCGGGCGCTGGGGATGGCTGCGGCCATGCGTCGGCCGTTTTCGAAAGGCACACGGACTTCATCGCGTGCGTGCATCACCAGTGTCGGCACGCTCACCTTGCCAAGCAACTCGGTCACATCAATGCTTCCCGCGGCCTCCAAGTAACGCACCGCATTCTCCGGCGAGCAGGAAACGCGCTGCAGGTCGTTGAACCAGTCAGCCTGCTCCTTGGTGGCGTCGGGCGCGAACTGCGAAGTGAACATCTGGCGGAATGCCGGGTTTTGTTGCCCCCAGCCCAGGCGCATCAGCGTAAGCATGGCGGCCGCCTGTTCCTGATCCGCAGCGTTGCGCGTCCGCTTTGTCGAGCCGAGAGCAAATCCGCCATAGAGAACGAGGCGGTTCACCCGCTCCGGATGGCGCGCCGCATAGGCGACCGACACGGCGCAGCCCTGGGAGATTCCGAGCAAGTCAAAGCGCTCGAAACCGGCGGCATCGACGACAGCTTCCAGATCGCGCACAAAGGCGTCGAAGGATATTTCGTCGACATCCCAATCCGACAGGCCCATGCCGCGGGCGTCATAGCGGACCAGCGTGTGGTCACGCGCCAAATCGCGCCACAGATGACGCCAGATGGGACTTTCCAGGTCTTTCTCCAGATGCGTCATCCAGTTGCCGGTCTTGACCAGTGGCGGCCCATGGCCAATGCACGAGTAAGCGATCTGAATGCCATCGGAGGAGCGGCAGAAGCGGATCTGCTGTTCCGGCACGGCCGGCGGCGCCGGGTCTTCACCCGACAACTCCGGCAACACCTCCTGGGGCAGCGTTGCGATGTCGTGTGCGGCCAGGCCGAACACGCCGATGCTGCGGGCAATATTCTTCACCGTCTGCTCGCCCAGGTCGGCGAAGGCGAGCGACAGCTTGTCGCGAATCTGCTCGTTGGCACCCCGCGAGATGCACAGCCCGCCGGGCTCGCACAGCGCCTCGAGTCGCGCCGCGACGTTCACGCCGTCGCCAAAAATATCGTCGCCATCAATGATGATGTCGCCGACATTGATGCCGATGCGGAAGACGATGCGCTTTTCGTCTGGCACCGCCCTGTTCCGGTCGATCATGCCGCGCTGGATGCTGACGGCACAACCGACCGCATCGACGATGCTGGCAAACTCCACAAGCATGCCGTCCCCTGTGGTTTTGACGATACGACCACGATGCCTGGCGACATTTGGATCGAACAACTCACGGCGGTGCGCCTTGAATGCACGCAACGTCGCGACCTCGTCGGAGCCCATCAGCCGGCTGTAGCCGGCAACATCGGCGGCGAGGATAGCTGCGAGCCGCCGTTCGAGACTGCCTTCCACCATCATATTCCTCCGCGCCGTGACTCCCGGCCGTGCGCGGCGAAGTCACCGCAACAATGGCAGCTCCGTTTTCTCTCGCCGTTGATAATCCAATCAGTCCCGAAGTATCGTTACGCTGCAATCTGTTTTTCTGTACGCTACGAACGCGACTACGCTTTTGTTTGATTGCCTCATCAGGGTGTTATGCATCCTTCATGCGGCGGGCCCCGACCCCGCCTATGGGCGTCTCCACGGCAAGATACCATTTTGGGCGGGCTTGTCGCTAACCCGAAGCCAATCGGCTCCCTCCCCTGTCACAGGCGCTACCTGTGCCGTTAAGTCCAGATAGACTCTATCGTCGCCGTTGCCTGAGCTTCAGGTCAGAAGTGCAACCACCCGCCGCGGCAGCGGCGGAGAGAGGATCGGTGACGTTGCTGGATTATAGACTCGAGCAGACGGCTCGAGCCAATGCGATTGGAGCCGCGCTCGCATTTCTGAATCTGTTGAAAGGTCAGGCCGACAGCATCGCCGATCTTCGTCTGGCTCATGCCCAGGAGGGTCGGCGTTGGCGAATTATGAGCGGGGGATATAGCCGCCCTCGCCGCGAGAAAGTACACGAATTCTCGCAAGCACCACGATCATCATCGTGGATTGTCGCTATTCGTGTGCCTCATCCAGGCTGCCGATCGCTCAACCACAAGGATCATAGTGTGCTCGCCGCAACCTACTGGAAGATGAAGGACCGAGCTCGTGTCAGGCCGACATGTCGCGAAGCTGACGGCACAGTGCGAATTACGCGAATCTGAATTCCTTCCTCGTTGCGACCCTCAAAGTTCACTGTTACGCGAGGTTGTTGGAGGGGAAGAGGCGTGACCGATGAGAGTTCTCGTGGTCGAGGACAACAGTACTTACGCCAACCTCGTCGTGGCACGGCTCGCGCAATCGGGTCTCTACGCAGATCTGGTGCAATCTGGCCACGAGGCCGAACTCGCAATTTTGCGGATGGAGTACGCTGCGATCATTCTCGATCTCGGCCTGCCGGATCAGGATGGTCTCGAGTTGCTGAAGACCATTCGGTCGCGACGGTCTTCGACGCCGGTCATCATCGTCACGGCTCGCAACAGTCTCGAAAGCCGGGTCACCAGTCTCCATATGGGGGCCGACGACTATCTCGCGAAGCCGTTCTCCATGGATGAACTGGTTGCGCGCCTGTATGCGCTTTTGCGGCGTCCGGGAAACCAGCTCAGCCAGATGCTGGTCGCAGGAAACGTCCTGTTCGACAGTGCCATCCGGCAACTCGTGGTCGATGGTCGGGTACAATTTTTCCGTGTGCGGGAGTTGGCCGTCCTGGAGCTCCTGATTCGCTACAAGGGCAGTGCGGTTGGCCGGCGCATCTTCGAGGAGAGGCTGTTCGGCCTTGCCGTCGAGCAGGAATCCAACACGCTCGATGTGTATATCCATCGTTTGCGAAAACAACTTGAGGATGCAGAAGCCACGGTGACGATTCATACCATACGCGGGGTTGGTTACATGTTGTCTGAGGACAAGAAAGACGGTCTCCCGTGAGCGAGCAGGAAAATCCTTCACCGGAGCAAGGCCTGGCCAAATACCAGATGTGGCTCGTGATCGGCGGCGCGATCGTCATTGGCCTGATCGGGCTGTGGGCGTTCGGGCGCGCAACTCCTGTGGGCGAACCGTCGGAGAAGGTGGCAAACCGCGGTCGCGCGCCGGCTCCCGCGGAGAATGTCGAAGTCGAGTTGACGGAAGGCCAGGTCAAGGCCGTCAAGATCGAAGCGGTCGGCCAGGCTTCGTTCGACCTTGTGCGACAGTCGGTCGGCAACATCGACTTCAACCAGAATTTGCTGGTCCAGGTCTTTACGCCTAACCAGGGCCGGATCGTCGCCACCAACGCCAATGTCGGCGACCACGTCGTGCCGGGCCAGGTGCTCTTCACCGTCGACAGTCCCGACCTGCTTCAGGCCTCGTCGACACTGATCGCGGCCGCCGGAGTCCTGATCCTGCAGACGCGAACCCTGAAGCGCGTCATGGATAACCTCAAGGGCGGCGGCGGCGCGCAGAAGGAGGTCGACCAGGCGACGTCCGACCTGCAGGCCGCCGAAGGGGCGCTCACCGCCGCGCGCAATGCCATGCGCATCTTCGGAAAGACGGACGCGGACGTGGACAAGATCATCGCGGAGCGCAAGGCCGTGTCCACGCTCGTCGTCCAAAGTCCCATCGACGGCTATGTGACGGCACGGACCGCGGCGCCCGGCCTTTACATCCAGCCCGGCAACGCGCCCGCACCGTTCACCGTGGCGGACACCTCGACCATGTGGATGATCGCCAACGTCGTCGAAAGCGACAGCGCGCTGCTGCGTGTCGGCCAGGAAGTGCGGGTGCGCGTCGGGGCGCTGCCCGACCGCGAATTCAGCGGCACGATCGTGGTCCTCGGCGCCTCCGTCGACCCCCAGACCCGACGGATCATGGTGCGGTCGGAGATCAAGGATCCCGAGCGCCTCCTGCGTGCCGGGATGTTCGCCAACTTCACCATCCGCGTCGGCGAGCCCGTCCGCGGGACCGCCGTCCCCGACAGCGCGATCGTTCGCGAAGGCGACGGCAGCCGGACGGTCTGGGTGACGACCGACCGGCAGCACTTCGGGAAGCGGACCGTGAAGGTCGGTCTGCATCAGGGGGGTATGGCGCAGATCCTGGAAGGGGTTCGCCCGGGCGAGCTCGTGGTGACCGACGGCGCGATCTTCATAAGCAACAAGCTCTTCATCGGCCAAGCGGATTGAGCGGGGCCCGCCCAACATACGCTACATCTGAAACACGGGGCCTTCCTTGCTGAAGTCTATTCTCGAATTCGGACTAACCCGCCGGCCGATCATCGTCCTCGTCGTGCTGGTGTTCATCGGCGCCGGCCTGTTCGCCTTCACGCGCCTCAACATCGAGGCCTATCCGAATCCGGCGCCGGTCATCCTCGAGATAACCGCCCAGGCGCCCGGCCTGTCCGCCGAGGAGATGGAGAAGTACTACACGATCCCGATCGAGATCGCGCTCTACCCGACCCCGGGCGTGGTCAATATCCGCTCGACCTCTTTTTATGGGCTGAGCTTCGTGCGCGTCACCTTCAGGTACGGGACCGACTACTATACCGCCTATAGCCAGGCGGCGGTGAGCTTGCAGCAGGGCGTCAATCTGCCCGGCACCCAGGTGCCGCAGATCCAGCAGTCGAGCCTGGTTGGCGAAATCGTCCGCTATCAGGTCACCGGGCCGCCCAATTTCGGACTGACCAACCTGCGCACCGTCCAGGACTGGATCGTCGCGCGCCGGCTGCTGACGCTTCCAGGTGTCGTCGCGATCAACTCCTGGGGCGGCACGACCAAACAGTTCCAAGTCGATGTCGATCTGGGGAAGCTTGAAGCCTACAACGCCACGATTCCCCAGATCGTCACGGCGCTCGGCAACGCCAACATCAATGTCGGCGGCCGCGAGATTACGATCGGCCAGCAATCCGTCAATATACGTGGCGTCGGCCTGATCGACGACGGCGGCAACGATGACCTTACGCAGGGTCGCCGGGTGGCCGACATCGAGAACATCGTCCTCACCCAGGTGAACGGCGTGCCCGTCCTGATCAAGGACGTGGCCAAGGTCGAGGTGGGCTACGTGCCGCGTCTCGGCATCGCCGGGCGCGACCACCAGCCCGACATCGCGGCCGCGATTGTCGTCATGGGACGGACACAGCACACCAACGAGGTGCTGCCGAAGGTCGAAGCCGAGATCGAGAAGATCAATTCCGACGGGACGCTGCCGCCCGGCGTGAAGGTGGTCCCGTACTACGACCGCAGCACACTGGTCTCCGTGACGACCCACACCGTGCTGCACAACCTGGTGTTCGGCTGCCTCCTCGTCTTTTTCATCCAGTGGATATTCCTCGGTGACCTGCGCAGCGCCATCATCGTCGGCGTCAACATCCCCTTCGCCCTGTTTTTCGCCGTCATGATCATGGTGGCGCGCGGGGAGGATGCGAATCTCCTGTCGGTCGGCGCCGTCGATTTCGGCATCATCATCGATTCGGCGGTGATCCTGGTCGAGAATATTTTCCGCAACTTCCAGACCAGCCAGGGAAACCGCGACCGGCTGCTTCAGCATCTCAGCGAAGGGCTTTGGGGCCCGGATTCGACCTCCTCGACCAGCGGCCATGGCAGCGCCAGGCTGTGGACCGACCGTTTGCGCCTGATCTTCGTCAGCGCCCTGCAGGTCGACAAGGCGATCTTCTTCACCGCCACCATCACCGTCACGGCGTTTCTGCCGCTTTTCACCATGACGGGTGTCGAGGGCCAGATCTTCGGCCCCATGGCGCGAACTTATGCCTATGCCCTGATCGGTGCGCTCCTCGCCACCTTCACCGTCACACCCGTGCTGGCGTCCCTCGTGCTGCCCACGCACGTCGAGGAGGTGGAGACCTTCTTCGTGCGGGCCGTCCGCGGCACCTATACGCCGGTCCTGCGATGGGCGCTGGGCCGTGTCGCGGTGCCGCTTTCGATCGGTGCGATTTTCCTCGTCGCGTCGGGCTTTCTCGCCACGCGCCTGGGCAGCGAGTTCCTGCCGGCCCTCGAGGAAGGCAACTTCTGGATCCGCACCTCCATGCCGCCGACCATAAGCCTCGACGCCGGAATCGAGGCTTCGCGCAAGATGCGCGATATCCTTCTCCGGCATCCCGAGGTTCTCACGGTCGTGTCGCAGCATGGCCGCCCCGACAACGGCAGCGACGCTTCGACTTTCTCCAATGTCGAGCTGTTCGCGCCGCTCAAGCCTGCGGACGAGTGGTCGCCGGGCCTGACCAAGGAAAAACTGACGGACATCCTGCAAAAGGAGTTCGAGGAGGCGCTGCCCGGCGTCGGATTCAACTTCTCGCAATACATCCAGGACAATATCGAGGAGGCGCTCTCGGGCGTGAAGGGGGCGAATTCCGTCAAGATCGTGGGCCGCGACCTCGCGGTCCTCGAGAAGATCTCCGACCAGGTCATGGCGCAGATGCGCCAGGTCTACGGCGTCGCCGACCTCGGCGTCTTTCACGTCCTGGGACAGCCCAATCTGGACATCCGGGTGGACCGGGAAAAGGCGGCCCGTTACGGGTTGAATGCGGGCGACGTCAACACC
>Ga0137359_10002258_pt1 | contig 15428 bp, 23 predicted proteins | sample Mad1_40_16metaG_FD_108281 | JGI IMG/M metagenome (GOLD analysis project Ga0137359, IMG submission 108281) | Vadose zone soil microbial communities from Angelo Coast Range Reserve, California, USA - Mad1_40_16 metaG | ecosystem: Environmental > Terrestrial > Soil > Vadose zone | place: USA... | reverse complement strand
AGGTCGGACCAACCAATTGCGAGAAGAACATATCGCCTTTACACACGGCGTTGAAATAGTCGTCGGCGCCGAGCGGTGGACCGCCATGTCGACTTGGGGCGATTAACCCAAGACATTCAATGCGATCATCTCGAAACCCGGCGGCGCCGAGCGGCGGGCGCCCCGTAAGGATTTCTGGCGAGAGTGACAGACGAAAGCCCCAGCATGCGACCGGGGCTTTCGTGCGGCTTCGTCCGTCGGGTGGATGGGGGGGCGCCACGGACAGTCCGCGAATAGGTAGTGTCGGCAACCGGCAAAAGGTTCGATCTTGGCAGTCATGGTAGCTCCGCCCGAGGACGAGCCACACTATGAGCTTCCTATGCTGCCTATGCTGCCTTGCGCTTCGCTCCCGCGCTGGTGAATTCGATGCGCCCAATCCGAAGAGCTTTCGCCCGCTGATCATTGACGATGCCGCCGGATCGGCGCAGCATCGGTCCCGATCACCGCGCAGGTTCGTTCGGTGATCAACTCCAGTTGTGTATCTCGCCCGCGCGCATCGTGCCCCTTTGTCCGCGGGCTTTCTGCAAGTGGTGCCAGTGTCGGAAAATGACGGTCGAACACCGAATCCGCCAGCAAGCGCTTCACGCGTACACGAAGGGGGGTGATACAAATTGTACAACGAACCATTGACTGAGGCCTCGGCTTGCCGACTTGCCGGCCGGGGCCGTGCCAGAAGCCTCGACGAACCGATGATGCGGAGCATAGCCGCCGTTCCAAGCCGGCTCCGGCCCGTCGCGGTCGGGTATAGAATGCCCGCCGATGCCCCGCTCTGACGAACCAATCGGCCCGATGACACTCGGCAACATGCGCAGTCGCGGTGTGCGCTCGCTTTTCGCGGCCTGCCTAGCCTGTGGCAGCAAGACTGAGGTCAACGTCGATGCTTGGCCGGATGACGTTCCGGTACCGTCGTTCACCCGGCACCTGCGGTGCACGCGGTGCGGCAATCTCGGTGCCGGTGCGATACCGAATTGGATCGAGCGGGGCAACAGCTTGCCGGGGACGCGGCGATGAGCCTGACTGGCCGCAACGGCGCGATACAATCACGACTGATCGCCATTGCCGCGGAAACGCGGAGAGAGGCCTGCTAGCGTCAGCCGCGGTGGCGATTGGGAGCAACCCTACGATTCCGGGACAGTCTGATCTAAGATTCGCCTGCGACGACCGCGGCACGGAATTGCGCGCTGGGGTGGCGGTTGGGTGCGACAGAGCTGTCGAGATCCGGTCAAGGATGTCCTGCTCGGCCGCCTTCACCTTGGCGATCTCGGCGGCGAGCTTGTCGACGCTTTGCCACAGCGAATCTAGACCGGCTGGAGCAGCCACGTTCTTTTCTTCCCTTGTCGCATCGCGGTACGACTGCAAAGCCAAGGTGGCAGCGACACCAATGAAAAACGCGATCAGATGGCGGGCGAATGCGAGCGGGCTTAGTTTCCCCATCCACAACCGCAGCCTCGCGACGAGGTTCAGTTCGGTTGGATGAAGAGGCGGTTCGTCTGATGGCTCGGCGGCCCAACGGCCTTTGGAGAACTCGGATAATGCGACGATCAGGTTGGGTTTCATCGGCATCCCCCTCCTCTGCCTGATGAACTGAAACAGGGCATCTTGTGTGACTGGAGCAAGGCAGGAGGCACAGTGGCGACAGTCTGCGCTCGATCAATCAATCTTGGATCGCCTTCCGTCCTGCGTCGGTAATGCGGATGCGAGCAATCTCGATCGGCAGGCCGTGCTCTGTCACGGTCTCAACCCGTACCGTTGCGAGTCCACCGCCGACGAGGTCGCCCATTGTCTCGATCTTGAACCCGCGGGTAAGCAAAGCATTCACATCGCAGCCATGCTGCGTCTTAGCGAGCGCTCTGAGCACGCGGCGATGGCTCGGGCGGATGTTTTGGTTTTCGGGCTCCGCGACCATATCGCTGGAAGAGCGGACCTCAGGGCTGCGCCGCCATTTGGACAACTGGCTCGGATGGAGACCGGCCTCACGCGCCAGCATCGCGGCCACCTCCGCGAGTCATGCCTTCTTCCTTTCACCCGTTAGCTCAGCCATGAAGCGATCCCACGCCTGTTGGGCTTCGTCAGTGGTAATTGGTTGTGACGCGACGGCAACGCCGAATTCGCCGCCTGTATCGGGAACGTTTCTTATGAACGGACAGTGCTTGCCATCAAATACGGCTTGCAATCCTTCATTGATCCAGTCCGTATCCGGCTCTTCCGTCCGGTCCCAGTGCACGATTTCAATTTTTGCTGCCATGTATGCTCCCTCCGTTTGAAGCGAAGTGCATCGCGTCGGTATCTCGTCGCCGCGCGGCCCGCGTCATCGTCACGCGGCTTCGCCCATACGCCGCCTCCGCTCCGGATCGCTGATCAACGTGTTAATCGTTCCGCCAGCTTCTCGGGATCACGCGGCGGCACGGTAATCGCCTCGATGCATCGACCCCCAAATTTGATCGCCGCCTCTATGTGGGAAAACATCACACGTCAAGAAAAAGGTGGGATTGTGTCCCACGGGGCTCCTGCTGTAATTTTATATGAAGCAAGATCCCGGACATCGAAACCGGCCTCGCATCAGCCGATCGCCGCATCGACGCTGCATGTGCCGATGCACCCGACCCCGGGCGAGATCATCCCGGAAATCGTGGGCGGAACTATCTCGGAATGGTGGGCGACATCATTCCGGAATGGTGGGCGGCTTCGACCTGAATCCGCACCCCACCCTCAGCGCCAGCTGTGTGGGTGGCAAGGAGTTGCGTCGGGATTTGCGCTGACACCACAGCACCCGGCTCCAGTGATGCCGCGACCAACCGTTCCGCGGTCGCGGCAGGGCACATAGGAATGGCCGGGTGGCCAGACACTTGCTGCTCAATCAGCTTGGTGCGGCGATCACCGCCGGCCACCGCCGATGCCATGGCCGACGCCACCTCCTCCCAATCCGGGAGGGCCACCTCCTCCCAATCCAGGAGGGCCGCCTCCTCCCAATCCAGGAGGGCCACCTCCTCCCAATCCGCCCTGACCGGGTGCAGCGCCGAGACTGGGTGCAGTGCCGGGACCAATGTCAGGTCCGCGCGGGACTAGCAGTGACTCTCCCGGGAAATGGCCCACGGACCGGACAGATTCAACCCGCAGACCACCGGAGCTATCGCGGGTCGCATCCACAACCACACGCGCTTCGCCGGCCGTCGGCTGGAAGCGTGACGCGTCGCGCGCGACATAGCCTGAGCCGAATCGCAGATCGCTCCCGACACGCCGCACATAGGCTTCGATTAACAAATGGGTGGCTCCGGCTAGGTCAGAAAAATCGTCCGGCTTCGCGCGCGAGACTCGCATCACGCCCTGTACGACGTGGCCTTCAGCCTGAATACGTCGTCCAGCGAGTGCGACATTGACGCCGTCAAGTCGCAGGCCACCAATTCGCAAGTCCCCGCGATCTCGTTCAAGCAATCCCGCAACCCGTGTTGCGTTGTCGCGGCGTGGCTCGACAAGACTTGCGACGATCACGCCGTCCGTTCGCCGCAGCCCGAAGACCGCGACTTGGGTGCCGGGACGACGCCAGCTTTCGCTGCCGACCGATATCACCCTCTGGCCGAGAACAGTGATCTCACCAGTTTTGACGCTTTCGATGGGACCAGCGACTTCGCTGACCACTTCGATGCGGTGCGTGGTCAGCGTGCCATTGGCCTGGCGTAGCGCCAGAATGCGCGCGACCTGCCCGATCCGCAGCGCCTTCGCCGACGTCGCCGCGCCATCGATCAGTACCGGCACGTTCGGCGCGTAGCTGATGCGTTCGTCATTGACGAAAATGCTCCCAAAGCGTTGGATCACCCCGACGATGCCGGTGCCGCCAATGCCGCGATCCTCATTGCGGCGGATGATGCCGGTCCCCCCGATGCCCTGATCGTCGCCTCTTTGGTCCAATGCCCAGGCCGGGCACGATCCAGCGAACCAAAGTCCAGCCAGCAGCAACCGCCGGGAGATGACCGGATGCTTCGTCATGATTGACTGCCTTCGTTGGCGCCGTCGGGCACGCCGTCCGGATCTTCACGGTATACATAGACGCCAAAATTCCAGCGGCTGTTGCCGCCCTTATCTCTGGCGAGTGCGCGGTTGGCTTCCCGATTAGCAATCTTCAGCGCCTCTACCGCGAGTTCGCGCGAGCGCGCTTCAAGCCGCTTCGCCAATTCGGGCGACAGGCCGTTGTAGTGCACCGCGCGCTCCATGAAAGGCGGCGTCGCTGAAGAAACGTTCGTCGCCGCCGCCGCGATGTGATCATGCAGATTGCGGCCGAGATAATGCCACTTGCGATCGTCGTCTCCGCGCGGAACGAAGGCAGTCTCCACCAGCACGATCTCGTCATCGTCATTGATAGTGACGAGCTTGCGATCCAGCCATTCATCCAGAACCGCGCGAGGCCGCACGTCCTTCGTGACGGAGGTCACCAGCAATTCGAATGACGGTGCATCACCGCTTGCCGTGCGCGGCAATGGCAAGGGGTCCCCTTTCGCATCGGTGAACTCGGGTGCAGCGAGCCAGCGGGCGATGATGGCGCTGGTCCGCGACAGCGTAGCGGGCGTTTCGTTGACCGGCGCTCCCGCACCGCGCAGCCTCGCCACCTCCTTGCGATTAATCCCGGTGAGCAGGCTGACGCGGCTGTCGGTTTGCTCCTTTCCCTCCAAAGCAAAGTCGTGCTCGGCGACGTTGACGAAGAGCTCACGCAAAAGCTGCGCCAGCGCGGGAAATGTCATGCCGCTGCAGATGCAAAGCCGAACCAGAGGACGAAGCAGGCGCGCCATCGGCACGTGCAGCTTCGATGCGGCGATCGGCTGATGCGAGGCCGGTTTCGATGTCCGGGATTTTGCTTTCATAAAAAAATGTAGCTGGTTGCCCCGTGGGACACAATCCCACCTTTTTCTTGGTGTGTGATATTTTCCCACATCATGAACGATCAAATTCAGGGGGTCGATGCATGCTTCGCATGTCGATCCGCTGACTAGCGCGAGCGCCAGCATGATCCCTCAACGACTTGGCTCCGCGTTTGTCGGTGCTTCACAACGCGCTTGGCGGAACGCCATTACCCTGATCGCGAAGCGCGAGTGGCTGCTCTCCGGCGACACGCTCACCGTTCGCCGAACCGATGAGGACCTTACCGTCGAGATCATCCGACGCCCTCATGGAGAATCGACGGCGGAAGCGATAGTCTTCGCCCTCATTCCTGTGTTCGCCGCCGCCATGGCTCGGGGCTACGACTCGCTGTCGCCCTAGTGCCGAAGGCTGCCGGTCCACCACGGCTGCTTTGAACGTGAGTTTCGGAGGATAACCGGACGTAGCGTGGACGCGAAGAAAGCGGCGGGAATTGACCCAGACCGGTCATATGCGGCTTGCTCCAGACTGAGCTTTACCGCTCGAAATCGTCCTTGGCGATAAAGGGCGAGGTGGTCACCCACCAGCTTGACTGCGCCGTCGCGCCATCGGCTCCGATCGCCTTTCAGCTTGGGTGATCATGGCAATCTCTGCCCGTTGGTATCTGCCCGCGTCAGCCGGCGCGGGCTTTTTTTCTGAACAGCAGCCACACCAGTAACGCCAGTCCGGTTGCCAGCAGCCCGGCCCGCGACTAGCAAGCCCGCCCAGCGGCCTCGCCCACTCGGGGCCACTACCCTACCGTCAAATGCATTCGAGAACTCGACCTGGGATTTCGCCAATACCTTATGGTCGGATACGCCAGCAAGCGGCTGGAGGAGATTCGTAGGGAACGGGAGGCCGCGGCAACTGATCGGTGATCGTTGCTGACGAAAGGTTGACCGGCCTGGCACCGCGCCATCATGGCCACTACTGGATACGCTTCGCCAAGACTATTCCAACAAAATAGCCGAGTTGAAGAGCAATCCCAACTATCACCATAGCCAAGACGATTGATCCGAAGCCGTCACCGCGCGCAAGTCCGATTATCAGCGCAAGTATTGTGGCCAAGGCGATGGCGGGCACAAGGACCAAAACCTTAAATCGCAGACCGAGCACAATGCCCACCAAGGCGCCGATAATTGCCAACGCAAGTGCCATTGCGCCCCGCGCGCAAGGTTAGGTAATGCCCGTGCGCCATACACGCCACGATAGAACCACAGGACCAAATTCCTGTCAGTTCGGTTGCCGACATAAGGAGGCCGCGTAAGGCAGGAATCGCCTGCGAGCGCCCGTGATTTCGGGCGATTTGTTGCCGATTTATCGTGCTCAACAGAAAATTGTTAGGGGCATGTGTACCAGCGAACAGACCCGAATCGCGGTGACTTTGAAGCCATGCTTGACAGCGCGAAACATTCAAAGGCCATCAGCCGCAATGCTTGCCCTTCGATGACGCCATGATGCGGCGTAAGCCAGCAAGTGGCGGGCCGATTGCTCGCGAACGGCGCGCTGCCAATCGGTGCGGACATGCCAAGAAAATGGTGGGCACTAAACCTACAAGCGCCGTTCGCCAGGCTGGCCATCTGGATTTTCTGGTTGCTCGCTAGCATGGCCGTTGGCGGGATGATTGGTGCTTGGCTATCGGACAGCGGCTCGGCCATCTCCGTCGGTGGCATGATAGTTGGTGGCTTCATATACTCATGCTTGAGCCTTTGGCGGAACTGGTAGGCCTATCGCCGCCATCTGCTTGTCAGCATCGTTAGTTCCTAGCCCGCCCGTTCGGGGATGACGATCTTGCCGCCGACCCGCAGCGGCATGTACACAGCCCATCGCCCCTGCGCGTCGGTCACTGTGATCGTTTGTGGCATGTTATCGGGGTAGTCGCCGCCGTGCTCTCCGGTCTCGAACCGCAACCCGGTGCCGTCCCCGTGAGGGTCCTGCGGTCGCATGGCGTAAGTCAGATCTCGGAACGTCTGTGTTGCGTTCGTGTGCGGGTTGCCTTCATTCTTCGATCGCCCGCCGTCCCGGCTCCGTGATCATCATATAATTGACTTCAATCCTTCTGCCGCCCGCTATTAGGGTCTGGTAGTTCCACGTGGCCAGCCCGGAGCGGAGGAAGGCAGCCAGCATCCGGCGGCTGAAGCCATGGGCGAGTAGCAACGCCTCAGTGACACCGTGCGGGTTGCGGGCGAGCAGTTCCAACGCGTGGCGTGCTTTTGGATTGAGACGACGTTTTCGAGGGGACTTCCCCATAGGGAACTCCAGCCCATCACTTCCCCCGTCTCACCTCCCTGATAACACTTTTTGAACGCTGCCTGCGCTTCCTCCAGCATATCGGCCATTCCCTGATTGGGCGGCGGGATTGGCCTCCCCGGACCTGCCTCGGGGATGCATTGCAGGAACCACCTCTACTTCGGTTTCCCGAGGATCATCTCCCGATAGATGCGGCCGATCACCGTGTCTTCGACCACGGCGTAATCGTCTTCGCTCCGATTGAACGGTTCCCGGCCTTCGATGCGGGTTTGGGCGCTCGATTTGCGGAGGCGAAGGGTCATGCCCTCAAGATAGGAACGTAACAGGAACGAGATCAAGGGGCAGCTACTTAGAGCTTTCGGCCGCTTACTTAGACCTTTTGGGTAGTCGGCGACTCGCTGCCCTAGGACATGCCTGTGAAATCAAAGCCCCGCGCCTGGGAACCAGACACGGGGCCATAACCAACCTGCCTAGCGTCTGTGGTCAGGATTTACGAGTTCATCACGCTCGGACGGCGCGCAGATTGTCCGCCGAGGACTTGCCGCTCTTTCTGTCAGCAACAACCTCAAAAGAGACCTTTTGTCCCTCGTTGAGCCCAGGCATTCCGGCTCGTTCGACCGCGCTGATGTGGACGAAGACGTCCTTGCCGCCGTCATCCGGTTGGATGAAGCCGAAGCCTTTTTGGCCATTGAACCACTTCACGGTACCTTGCGTCATATAGTTCTTCTTTTCAGTTCGTGTGTAATGAGGCCGCGCCTCAGCGCAACCGGTTGTTCGAGATTTGGAGGAAAGTCGTCAGTCCGACGCGGGGATGCGCGGCGAGGCCAAGTCGTTCGGCCGAAGCTCGATCGACACGATATGGGGTTTACGGTTTCGATCGCAAGGGAATCGCCTGGTAGTTCAGGCCGCGGCGTCGACGCCTTCGGGGGCTTCTCGCCAATCATACGGTTAGGCTGCTTGGCATGTAGGATCAGTATCACGTCTGGGGCCCCGGCCCTTCGGGACTTCAGATAGCGGAGCAAGGGCCGGGGCCGCGTGAGAGGAGCCTACTCGATCACCTCACGCCGGAATCCAACGCCTGCCGCAGCGGCACGTTCCGGGCGACGCAAGGCCACTCATCGAGCTTATGGCGCTCAATCACCCTTCGAGTGCCCTCCGGCCGTCATCCGTGATCCTCACGTAGATGACCTCAATCGTTCTGCCGCCGACTCGTAGGGGCATGCGGTACCACAGCGCGAGTCCAGCGCGGATAAGGCCGGCCGTCATCCCGCGGCTGAATCGGTGACCAACCCCCAGCAAATCCTCGTTGACGCCGAACGGATTGTTGGCGAGCAGCTCCAGCGCGCGCCGAGCTTTAGGGCTGAGACGACTTTTTCGAGGGGGTGTCGCCATGTGCGAGGATCATCGCTTTGATAGCTCCGGCTAGTTTTCAGCCCCCCCCAACCCGCGGCCCGGAAGCGCCAGCCGCCCAAGCGTCAGTCGCGTAGTTCCGCCCGGAATCGGCCTGTAAGGAGTCTCTGCCGGGCGCTTTCGGCGATTCGTCGGTAATCTTGCAACAGCCCATCCAGGGTCGTGCGCCCTTGATCGGTGAGTACGAACTGGCCGCCAGAACGACGTGTGATAAGGCCTCTTTTTAACAGGGCTGTCAGGGCCGCGGAGTTGGACCAATTGCTGTGGGCCTCGATGTTCAAAAGGATCGCGCGTTCCCCGGCCGTGAGGGCGTTCGGTATCACAGGCTCTAGCGCCATGCCTATCATTTGGTCTGCCATGGGGGTCCTTTCGTAAACCCCTGCCCACCGTTCTGGCAGTGTGCCCGACTGGCGATAAGAGCGCGAGCGCAAATTGACCTCCGCCGCACCGCACCGTCCGCAGACTGCATGCGCAAGCCGTATCTGGGCATCGAGTGACCGGTCGACGCCCGTCGAGCCAGTTCAGACTGGCAGCGCGGCTTGCGGCAAGACTTTAGTTTTCATGCAGATTCGACGTTTCACTTTAAGGGCTTAATCGCTCAAGTGAAGTGCGGCAGCACAGCCTTAAGCACCGCCCGCCCACGCATCGTAAGCGCCAGCCGATCGAACGGATGATCCACTATTAGGCCCTTCTCGATCATGTCGATTACGGTCTCTCCTGGGACGCCGGCTTTCTGCCAGTCGGTGCGGCGTGATCTTTGACAACATCGCTCGGGGTCGCAAACCCTTGATGAACCTCGCCGCCTAAATCGCATAAACAGGATATTCAGGTGTCGAAGCGGAGGAATGCGACAATCCCCAAGAAGCGATCAAAGGCGAAACCGCCAACTCGCGTTCAATATGGGGCGCTGCCCTACCGCCTTGACGATGACGGCTCTGTCGAGGTGCTGCTCGTCACCTCTCGCGAAACGAAGCGGTGGATCATCCCGAAAGGCTGGCCCATAAAGGGTTTGAAGCCATCCAAGGCGGCAGCGAGGGAAGCTTACGAGGAGGCCGGCGTTCGTGGCCGCATCGCAGGGCGCGCGTTTGGCCACTACGTTTACGAGAAGCTGCTAGAGGACAGCGTTATGGCCGTTCCGTGCCAGGTTGAAGTCTTCCCCTTGGCGGTCAAGCGACAATCGAAGAATTGGCCGGAGTCGAAGCAGAGAACGGCACGATGGTTCCCAGCCGCTGAGGCGGCTGCTCTCGTCGAGAACGACCGACTGCACGATCTGATCCGGCAGTTCGAGACGCGCAAGGCTTCAGGCCGTCAGAAATGGGAATAGCGCACTCAGTGGCGTTGATTTCGGATTTCCGGAGCAAGTGTCGAGAACATCAATTATGGGAAGCAAGCCGATGCTCACCCGCCACCACGTCGACTAGGGCCAAAGCCCGGGCGCGAGCAGAAGCTCGCCGACGCACATAACTCTGATTCTGGGAAGCGGAGGGATCATCCGCCTCAGAACACCATAATGGTCCAGATTATTGTTGCTTGCTGCCCGGCACCTTGTAGACCAGTTCCTCCGTAGCGCACCGTCATAGAATCGTTGCCGGTGAAACCTGAGTTTGGTCGGAAATGGATCATCCCATCGTTACTGGTTACGGCTGTGCCGTGATGTGGGCGTTCGACGATTTGCGCGGAAGAGAGCGTCGAAAAGCCCCCCACATGTACGGGCACGTGGCACGGCGATCCAGCCGGAACCGCGAACCATCCTTGTTGATCCTGCAATCCCCATCTAATAAACCCACCATTAAGTTTAAACCTACAACGTTGGTCCTGGGCATCTGCCGCAGTGGCTAAGACGAGTGCAACGAGTGCTCCGATTGCGAAGCTCACCATGATTTTTACTGCATTCCCGAAATTTGCCCCTCATCACATCCTCCCACGTTAGTTTGCAACGAAATGCTATCACGCGGTGCGCCGCGCTGAAATCGAGCGCTCGATCGCGAGCACGGCGGCCTGGGCACAAATCCTGGCGCGAGCAGAAGCTCGCCGAGGTGTTGAAATAGGTAGCGAGAATAAGTCTTATCCGCGCCTGTGATTACCGGCGACGACCCGCTGGAGTTCGTTCTCTCGGCGAACCTGCACCGCCGGCACCCGGACGAAAGCCGGCGAGCGATGGTAGCCGGGCGACTTGCGACGTTGGAACACGGTTCAAATCAATGGACCGGCAAATTTGCCGCTCCTACCCCAACCCAGGCCGAAGCAGGCGATTTGTTCTATGTCAGCGAACGTTCGCCGCGCCACGGGCCCCGCGGCCTGTTTAACGGGCGCCCTCAGTGGGGGAAACTCTGAGGATTGCCGGACGCCGGCAAGACGGCTGCCACGGGCCGCCTCGTCCGCCTTGCCGTGGCTGCAAAGTCGGCAGCTATCTGGGGTACACCGGTCGTGATCCCAACGTAGTCGCGAAGGCCGCCTTTGGCCCAACTTCGCCGTCACCGGCTCCGCCTGGCACGGAAGCTATCGGGGGTTAAGCTGCCGTTGCCGACACGAACCGCATCGTCGGCCCATGAACCATTCGGCCCGCCAGCCTACCTGAACGCTCACAAGGCACACCCACGGGTGCAGCGCACTCGCGGTCATCGCGCCTTCTGTGCCTTATACCTTCCGGACTTGCTCATCTGGCGGGGCAGCGCCCCTCAGAAATCCGGCTTGTTCGCCCGTGGCACTGCAGCATCCTTTCCCGAGTACCACTGGATGTTTTCGGCGCAAACCGCTTCCGCCCAGTCGCCGAGGCCGCGCCCATAAGTCATCGTCGCGGTCCATGGCGTCGTGAAGGCGCCTTCATCGTCGACGGTGAAGTGGAGCTGCAGGTACTTGCCCCTGTAGTTTGGCGGTGGCTGGGCGCGCCAATTCTCTCTCGCGTCCCGTTCCCATCCTTCCTTTGCGGCTTCGTAATCGATGAGCCGATATCGTTCGACTACGTGCAAAGCCTCCGTGTGCGGCGTGCCGTACCAGTCCACCGTGGCAAAGGGTCCGACCTTGATCCCCACGGTGTCTATGACCAACGTGTCGCCTTCGTAATGGCCCACGGAATCACCATACCAGGTCGGCGTCACATACGCCGGATGTGATTCGTTCAAGCCCACGTGACGGACTTGATGATCGTAGTTATAAAGGATGGCGATCTTGTCCGGCTGCTGTAGGATCTGGATTGCACCGCTCGTAAAAACAAAGGGCACACCTCCGGGCCAACACTGGTTGCGCGGGCTCGGAAAGCCCACGCCGGCCAGCGACATTTCGCCGAACTTCTTCACGACCTCCACCGCCCAAGGCTGCAAGATCGGATTGGTGTAATCGCCGACAAGCTCAAGGAGATTGCTCACGCCGTTTTCCGATGGCGGCTCCCCGGGGCCCAGCCAGTCGACGACAAGATCTCGGAGCAGTTGTGCGGTGGAGCGCCGCGAGCGGTTGACCAGCGAAGTGGGACCGGAGGGCAGCGGCTCAAAGCCGGGGATGGAGCCGTGGATCCACGTGCCGGAGAAATTGGGGACGGATGCGGCGCTTTCCTCGCCGCTCTTGGCTGGCGCAATCGTGGGCGCCACCGCTTGACCAAAGGCGGCCGTCGCGGCCGCTGCCGCCAGTGTCACTACCAGAAGGAAATCCCGCCGCTGCAAGGTCATGCTCTCCTCCCTTTTTTTACGGGTTTGCGCCGAGGCTCTCGCATAAAGCTACACCCTGTGCGTCTGCGCTTGGAAGGGGAGCGTGATCTCTGTTGCTGGCCCAACCCCGGTTATGCCGGGCGGCGGCCGGTCATGGAGCCTTTCGGCGTATAAGCTGTTGGCCCCGCGATTGAGGTCGCGATCGGCCTTGGCCTTTCCACAAGAGGGCGCACGAGCCGCCGCTCGGGGCGGCCATGGAAGGTCCCAGAGAAAATTTGGCTGGTATCTCCGCCCCGGCTTCCGACGTGGAGCATGGTCGTCTGCGTGGCGGGTGCTCTCCGAACTCTCGCCCTCGGCGGGGTCACTCGTTGGACACCGACCACATCCTCCTGGGCGGAGGGACAGCAGGACCGATGTCGGGACCGAAAGGTGTGAGCGCCTTCGCCTGGCGCTCACTTTGTCAGATGTCGCTTTGCCTTGTCGGAGTCGAGCTTGGTCTTCTTCGTGAAAAGGGCGCCAGCGGCACCGTCCATCTCCATCGCTACCTTGTCGAGCGTGCCGGCCGGCGCGTTATGCGCAAGGCTGATCCGCGCAACGTTCTTTGATACGAGCCCGTGGTCCTGCACTTTGCCGTTTGTCGTGTAGCCGTCGTAAAGATCGAAGAAGTCGTCGGCCAGTTCGTAGCACAGGGTTTCGGTGTTGGCTGACGAAACCCAGGCCGCATTGGCGTCGCCGCAGCTCGCCATGACCATCTTGATCGGGCGCGGCAGGGCGTAACGGCTCGACGCGTAATCCGACAGAGCTTCCAGAAACGCGACGGACTGGAACGACCTCGCGTAGCGCTCCAGATTGCCCTGGCCGGCTTCGTAGGCGATCTCGACGGTCGCGGTCGGCTGGCCGTCGGCGTGCCGGTGCGATTCGAGCAGCGAATGCCAAGCGTATTTCGTGTCCTCGTAGTCAGCGGCGCAGCTGCGCCGGCGATCCTGTGGCATGCGGACCCGGTCTGCCAGTTCCTTGAACTGCTCCTGGTCGGAGCCAACCATCAAACAGATGATCTGGAAGGCGCGCTGCCTGTCGAGGCCGTGCGCGTCGGAGAAATCGAGTTCCTCGCCCTGTTTGCGGTCGCGGCGATCCGATAGAAACAGACCCCGCGCCGCCTGGACGAGCACGTTGATGGAAAACTCCGAGCCGGCATCGAGAAGGGCAATGGTGGCAAACGAGTCGGCTGCATCCTCGGCGCGGCCCAGCGTCGGCAGATGGAACTGATCGGCGAGCGCATGACCCATTTCGTGAAAGCCGACGAAGAGCATGTTGCCGATGACGAAGTCGGCCTTGTCGCGCGGATTCTGCCGAGAAGCTTTGATCGCCGGCTCGTGATTGGCAGTCGTCCCCTCATGCCTGGTCACGGCAACGGCGTTAGAGACTGTGCCGAGGATGATTGCCAGAGCGGAGAGGGTCTTCGTGAACATGGCGAGCGTCCCGTGTTGTTGCTCGCACCATGTCGCGAATGACCACAGCGATGAATCAGCCTGACGGATGCGGGGTATCAGTACTTGCAAATGCGATTTGTGCAAGAAATGCCCATTTGGCGCTGGTTTTCGTCATGTCAGATCGCTTCGACAAGACGGATTCTTGAGTCCTGGAGATGAAGTATGAGTGGGTATGAGAAAGTGTCGGCATCGCCCGTGCACCCGGCCTCAGCGACTCAGCACACGCCATGGCGACCCGGTGCAAGTGAAGCGAATCGGCTCTTCTGCGCAGGCATGGCAGGCTGCAATGCTGGCGATTGGGGCGGCCCGCTTTCGCCGTAAGCCCGCCCCAGGACTTCCGTCTGCCGCTTCGACGCCAAAGGGCGGTCGCGGCTCACACCGTGCAAAGCGCTGCGGCACAGGCTTTTCCTGACGTGCGCAGTCCGTCTAGGAACAAAGTATCAGCACCCTTCGCTGATTTACCCCGGTGGACGGCGCTGGCACGATTTCCCAGTCAAGTCAGTCGACGAGCCAACAAGCCGATCCAATCCAGGGGAACGACAACATGAATACGCGCCTCACGATCCGCCCGGTCCTCACTGCTGCCGCCCTCGCTGCGGTCATCGGCATGACATCCGCCGTTTCAGTCGCGTCGGCCGGAGGGGGCGGTGCCCAGGGCGCGACCATGGGAGCCGCTGGGCCGTACCAGCCAAGCCCCTTCGTTGACTACGACAACACTTGGCTGACCGGTATAACAGCCTGGAATGCCGAACGCGCGATGGGCTGGCGGCCGTGATGACCTTAACGGACGTGTGGATGCTTCCACCCGAAGCGGCGCGCTATCCTCATCCTCGACATTAAAGCGCTGCGTCGACCACGATCCCAACCGGGCGAGCCGATGGACTTGGCGAACATTGCGCGCCAACGGCGTGCGCTCGCTCGCGGTGGCGTGCCTCAAGTGCCGACGCGCGACCTATCGCCAACGCTCTTGGTGTCCGGTTGTGGCCCATAGGCGAAGGTTCCTGCCGTCGCCAAACGAGTCCGGTTACTGAGGTGCTGCGGCCGTTCGCGCGCACCTCGCCCCGAATCGCACGGCTGGACATGACCGATAATTGGCGGGTGCTAACGGCCTACGAAGTCCTATCGCAGCTTCCGGCGGATCCCGATGACGCGATGTCGGTCGTCGCCATCGTCACGAAGTCGATAAAGAAGGCCTCCCGGCCTCGCCTGCAGGGTTGGCGGGCGATCACCGCGAACGACATCATGTCGATACTCCCGTCCGACACCAAGGACGCACGGGGGCGGTTTTCGCCATTGTCATGGACGCGATCGAGAAAATCTCCCGTCCTTATGCGCGCACTAGTTCCCCAAAGCCTCCCACAAAGCCAACGGGATAACGCGGGCACGGCTGCTATCGACGGCGCGCTTGGCCAACAGCGGACGCGATGAAGCAAACCGCTCGGCAAAATTGACCCAGTTAAAGTCGGAAGGCATCGGAGCAAAAAGGTTGCCTGCAGGTTTCGTATATGCGTTTTCTGAGATGCGTGTTATCTTACTGGTCAGATACAACAATTTTTACCACTGGTTTTTTAGTGAGGGAGGAGAAACTATGCGGTATTTAGTTCTTGTATGTTTGTCGCTCGCCTTGGGCGGATGTTCCAGCGCTGGGCCATATGGTGGCCTCCGCAGTTACGCGGGTCTGCCTACGGTTGATCTCGGCGCGTGCGCAGTT
>Ga0137359_10002255_pt1 | contig 15439 bp, 11 predicted proteins | sample Mad1_40_16metaG_FD_108281 | JGI IMG/M metagenome (GOLD analysis project Ga0137359, IMG submission 108281) | Vadose zone soil microbial communities from Angelo Coast Range Reserve, California, USA - Mad1_40_16 metaG | ecosystem: Environmental > Terrestrial > Soil > Vadose zone | place: USA... | reverse complement strand
TTCACACTCACCATGATTCGTGCAACTGCCGAAGTGTTCGTTCATCATAGTGACGACCATGCTGAGAGTGCGCTGGTCGCGTTGGGGCTGACCCTGCGGAAGGGCGTTGAGGTGGGTAATTTTGGCGGAAGTGAAAAGCATGGCGGCTGCATTCGGACAGGCGGCGACACAGGCTCCACAGCCGATGCATGCAGCTGCGTCAAACGCGGTATCCGCGGCTTCTTTTCGAACCAGGATTGCATTGGCATCGGGAGCACTTCCCGTGGGCGCGCTGATAAAGCCGCCCGCTTGAATGATTCGGTCAAAGGCTGACCGATTCACAATAAGGTCGCGGATCACCGGGAAGGCGCGGGCGCGCCACGGTTCGAGCGTAAGCGATTCGCCATCCCTGAAGAAGCGCATCGAGAGTTGGCACACGGTAGTGCCCCGCTGGCCTCCGTGCGCCACGCCGTTGATCAGGAATCCGCACGAGCCGCAGATACCCTCCCGACAGTCGTGTTCGAAGGCAACGGGAGGCGCCTTTTGACTGAGGAGGTCCTCGTTGAGGGCGTCGAGCATTTCAAGGAATGACATGTCCCGTGTCACGTCCTTCACTTGATAGGTGACGAACCTCCCCGATGCGTTTGCGCTTTGTTGCCGCCAAATCCTGAGAGTGAAATTCATGACTATTTGTAACTCCTTTGTGAAAGGGGTACATACTTGAACGTGAGCGGTTCCTTATGAAGAGCCGGCGCCTGACCTGAACCTTTCCACTCCCAGGCTGCCGTATAGCTGAAATTCGCGTCGTCTCGTTTCGCCTCACCCTCTGGTGTTTGGCTCTCCACGCGGAAGTGGCCTCCGCACGACTCTGTGCGGTGTAGCGCATCTATACACATGAGCTCGGCAGTTTCGAGAAAGTCGGAAATGCGGTTCGCCTTCTCGAGAGTCTGGTTCAACTCATCGTCCCCGCCGACAACACGGAGGTTGCGCCAGAACTCCTCACGTAACTCCGGGATTCGAGCGAGGGCCTTTCGCAGACCTGCATCCGAGCGAGCCATGCCACAGTTATCCCACATAATCTTGCCGAGTTCTCGGTGGAACGAATCGGGGCTACGTTTCCCTTTGACAGCAACGAGTGCTTCAAACCGGCTCTTGACCTCTGCCTTGGCGGCTGTGAATGGGGGAAGCGAGACGTCAACTGGGTCAAGAGCGATTGAGGCAATGTAGTCGGGCACGGTATACGGCAGAATGAAGTAGCCGTCGGCGAGGCCCTGCATGAGCGCACTGGCGCCGAGGCGGTTGGCGCCGTGGTCGGAGAAGTTCGCTTCACCACCGACGAACAGTCCTGGGATGGTCGACATCAGGTGGTAATCAACCCACAGCCCTCCCATAGTGTAGTGGGGAGCGGGATAGATCCGCATCGGCACGGTATACGCATTCTCTCCCGTGATCCGCGCATAAATGTCGAACAGGTTTCCGTACTTATCACGGACCGTTTCCAGACCGAGCCGGTGAATGGCATCCGCGAAATCCAGATACACGCCCTGCCCGCGCGGTCCGACGCCGCGTCCTTCATCGCACACTTCCTTGGCGTTTCTCGACGCGACGTCGCGGGGTACGAGGTTGCCAAAGCTGGGGTAGCGCCTCTCCAGATAATAGTCGCGCTCATTTTCCGGGATGTCGTTCGCAACGCGCGTTTCACCCTTCTTCTTCGGCACCCATACCCGTCCGTCATTCCGCAGCGACTCGGACATCAGCGTCAGTTTGGACTGATGCTCGCTGCTTAATGGAATACATGTCGGATGAATTTGCGTGAAGCAAGGGTTTCCGAATAGGGCGCCGCGGCGATGGGCGCGCCATATGGCAGTGCAGTTGGACGCCTTGGCGTTAGTCGAGAGGTAGAAGACATTTGAGTATCCTCCGGTTGCGAGCACGATCACGTCCGCGGCATGACACTCTATTTGGCCGGTTACCAGGTCTCGCGTCACAATGCCGCGCGCTCTTCCGTTGACGATCACGACGTCGAGCAGCTCCCTTCGGATATGCATTGTCACCGTCCCGGCTGCCACCTGCTCTTCCAGGGCCTGATAAGCCCCGAGCAGCAGCTGCTGTCCGGTCTGACCTCGCGCGTAAAATGTTCGTTGGACCTGCACGCCGCCAAACGATCGAGTATCGAGAAATCCGCCATATTCCCTGGCAAACGGCACGCCTTGGGCGACGCACTGGTCGATGATATTGAGGCTGATTTGGGCGAGTCGATACACGTTGGCCTCGCGCGCGCGGAAGTCGCCGCCTTTGACTGTGTCCTTAAACAGGCGGAAAATGCTGTCGCCGTCGTTGCGATAGTTCTTGGCGGCATTAATCCCCCCTTGGGCTGCGATCGAGTGCGCACGACGCGGGGTGTCATGATAGGAAAAGCATTGTACGCGGTAGCCTTGCTGGCCGAGAGTGGCGGCGGCCGCGGCCCCAGCAAGCCCGGCGCCTACGACGATGATCGCGTGCTTGCGGCGGTTAGCAGGACTGACCAGCTTCATCTCGAAGCGACACTTGTCCCACTGCTGCTCAATCGGACCTGACGGAATCTTTGCGTTCAGCATTTTTGGTTCCTTTAGCGCAGCCAGCCTGCCATCACCGCGACCGGAACCGACGTGAACCCAACAAACACCAGGATGGCTACGGCACGCGAAAGAATCTTGAGCGCAGCCGTGCTTTGGGCGGTGCTCCAGCCGAGCGTTTGCAGCAAACTCCAGATTCCGTGGCTGAGGTGCAGGCATAATGCGCCCATCGCCACGATGTAGAAGAGCGCGACGGGCCAAGCGGAGAAGGCCGTCACCACGTTCTGGTAAACGTCGAGATGCTTGAACTGCCCCACCCCGAACCCGACGACGCCTCCGGTCAAGTGCAGAAGGTGGAAAATGATGAAGGCAAGCAAAAGCATGCCGCCCCAGCGCATCAGCCGTGCGTCGAATGTCGTCTCGATATCTCGCTTGACGGCGTATCTGATGGGCCGCGCAGCCCGGCTCATGCGAGTGAGTTGGATCGCGGCAGTGACGTGAAGAGTCACACTTACGAACAGAATGATCCGGACAAGCCACAGTAGTTGTCCGTAGCTGAGCACAGGAAAACCCACTTCCCGGAAGAACCGCGAGTAAGCGTTGATCTCGTTCGGACCAGAGAATATTTTGAGATTGCCTAGCATGTGGACGATCACGAAGCCGACAAAAACCACGCCGGTGACCGCCATGACGACCTTCTTGCCGATCATCGTGCGCCAGAGGGCCAATATGGGATTGCGGGTGATCATGTCTCTTGTCGTCGCAGCAACATCGCGATCGACCACCGAATTCAAATTCCTCGCATCGTTCATACCGGAGACTTGGGCTTCGACTTGGGTCATGATCCGGATCCTCCGTTTTCAGTCCGCCCAAAACGGAATACGATCTGTTGCCCGCGACGTCCGCGTGCCGGGCCAAAAGCGCGTTGGATCGAGCGTCGCGGACCGAAAATTCTCTCTCCCTTCGGCACCTCCTCCAGCACCCTTCCGCACCTCCTCCGCGCATGCTTCTGCTGCGCCGGATAGAATCCCGAGAAAGTTGTCGGATCGCAGTTGTCCTGCATTTTCCTTCTACCGGTGCTTATCGGACCCGGACATGTCCGAAGCGGCCTGGTAGTAAAGCATGACAAGTCAAATCCACCGCGTGAGGATAGCGGGCGTTTCATAATGGTCGTTAATTATCAAAACGCGGAAACCACCGCTCGAGTTTCGCCAAGGCCGGCCAATATATCTTCACAATGATTTCCGCGGACTCATGCAACCTACTGCAGAGTCTCTCGTTTGGCGCCGACGATGCTCAAAGAGAAAAAGTGCCACCGAAGGATATCCCGCAACTGCTGGAGTGATATTGTTTGGAGAGTTCCGCTTGGTACGGCGACCCGCTGCCAGGCCGGCGGAGCGGCTCACGCCGCCGGGACGGCATTCGGGCGCCGAATTCAGACTTGCTTTCACCTTTGCGAGAAAGGGGCCTTAAGTTCGTTGTACCTGACGCCTCCCTCGGGTGAAGCTGCGGCAGCGCTTCGGCGTGCCTCGCTTGCAGACAGGCCGGTGATCCGCACGCGCCCGCCCGCCTTGCGCACGCTGCCCTCGAGGGGCTTTAGCGGCAAAGACGCGATCGGGCGGAGGCGGTACTAGCGGTGTTGGTGGCGCCAACGTCCTGGGCGAGTGAGGGCGCGGCTACCGCGATAGGGTGAGACGCGACTCCGAGAACCCCCGTTCCGAGAAAAACGGCGGCGATGTTCATTGATTTCGTCTGACGTGAAAGCCCTCAATGCCGAAGTGAAATCCATTGGGCTCCGGACGCCCTGGACGCCTGCCCGCACCGGCATGGTGGGAACTTTCCGGACATGGCGACGTTGACTGTTCAGCGCGTTCGTAGCCAGCGCGCATGTTTTCTGCTCTCTTCATGATCCCCGCGACCATCGGAGCTTTTGTTGGCCGCGCGACAAGTTATGCCAATGACCGGAAATCGATCCGCCGCGGAGCCGGACATCGTCCTCGCGGGCGCCGGCATCATGAGCGCCACGCTCGGCGTGCTCCTAAAGGAACTCGAGCCTTCGCTCAACATCGAGATGTTCGAGACACTGGGCGGCGCCGCTCAAGAGAGTTCCGATGCCTGGAACAACGCCGGCACCGGCCATGCGGCGAATTGCGAGCTCAACTACACGCCCGAGCGCAGCGACGGGACGATCGACATTTCCAAGGCGCTGGACGTCAACGTCGAGTTCGACCTGTCGCGCCAATTCTGGTCCTATCTGGTGAAGAAGGGGGCGATCGTCGACCCGCGAAGCTTCATCCATCCGGTCCCGCATATGAGCTTCGTGCACGGACCTGAGAACGTCGCGTTTCTCAAGAAGCGCTTTGCGGCGATGTCGGCGCATCACTGCTACCACGGCATGGAATACACCGAGGATCAGCGCAAGCTCGCCGAGTGGGTGCCGCTCGTTATGGAGGGCCGCGCCGCCGATCAGCAAGTGGCCGCCACGCGCATCGTCACTGGCGCGGACGTTGACTACGGCTCGCTCACCCGCAGCCTCGTCAGCCATCTCGGGGGACTGAAAGGGTTTGCGGTCCACTATGGGCATCAGATCACCAATCTTGGTCGCGAGCCGGGCGGCCGCTGGCGCCTCGACGGGAAGGATACCCGGAGCGGCGATGTGCGTTCGACCACGGCCAAGTTCGTGTATCTCGGGGCCGGCGGCGGCGCACTACCACTGCTGCAGAAATCCGGCATCCCGGAGGGAAAGGGTTACGGCGGATTTCCTGTCAGCGGCATCTGGCTGCGCTGCGATGATCCTGAGATCAACAAGCGGCATCACGCGAAGGTCTACGGTAAGGCCTCGGTCGGTTCTCCGCCGATGTCAGTTCCCCATCTCGATACCCGCGTGATCGGCGGTAAGCATTCTATTTTGTTCGGACCCTATGCGGGTTTTTCCACCAAGTTTCTCAAACATGGCTCGCTTATGGACCTCTTCGAGTCAATCCAGCTGGCCAATATCGGACCGCTGCTGGCGGTTGCGCGCGACAACTTCGATTTGACCAAATATCTGATCGGCCAAGTGCTGCAGACCTCGCATCGCCGCTTCGCAGCCTTGCAGGAGTACTATCCGCGCGCGAAGTCCAGCGACTGGGAGCTAGAGGTCGCCGGACAGCGCGTCCAGATCATCAAGCCGGATCCTCACCACGGGGGGCTTCTGGAGTTCGGGACCGAATTGGTTCCGGCCCACGATAATTCGCTAGTCGCGCTGCTGGGGGCATCACCCGGCGCATCGACGGCGGTGTTCATCGCGCTCGGCGTGCTGGAGAAATGCTTCAAGAACGAGTTGAGGGCTAACGGCTGGCTTCCCAAGCTGAAGGAGATAATCCCGTCCTACGGCGAATCGCTGATCGAGGACGCGGAGCTGTCTCGGCGCGTGCGCGCGGAGACGGCGGCCGTCCTGCACCTGGAAAACGTTTGAACATTTATCTCAGGCCGCCCCGAGGCCTGCGCACCCTTTGCAGCGGATGCGACAGAAGGGAACGGACTATGGCACAAAAGGTAGCGGACCAATTTGCTGATGTTCTCGTCGCAGCTGGCGTCAAACGGATTTACGGCATCGTCGGCGATAGCCTCAATGGGCTGACCGACTCGCTACGTCGCCAAGGTAAGATCGAATGGATTCATGTCCGGCACGAAGAGGCGGCGGCTTTTGCCGCCGCCGGCGAAGCCCATCTCACCGGCGAGCTTGCGGTCTGCGCGGGCAGTTGTGGACCCGGGAACCTGCATCTCATCAATGGGTTATTTGATGCTCATCGCTCTCGCGTGCCAGTGCTGGGCATCGCGGCACAAATCCCATCAGCGGAAATTGGCTCTGGTTATTTCCAGGAAACGCACCCGCAGGACACCTTCAAAGAATGCAGTCACTTTTGCGAGCTGATCTCAAGCGCCAACCAAATGCCACGCACCTTGGAGATGGCGATTCATGCGGCGGTGTCCAAGCGTGGTGTCGCGGTGGTGGTCATCCCAGGCGACGTCGCGCTTCAGTCTGCATCGGAGACACCGCTACCGAAAGCCCCAGGCCTGCTCCCAGCAGAGCCGGCAGTCGCTCCGGCGGACGCCGATCTCGACCGATTGGCCGCCCTTCTGAACGGCGACGCTCGAGTGACAATGCTATGCGGCTCCGGATGCCAAGGCGCGCATGAGCAACTCCTTTCTCTCGCCGAACGCCTTAAAGCTCCGATCGTCCATGCCCTCAAAGGCAAGGAACATGTCGAGTGGGATAATCCCTATGACGTCGGCATGACCGGGCTGATCGGATTTTCGTCGGGCTACTACGCTATGCTCGATTGCGACGTCCTGCTGATGCTAGGAACGGATTTCCCGTACCGACAGTTCTATCCGCGCGGCGACGCGGTACGGGTCGCCCAAGTCGATCAACGAGGTGAAGTCATCGGGCGACGGACGCCAGTCGATATTGGCGTAGTAGGCGATGTGCGCGCGACGATCGATGCCCTACTCCCGCGTCTTAAAGAGAAGCGCGATGGCCGACATCTTGACCACGCGCGTGAGCACTATCGCAAGGCGCGAAAAGGGCTCGATGAGCTCGCGGTCGGTCGGCGCGGCAAACCGCCAATCCACCCACAGCAAGTCGCCAAGGCGATCAGCGATTCTGCATCCGATGATGCGGTGTTTACTTGCGACGTGGGCCTACCGACCGTATGGGCGGCCCGATATTTGGCAATGAACGGCAAGCGACGGCTGATCGGGTCGTTCTGGCACGGCTCGATGGCCAACGCGATGCCGCAGGCGATCGGCGCCCAGGCTACATTTCCAAAGCGGCAGGTGATCTCCTTATCGGGTGACGGTGGATTCTCGATGCTGATGGGCGACTTCCTGACCCTTATCCAGCAGAACTTGCCGGTGAAGGTCGTCGTTTTCAACAACGGCGCGCTTGGATTTATCGAGATTGAGCAGAAGTCGTCCGGATTTATCGACTTTGGCACCAGGTTCAAGAATCCGAATTTCGCCTCGATGGCGGAAGCCGTGGGCGTGCGCGGAATCCGGATCGAGGATCCGGGTGACGTCGAGAGTGGCATCGCCCAGGCACTTGCCCATGACGGACCGGTTCTGGTCGACGCGGTCGTCAGCCGGATGGTGCTTCCCATTCCGCCCGGCATCACGGTCGAGATGGCCAAGGGCTTCACGCTCTACATGGTGAAGGCCGTGATGAGCGGCCGCGGCGACGACCTGATCGATCTCGCCAAGGCGAACCTCTGGCAGTGACAGAAGACCTTGCAATGGACGCTTTGCCCCTTCTGCTGTCCCGGCTTCAGTTCGCCTTCACGATCTCGTTTCACATCATCTTTCCGTCGTTTTCGATTGGGCTAGCAGCCTGGCTAACGGTTCTCGAGGCGCTGCACCTCACGACCGGTCGCCCGGCGTATCGCGTCGTGTTCGAATTTTGGCTGAAAATATTCGGCGTGGCCTTCGGCCTTGGGGTGGTGTCCGGAATCGTGATGGCGTTCCAATTCGGCACGAACTGGAGCGTGCTGTCCAGGATGTCCGGACCGATCCAAGGCCCGCTCCTTTCATACGAGACATTTACGGCGTTTGCGTTGGAAGCCAGCTTCTTTGGCGTCCTTATTTTCGGCCGGGCGCGCGTGCCGCCTTGGTTCTATTTGTTTTCGACCGCCATGGTGGCGTTTGGGACCGCGCTTTCCGCGTTCTGGATCACAACCAATAACAGCTGGATGCAGGCGCCGGTTGGCTACGTCATGACAAACGGCGCCTTCGTCCCCGACGACTGGACCAAAATCATCTTTAATCGCGTGGTCTGGGTGCGCTTTCCGCACATGCTACTTGCTGCGTTCCTGACCGGCGCCTTCTGCGTTGCTGCAACCGGGGCTTGGTACCTGCTGCGCGAGAGGTACAACGCCGAAGCACACACTATGCTGAGCATGGGCCTTGGGCTCGCTGCGGTGCTGGTCCCCATCCAGATTTTCTTCGGACATCTCACCGGTGACTACGTGCACGACTATCAGCCGGCGAAATTCGCCGCAATCGAAGCGCGCTGGCACGATGAGCAGCCAGCTGGCGAGGTCCTGATCGCAATCCCCGATGAGGCGACAGAGAGGAATAATTACGAGATCAAGATCCCCATCCTGGGCAGTCTGATCGGGAGCCTGAGCCTGAACTCCAAAGAGGTTGGCTTGACCGACTTTCCACCGCAGGACCGCCCACCGGTTCTGATCCCGTTCTTTGCGTTTCGGATCATGGTCGGTTGTGGCCTGATCATGCTGGCACTTGCGTGGTTTGGGTCCTACTTGGCCCTTAGAGACCGCATTGAGGAAAACCGTTGGCTGCTTTGGCTGGTCTTCCTTAGTTTTCCGCTGCCTTTTATCGCCATCCTCACTGGCTGGTTCACCGCGGAGGTTGGTCGTCAGCCCTGGGTCGTCTACGGGGTGCTGCGAACCGCAGATGCGGTCACTCCCTTTCTAACGGCACGCGAGGCAACTATTTCGCTCGCGGTCTTTTGTACGATCTACACTCTCATCTTCGCGTTCGGCATCTTCTACATCTACCGGCTCCTTCATGTCGGCCCCGTCGGGCATCTAATCAAACCGGCGATTGCCGCAGTTCCCAATCGGCCCATGTCGCTCGTCGGCCACGGTTTGATTTCAGATGCCGGCTATATCGGTGGGGAAGAACAGCGATGATTGCGTTTTGGGTTACCCTGTTAGCAGTCAGCATTCTGCTCTACGTGCTGCTCGACGGTTTCGACCTCGGCGTCGGCATGCTGTTCGGCTTGACACGCGGCGAGACAAAGCGGAACGCCATGATGGCGGCCGTCGCTCCGATTTGGGACGGAAACGAGACTTGGCTGGTCGTGACCGCGGTCATTCTGTGGGGAGCCTTTCCGACCGCCTACTCGATACTATTATCTGCCTTTTACCTGCCACTCCTGGTGATGTTGGCAGGCCTGATCCTACGCGGCGTCGCGTTTGAATATCGCAATAAGACGGAACGAATGCGATGGGTCTGGGACTGGAGTTTCATCGTCGGATCGTTTGCAGCATCGTTCATCCAGGGCCTGACAGTCGGCGCGCTGGTCGAAGGGCTGCCGATTGTCAACGGGCAATATGCTGGCGGTGATTTCGGCTGGTTCAGTCCCTTCGCCTCCCTCTGCGGCCTGGGGCTGTGTCTTGGCTACGCACTTCTCGGTGCCTGTTGGTTGGTCAAGAAATGCGAAGGCGAGCTGCGCGAACAGGCCTACCGCCTCCTGCCGTATCTGGCCATTGGCCTGCTCGTATTTCTTGTTACGGTTTTTGCCTATGCGCTCGCCGAAAATCTTCAAGTGATAAGCCGATGGCTAGAGCGTCAGTACTTGTTCGTGTTCCCAGTGATCGGCGCGCTTTCGGCCATCGTGCTCGCATTCAGCGTTCGCTACCGCCACGACGATCTCCCCTTTCCAATGGTCGTCCTAATCTTCGTCGCGGCCTTTGGCACGTTGGCGATCTCGTTCTGGCCGTACATCATTCCCTTCACCCTCACGATCGACGACGCTGCAGCACCGCAATCGAGCCTTGCATTCATGTTCTGGGGAGAAGGCCTGTTCGTATTCCCACTCTTACTGCTCTACAGCGTGATCAATTACAGCATCTTCAGAGGTAAGGTCCAGTCAATTGCCGACCACTATTGAACCAGTCAAGGAGTCACAGCGGTGGCGACCCGCGTGATCCGAGTCGACAACCAGCCGCGCAGGACAATGCCCGCGTTCTCGATGAGTCGCGGGCTCGGGCGTCGATGTCTTCTCCCGAACGCTCAACAGAGCGTTCGGATAGACTGCACTTCAAGACGCGTACTTGGGTTAGCAAACGAACTACAGAGGAAAAGGGAAAATGATGAGAGCGTTCAAGCTGTACACTGGACCCGACAATGCGTCACACGTTCTTGAAGGCACTATCGATGAAAAGGATCGCACTGATGTGATTGCCATCCATTTCAAGGAAACGCCAGCGCATTCCTCCTACGATTGGCACCCTGACCCGGAGCCGCAGTTCGTGATCACGCTGTCGGGTACACTTGAATTCGCTACCCCGGACGGTGAGACATTTGTAGTGCGACCCGGCGATGTACTGGTTGCCGAGGACCATATCGGCAAAGGTCACAAATGGCGTCTGATCGACGATCAGCCGTGGCGGCGCGCATATGTGGTGCTGAAGCCAGGTGCCAAGGACTCGTTCGTACCGAGTACCGGCACTTGAGGCGCCCGAGTGTGCCGCCATTTCTCGCCGCAATGCCATGAACCGGGGCGCCGGTATTCTCCTGGCCGCCGGTCGCAGTGACGGTAGTCGCCGAACAGATGAGCGCACGGAGAGGTCACATGGCTGATATGAGAAAAGAAACAGATAGTCTCGGTGTGGTTGAAGTGCCTGCTAACAAGCTGTGGGGTGCTCAAACCCAGCGCTCGCTTGAGCATTTTAGCATCGGCAGGGATTTAATTCCACGCGAGATGATCACCGCATACGCCATCCTGAAGAAAGCCGCTGTCACCGCGAACCACGCCGGCGGACGGCTCGACGATCAGCGTTACAATTTAATCGTTCAGGCTTGCGACGAAATCCTGTCTGGCCAGCACCACGACATGTTTCCCTTGCATGTGTGGATGACCGGCAGCGGCACCCAGTTCAACATGAATGTCAATGAGGTGATCTCCAACCGGTGCTGCCAGCTCGCAGGCACGCCGCTTGGGAGCAAGACGCCAGTCCACCCAAACGATCATGTCAATATGGCGCAATCATCCAACGACTCATTTCCGTCGGCCATGTATATCGCGACAGCGGTCAACGTGACCCAGCGCCTCGTCCCTGCGGTAGCCGGCTTGCGTGATGCGATCGGCGCGAAAGCACAAGCGTGGAATGACATCGTCAAGATTGGGCGTACGCACATGCAGGACGCCACCCCACTCACGTTGGGTCAAGAATGGTCCGGATATGCCGGGATGCTGTTGGACAATCTCGGTCGAATCGAAGCAGCCCTGCAGGGGGTATACCGCTTGGCACTGGGTGGTACGGCAGTCGGGACGGGCATTAACTCGGCACCTGGCTTTGCCGAAGCGGCAGCCGCCGAGATCGCTAAACTCACAGGTCTGCCCTTTGTCACCGCGCCAAACAAATTCACGGTGCAGGGCGCGCACGACGCCCTGGTTCAACTATCTGGTACGCTTCGGACCCTAGCGGTATCGCTTTACAAGATTGGCAATGACATTCGTCTGATGTCGTGCGGACCTCGCGCGGGCTTTGCCGAATTGTTGATCCCGGAAAACGAGCCGGGTTCCTCGATCATGCCTGGCAAGGTCAATCCAACGCAGTGCGAAGCTCTCACGATGATTGCTGTGCAGGTGATGGCCGATGATGTCGCGGTGGGTTTTGGGGGTGCCAGTGGCTACCTCGAAATGAACGTCTATAAGCCACTGATCATCTTTAACATCACCCATTCCATAACCATCATGACTGACGGCTGCGTAAATTTCCGGAAGTTCCTGGTCGAGGGTACCAAGCCCAATATGAAGAAGATCAACGAATACGTCGAGCGTTCGCTGATGCTCGTGACGGCCCTCTCGCCGGTCATCGGCTACGACCGGGCGTCAAAAATCGCCCACTACGCCATGGATAACGATCTCACGCTGAAGGACGCCGCGTTAAAGCTGGGCTTTGTTACAGAGGCCGAATTCGATCGTGTCGTCGATCCGACAAAGATGGTGAGGTCCTACGTGGCGACGGGCGCATCGACTGCGGCCTCCCTTTAGGCACCGACATTGCCGAGGCTGGACCCGGCTCGGGCTGTTCAGGCCGGCTCCTTAATGAGGCCTCCACTCCGAGTGAGTGGAGGGATCCTCACATGACATTGGAGGAGCTTTGCAATCTTATCCTCGCCTTCGCCCGGGTTGTCTACGTAAACGGCCAAGCCACGGACCAGACCGTGGGTGCGGCCGAGCGGCTTGGTCATACGCTGGGACTGCATGTCAAGATCATGCCGCGCTGGGGAGAACTGCAACTCCAGTGCGAGGAAAAGGACGACATAGTCACCGCACAAATCGCCGCCGATCCTGTCGGCGTGAACATGGATCGCGTGGCTTCCGCGATGCGGGCGATCGAGGACGTCGAGGCCGGTCGGCTTGCGCCGGATGCAGCATCGGATGCAATCGCGGCGATCTCACGCGCGCCTCCAGCTCCGACATGGCTTTTCACGCTTTCAGCAGCGGCAGGTGCTGCAGCGCTGGCTGTCATCTTTGGGGTCGAGCATTTCTTCCCTGCGGTTCTGATATTCGTGAGTGCCGGTGCCGGGGCTATTCTGCGTCGCGCCTTGACGCAGTTGAGTGCAAACATCTTCATCCAACCATTCTGCGCGGCGCTGCTCGCAGGAATCATCGGCGCGCTCGCGGTTCGGTACGAGCTGAGTTCGTCACTGCGTCTCGTCGCCGTCTGCCCATGCATGGTCCTGGTGCCGGGACCACACGTCCTCAATAGCGCGTTGGACTTTGTCGGTGGCCGCATCCACCTTGGCGCCGCCCGCCTCATCTATGCGGGGCTTGTCATCGCGGCGATTTCGACGGGATTGCTGCTCGGACTGGCGCTTCTCGGCGTCTCCCTGCCGCTTGATCAAGCCGGCAGAGCCGTCCCCTTGTGGCAAGACGTGATCGCCGCAGGCATCGCGGTCGCCTCTTACGGCGTCTTCTTCTCCATGCCGATGAACATGCTGCTTTGGCCGGTGGCGGTGGGCATGCTGGCCCACGCGGTACGGTGGGCCGCACTCACCGTCCTTGGTTTCAGCGTCGCCATCGGCGCCCTTGTCGCTTGTCTCGTCGTCGGACTGATCCTCACCCCAGTCTCCCGCCGTCAGCACATGCCGTTTGCGGCCATCGGCTTCGCCTCCGTGGTATCAATGATGCCAGGCGTCTACATTTTCAGGATGACGAGCGGCCTGGTGCAAATTGCTGGCGGCAGGCTGACGACGTTGGAACTGCTTAGCGCGACGATCGGCGACGGCATGACCGCAATTATGATTATTGGCGCGATGAGCTTCGGCCTCATCGTTCCGAAATTGGTCATCGATTACCTGGGCGATAGATCGATGCAGAGGAGGTAGTCAAGGCAAAATTGCAACTATTGTCGTTCGTTTGCTCGAGAGATAGCCAACCCGCAAGATTCACTTTTGGCGAAATTTCTCCCTAAGCTCGGCGTAGCGGTGCACTGAAATCCCCTAATAGCAGTGCACCATCTCTAAGCGCCGGACATGCACAAACATCCTCTGTCGGCTTCACGGACTGCCTTCGTGACTCCGTCAGCACCACGACCAGTTTACTCCAGATCGCCGCCGCTTTGCTGTATTCCCAAATTCGACAAGGTCGTGCACAACACCAGACATCCAAACACATGCGAGGCGGACCCTGAATGCGAGCACCAAGTCACCGCGAGCGGATGGGTCATTCGACCGGTGAAGGCTTTGCGGGTGGAGTTTTAGGGACTGCTGATACAGCCCGAAAATTTCGTTGAGAGGGACACTGCGGTAACGGCGGACCCGAAGGTGCATTTCAGTTTATCAGGCATCTCGGGCTTCCGGGGCGCGCCCCCTGGCGGCAGCACCGGGGATGACGGAACCTGGATTGTGGACACAGCGGCGTATCCGGCCGGTTTATTAAGTCGGTCTCCCAGACCTCGGTCGATCAAGTTGGCGACAGTGGTGACGCGGATCATGTCGGGAACTCATCAGCGATTGCGCTGTTAGCTTTCCGAAGTGTCGCTAGCGGGCTGGGGTCAAAGCGACGCAAGCAGAGAGCACCTCATGGCTGCACAAACTGCAAATCCCACTCCCCGCCCAAGCCGCAGAAGATTTCTCACGGCAACTGCATCATCCGCGGTATTGCCGGCCATCGCACATGCCTTGTCGTCCGAATCGGCGTACGCCGAGGGGGTCCGAAATCCCGGCGAAGCCGCGAACATGTTGCTCCGCGTGAACAGCAAGGAACACCGTGTCTCTCTCGACCTGCGCACCACGCTGCTTGATGCATTACGCGAGCATCTCCACCTCACCGGGTCGAAAAAGGGCTGCGATCACGGTCAATGCGGTGCATGTACGGTTTTGATCGACGGTCGGCGCGTGCTTGCCTGCCTGACGCTCGCGGCCTCAGTCGAGGGTCGCGCCATCACCACGATCGAGGGCCTCGCGGCGGCCGACGGCACGTTGCATCCGATGCAAGAGGCCTTCATCAATCATGACGGGCTTCAATGCGGCTACTGCACGCCCGGGCAGATCATCTCGGCGATCGGCTGTGTTTGGGAGGGGCATGCGCGCGATCACGCGGAGATTCGCGAATTCATGAGCGGAAACCTGTGCCGGTGCGCGGCTTATCCGAACATCGTAGATGCCGTCAATCAAGGCAAGCGCTCAATGCAGGGAGTCTGACATGCGGCCTTTTGTGTTCGAACGAGCCGATTCGCCGGCGGCTGCAGTTCTTGCGGCCGCCGGGCAAGCGGAGGGGGACGAGGAGGCCCAATTTCTTGCCGGAGGCACGACGCTCATTGATCTGATGAAGCTCGACGTCATGCGGCCCGAGATGGTGATCGATATCAACGCGCTTGAGCGCACCGCGCTTGGACGCATTGATGCCGACGCCAGCCGCTTGCGGCTCGGCGCGCTGGTCCGTATGGCAGACGCTGCCGATCATCCTGTTGTTCGCCGCGATTATCCGGTGATCGCGCAGTCGCTGTTGCTCGCCGCAAGCGCGCAGCTTCGAAACATGGGGAGCCTTGGAGGCAACGTCCTCCAGCGGACCCGCTGCACCTATTTTCGCGACGTGTCATATTCGGCCTGCAACAAGCGCAATCCTGGGTCCGGCTGCGCCGCCATGGGCGGGGTCAATCGCA
>Ga0137359_10002250_pt1 | contig 15446 bp, 10 predicted proteins | sample Mad1_40_16metaG_FD_108281 | JGI IMG/M metagenome (GOLD analysis project Ga0137359, IMG submission 108281) | Vadose zone soil microbial communities from Angelo Coast Range Reserve, California, USA - Mad1_40_16 metaG | ecosystem: Environmental > Terrestrial > Soil > Vadose zone | place: USA... | reverse complement strand
GCGCTACATCTCGGCGATCTATGCCGACCGCTTCGACAGCTATGCCGGACAGAAATTACAGGTCACCGGCGAGCACCCCGCCGGCGCCGGCGTCATGGTGCATAGCCAGATCGTCAAGGTGAATGGCGAGCCGGTCAATGTCGACTACATGATGCGCCGCAGCGGAGATGGCTGGCTGATCGCCGACATCTATCTCGACGGCGCGATCAGCGAACTGGCGACCCGCCGGTCCGAGTTCTCTGCCATTCTGAAGAATGAGGGCGTCGACGGGCTGATTGCAGCACTCGACCGCAAATCCGACCTGCTCATCTCCCGCTGATCGGCTCATCAAACTTACGTCCACAATCCCAACCTTACATCCTTAGAACCGGAAAGTCCCCGCGAGGATCGGGCCCTTCATGTGGACGTTGAAGCCCAAATTGCTGTCGCTTGCCTGATAGTTAAAATTGAGGCTCCGATAACCTAGACGCAGGCTGATCGAAGATGTGAGGGAATAGTCGATCGTGCCGATAACCTGCCAGTCGACATGCGCGCCGACGCCGAAACCGCCGACATCACCGTAGGCGGTTAGGCCGAAGCCGTTGCCAAAGTCGTAGTGATAGCGACCGCCTATCAGAGGATCGCCCCAGCCCGAGCTGCGGTTCACGCTCTGCCCAGCAAGGAGGCCGGGGTTGAGAGACAGATCGGCGGAGAAGCCCCAAGCGCGAAAGCCGCCGCCCAAATCGGCGAACTGGGTCGGCTGATCGAGTAGGCGATAGAGCACGAGGCCAGTACCCATATTGGCCTTCAATGCCGCGTTGCCTCCCTGGAAAAACACATTGCGCGTGGTGATGTTGGTGCCGACCGGGACGTGCAGCACGTCGCCGAGGAACCCGAGCGGCCCTTGACGGACCTCGAATGCTCCCATGAACGGCGCCCCGTTGAGGTCGCCGAGCAGCTGGAAAGGTCCGACGCTCGAATTGACCTCCGGCACCCGCGGGAGCGGCGTCTTGGTCGTGGCGTCGATACCCGCGAGCCAGAGATAGGGCGTGACAAAGAACTGCATTCCATACGGCCCGGTGGCCTCTTGCGCATAGGAGGAGGATGGTCCGGCCGCGATCGCGGCGAGCACGACGGCAAGTCCCCCGAGCACCGAGAGGATGAAGTTGCGCGATTGCTGGCGGGCGCCGCGCGGCGCTCCGCCTATCATCGCCGCCCTTAGCTGGTTCACCTCTGGCATGCGCCAAGCTCTTGCAGTCTGGAGGCGAGCTGTTCCGACCAGGCCTCAAAGGCGTGGTCGACATCGAGCCAGGTATTGAGCGTATTCTCGGCCAAAGCCGTGGTGCCGCCGCGCTTGTCCACGGCTTCCCAGAGCAAGGTCCCGGTTGTTGCATCCGTGGCATAGCCTTCGGCCGCGGCGGTCCCGGCGAAATAGCCCACGCCGTTGTTGAAGGCGAGCGAGGCCAGGCCATAGCCGGTGCTCACATAGGGCGTATAGGTCGCCACCGTGTTGACTGTGGCGTTGGGCGTCGTTGCATCGGTCAGCGCGATGCGCAGGCGCAATGTGCCGGGCGAGGGCGATGTCACGATTTGGCAGCGCTTGCTGAGCGCGTTGTAGAGATCGGCGTGAAATCTGTCGGCCGCTGCCTGGCGCTGGTTCTGCGGCACATTGTTCAATTGAGAGTCCGGCGCCGTCCAAATGGTCACCGGATCGAGGAGTACTTTGTTGTACTGAGAGAAATTGGCGGTCGGGTTGCGATAGACGAGCGCCGCGCGTCCGGACCCGCCGGGCTGGAGCAGCGACGCATTCGGGAGAAATCCCGCCACCGGCTGCACATCCCTGATCTCTTTAGTCCCACCGCCAATCACCTGACCGGCTGAAACAACCCACCGCCGCTCGTCTGTCCGCACGCGGCAAGAGCGCCGGGAATGATCAGCAGAATTATGTTCGCCATGTTTCGCATTGTCGTCCCCTTTACCACGCAAAGATTTCACCAGGCTGCCCTCCGAGAGAATTCGGCAGTGGAAGAGCGGCCCGGCGTCGCCCTTCCTCGCCGTTCGCTTCACCGAGTGCGGGCCACCGGCGGCGGTTTCCAGGTGCCGTCGAGAATCGAGGGCGGGGTCTCCTTAGGCCAATAGAGCCGCAACATCGGGATGAACTTGCCGCTCGGTGTCGTCGGCAGCCAGTTGGCTTCCTTGGCTGCGCCGGGGGAGCTTGCCTGAAGGTAAAGATCGACCGACCCGTCGACATTGTGCTTGAGCGCGTTGCGGGCGCTCACCGTGTAGCGGTTCTGCTTGTTCGGCACGAAGAAATAATGGTTGTCATACATCGTCAACGACCAGAAGCCGTCCACTGGCGGTAGTTGTCCCGCCGGGAAGCGCAAGACGTAGCGGTTGGCGCCATCGAACGGCTTGCCATCCGTGTCTACCTCTGCGACCGGATAGATCGCATCCTGCGGCCGGTTGGCGCCGAGGCCGATGGCGGTCACCAGGGCACGCAAGCGATACTCGGTGCCGTAGACGCCCAATTTGGTGAAGACGCTCCAGCCGTTGGTCAGAGCGACCTCTTTCAGCAGCCCCATGATTGTCGCCTGAGCGGGCCCGGGAGCGGCCTGAACCGCGGCGGACGCTGTGGGGTCTAGTTTTACGACGTCGAAATCCTGCCCAGGAACGAGCCCGATCTTCGCCATCGTGGCGACCATCGGGGCATCCGCCGCCGCCGGCGGGTTGGTCTTCATCAGCTCGGCGAGCAGTCGGAAGTAGGTTGCGCCGTCCATTGAGTCGACCTGGTCGCGCACCGGGTCTTTCGTGTCCCAGGCGGGATTCACGACGCCGGGCGGCGGGGTGTAGGGTTTGCCCCACGCGCTGAGCGGGGTCAGCTTGTATTGCGCCTGAATGGCGTTGACGGCGGCATAGTCGGCCGATGTGCCGGTCGAATAGGTGCGACCGAGCACCCAGACGATATTCGTGGGCGACTTGTATTCGGCCTTGATGCCGGGCGGCAACGTCCCCTTCCAACCCGGGCCGGTGATGGCGAAATCAGCGGCCGCGGTGCCGGTGGTGCGCTTGCCGGGGTCGGCGAACACATTGGTCCAGCCGTCCAGCATCGGCATCAGATAGTAGCGACCGTGTTCGTCAGGCACATCAGGATGTAAGGCTCCTTGCCGAGATCGATCCATGCCGTCGAGTAGAGCGTGTCGGCGTTCGGTGCGGTCACGCGCTTGTCGGATGCAGGGGGGTATTTTGGGACGTTGACGAAGTAGCCCATCGGCGCGCTCTTGCCGTCGGGCTGAGCCACGTTGGTGAAGCTGCGCCGGGTCAGTTCCATGGTCACCAGCGGGTAGCCGTAGATATAGGCGTCCTCGGCGATCGTCTTGGCTTGGCTGGGTGTCAGGCTTTGCGCTGATGCCGCCGAGACGCCTGCCATCAGCAAACCTCCGATGAACGCTGTAAAGACGCGAGAAGCTGCTGCGCCCATTATCCTCATGTCGTTTTCTCCATCCTCTGACCGCCTGTGCCGGGCCGGCGATCGCCGGCCAATCGGCAGATTTGGCACTGGATAGCGGTCAGGCGCCGGGCGCTCCGGGCCCTTGCACGGTGATCTCGATGCGCCGGTTCTTCGCCCGGTTCGCCGGCGTGTCGTTCGGCGCAACCGGATGGGTATCGCCGAACCCCTTGGCCGAGATGATGTTCGGGTTGACCCCCTGCGAGACCAGATAGGTCACGACGTCGCCGGCCCGTCGCGAGGACAGGGTCAGATTGTCGTTGATCCCGGCCCGCCTCAGTGGCGGTCCGACCGGCAAATTGTCGGTGTAGCCGTAGACGACGATCTTGGCGTTCTGCAGACCGGTGAGCTTGGGGACGATGTTGTTGCTGAGCTCGGCCCGGCCGCCGGAGCTGAGCTGGTAGCCGCCCTCCGGGAACAAGAGGTCGCCGGCCTCGACAAAACTGGCCTCGCGCTGCAACCCCGAGACCTGCGCTTGCAGCTGCTGGTTTTGCGCCTGGAGCTGCTGGTTCTGCGCCTGCAGCTTATCATAGTCGCTCTGCGATACGCAGGCCGACAACATCAGCGCGGTGAGTGGGACAACCCTCGCCGCGGCCGTGAGGTTTATGTTCATCGCTTTATCTCCGTTTTGGCTGACATCGATGGGCAAACTCGCCGAACTCGCGAGCTTAGCTCCCTGGTTCTTCGGCTGGCTAGCCTTGAAGGGTGACAACTGTGTGACACCACTGGTGCTCAGCTCAGTCTCCGACCCGGCGCTCATCGCCCCAGCAGACCAAATCCAGCAGGGTCGAAGGCGAGGCGGACGGCGCCATAGACGACGTTGCGAGCGACGTGCTTTTGCACGTCCGCCGTGAGGTCATAGCCGATACGAAATTCCAGGTTTTGAAAGTCGACGAGAGGGCGGACCGCCCACCCGACATCGGTATCGATCAACCTCGGTGAAGCGCCGTTTTGACCCGTGATCTGTTGACCTGCGTACAAGTACGACCAAAACCACGAGATCGGGAGGTCGCCGGCGAGATAGGTCCGGGCGAAGAGGCCGGGGCGAAAACTTGCGCCGTTGCCGCCTACCAGATTCTCGGTCGGGATATAACCAAGGCTGACAAAACTCAGGCGGCCCACATCATAAGGATCGGCAGCGTTCAAGTAATAACGGTTCTCGAGCTTGATACCCTGCTTGCCGCCGGTCGCGTTGCTCGGCGAGGTGCCGCGATTGAGATTGTCGAGGGTATAGACCGATGAACGCAGCTCCAACAGATCGGCATAATTCCACGCCAACCCCAGCTCCGAATCCAGCTCACGCTTGCTGAAATCGACGGAGCTTTGAGTGACGTTGGGGGCCGAATGCTGCGCCCAGAAGACGCCTTCCGAGAAGAGATACAGCTCCTTGTGGGGCAGGAGGCCGAGATTCAAATCGCTTGTCACGCTGAAAATGGGTCTGAACGAGACGCCATTCGGGGCCATCCGGTTGCCGGTCGGATAAACCGGCAGTCCGACGACGCCCCAAATCTCTGGCCAGCTTGCTGAATAGGCGAGGGCCGAAGTCTCCGGCGCTGCCATGCCGAAGCCAATTCGCATGGCTCCATAGACGAGCTCCCGGGTCACGTGCGCCTGCACGTCGTCGGTGCGGTCATAGCCGACCCGCAGCTCGAAGCCCTGATGATCGCTGAACGGGCGCACCGCTAGGCCGACATCGGTATCCAGCAGACGCGGGGTGGCGACACTCTGCCCCGTCAGCTGCAATCCACCGTATGCGTATGACCGAAACGGTGTGGGAAGATCTTGGGTCAGGTATCCGCGGCCGAACAAGCCGGGCTGAAAACTCTGGCCATTGTTGCCGACCAAAGCCTTTGACGGGTAGTAGCCGATGCCGACAAAGGGCAAGGTCCCGACATCGTAAATATCGCCCGAGCCAAAATAGTAACGGTTTTCTATTTTTACGCCATCCTTGTAGCCGTCGGGCCGCGCCAGCGAGGAACCGCGGTTGAGATTGTTCAGCGAATAAGCCGATGCCCGGAGCTCGAGCGCGTCGAAATAGTTCCAGGCGAGACCCAGATCGGTATCGAACTCGCGCTGGCTGGCGGCTGGCGCGCCAACCGCGCCGCTCTGCGCCCAGAAATCGCTCTGCCAAAAAAGGTACAGCCGCTTTCTCGGCAAAAGGCCGATATTGAAATCGGAAGTGAGCCCGACCAATGGATCAAAGGCCAATCCGTTGGGAGCCTCGTGCTTGCCGGCCGGATAGCCCATTAACCCCGCGACGCCCCATACCGGCGGGCCCGAAGCCGTTGGCGGCGGCTGGCAACAATGCTGGTTTGGCAAAACCGGCGGCGAAGCCTCCTCGCCTGATGCCTCCGACAGAAGTACCGCCGTATGAGCCACAACCAGCACCCAGAACGCGATGGCGCCGGTCCTCGCGAAAAGAGCGCAACCGAGCCGGTTCAGCGCTGCGACTATCAATTGAACGGCCGTCCCCGAGCGGCTACGACTCGCCAGCGTAGCACCCTGCTTTGAGAGCTGGCAACCTACGGGATAGGACTATTCGCGACCCGCGACCGATCACCGGCCGGTACAGCGCAAGAAGCCGGGGGCTCCGCGTCTGCGATCAGCGGCCCACGTCGCTCTTTCGACAAGGGCTCGGGATCGCGGCGAGGAGTGCCGGGATAAAGACCAGGCTCGCCCCCAGAGTACAGCCGAGGCTGATCAGCAGCAATGTCCCCATGCTTGCCGTGCCGGGGTGCCGCGACAGTGCGAGAGAGCCGAAGGCAGTGCCCGTCGTCAATGCCGAGAAAAGGATCGCCCGAGCCGTCGCCGACCCCAGCACCGCAATCTGCGCAGCCCGCCAGTTCATCACAAAGTAGATATTGAACGATACGCCGACACCCAGCAGCAGCGGCAGAGCGATGATATTCGCGTAGTTCAGCATCCGCCCTGCCAGCACGATGACCACGACGGTCATTAGCGAAGACAGCAGCAGCGGCGCCAAGACCAGCGACATGTCGAGCAGGCGCCGCAAGGCGATGTACAGGATGATCGCGATCGATATCAGAGCGCCGATCGCGGCGGAACGGAAAGCCCCTACGATCGTAGCGCTGGTCGCCTCGATCGTCACGGCGGGACCGCCGGCATCGGGCGCTACCGCCGTCACCTCGGCGACGAATTCGGCGAGCCCTTTCGTGTTGCTTGCCTCCGCCTTCGGCAACACCTGCACCCGCGCCCGCCCGTCGGGCAGCACCCAGTCGCGGGCCAAATCGGGCGAAATCGTTTGCAATGTGACAGGCTCCGCCTCCAACGAGGTGCGCAGCTGTTCGAGCTGCGCGGGCAAAAACCGGGTCAACGCCCGGTCGGCGGCGATCACCACGGGGTCGGGCGCCGCGGCCAGTTTGTCCAAATCCCCCGAGATCGCGTCAAGCACATGATCGGCTGGCAGTTTCGCCAGCGCCGGAGCGATCTTCTCGTGCGCGCTCTTGGCAGCCGCCCGGATCTCCCCCGCAGAAGGGGGCGGGGGCGGATCACGGGACGCAAGGCTCGGGCCGATAAGAGTGGCGGCATCGGCGATCAGAGCCAGTTTTGTCTCCTGGTCCTTCGGCACAAAGCTGTTGATGGACAACACATCCGAAACCAGCGGCAGCTTGCGAAGGTTTTCAGCCAGCACCGCTGCCTCGGATGGGTTCGGGGCCAGGATATCGATCGTGAACGGGTTGGTCAGCGGCGAATCTCCGAGATCGTACAGCGTCTGCATCGCCTCGGTGTTCGGGTTCTTGGTATGCAGCGGGTCGGCGTCGAAGCCGATGCGGGGCAGCAGGACAACGCCGAGCCCACCCAGAATGCCGAACAGCAGCAACAGCGGCTTCCGGTGGCGGCGGACGACGTCGTCAAGCGGTGCCGCCCAGCGGAAGCCCACTTCGGCGCTCTCCCGGGGAGGTCGAAATAGGCTTACCGCCGCCGGCAAGAAGGTCATCGTGCAAAGGAAAGCGATCAGCATCCCCACCCCGGCGATCAGCCCCAATTCCGCGACGCCGCGGAAGTCGGTCGGGACGAAGGACAGAAACCCGGCCGCCGTGGCTGCCGCCGCCACCAGGATCTGTCCCCCCACCCGCCGGCCTGTCTCGCTCAGCGCTCGGGCAGGCTCGGGGTAGGCGTGGCGCATCTCGCGATAGCGAACGGAGAATTGGATCGCAAAGTCGACTGCGATGCCGACAAACAGGATGCCGAAGCCGACCGAGACGAGGTTCAGAGTTCCGACCGCGGCGGCGGCGAACAACAAAGTCAGCATCAGCCCAAGCCCGAGCGTCAGCAGGATCGGAACGATCAATCGCCAGGTGTGAACCGCCAGGAACAACCACAGCGAGATCAGCAGCAAGCTGCCGATCATCCCCGCCACCGCGCCTTGCGCGACCGAGGCGAACTCCTCGTCGGCCAGCGCCACATTGCCGGTGATGCGCACGCGGGCGTCCCCCGATCTTACGAATTCGATCTTGCTCGCGGCATCGCGTATCGCCTGGCTCGCAGCTCCACCCGCTTGAAGCTTCGTGTGGTCGAGCTTGGGCTGCGCCAGCACGAATTTGTAGCGACCGCCGAGCTCGGCCAGCTCGCCGCCCAGCAGCCGCACCCAGGACAGCGGATGCGGATGGCCGCCGAGCGCATTCGCCATCGCATCGTGGAACCCGACGAGGGCGGTCTGATAGGGTGCGAGATTGACTTGTCCTTCCTCCACTCCCGTGCCCAGCAAGGAAAGCGCCCCGAACAACCCGCGCGCGCTCGGATCTTTCGAGAGCTCGCCAAGGAACGGCTGGGCGTCGATCATGCGGTCGACCAGCGACTCGAGCTGGCTGGTCTCGAGGAACAGGAGCCCCTCCTTCTTAAAGAAGGGAGACGCGTCGGGGCGCCGAACGGTAAGGAAATGTTCGTGGTCGACCGCCAAACTCTCGGCCAGCGCGGCGGCCGTGTCCTCCGCCTGCTCCGGCTCCTTTGCGTCGATCACCGCCACCAGCAGATCCTGAAACTGCGGGAACAGCTTTTTGGACATCTCGGCGCGCTGTCGCCAAGGCAGGCTCGCCGAGAACATCTCGTCCGTGTCAGTGGTGATGCCGAGATGCCCTGCCGCGTACCATCCGGAGAATATCGCCAGAGCGCCGCTCGTCAGAATTACGAGCAGGGCTCTGCGCCGGCAGAAATCAACCGAGCCGACGAGCAGGCCTTGGAGTGTCATTACGAACCGAAGCGGTGTCGCATGGGGCGGTCGACGGGCGGCCGTCTCGGCTCGCGCTGGTTAATCCAGCCGGTACGGACAATCTCCCGCGCTCGGCTGCGGGCAGGTGATAATCGGTTAGCGCCGGCAGCGCTACTGCAAAATGCCTCCGGACAACTCGGCGGTTTTCTGCCGAAGGCTGACGACAAGCCCGGTGCCGCCGCTATCGGCGAGCACGGAGCGCATTTCGGAGCGTTGGGCCGCGACGCGGCTTATAGAGCCCTCCGCCAACACGTCGATGACCTTCCATCCGCCGCCTTCCTGTCGCATCAGATAGTCCATGGCGTGCACTTTACCGGACGCTGTAGCGATCCGGGTCTCTACGACCCGATCACTTCCGATGGTCCTGACGGCAGGCACGACCTCGAAGCGTTCATCGGAGTAGCTGTCGAAATTGGCGACATAGGAAGCGATCGTGTAGCGTCGAAACGCGTCCCCGAGCGCTGCCTGCTGGTCGGCAGGCAACAAAGCCCAGCGCCGACCGATAGTCTGCCGAAGAATCGTCTCGAGATCGAAGGTCCGGCTGACGACGGGCGCGATCATGTCGTAGCGCTGGCGGAAGGAGGCTGTCTTGCCGGCCTTCATGATCGCGATCAACCCGGCATGGAGCTGCTCGACCGGTCCAGTCAGCTCGGATGCGATGGCGGCTCGGTGCCATCCGACCGCCAGGGCTGCCGAGCCAAGCGCAAGCCGCATAAGGGTGCGGCGATCGGGTGAGGTGACTGACATCCGGCGATTCCCTTTGGGACAGCGGAGAGGAACGCGCAATTTAACTGCGGGAAGTACCGGAACCGTAAATGCCGCGTCCGGGGTGGGGCCGGCGAGGCGGATTTGGGCGAAAAACCTGGGGCCGGCTCAGATCGTCGTCGGGCGGTTGCCGCAGCTGTGGATAGTGAGCAACCGAATCAGTCGATTACACCGCCGACGTGTCGAATTTCGACATCGACCTCATGCGGTACCGGTTCGGCGAGGCCTCTGATCGCCGGCGATTCGGACCGCCCAGTTCGGCCCGACGGTGTGGTAGTAGAACATGTCAACAGTCAGGCCAATCCCTTGCAGCCCCGATAGCGATCTCGCATTCGGACGTCGCAGCGTCAATCTGTCACACCGCTGGTTTTGGTCACCCGAAAGGCTCGTATACCAGCCCCGGAGGCCGCGAACGCGCCCGACGAACAGGATCACGTTCTGTCCTGAACCCGGACGGCGGCGAAATCGCCACAGCTGATCGGGAATAAATCCGACCGCCACGAGTCGTAGTCGAGTTGGGCGTGCGGCTCGACGATTGACCGCTGGGGAATATGTACCGCACCAAGGCCGGTGCCTGTGGCGCTCGGCGATTCGATCTGAACAACGTACAGTTCATGCCGTGCAGAACACACAATCTATAACCGGATCCCGGTACCCCGATAACCACCTGGGTGCCGGCACAAGTGAATTCCGCGCATCCAGCGGCCTAGATAAGGGCAAGGCTGGCCTCGTCCTGCCCCCAGCGGACACAAGGAGGTGGTCGTCTCGCCGCAAGGCGGCCGTCGTCGTCGCTACGCGCACCGGTGTCATCACTCGCGAGGAAGCGTGTCAGCGTTATCTGCTCTCCGATGAGGAGCTGGCCAGTTGGGAGGCGGCGTTCGACAGAAGCGGCATTCCCGGCTTGCGGGTCACCGGCCACCGCTTCCACCGCCCGGCAACATCTATCAAACGGTGAAGTAGGGATCGAAGCCTCGCGCTTGAGCGCGGGGCTGGAATTGGGTCTACTAAATCATCAGCTGAGGTCATGATTCCCGCCAAAGCGCGAAAGCGGGAAAGCAGGGCGGGTGACCCTGGACCCCGCTTGCGGCGGCGGTTACATCGGTTCAGGTTTTGAGAGCGCTCGTCGATCGGGAGGATGCACCATGAAACTGATCAGCTTTACCGCGGCACGACGCAGCTCCTACGGCGTGGTTGTCGGAGACGGCATCGTCGATTTGGGGCGCCGACTCGGCGAACGGTACCCAACATTGCGCACAGCGATCGCCGGCGGGGCGCTGGGCGGATCGGCTGCCGACGTAAAGGGCGCGACCTCGGACATAGCCCTGTCGCAGGTCAGCCTGCTGCCGCCGATCACCGACCCTGACAAGATCATCTGCGCAGGGCGCAACTATCGCGCCCACGCGGCCGAGGCGGGCGGCCCGCCGCCGGAGAATCCCCAAGTCTTTTTGCGGCTCGTCAACACCCTCGTCGCGCACGACCAGCCGATGGTGTGCCCGAAGATCTCCGGCGACTTCGACTACGAGGGCGAGCTGGCGCTGATCATCGGCAAGCCCGGCCGCCACATCGCCAAAGCCGACGCGTTGAGCCATATCTTTGGCTACACCTGCTTCAACGACGGTTCGCTACGGGACATCCAGTTCAAGCATTCGATCGCCGCCGGCAAGAACTTCCACGCGACGGGCGGGTTTGGGCCGTGGATCGTCACTGCTGACGAAATCCCCGACCCGACGCGTCTACACCTGATGACCCGGCTCAACGGCAAAGAGGTCCAACACACCGGGATCGACGACCTGATCTTCGACATTCCAACCCTGATCTCGTACTGCTCGGATTGGACGCCGCTGGTCGCCGGCGACGTAATCTCGACCGGCACGCCCGAGGGGGTCGGCTTCGCCCGTAAGCCGCCCTTGTGGATGAAGCCGGGCGATGTGGTCGAGGTCGAGATCGACGGCGGGATCGGCGTGCTACGCAATCCGATCGTCGCCGAGAGCTGACAGCGCCCGACGCGATGAAGGCCATCCTGTTGCGCCGCACCGGCGGCCCGTCAGTGCTGGAATATGTCGATCTACCGACACCACGACCGACCGATGGCGAGGTCCTGGTCAAAGCCGACACGATCGGGGTCAGCATGCCCGAAGTGCTGGTGCGCAAGGGCGTCTACGCCTGGATGCCGCCGCTTCCGGCGATCCCCGGGATCGAGCTCTGCGGCACGGTGGTCGAGCAAGGCTGCGACGTTGCGCAACCGGCGATCGGTCAGCCGGTCTTTGTCAGCGCACGCGATCTGCCGGTGCGCGCCGGCTGCTACGCCGAGTACATCGCCGTGCCAGCGCGCGCCGCGCACCCTCTGCCGCCGGGCTCTTCGCTCGAGGCGGCAGCCTGCCTCTCCAATTATCAGGTCGCCCACCACCTGCTCCATACTGCGGGGTGCGGGGTCGAGGCAGAAAGCGTCCTCATCCACACGGCGGCGGGCGGGGTCGGAAGCGCTGCGGTACAGCTAGCACTGATCGCTGGCATGCGGGTGATCGGGGTTGCCGGCTCGGAGCCGAAGCGGCGCGCGGTCGAGGCGCTCGGCGCCCAGCACGCGATCGATTACCGCAGCGAAGATGTGGTCGCTCGGGTGCGCGAGACAACCGGAGGGCACGGCGCCGATTTGATCCTCGATGCGATCGGCGGCAGAGGGTTCGGGCGCAATTTTGCGATGCTGGCGCCGCTCGGGATGGTGATCTCCTACGGTCGGCTCGACGGCCCGCCAGACGCCGATTTGCTGACCGCGATGCGGGCCCATTCGGCCGTGAGCCCGGCGCTTCGCTTTTTCACGATCCACAGTTTCGACGACAGACCGGATATCCGGGCGGCGACGATGAAAACCGTGCTCGGCCACCTCGCCGCCGACCGCATCCGCCCGCTGATCCACGACCGGTTGCCTCTCGCGGATGCCGCTCGCGCGCATGAGCTGCTCGAAAGCGGCAACGTTATCGGCAAGCTGTTGTTGAAGCCGTGAAGCCAGTCCTACACAGGGACTGAGCCAATAGGCGACAAGGGGTGGAGGTGGATTGCGAGCGCGCCAACCTGGACAAATTTTTGACACGGATAGACGGTCTCTGTTCGGTCCGATAATCGGCGAGGCGGACAGTCGTCCACACTCCGTCGGATTTGTCGGAACGGGCCATGGTCTTGGTTTCCCTGCCGGGCGAAGCGAGCGAACCGGCCCGGATGGAACTATGCGAGGCCGGACACCATTATCAGGTTCGGGTGGCGGAATGGGGAAAATCTGCACAACTCAGGTCTGTTGCGATGAGCGAAGGGCTTCGGATTTATAATTTGTTTCCGACATTGGCCGGGACGATCCGGAAATGGACGACGCATCTGCCGCGAATCGCGGCGATGGGGTTCAATGCCGTCTACCTCAACCCGTTTCACTACCCAGGATTTTCCGGGAGCCTTTACGCCGTCAAGGATTATAACCGGCTCAATCCGCGCTTTCGCGCCGGCGAGGCGGACGACGACGACACTTTGCTGCACGGCTTCACCGAAGCGGCTCGCGGTTTTGGGCTGCAGGTGATCATGGATCTCGTCGTCAATCACACCTCGCGAGACAGCGACCTCGTCGCCAGCCATCCGCATTGGTTCACCCGCGATGCGCGCGGCAATGTCATCTCGCCGCATGCCACGGACCCCGCCGATCCCAGCCAAAAAACCGTGTGGGGCGATCTCGCCGAACTCGATTACCGGCCGCCCCAACAGCCGCAGATTCTCGCCTATTTTCAGCGGCTCGTGCGCCATTACATGGCGCTGGGATTCGGTGGGTTTCGCTGTGACGCCGCTTACAAGGTACCCGCCGAGGTTTGGCGCGGTCTGATCGACGACGCCAAGAGGGGGTCCCCCGACGTGCTCTTTTGCGCGGAAAATCTCGGCGCGCCGAAGGAAGCCGTTCTGGCTCTTGCCGACGCCGGGTTCGATTATCTGTTCAACAGCGTCAAATGGTGGGATTTCGGAAGCCCATGGCTGCTCGATCAGTACGAGGACTTTCGTCACATCGCCCCGTCGATCGGCTTTCCTGAGAGTCACGATACCGAGCGGCTGGTCAAGGAACTGTCGGCAGCCGGGATTCCGGACTCCAAAATCGAGCCTCGCTACCGACAGGCCTATGCCTTTGCCGCCGCCTACTCCACCGGCGTAATGATGCCGATGGGGTTCGAATATGGGTGGTCCCGGCGGCTCGATGTCGTCAGCACCAGCGATGACGAACCCGAGCCCAAACGCTTTGACCTTAGCGAGTTCGTCGCTGACGTCAATGCGATGAAACGGGCAATTCCCGCCCTGAACGAGGAGGGCCCGCAACGCCTGCTCACGAACCGGGACGACCCGATCATGGTACTCGAGCGCCGGAGTGAGAACGGGAACGAGCGCGCCTTCATCCTCGTCAATAGAGACGAGCGCGAGCCGCGCGAGGTGGCGTTGGATGCGCTGTCTTCGGATTTTGTTTCCGGTGACGAGGGCCTCAGCCTGACCGATGTGTCGCCCGGCCAAACGGCGGCATTCGGATCCCGATTCGCAGTCGAGCCGCTCGGCGTCCGGATTCTGCGTGCAGATCCTTGCTCCTCTGAGCGTCCGGTCGTGCATCATCCGCTGTGGCGGCCCGATCCACGGATTCACATCGAGGAGGTTTATCCGGAGCTGGATGGCGGCCGCTATCCGGTTAAGCGGATCGTCGGCGAGCCGTTCGAGGTCTGGGCTGATATTTTCCGCGATGGCCACGACAAGCTTCGTGCCGTCGTAAAATACCGATTTCAAGGCCGAGAGTGGCGCGAGGCATCTTTTGCCTTCTTCGACAATGATCGCTGGGTGGCACGCTTCCGGCTCGATGCGGTTGGAATTTGCCAATACACGATCGAGGCTTGGACCGACCATTTCGAAAGCTGGCGAGACGAGGCAGAAAAGAAGCTCGCGGCCGATCAGAGCATCGAGCTCGAACTCGTCGAAGGACAGGGGATCGTCGAGGCTGCATTGCAGCAGGCCCGGCCCGGTGATGCTGCGCGCATCCGCGAATTGTTGCACGATTTCGAGGATGCGCGGAGTGCCCGCCGCACCGAGCTGCTTCTTTCGGCAGAACTGCGTGAGCTGATGACACGCTGTTCGGTGCGCAGCGATGTCGTGCGCTATCCTCGCGAGCTCGAAGTGGTCGTCGACCGCAAGGCGGCCCGCTTCGCCGCATGGTACGAAATGTTCCCGCGGAGCCAAGGGTCCAAACCCGGCAAAGGCGCCAGCTTTGACGATTGCATCGCGCGCCTTTCCGAGATTGCAGGGCTCGGCTTTGATGTCGTCTATCTCGTTCCGATCCACCCGATCGGCCGGATCAACCGCAAGGGCAGGGACAACAGCACGGTTGCCGAGCCCGGCGCCCCGGGCAGTCCCTACGCGATCGGTTCGGTGGAGGGCGGCCACCGCGCAATCAACCCCGAACTAGGCACGCTCGCGGAGTTCCGCCGCTTCGTGTCCGCTGCCGCGGCGCTGCGTATGGAGGTGGCGCTCGATTTCGCGATCCAATGCGCCCCCGACCACCCGTGGGTGCGCGAGCATCCGGAATGGTTCCGTTTCCGGCCCGACGGGACCATCAAATACGCCGAGAACCCGCCAAAGAAATACGAGGACATAGTCAACGTCGATTTCGACAACCCGGACCGCGAGGGGTTGTGGGCCGAATTGCGGGATGCCGTGTTGTTCTGGGTCGGCGAGGGCGTACGCACTTTCCGCGTCGACAATCCCCACACCAAGCCGTTGCCGTTTTGGGAATGGCTGATCCGTGAGGTCAAAGCGCGGTGCCCCGAGGCGATCTTCCTCGCCGAGGCATTCACGCGACCCAAGATGATGCGGGCGCTGGCCAAGGCAGGGTTCACCCAGTCTTATACCTATTTCACCTGGCGCAACACCAAGGCGGAGTTGACCGAGTACCTGACGGAGCTGATG
>Ga0137359_10002249_pt1 | contig 15447 bp, 9 predicted proteins | sample Mad1_40_16metaG_FD_108281 | JGI IMG/M metagenome (GOLD analysis project Ga0137359, IMG submission 108281) | Vadose zone soil microbial communities from Angelo Coast Range Reserve, California, USA - Mad1_40_16 metaG | ecosystem: Environmental > Terrestrial > Soil > Vadose zone | place: USA... | reverse complement strand
TAGGAGATTTCAGCGGAAGACTGACGATGCCGACATCCACGGATCCATCTTCTACCCGCTGCAAAATTTTATGGCTGAAATTGCGATAAATGCTGATGTGCACCTGTGGATATTTTCTCTGAAACTCCGCGAAAATTTCCGGCAACAGATACAAACAGGTAGCTTCGTTCGCTCCGAAGACCACCCGACCTTGCACCACGTTGCCGCGCTCCGCAACTACTTGCACGGACTCGCCGCGCAAACGCAGCATTCTTTCCGCATATTCAAACAAGACCTCGCCCGCGGGAGTCAGCTCCACCGATTTCGCGGAACGGTCCAGCAATTTCGCGCGATATGCTTGCTCCAACTGGCGGATTTGGGCGCTGACCGCGGACTGCGAACGAAAAACCTTTTGTCCGGCGCGCGAAAAACTCTTTAACTTTGCTACGTATACGAACGTTGTCAGTTGATCAAAATCCATAGGCGGTTAACTCGCACCAGAGTATAGCGGACTTGCGAGTAGAAGAAAAATATTCCCCTTTTGTGAAAGCCATTAAAACTCCTTATAGCGAGGTCGCGTGCGCAGCCACAGTTACTGCTTCTGAATCTACGACCGAAATAAACTCAGATTTCAAATTTGCCAGCACCGGTTCCCAAGTGTTCTGCACCGTTCCCTGCAAATGGATCGGCTGCACGCGCACCATCGGCAGCGGCCCGCGACGCGACAGCAGCCGCGCGGCGCGCGGACTCCCGGTGCGCTCAGCATGTTCGCGCAAAGTGCGGCGCAACCACGCGTCTTCGTTACCGGTGATTTCTTTGACGCTTACAAATTCGCGGTGCAACACATCTTCCGCTTCGGCGCGCAAAACATACGCAAGGCCGCCGGTCATGCCCGAACCAAAATTCAATCCGAGCGATCCGAGCACCAGAACCACGCCTCCGGTCATGTATTCGCAGCCGTGCTGTCCCACGCCTTCGACCACGGCGAGGGCGCCGCTGTTGCGAATACCGAAGCGTTCTCCGGCGCGCCCAGCGACAAAAAGTTGCCCCGCAGTTGCTCCATACAAGACGGTGTTTCCGGCAAGCACATCGCCGCGCCGCGAAGCGCCAGTTCCCGCAGTGATTGCAATCGTTCCGCCGGACAAACCTTTTCCGACGTAATCGTTTGCTTCGCCTTCCAGCTTAAAGTCGATCCCAACGCCGAGGAACGCCCCGAAACTTTGCCCTGCGCTGCCGTGAAACTCTTTTGTAATGAGTTTTCTGGGCGCGCGTCCCGCAGCGCGATCTCTCGCCATTTCCCCGCTCAAGCCAGCGCCAACGCTGCGGTCGGAATTGCGAATCGCGGAAATCCGCGCGCCAGACTCGAATTCCTCCTGGGTGGATGAGGCTTGGCTCAGCGACGCGTGAATTCCGGGAACTTGCTGCGGCGCGATGCGGAACGACATGTTCGATTCGAGTGCGAGTGCGGGAGTCTCCGCGTAGTTGGGATCGCGCGGCCGTAAACAATCGTATGCGCCTTTGAGTTCGCCGAGAGAATTGGCGCCGAGAGCAGCAAGTTTCTTGCGGACTTCGTCGGCAAGCGCGCGGAAGTAGGCAATCACCATTTCCGGTTTGCCGTTAAAACGGGTGCGCAGGGTTTCATCCTGCGTGGCAATTCCTACCGGACACGTATTCAGGTGGCACTGCCGGGCCATCACGCAACCGATGGCAAGGAGCGAAGCGGTGCCAAAACCAAATTCATCTGCACCCAAAATTGCGCCGATTAAAATATCCCGAGAAAATTTCAGGCCTCCGTCCACGCGGAGAGAGAGACGTGAACGGAGGCCCGCGCGAACCAGAGTTTCATGCGTTTCGCGCAAACCGATTTCCCACGGCAGGCCAGTGTTTTTGATGGAGGTAAGCGGAGAAGATCCGGTCCCGCCGTTGTGGCCGCTGATGGTGATGACGTCAGCGCCGGCTTTTGCAACGCCGGCAGCGATGATGCCAACGCCTGCGCCAGAAACCAATTTTACGCCGATGCGCGCACGCGGATTCACCGCGCGCAAATCGTGAATCAACTGAGCCAGATCCTCGATACTGTAAATATCGTGATGCGGCGGCGGAGAAATCAGCGGAGTGCCAGGAGTGGCGTGACGAATTCGTGCAATGTACGGAGTAACCTTTTTCGCGGGAAGCTGGCCGCCTTCACCAGGCTTGGAGCCTTGCGCCATTTTGATTTCGAGTTCCTGCGCGTGAACTAAATAGTCGGAAGTGACGCCAAAACGTCCCGAGGCCACCTGCTTAATTTTGTTAGCGGCTTCCGGTTCGTTGATCCAAAGATCGGGATCTTCGCCGCCTTCGCCGGTATTGCTTCTGCCGCCGAGCTGGTTCATTGCCAGCGCGAGCGTGCGGTGCGCTTCTGGACTCAGCGAACCCAGCGACATGGCCTGAGTACTGAACTTTTTCAAAATGTTTTCCGCCGGCTCGACTTCTTCGATGGAAATGGGAGAGGAGGCCACGGTTTCGAGCAAGTCGCGCAGAAACACTACTGCACCACCGTTGTCGGCAAGCTCTTCGAATGCCGGGTATTTTCCGGCATCGGGGGATTTGACGTGCGCATGGAGTCTGCGAACGACCTCCGGAGAGTTGGCGTGGAGCTCGGCGCCTTTCCGGAAGCGGTACAGTCCGGCATCGGGCATATCGTCGGCGGTTTTCGCGAACGCGTCTTGGTGTAAGCGCAGATAATCAGCCAGGAGATCGTCCAGTGATTTCTGGCCGGCAAAATCGGCGGCGTCTTCGAAGAATTCCGCGCAAATTTCTTCCGACAAACCAATGATTTCAAATAGATAGCTGTTGCGGTAACTGGCGAGTGTTGAAACTCCCATGCGGGCCAGGACTTTGCGCAACCCGGCATAAATAGCGCAGCGAACTTTCACCATTCCGCCGGGCTCTTGTGCTTCAGCGAATTGTTCCATCAAGTGCGGAACGACGGCGCTGGCGCCAGCGGCTACAAGCAACGCCACGTGATGAGTGTCGAAGGCCTGCGCGGTTTCTACGATCAGCGGCACGTCCCACAATCCTTCGCGCACCATGGATTTCCACACAGCTGCGGTGGCCAACAAAGCGGGAAGAGCGGCACGGTGCGGGCCTAAACCACGATCGGAGAGGAGGAAGAGTCCCGGGCGCGCGTTGCCGCCCAGAGGGGTAGATGAGCACTGAGCGATTACGCTTCGCGCTCCCGAGACTCCCGTTTTGGCAGGAAGACTAAAATCGATGGTTTGTAGCGGCCCGGATTGCGCTGCCAGATCCGCAAATTCGCCTTGGGTGAGAATCGGGCCGGGCAGAACCATCCCGCCAGGAGCCGCCGAATTAGCGGGCAGGCGCACTTCGAGTGACATCACGTGCGTTTCGCGTAGTGGATCGATGGGCGGATTGGTGACTTGCGCGAAACGTTGTTTGCAGTAATCCCAGAGGGTGCGCGGAAGCGCGGAAAGAAAAGCGGGAGGAGCGTCGTCGCCCATGCTCCAATCAGCTTCTTTGCCGTGGATGAGCGAGGAAAATAATATTTTGAATTGATCTTCGGTCCAGCCGCAGGAAGCCGCAACGCGCTTTGCAGACTCAACCGGAACGATGGCGGCTGGAGCGGAAGTGTTGAGCTGCCTGACGCGAGGGGGAGTTAATTTCGTCTGGTGGCTGCCGAGGCGCTTCAAGATGTCGCGCCAGCGGAGAAATGTACCGGAATCGGGGTTGGCGACGATCATGTCGCCGGGGCCAAGACGGGAGCGCTCCGCGATCCGCGATTCTTCAAAATCGACGAGCCCGGTTTCGGAGCCGACAACAAGCAGGCCATCGTGGGTCAGTGTGTAGCGCATGGGGCGCAGGCCGTTGCGGTCGAGTTTTGCTCCGACGTGTTGGCCGTCGGAGAAAATCAGTGCCGCGGGGCCATCCCACGGTTCGCTCTGTTGAGAGAGCGCAGCGAGCGCGCCACGCACGTCGCGAGAGAGTAGAGGATCGTTTTCAAATGCGGGAGGAACCAGCGCGAGCATGGCTTCTTCCACGCTGAAGCCTTCGAGGAGTTTGGCTTCCAGGCTATTGTCAAAGCTGGCGGAGTCGCTGACGTTTTCTTCCAAGATGTGGAACCAGGACCCTACGTTGAGCTTTGCTCGGATTTTGGGTTCTCTGGCGCGCATCCAACGGCGATTGGAAACAATGGTATTGATTTCACCGTTGTGGGCAACGTAGCGGAAGGGCTGCGCGAGACTCCAGGAGGGTTGCGTATTGGTGGAATAGCGCTGATGGAAAATGACGAACGTGGTTTCGAACGAAGGGTCGCGTAGGTCAGCGTAAAACTGAGGAAACTGCCACGGTGTGAGCAGGCCTTTGTAAACGACGGTTTGCGACGAGAGCGAGCAGAGGTAACAGCGCTCGGGCAGGAGCGATTCGGCTTTTTTGCGGAGAAGGGCGAGACGCCCTTCGAAGCGTTCTGCTGGGCGCGCGGCGTGAAAAGGCGCAACGAAGAATTGCCAGGATTCGGGCATGGTTTCGAGCGCGCGGCGACCGAGGCAATTGGGATTTACCGGCACGCGGCGCCAACCGAGGACGCGCAGACGCTCCTGGTCGGCAGCGGCTTCAATGGCGGATTTTGCCGCGGTGGCGGCCTCAGCTGGGAAAAATGCAAAGCCCAGGCCGAATTGTTCGGGGAGTCCGATTCCCTGCTCGGCGGCTTTGGCTTTAAAGAAATCCTTGGGAAAGGCGGCCAGAAGTCCTGCGCCGTCTCCGCTGGCTCCATCGGCATCTACTCCGCCGCGATGCGTGAGGCGCTCTAGCGCGGTGAGCGCGTAATCGATGATGTCGTGGCCCGCGGGTCCGCCTAGACGGGCGATGAAGCCCGTGCCGCAGGCGTCATGGTCCGGATGGCCCCAGTTGGGACGCACACGGGTGGGTGATTGCCACTGGCGCCAATGGGAGGGCAAGTCCATGACTGTTTATAGGGTTTGGGGGAGGATGGTGTACAACGCAGAAAATTGATACGCAAAATTGAAATTGTGATTTGGGAGGCTAGCCGGGATCGAGTGGAACGGGTTGATTCGAATGCTGGTAGAAGTCCGTTTTAACACACAAGGCACAGAGTTCGCAGAGAAGAGACAGAAAGGCCATGTGAATGCTGGGTTACTCGCGCTGCGGACCGCACCGCGCACAGGATCGCATGTGCCACTAGAACTTGGTCGGTTCGGTCAGGTGGAAATTTTTGACTTTCATGGCGGGGACTACCATTTCGAAGGCTTCTTCGGCGGTGGCGCGGGAGGCGGGGGACATGGCTTCGACGTTTTGGAGTAGTTCAATCAGGGACTGGTTGAATCGGAAATTGCGGACAGCGTTGGTTATTTTGCCGTTTTCGACGAGGTAGAGGCCGTCGCGGGTCATGCCAGTCATAATTTTTTCGTAGGGATCTACTTCGCGGATGTACCAGACGCGGGTAACTAGCAGGCCACGATCGGTTGCGGCGATCATTTTCTCGATCGAGGAGTCGCCGCCGCTGAAGACCAGGTTCATGGGCGCTTCGCCGTAGTCGTTGGGGAGAGCGAAACCGTGGCCGGTGGCCTTTGTCTTGGCCTTTTTTGCGCTGGCTCGCGAGTACACAAGATTTCGTGGAACGCCGTTTTGTACCAAATTGACGCGTTGGCGGGGGATGCCTTCGCCGTCGAAAGGCGCACCCAGCTGTTGCAGATGGTAGGCATCGTCGGTGATGGAAATATTTTTGCCGAAGAGCGGTTTGTTTATGCGCTTGAGAAGGCAGGAACGCTGGTCGGCTACGGCGGTGGCGGCGAAATCGTAAAAGAGAAAACCTACCAGATCGAGCACGGCGGCGGGTTCGAGAATTACGGTGTATTTGCCCGGAGCGAGTTCTTGTGCGTCTTTCGCCATTTGGGCTTTTTCGCTGGCGCGGGCGGCTAGTTTTTGCGGATCGAAATTGCGAACACTGCCGGAATTGGCTTTGGCCCAACTGGCGGCAGGATCGTCCTGCATGGTGATGGAAAATTCCGCGTGCGTCTCGCGATGTGCGGTGAAGAGTCCGCGGGAATTTCCAATAGCGAGTTGCGATTGACCGGTGGAAAAAATGCCTGCCGCAACCTGGCCGTTGCGAATTGCCAGATCACAGGATTTTTTGACGGCGCGGGCGCGGTCTTCGGGAGTGGTGGCGGCGGTTTCGCTGGCGAAGCGACTGATTTTGCGATAGCGCTGTTTGCCGGGCATGGGCAGGAGTCCGGGAATTTTTGGCTGGCTATGCGCAAGTTGCAGAGAGGCTTGTACCGCTGCGCGGAGAGAGTCTTCGTCGAGGCGGTTGGTGGTGGCGCGAGCCGTGCGGCCATCGACCACAGTGCGAATGGAGATGGCAATGCCATGTTCGGCGACGTTCTGGTGAATGGCGTTGTTGGCAAAGCGGGTGAGTGCATCGAGGGTTTCGTCAAGCTGGACTTCGGTTTCGTCGGCTCCGGAAATTTTGCCTAGACGCAGAACAGATTCAATGCGTTTTTTCAGATCGCTTTCGGACGCTAGATGCGCGTCGCTTTTGGCGGATTTTGATTTTTTCGACATTCGAATCAGTGACCGGAGAATGCGATTCCCATTTTCACATTGCGGAAACGCGCGGGCGATGCGCCGTGTCCGGTGCCCATGGTCTGCATGGGCTGACCTTTGCCGCAATTTGGCGTGCCCCACAGGGTCCAATATTCCTTGCCGCAAATGGCATCGCAACTGTTCCAGAATTCTGTGGTGACGCCGCTGTAACTGGGATTTTTGAGCATGCGAACTTTTTTGCCGCTTTTGATTTCCCAGCCGACTTCCGTGGAAAACTGAAATTGATAGCGGCGATCGTCGATGGACCAGGAGCGATTGGTTTCCATCCAGATGCCATCGTCGGTGCCGGCGATTAATTCTTCGGGCGAGCCGCTGCCGGACTTGATGCTGATGTTGGTCATGCGAATGATGGGCAGGCGATTCCAGCTTTCGGTGCGCATGGTGCCGGAGGAACGCGAAAGGCCGATGAGCTGGGCCATTTCGCGATTCGAAAGATAGCCGCGGAACTGACCGTCTTTGATGATGTCAGTACACTGCGCGGGAACGCCTTCGTCATCGTAGGCGAAAGTGCCGAGGCCAGGGCCGTGTTCGATACGGGCGTCGGCAACTACGTTTACGATTTCGGAGCCGTACTTTAATTTATTTAATTTATCGAGAGTGAGAAAACTGGTTCCAGCGAAATTTGCTTCCTGGCCGAGGACGCGATCGAGTTCGATGGGGTGGCCGACCGATTCGTGAATTTGCAAACCGAGCTGGCTGCCATCGAGCAGCAGCGTGCCGGTTTTTTCCGGGCATTGCGCAGCGGAATGCAGTGCAACGGATTCTTCGGCTACGCGCGGAGCGTGGCGGAGGAGGTCAAGCGATTCGATCAGTTCATACCCTGCAAGCTGGTACTGACCGCCAAAACTGTTCGGGTAGGAGCGCTTTTGAATTTCAGTACCTTTGAAGGAAGTGGCGACGATGCCGCAGCCGGAGATTACTTTGCGCTGGTGAATGCGCGAGCCGATGCTTGAGGCGTACCAGGAATCGATTTTGCGGAACTGCATATCGGTTTCGGTGAGGGTGACGCCTTTGACGGCGCGCATAGCGGCGTCAGCTTTGAGGAGGAGCTCGAGTTGCGTTTCTAGGGGAATTTCGAAAGGATCTTTTCGCAGCGGCGCTTGCCAACTGTCGATGTACGCGTTTTCCGGAACCATTTTTACGTCGCCGCGTTTGGCGAGTGCAGAGGCTTTGGCGATGGAGACGGCTTGGGCTGCACAGGCTGAGACGCCTTCGCGCGTTAGTTTATCAGTGGAGGCGAAGCCCCAGGCGCCGTTGGCGAGGACACGGATGCCGATGCCAATGGATTCGGACTGAGCTAGCGTGCCCACCTGACCATTTTTTGTGGTCAGGTCGCGCTGGCGGATGTGCATAGAGCGGACATCGACGTAGGCAGCGCCGCGCAGTTTGGCGGAGTCGAGGGCGGTAGTTGTGAGGTCCCACATGGAAGCACCAGATTTTTGTGCATCTTGCAAAAAGGAAGGGCGCAGCATGCAGCGCCCCTACGGGAAAATGCAGCGGGACTACGTGCCTTCTTGCCAGGAAGCTAGATAGTGCTCCTGTTCAGCAGTGAGTTTGTCTAGTTTGTGGCCCATGGATTCTAGCTTCATTTTGGCGATTTCTTTGTCGAGATCTTCGGGCACTACGTAGACTTGAGGCTTGAGGGCCTTCGCGTTTTTCACCAAATATTCGGCGGAGAGGGCCTGGTTGGCGAAGCTCATGTCCATCACGGAAGCGGGATGGCCTTCTGCGGTGGCGAGGTTGACGAGGCGGCCTTCGCCGATCAGGTTGATGCGGCGGCCGTCTTTGAGGAGATATTCATCAACGAGCGGGCGCACTTCGCGTTTGCCGCTAGAGAGTTTTTCCAGCGCGGGAATGTCGATTTCGACGTTGAAGTGGCCGCTATTGCAAATGACCGCGCCGGACTTCATGTGCTCGAAATGTTCGCCGCGTATCACGTTCTTATTGCCGGTGACGGTGATGAAGATGTCGCCTTCTTTTGCGGCGTCGGCCATAGGGAGAACACGGAAACCGTCCATCACGGCTTCGATTCCCTTCACGGGATCGATTTCGGTGATGATTACGTCGGCGCCGTGGCCCTTGGCGCGCATGGCAACGCCGCGCCCACACCATCCGTAGCCGGCGATGACGACCTTGAGTCCCGCAAGAAGCAAGTTGGTGGCCCGGATTACGCCGTCGAGAGTGCTCTGGCCGGTGCCGTAGCGATTATCGAAAAAGTGCTTGGTTTGCGCGTCGTTCACCGCAATGATCGGATACTTCAACGTGCCATCTTTGGACATGGCGCGGAGGCGGATGACGCCGGTGGTGGTTTCTTCGGTACCGGCGATGACGTCTTTCACTTGTTCGGGGCGCTTGGTGAGAAGCATGGTGACCAGGTCAGCGCCATCGTCCATGGTCATTTGCGGCTTGTGATCGAGCGCGGCGCGCAAGTGAGAGTAATATGTCTCGTTGTCTTCGCCCTTGATGGCGTACGTAGGAATGTTGAAATCGCGATTCAACGAGGAAGCGACTTCGTCCTGCGTGGACAGCGGATTGGAGGCGCAGAGAACAACGTCGGCGCCGCCGTCGCGAAGCGCGATCATCAGGTTGGCGGTTTCACTGGTAACGTGCAGGCAAGCGGAAACGCGCAGGCCTTTGAGCGGCTGCTCCTTGATGAAACGCTTGCGGATGATTTGCAGCACCGGCATCTGCTGTTGCGCCCATTCGATTTTGCGTTTGCCGGCATCGGCCAGCGAAATATCCCTTACATCGCCCTTCTTGAGTTCTGCTGTCGCCACACTTGCTCCTTTTCGATTTTCTGAAATTTGCGAATGAAAAACTGAACTGCGGAGCCGTCAGCCGCGGACGGCAACTTCGGCAGCTGCGCCAGCGGTCTTACGCAGTGCGTCGGCGCGGTCGGTTTTTTCCCAGGTAAAACCGGCGCCCTTGCGGCCAAAGTGGCCGTACGCAGCGGTGTCCTTGTAGATTGGACGGCGCAAATCGAGAGTTTCGATGATCGCTTTGGGAGTGAGCTGGAACGTTTCGCGCACGACTTCGGTGATTTTTTCTTCGGGAACTGTGGCGGTGCCGAAGCTGTCTACCATCACGGAGACGGGTTCTGCTACGCCAATCGCGTAGGCGAGCTGGACTTCTGCTTTGGTGGCAAGCCCTGCGGCGACGACGTTTTTGGCGATGTAGCGCGCCATGTAGCACGCGGAGCGGTCAACTTTAGATGGATCTTTGCCGGAGAAAGCGCCGCCGCCGTGACGGCTGTAACCGCCGTAGGTGTCCACGATAATTTTGCGGCCGGTGAGACCTGCGTCGCCCATTGGTCCGCCAATGACGAAGCGGCCGGTTGGGTTGATGTAATATTTGGTGTTTTTGTCGAGCATCGCGACGGGGACGACTGGCTTGATGACGTATTCGAGAACGGCGTTGCGTAGATCGTCGTTGGACACGGTTTCGCTGTGCTGGGTGGAAATGACGACGGCGTCCACGCGGAACGGCTTGCCGTTGCGGTACTCGATGGTGACCTGCGACTTGCCGTCGGGTCGGAGAAAATCAACTTTTTTGGATTTGCGGACTTCGGAAAGCTTGAAGGTGAGCTGGTGGGCGAGTTGGATGGGCATGGGCATCAACTCGGGCGTTTCGTCGCAAGCGAAGCCGAACATCAGGCCCTGGTCGCCGGCGCCGCCGGTGTCCACGCCCATGGCGATATCCGGGGACTGGCGCTTGACGGTGCACAAGACCGCGCAAGTTTCGGAATCGTAGCCAAACTTGGCACGATCGTAGCCGACGCCGCGAATGGTGCTGCGCACGAGGTCATCGTAATCAATGTGAGCAGTGGTGGTGATTTCGCCGGCCACTACCGCGAGGCCGGTGGTGACAAGGGTTTCGCAAGCGACGCGGCCCTTGGGATCCTGCTTCATCACTTCATCCAGCACGGCATCGGAAATCTGATCGGCGATTTTGTCCGGATGGCCTTCGGTCACGGATTCCGAGGTAAATAGAAAATTCTTAAGTCCTTGGCTCAAAACGAACGCTCCTCTGGGGTTAGCAGTCCTCTCCCGGTCAAGTTCTTTTCAGGTCGAGCCTGAAAATGAGCTTTGTGGAGTGCAGCTATGCCCGTGCACAGTTCGATTTAACAACTAGTTGTCACGCACGACAGCGCAATAAAGCGCGTTTGCCCGACTCTCTAAAATATCATTCCGATGGCGCAGCAGGCAACGAAATGAATCCAAATGGTCAAATCCGGCATTAAACGGCGAAATTCAGCATCGAGCGGAAGACTGTCGTTTCGGGAAAAGGTGGGATTCGGGCCGGAGCAAGTGATGCAATTTCGTCGAGGAAGCCCGCAGCCGCTTGGCTTTGATTTCGCCCGATGAAAAGGAATATTTTTTGAACGATTCAGAAATGCGGGGACCGCAGATTTATGAGCGGACGTATCTACAGACGCGCTGCTCTTGAGTTGCGCCGTTGTGAGTCTGTGGCTGCGACAGTTAATATGTAGCGTGATCCGGGCGGGGTGAAACCAAGAAGTAGTGCTCTGCCGGCGCTTTGCAGCCAGCTGAAAATTCCCCTCGGATTCGCCGGTGACGGCAAGTCGCCAGAGCAAAGAGAAAAATGCAATTCATTGATGGAATTCCTGTTTGGGGCAACCCGGAAGAAGGCGCGGTTTCGCAGATCAAGACGTGTGCGCGCACGGCGGACCGTGTTGCGCTCATGGCCGATCATCACCAGGGCTACGCGGTGCCCATCGGCGGAGTCGTCGCGTACCAAGACGCGGTCAGTCCGTCCGGAGTCGGCTACGACATCGCATGCGGTAACAAGGCCGTGCTGGTCAACTTGCCCGGCAAGGAACTGCGCGCCAATATTCAGCGCGTCATGGATGACATCTGGAACACCGTAAGTTTCGGCGTGGGCCGCAGAAACAACGAACGCATAGATCATGCGTTGTTCGAGGATCACGCGTGGAAGACGCAGCCCGCTGCTCCGCTGAAGGAGATGGCTCGCCAGCAACTGGGCACGGTCGGCTCTGGAAATCACTACGTGGATTTGTTTACGGACGAGCAGGACCGCGTGTGGATCGGCGTGCACTTTGGCTCACGCGGATTGGGCCACAAGCTGGCAACCTGGTTCCTGCAGAAAGCCGGCGCGAAAGACGGAATGGATGTCGAACCTTGCGTTATCCCGGCATCCAGCGAGCTGGGAGCAGAGTATATCGAGTGCATGCACCTGGCTGGAGCGTATGCCTACGCGGGACGTGACTGGGTATGCCAGCGGGTGGCGCGGATTCTGGGCGCAGAGATCCTGGAAGAAGTTCACAATCATCACAATTTCGCATGGCGTGAAACACATCAGGGCGAGGAACTTTGGGTGGTGCGAAAGGGCGCTACCCCGGCATTCCCGGGGCAAAAGGGATTTGTAGGCGGAACGATGGGAGAAAAATCCGTAATTCTCGAAGGCGTCGAGAATGCGTCCGCGAAACATTCTCTGTACAGCACGGTTCACGGTGCTGGCCGCGTGATGGGACGTATGGAAGCAAAAGGCAAAGTGGATCGCAAGACGGGACAAGTCAAGCGGCCGGGTAAAGTTTCACTCGAGATGATGCAGGAGTGGGTGAGCCGCGCCCGAGTGGAATTGCGCGGCGCAGGGCTGGACGAATCGCCGCACTGCTACAAGCGTCTTGATGAAGTGTTAACAGAGCACGCGGACAGCGTTCGTATTCTGCATACCCTGACGCCTGTTGGGGTGGCAATGGCGGGCGCAAATGAATTTGATCCGTACAAGGATTAAGCGCACCCAGCGCACCCGCCGTGCAAATTCTAAACGTTGAGATCCTTTCCGGCCGGAGCCGGAATCTGCGATTGACGATGCTTATCGCATCAGCATGACATCACGTCGGGATCGCGGCTCGTGGATGACGATCGAGAAATATCGGCTCGTTCAATTACGCGGCGTCTTCGTCGGGCTCGACTGTCAACCTGCCTTTGGTTTTCTTGGCCATTAAATAGGAACGGATGAAGGGGTCGATGTCGCCGTCGAGAACTTTATCCACATCGCCGACTTCGAATTTTGTGCGATGGTCTTTGATCAGGCGGTACGGCTGCATTACGTAAGAGCGGATCTGGCTGCCAAAGGAAATGTCCAGCTTAGTGTCATCCAGTCTATCGGTTTCATCCTGGCGCTTCTTGATTTCCAGGTCGTAGAGCTTCGAGCGCAACATTTTCATGGCCATTTCGCGGTTTTTGCCCTGGCTGCGCTGCGCCTGGCAGGCAACGACCACGCCGGTGGGAAGATGCGTGATGCGGACGGCGGTCTCGACTTTATTGACGTTTTGACCGCCCTTACCGCCTGCGCGATAGGTGTCAACCTTCAAATCGTCCGGCTTGATGTTGATTTCGATGCGGTCGTCCACTTCCGGAATCACAAACACGGATGCAAACGAGGTGTGCCGACGAGCGGCTTGATCGAATGGGGAAATGCGAACTAAACGGTGAACACCGGTTTCCCCCGCCAGCATGCCGTAGGCATTTTCGCCGGAAAACTGAATGGTGGCGTTCTTGATTCCCGCTTCTTCGCCTTCGGTTTCGTCGAGCACCTCGGCGTGCATCCCTTTGCGTTCCGCCCAGCGCAGGTACATGCGAAACAGGATAGACGCCCAGTCTTGAGATTCTGTTCCACCGGCACCGGGTTTGATGGTCATGATGGCGTTGAGGTGATCGTTTTCGCCAGAGAGCAGCGTGCGTGTCTCGAGTTCGGAAATGTAGGTGTCGGCGTTGGTCAGTTCGCGATCGAGTTCCTTCAATAAATCCTCGCGCTGCTGGGCGTTGGTTTCTTCCTTCGCGAGGTTGATATAAGTATCGATGTCGCCGACCAGCGAAGTGAGTTTGGCATCGGCAGAAATCTGGTCATCGGCGCGTTTGCGTTCGCGGAGAACGGCTTGAGCTTTCTCCTGATCGTTCCAGAAGTCGGGCTGAGCGATTTTTGCTTCGAGGGCTTTCAGTTCTTCGCGAAAATGCGGAACGTCAAAGATAGCTCCGTACAAGGGAGATGCGTTGCGTTAGTCCTTCGTAGCGGTACTGCAGGTCTTCAAGAATCATATTTTTTCCCAGAAAGTTAATGATAAAAGAATAGCTGAAACCAGCACGCACATCCAGGCGAACCAGTCGCTGAAGCGCGTGTAAACGGTGGTGTCAGTGCGAAAATCGTAGGGTAGGTCCACCGCTCCGCGCACATCGCGTGGGATGTTTTCGTAAATCTTGCCGTAAGGATCAATGGCGGCGCTGATCCCGCTGTTGGTCACGCGCAACACCCAGCGGCGGTTCTCCACTGCGCGGACGCGAGCCATGTGCAGGTGCTGCACTGCGGCAGCGGATTTTGCAAACCAGCCGTCGTTCGAAATATTGATCAGCAAGTTGGCACCGCGGGCTGCAAACTCGCGAATTTCTCCGGGGAAGATGGCTTCGTAACAGATGAAGACGCCGAACTTATAACCGCCCGGAAGCGGGCCTAAGGCCGCGACTTTGCCTTTGTGAAAGCCGCCAACTCCGTCAGAGACGCTTTGCACCACGCGGTGAATCAGGGGGAAGGGTTCGTATTCGCCGAAGGGAACGAGGTGCCGCTTGTCATACACAAAGACCTTTTGTCCCTGTGGATCGACCATCAAGGCGCTGTTGTACGGCGCTGGTCCGATAAGGCCGGAAGAAAATTTCTCGGTTTTCCATTCAACCACGCCGGCAAGAAACGGATGCTCAGCGCGAATGGCTAGGCTGGAAGCGCGCTTGGAAAACTGATTGTCCTGCCAGGAAAAGGGCGCGGGCGCTTCCGGCCAGATAATCAGATCCGGACGGTGCGCGGAAGATTGCAGGCTTAACTCGTCGAGTTCGTCGAGGTCGTCTTGGTGGATTGTGAACCAATTCGCTTGGTACGAATCGACTTCTGGAAAATTGGGCTGCACGGCGCGCGCGAAGTGAGTTGCCTGGGCTTTCGGAACCAATCGTGCGCCGAGGAACATGACGCCAAGAATCAGGGCCACGACAGCGAAGATGAGGCTCATCCGTTTTTTCCGACTGACGGTTTTGGCCGCATCCGCCCAGGCAAGAAGCGAATTGAATCCCGCCATCACGAACGACAAGCCATAAATTCCCGTGACCGTGGTCACTTGCAGCAACGCTGGATTCGCCGCAGCGGAATATCCGAGCAAATTCCACGGAAAACCGATCTCCGGCAGGTGCGCGCGGGCAAACTCCGATGTGACCCACACGAACGGAGCAGCAATGCAGGCGAGCTCGATACTTCGACGCGCGATGCGGTTCACGGTCCAAGCAAAACCTCCGGTCAGAATTCCCCAGACCATGGCGATCAGCAGCAGAATTCCCCATCCGACGAGCCGCGACGTGCCGCCGTGAACCGCAAGCACTTCGGCAATCCACGGGACGGACGCGAGCACAAAAGCAATCGCATGATAAAAACCGCAGAAGTATGCAACTCTAGGCCTGGCGCCGAGCACCATCATCAGCAAGAGCCCAATGCTGATCCACGCGTAAACGGGAAAATACAGCCAGGTGAAGGACAGCGCGAGTCCCGCGCCGGTGATGGCGGAAACAATCAGGCGAAACGCGGCGGGGGAATTTTTCCGAGGATCGAGACGCAACCAGTCCGGCCAATGGGACGCGGACATTAGTGCTTGATAATCGCTTTGAAGCCCGCGGTCTCGAGACCCTTCTTGGCGGTTTGCATGGCTTTCTGGTCCGAGTAGGGGCCCACCTGCACGCGGTAATACTTATCGCCCTGCGGCGCTTGCACGAAGGCGGGGAATTTCTTTTTGCGAAGTTCATTGGCGACGGACACGGCATCGGACTCGGTGCG
>Ga0137359_10002243_pt1 | contig 15458 bp, 13 predicted proteins | sample Mad1_40_16metaG_FD_108281 | JGI IMG/M metagenome (GOLD analysis project Ga0137359, IMG submission 108281) | Vadose zone soil microbial communities from Angelo Coast Range Reserve, California, USA - Mad1_40_16 metaG | ecosystem: Environmental > Terrestrial > Soil > Vadose zone | place: USA... | reverse complement strand
TTTTCCACTATCCGCCGATAAATACCATGGTGCGAGAGGGTGGTACGAAGCCCGGCTCATTGATGTGATGGCCCTCTTCTTTTTCCATGACAATCGAGCTGATATAGGTGACCAAATCCTCGTCGGACGCTCCTTCGCGCAGCAGGGCCCGCAGGTCATGATCGTCCTTGCTGAAGAGACAGGTGCGGAGCTTGCCATCGGCAGTGAGCCGGATGCGTGAGCAATGGCCGCAGAAAGGCTGGGTGACGGGAGCGATGAGGCCAATTTCACCGGGCGCGCCGTCGACAAAACGGTATTTGCGAGCGGTCTCGCTGCGCTCGTGCGGAACCTGCTCGAGCGGCCAACGCGAGTGGATGCGTTGATGAACCTCCGCGGCGGGGACGACGAGGTTGCGCGTCCAGTGGCGGTCGGCATCGAGCGGCATGAATTCGATGAAGCGCATGATGACGCCGCTCTCGCGGGCGAACAGGGCGAAAGCTTCGACTTCGTCGTCGTTGAGGCCGCGGACCAGGACGGCGTTCACTTTGGCGGGCGCCAAGCGTGATTTCTGCGCGACATCGATGCTGTGCATCACGGTTGAAAAAGACTTGGTTCTGGTGATGCGTTCGAATCGCCCGGGATCGAGCGAATCGAGGCTGATGTTGATGCGGCGGAGGCCGGCGGCCAGGAGCCGGTCGCACCGTTCGGCCAGCAGGTGGCCGTTGGTGGTCATGGAGAGGTCCTCAACGCCGAGGGCGTGGAGACGCGCGATGTAGTCCTCGACGCCTTCGCGGACGAGCGGCTCGCCGCCGGTGATGCGGATTTTGCGGATGCCAAGGCTGAGGAAAGTCCTGGCGAGACGGTCGAGCTCCGGCCAGGAGAGAATTTCGTCGTGATCGCGGTAGTTTTCGGCGTCGGCGGAGCGGCAGTAGACGCAGCGAAAATTGCAGCGGTCCGTGATGGAGATGCGCAGGTCGGTGATCTGGCGGCCGAATTTGTCGAGAAGGGTCATGGTCCGTTGTGCCTATTGGATGCAGCTCCCTGCTACCTTGACGCATTAGAGCTATAAAACAAAACCGCCCGATCCAGTGCTGGGATTCGGGCGCTCACCGAAAAAGTACGCATTTTCGGTGTGATCGCTCCTTTCCAAGCACGGGAGGCCCGGGCGTTTCCGCCCAAACCCTCGGCCCCGATCATTTCTCGGGACCTCGCCCCCGCAGCCGTGGGTTATCTCTCCCGTAGGCTGCAGGGGTCGGAGTTACAGCCATAGTCTACGCCGCCCGATTGAAGTACGCAATTGGGGCAGCGGAAAAGCACCGCTAAGGACGGCCCTTCGGATTGTGATAGAGTTTTGGCCACGCCATGCGGATCTTTGTTTTAGGGGCCGGAGCGACCGGCTCTCTTCTCGCACAATTGCTGGAGCGGCAAGGACATACGGTGTGGTGCGGAGACCGCGATCCGGACCGCGCGCGGCGCTTCCTGGGCAAGAAAAGCACCATTGCTGTAACGGAAGTGAACGCGCGAAACCTGCGCGGAATCGTGAAGGCCGCGAAGGGCTGCCAGCTCATCGTCAACGCTTCGGCGTCGGTGTTTAATGAGATTGTTCTGCGGGCGGCGCTGCGGCTGCGCGCGCATTACGTCGATCTCAGCTCCCACCTGGCGCGCCATCCGTTCAGGGCCGAGCAATTCCGCTACACAAAGAAATTCGAAGAAAAAAACCGCGTGGCGCTGATCAATGCCGGAGTGGCGCCTGGTCTGACCAACTTGCTCGTGAAACGCGCGGCGGAATTGCTGGAGGAAGTCGAAGCCGTGCACATCCGGTTGTACGAAAGCAGCGAGAGCGACGATCCTATCTCTCAGTGGTCGCCGGAGGTTTCGTTCGACGAGGCCGTCTCACACCCGCAGATCTATCGAAATGGAAAGTTTCAGCTGGGCAAGCGCTTTTCGGAGATTGAGAAGTTTCGATTTGCCGACCCCGTCGGCACGGCGCGCGTGGTGCTTGCGGCGCAAGATGAAGTTGCCACGTTGCCCCATTTCATCCCCATGCGGGACTTGGACGTGAAAATCGGCGGGAACGAGATCGACCGGCTGCGGCGCTGGCACAAACAGGGAAAACTGTCCCGGTCACGGGGAATGACCCGGCATCGCTTTCCTCAAACGTCTTCTCCGCGCATGATCGCCAAGCTGATCCGGCAGGGGATTCTACAGAACGCTCGTTTCGCTGCGGCGGTGCTGGTGAAGGGAGTGAAGCGAGGCAAGAAGGAAGACCAACACTTGCTGATACGCAGCGATTGCACGTTTCCCACGCTCTATCAGATTCGCCAGCAAGGACGATATACAACGCCGGTGGCGTACGCGACGGCTCACGTCGCGGCGCTTTTCATCAAATATCTCCCCCGGGATCTCGCGGGAGTGTTTGCGCCGGAAATGCTGCCCGCCGAAACCCGCCGGGCCATCCTCGCCGGACTCCGCAACCATAACATCCGGATCACGCACAAAATAACCGTACTAAGACACGACAGTGAAGACGAGGAAGAATTCTAGCCAGGCAGTCGCGCTTTGCCAGAAAGCAAAGCGCGGCTGCCTGAGCCGATTCGAGTCGAGGATCAGTCCGCGGAGGCGGACTTTGCATCTCCAGAAAAGTGGATGGTGATCAGGAACCCATTCGTGCCATCGTAGGAAAACTTGTGACCGTCCCCTTCGAAGGCTTCGTGCTTGCTCTTCCACATGCGGAAGCCGTCGTTGGACTGCGCTCCCCAGTATTTCAAGTTGTTCACGACAACTTCGTGGCGGGGATCATTGCCGTTGACGCGCTCGAGCGTGACCTCGCCTTTGCCGTTATCCATCTTGGCGTGGGCCACACCCGTTTTCGTGTCCACGTTCCATGAAAACGCGGCAGTTTCCGCTGCCTTTTTCTGCCATGGAATCGGATAGAGCTGGCCGAGGATGTCGCCAAGTGCGGCCTGCTGCTCCTTGCCGACGCTAGGATCGAAATTCACCACCAACCAGGAGTCCTTGCCGGTGCTCCAGTCGCTGCCCAGATCAGTGGCGATCCAGACCTTGGCACCATCCAGCTTGGTGTCTTTGTAGAAGCCCTTGTCCACTTTGAGGACGAGATTGGCGCGGCAAAAGTGTTCATCCATGTGATGTTCACCCATGCCCATATGATTGGTGGAATGGGTGTTGAAGTAGCAGGGACAGAACATGTCGCAGCTGCAAGCTTCGATGTAACTCGCTGTCATATCAAAATCGGGTTTGGAAGTTTTCTCCTGCGCGGGAGAAGTGAAGTAGATAAAGCTAGCGGCAAGCGCAAGGAGAGGAAGCAAAAGCAGACGAGGCATGCGTCGCATTTAATCCTCCTAAGGAAGCGTGATCTGAAGGACCCAACCGGGAATAAGGCGAGTCTACACTCGAGCCCTTGTCGATTCAAGAAGCCCCATCCCAAAACTGGGCAGCAAGGGCCGGGACCGGCTTAAAGACTTTTAACTTGTGCGGTTTTACGTTCCTATCAAGTTGCAAGGCCTATGGCCGGGCTTCAAAGATCAAATTGAATGGCGTTTGCGTGGCGCGGCGGAATTGCGAGAAGCCTCCCGAGGTCACCACTTCGCATAGCCGCTTTTCTCCCGCCTGCGCCCCGAGCGCCAAGCCCACCTCCTGCGACAAAGAAGCCGGCGTGCAAAGAAGCGTCGACGCGCCGTAGAAGGCGCGGCCGATGGGATTGAGATTGTCTTCCAATTTGTCGCCAGCGAACGGTTCCACGATCATCCAAGTGCCGTCTTTTTTGAGTGTACTGCGGACGTGCGCCGACGCGCCGGCGGGATCGCCCATGTCGTGCAGGCAGTCGAAAAACGTTACGAAGTCGTAGTCCTTGCCGGGATAATCCTTCGCCTTGGCAACTTCAAAACGAATCCGATCGCCCACGCCAGCGTCTTTCGCGCGCTGTTTCGCCGTTTCGATGGACTTGTCGTGATAGTCGAAGCCGGCAAATTCAGATTTTGGATATGACTTGGCCATCAGAATCGTGGATGCACCGAGGCCGCAGCCCACATCAGCGACGCGCGCGCCATTTTTTAGTCTTGCGTCGACGCCGGTCAGCGCAGGAATCCAGGTACTGATGAGGTTTGCGGCATAACCGGGACGAAAAAACCTTTCCGTGCCCACAAAGAGCTCCGGATGGTGTTCGTGCCAACCCATGCCCTGTCCGGTCTTGAATCTTTCCGTCAATTTTTCTTCGGCCTTCACAGCGGCCAAAGCACACTGAAAAGCTCCCGGCAGGAACACCGGGCTGCTCTCGTCGGCCATGGCAAATGCTTGTTCCTCGCTGAGGTGAAATTTTCCATTCGACGAATCGTAGGTCACGTAGCCGCCGGCGGCTTGTGCGCTTAGCCACTCGCGCACATAACGTTCGGCGGTCCCGGTGCGCTTGGCGAGTTCCGCCGGAGTCTGAGCTCCGCCGGAAGCGAGGGCCTTATACAAGCCGAGCTTGTCGCCGATGCGAATCAAAGCCGCATTGAAGGTGGCGCCAAAATCGACGATGGCTTTGCCGAGAAATTCGTGCAGCTTGTCCTGATTGATGGCCATGGTTGCTACCTCCGTTAGAGTGAGAGCGGCGTGGGGGAGTTACGCCGAATTGTATGACTAGCGGGCGGCAGCGGCAAGAAAAGAGTTTCAGCAACAGCGGCTGGGGCGCGAATAACGGCGGTTGAGCTGCTCGACGTAGAATTCCTCAGCTGAAAGGACAGGGCGAGAGCCGGACCGCGTGCCTGGCGAACGAAGGTAGCTTTCGTACGCGGCATCGCCGCACCATTCGCGAAGGCCGCGCCAGAAGCGGCGCAGGAAACGCGAGGTAGTCTTCGCAGCGTTTCGCATCAATCGTCTCCGTGGGCGGCGCCAGAGAAGTCCGCGGCCCAACGCGTCGCAACGTAGGGCGATTCATGAAGCGCAGGCTCTTTGCGGCGGCTGAGAATCGAGTACCACTGCGCGAGCGCTTCGACAATCAGAACGAGGATCATGGCGGCAAGAATGCCGGTTACCGCGGCATCGAGGCGCTGGTTGAAAATGAGGCGCTGTGTTTCAGCAATTTTCTCGGCGGGAATTTTTCCGGCTACGATTTGCGCGGCCAGGGCATTGGCGTAGGCCAGAAAACCGATGCGCGGACTTGCATCGAAGATTTTCTGATAGCTCGCCGTCATGGTGATGACGACGAGCCACGCCATCGGCAGCAGCGTCACCCAGATCCACCGGAGCCGGCCCATTTTCATCAGGATTGTAGTGGCCACGACGAGCGCGACCGCCGCCAGCAATTGATTTGAGATGCCGAAGAGCGGCCACAGCGAATTGATTCCGCCGAGCGGATCGACAACGCCTTGATAAAGAAAGTAGCCCCACAAGGCGACGATGATGGCGCTGGACAGCAGAATCCCGGGCATCCAGCCGGTGCGGCCAAAGGGCTTCCAGACGCGGCCACCGAGGTCTTGAACCATGAAGCGCCCCACGCGCGTACCCGCGTCGAGAACCGTAAGAATAAAAAGCGCTTCGAACATAATGGCGAAGTGGTACCAGATGCTGAGGAGGCGTTCGCCTCCGATGGTGTTGGAGAAGATCTGAGCCATGCCTACAGCAAGCGAAGGTGCGCCGCCAGCGCGATTCCAAAGCGTCAGTTCGCCAACCTTGTGGGCGAGATCGGTCATGGTTTGCGCTTGCAGCGGATAGCCCCAGCCGCTGATCGTTGCAGCAGCCGCATTCCCGGCGCCGCCGACAATACTGGGCGGGCTGTTGATCGCGAAATAGATCCCAGGCGGCATCGCGCACGCGGCGACCATGGCCATCACGCCGACAAACGACTCCAGCAGCATCGCGCCGTACCCGATGAAGCGAGCGTGGCTTTCGCGCAGGATCATCTTCGGCGTAGTGCCGGAAGAGATCAACGAATGAAATCCGCTGATCGCGCCGCACGCAATGGTAATGAAGCAAAAGGGGAAAATCTTTCCGGCAAAGACTGGGCCGGTGCCGTCGACGAAGCGTGTGAGCGGCGGCATTAAGACTTGCGGCCGGACGAATAGGATGCCCGCAGCAAGACTAAAAATCGCGCCGGCCTTGATGAATGCGCTGAGATAATCGCGCGGAGCGAGCAGCAACCAAACCGGCAAAGCGGATGCCGCGAAGCCATACACGATGATGGCAAAGGCAAGCGCTATGCCGCTCAGCGTGAATACACGAGACCATGAGGGAGAATCGGCCACCCACTGCCCGGCAACGACCACAAAAAGCACCAGCGCCACTCCCATGATCGAAGCTTCGAGCACGCGGCCGGGCCGGACGAAGCGAAGATAGAGTCCCAGAAGCAGCGCGATGGGAATGGTCATCGCCAGCGTGAAGGTAGCCCAAGGTGACGACTTGAGGGCGTTCACCACGACAAGGCCAACTACGGCGAGAAGAATCGTCATGATCGCCAGCACAGCCAGTTGCGCGATGAAGCCGCCGCGTTCGCTGACCTCCTCGCGCGCCATCTGGCCGAGCGATTTTCCGTCGCGCCGAATCGAACAAAAGAGAATGACAAAATCCTGCACGCACCCCGCAAACGCCGCCCCGGCAATCAGCCAGAGCGTGCCCGGCAAGTAACCGAACTGCGCGGCAAGCGTCGGGCCAACGAGCGGGCCAGGTCCCGCGATGGCGGCAAAATGGTGGCCGAAGAGAACCCATTTGTTTGTAGGCACGAAGTCGCGGCCGTCGTCGCGGCGTTCGCACGGAGTGGCGCGCGTATCATCGAGCGCAAGAACCTTGGCGGCGACGAAGGCGGAATAGAGCCGGTAAGCCACCAGATAACAGCAGACGGCAGCCACAACGAACCAGGTCGCGTTGAGCGGCTCGCCGCGATCGAAAGCGATCTTGCCAAACGCTCCCGCGCCAAGCAATGCGACCCCGAGCCAGACAACGATGACGAATACGCGCTTCACTTTGCCGGACTCGCTGATGTGCTGGACTTCATGAATTGCGTCGCGGTGTATTTGATCTCCTGCCCGCCGATTTTCAGCGAATGCTTGCTCTGGACAATTTTTTCTTCGGGAACTGCCGGCTTCTTTTCTTCTTTCGGCTTTTCCGCGGCTTTTTCCGGCTGAGGCGGCTGTTGCTGTTGGGCGAAGCAGAGATTCGCTCCAACGAGGAGCAACGCGACGGAACATAGAAAGCGAAGGCGGCGCTTCATTGGCAGCAGATCTCCTTCTCATGCATGGAAAAACAAAAACTAGTGACGTGCGGCATCGTATTCGAGAGTGCGCGCAGCGTCAATCGCTTCGGAATCCACGCGACAGCCCGCTTCCCCGCTGATTCCTCTTCATGTTGTCGCAGATGCAAGAGAAAAATGCATTCGGAGAAGGAATATTTAAGTCTCCGGCAACGAAGTGAAACGAAGGAGCGGGTAAAGGTCGCGAAAGACCTTGGCGGCTTCGCGCGGAAAAGAAGCGCGCGTGGCCGCGGAGGGCGTGAATTTGCGTCGGACGATCCACGCCAAAATCTTTTTCCAATTCTCCGGCGCGGCGGGCCAGCCGGAGTGTTTTGTCCATTCCCCCTTCACCGTCGTATACCAGTAGCTTTCGTAACGCCGGCTGAGGCGCTTCTTTTGCTTTGCGACCCAGCCGGAATCCGCGTTTATGCGCGGCTCGGCAATCAGTGCGAGTGTGGACTCTTTGCGTTTTCCGCCCGAATAGATGCGGAAGCCCGCCGTGACAGTCTCCACCGACAAGCCAACATACAGCTGACCGGTTTCCCGCTTACCCGGCGCCGGAACGGAAAACTTCAAGTACATGTGAGTTTTGTAAAGCGTCTTGTCCTTCGCGAAACGAATATCCCGGTTGATCCGCGAAAAATTCGGACCGGTGCGCCCGGATGTGTCGAAGCGCGAATCGAGTTCCAGCGCCGTGGGCGCGAGTTCCTCCAGCAAGCGGCGGAAGGGCTGAACGATGGCAGCCTGATATCGTTCACGGTTCGCGTCCATCCACTCCTTGCGGTTGTGGCGGCCGAGGTCTTTGAAAAACTGAAACGTGTCGCGGGTGATCACAGCTTTCTTCGTTACCATGGGGCCTCAGTATGGAATAGCGATGCGGCGCGGCGTCCCTCAGCGTACACGATTCCAAACCAGCGTCAATTGGACTATGCTGTGGGCCTTGCCCGATGGGAGCCATCGTGGCGCGCTGGACCGAATTCTTAAATCGAGGGTGAAAATGATGCAACGCAAGTGCCTTGCGGTTGGACTTATTCTGGCTGGATTGTTCGCGGTTGCGTGGACGCCGCCCGCGCTGTTTGCCGGTGACGAGAAAAGCTCGAATTCGCCTGTCGCCGCTACTCCGCCAGTAGCCAAGAAAGTCCGCACCGAGAACCGTATCAACGGCGGGAATCTCGTGGACGACTATCGCTGGCTCCGCGAGAAACCGAATCCGGAAGTGGCGCAGTATCTGGAGGCGGAGAACGCTTATACGGATGCGGTGATGAAACCGACGGAAGCGCTGCAGAAAAAGTTGTATGACGAAATGGTGAGCCACATCAAGGAAACCGACGTAAACGTTCCGTATAAAGACGGCGATTATTTTTATTATTCACTTTGGGAAGCGGGCAAGCAGTATCAAATCTATGCGCGGAAGAAGGGGAGCCTGGAGGCCGCGGAACAACTCACCGTTGACGTCAACGAGCTGGCCAAGGGCGAAAAATTCATGGCCCTGGGCGCGTACACAATCAGCGACGATGGCACCCTGTTGGCATATTCCACGGACAACACAGGGTTCCGGCAGTACCGCCTGCACGTACGGGATCTGCGAACTGGAAAAGACCTGCCCGATACCGCAGAAAAGACCGGAGCAATCGTTTGGGCCGCTGACAATCAAACCCTTTTCTACACCGTGGAAGATCCAGCGAAGCGCCAGTATCGCCTCTATCGCCACAAACTCGGAACGGACACCAAGAACGACAACCTGGTCTATGAGGAAAAAGACGAGCGCTTCGACCTCGGCGCTGGCAGGACCCGCAGCCGCAAGTACATCCTGCTGGAATCGGGCAGCCACACAACCTCCGAAGTCCGCTACCTCGATGCGGCAACTCCCTCGGGCGAGTGGAAGTTGATTGCGCCGCGCGAGCAGGACATCGAATATGACGCCGAGCATATCGGGGATCAGTTCTACATCCGCACGAACGACAAGGGGCGCAATTTCCGGCTCGTGACCGCGCCCGTCAGCAATCCAGGGAAGAAGAACTGGGAAGAGATCATCCCCGTCCGCGACAGCGTCATGCTCTCCGGTGTCCAGGGATTTCAGGATTTCTACGTCCTGGTGGAGCGTGAGAACGGGCTGCCGCAATTGACGATTGTGAATTTAGCGAACGGAACAAAACAGCGCATCAGCTATCCAGAGCCGGTCTACACGGCCTTTCCCCAAGTCAATCGCGAGTTCAAGACGAAATTCTTTCGCTATTCCTACCAATCCTTGATTACACCCTCTTCTGTATTTGACTACGACGTGGAAAAGCACTCCTCGGCACTGCTCAAGCAAAACGAAGTGCCAGGCGGCTACGATCCTTCCAGATACAAGTCCGAACGAGTCTGGGCGACCGCTTGGGACGGTGTAAAAGTCCCGATCTCCGTCGTCTATCGTGTTGACATGAAAAAAGCGGACGGATCGAATCCTCTCTACGTAAATGCGTACGGTTCCTACGGTTATTCGCTCCCGGTGACGTTCAGCGGCAATCGCTTGAGCTTGCTGGACCGCGGCGTGGTCATCGCCTACGCACACATCCGTGGCGGCGGTGAGATGGGCAAGTCCTGGCACGACGCCGGACGCATGATGAACAAGATGAACACATTCACCGACTTCGTTGACTGCACCGAGTATTTGGCCGCCAACAAATACGGAGCGCGCGACAAGATTGCCATCGAGGGAGGCTCAGCCGGTGGGCTGCTTATGGGCGCCGTCACGAATTTGCGCCCGGATCTTTTCAAGGTGGTGGTGTCGCATGTGCCTTTTGTGGACGTAATGAACACCATGCTTGACGCCTCCTTGCCGCTGACCGTGGGCGAGTACGAAGAGTGGGGCAATCCCAACGAGAAACCGGCGTACGACTACATGCTGAAGTATTCGCCGTACGACAATTTGAAGAAAACTGCCTATCCCGCCATTTTGGTAAAGACTTCCTTCAACGATAGCCAGGTGATGTACTGGGAGCCGGCCAAGTACGTGGCCAAGCTGCGGACCCTGAAAGACGATAACAACGTGCTGTTGCTGAAGACCAACATGGCCGCGGGGCACGGCGGCTCCTCGGGACGCTACGACTATCTGAAGGAAGTGGCGTTTGATTACGCCTTCATCCTCACGCAACTGGGCATGGAACGATAGAGCGCCTGCCCAGCGCTTGCATCTCGGGACGGCCAGATTGGCACTTGCCGGGAACTACGCGTGCCAGCTAGTCTGGATAAATGACCAACTTCACTCCCACGGAGAAAACGAAAATCCGCCGCAAGCCCGATCGCGGCAGCTACGATCGCGAGCTGATCTACAGCATTCTCGATGAAGCCTTTGTCTGCCACGTTGCTTTCATCGCCGATGCTCTTCCCTTCGTGGTGCCCACAAACTACGTGCGCGTCGGCGACAAACTCTTTCTTCATGGCTCGATCGCCAGCCGCCTCATGAAAACGCTCGCGAGCGGCGCCCCTTTCTGCCTCAGCGTGACGCTGCTCGACGGCATCGTCTTTGCCCCCACAGCCGTAGGGCACTCGGTCAACTATCGCTCCGTTGTGGTCATGGGCAAGGCCGAGCAGGTCGAAGGCGAGGCCGCAAAACTCGCGGCGATGCGCGACTTCGTTGAATACGTCATCCGCGGCCGTTGGGCCGCCGCGCGCCCGCCGAGCGAGCAGGAGTTGAAGGGTACGATGGTTCTTTCGGTTCCGCTCGTCGAAGCTTCCGCCAAAATGCGCACCGGCTTCGCCGTCGATGACGACGAAGACTACGCTTCATCAGCCTGGACCGGGGTTCTTCCCATGAAGTGGACCGCGCTGGCACCGATTCCGGACCCGCGCGGGAATCCCGAGATTCCCGTGCCGAAAAACATTCTGCATTATTCGCGGCCACAGTAGTTGGCAGCCTTATAATTTCCATCGCCGCGGAGTCTTGGAACGAAAACTTGCCACTTGCAAGAGGTGAACTGCTATGTCCGTTCTTCGCGCGTCCATACTGTTCTCGATGTTGTTCGCGATCTGCGCGTGCGCCGGCGGTTTCGGACAAACTTCGGCGCAAGTTTTGAAGAAGGACGACGTCCCTTTCCGCAAAAGGGCGTACGCGGACAAGCAGGGCAACAAGATGCCGTATCGCCTCTTCGTTCCGGCGAATTACGACGCCAGTCAGAAATACCCGCTGATCTTCTGGCTGCATGGTGCGGCGGGCCGCGGCTCGGATAACCTCAAGCAAATCTCCGGCGGAAACGAGAACGGCACGCACGTCTGGACAACACCGGCGAATCAGGCGCAACTTCCCGCTCTTGTTCTCGCGCCGCAATGCCCGGAGGACCGCTTCTGGTCCGAGCCGGAGAACAACGAGATTTCGCCGCAGCTCCAGATGGCGCTGGATATTCTCGCCGCGGTGCAAAAGGAATTCTCCATCGATCCGGATCGAGTTTATCTGGCGGGGCAATCCATGGGGGGACTGGGCGTCTGGGCGCTGCTGCAAGCGCAGCCCGATCGTTGGGCTGCGGCGCTGGTGCTCTGCGCCTACGACAATTTCACGAATCCAAAAGCCCTCGCGCGCGTCCCGCTCTGGATATTCCAGGGAGATGTGGACATGGCCGTCCCTGTAGACCTGGTGCGACAAATGGTGAAGGACTTGAAGAAGTCAGGCGTGCAGCCGCGTTATTCCGAATATCACAACGCCGGCCATGACGTCTGGCTGAAGGCCTTCGCCGAACCGGACCTGGTCCCTTGGCTCGTCACACACAAGCGCGGCGTCTCCATGCCTGCGGCAAAATAATTGCTGGCGCGTTGGAGCTGGCGGAATCCCTCGCAGGATGGGCTTGCAGTGCTACTTCTTGCCGCCGGAGCCCGCGAATGCCGTGGCCACTCCGAGCGAAATCAGCATTCCGCCGGATACGTACCGCTGCGTGGGCAACCAGCGAGTATTCCGGTTCAGATGACGCGCGACGGTTCCAGCGAAAAACGCCCAAAGACTGTCGCTCATAACGCCCATTCCCGCGAAGAGAGTCCCTAGAAAGAGAATCTGCAACGCGACATTCCCGCGGGATGCGTCCACAAATTGCGGAAGGAAGGCGAAGAAAAAGAGCGCGGTCTTCGGATTCAGGATATTGACGATAATGCCTTGGCCAAACACGCGGCTCAGTTTGACGCGAGGGGCTTCTTGCGAAGGATCGAGAAACTCCTCACGGCGCAGTTTTTGTACGCCCAGGTAGATCAAGTATGCCGCGCCAAGATACTTCACAGCCGAGAATGCCGCCGCTGACGACATCAGCAGCGCCGACAACCCCACTGCCGCGGCGGCCACATGAACGAGCGTGCCCACCCCAATGCCAAGCGCCGAAACCAAACCTGCGCTCCGGCCCAGACCGATGCTGCGGCTCGTCACGTAGAGCACAGCAGGCCCTGGTATAGCCAGCAGCACCAGGGCCGCGCTGACAAAGAGCAAGAGAGAGGAAGAACCTGGCATCATGGGATGGAATCTCGTGATCGAGATGCTCAGTGGCAGCCGCAACCGCCGCCGCAGCAACTACCCCCTCCGCCCGAGAACCCGCCGGACGATTTGGCCGAAGCGCCGTTGCTCGACCCATTCGCCGCGCTGAAAACCGAAAGCTGAATCGCGTTCTTCTTCCCCGCGCACTTCGGACAGGCAATCTCCTGCACCTTGTTCAACACAATCTTTTCAAAGTGCGTCTGGCAATCCTCACAAATGTATTCGTATATAGGCATTTTGAAACTCCGAGGAGTCTCCCAGGACTCTAATTATAGCAGGCTCTGGCATGTGATCAGAGGTGAGTGGCAGGTCAAAGACTCATTTGGCTGCTTGCCTGACTCGAAATCAAATTGCCTCTCCCATCGTCCAATTGAAGAAGCAGAATAACCCTATGGCACAGACGAGTAGGCACTTCCTCATTCTACCTTCCGCCAGCACGCTGATAACTATCGCTGGAAACGTCGCCCATGACCCAACAGAAATGGGCCATGACGAGGGAGGCAGAGACCCAAGCGCATTCAACTCTCTCGACCACTCGATCACCATCGTATAAATCGACAGGGCTACCCCAATCGTGCATACAAAAAGTGCCAACACGGACATGATCCGGCGCCAGGTCGTGGCTTCAGACGTTTTCTCTCTCTTGGTCCATCTGCGCCATGCCAGAATGACGCTCGGGATTGGAAGTAAGAATCCAGCGTAGATGAGTGGGAAAAGAAAAAGCTGTAAAGAAGCTTGACCCACGCGACCCTTGCAGATAAGGGAATCAACTGGTCAAAAGACCGGCTCCTCGCCCCTTCCGGAGCCCCTCTAAGTGACAGAGGATTGCGTCCCGCGCCATCTCGCGCGCTTCAGCCAGTGTCCTTCCGCAGGTGATTAAGCCGGGAAGCAACGGCACCGTGACCTGGTATCCGGAGGCCTCTTGTTTGTTCCCGCGCACTTTTCTACCGCCATTTCCAGCTGCCGCGCGTCCTGATCCGACCGGTTCAAATACAACGGTAAAACTGTAATTGCGCGCGGCAATTTGCTGGGAGGCCTTTTCGCGGATAGACACTCTGGCCATGGCTTAAGTTTATTCTGCGGTGGTAAGTACAATTCCCTGAAAAACGACAACCCCCGCGCAGGGTGAGGGTCGTCGTTGAATCTGCGGATTTGGACAGGATGTTAGTCGCCAGCGACCGCTTCGGCAGCCTTTTCGGCGGATTGCGTGATGGCAGGAGCGCCGTTGCCGTTCGAATGGCCGTTGCCATTTCCACTAGCCGGAGCGATGGATACCGGCTTGCCCGCGTTCGCGAAATTGGCCGGCACCGCCTTAGCGATGTCGCTGACTGTCCCGATCTGCACGACCGTCGGCTGAGGCTTCTTCAGCACCAGCTCTTCGTAAATCGCCCGGACCTTGGCCTGTTCCTCGTAAGCCTTCTTACGGCGAGCGCGGTCTTCTTCCGCCGCGGTCACCGGAACGTCGTGCTCCAGGTGGCGCACGCGAGAAGCGTCTTCGGCGTCAATCTTCAAGGAATGCTCAAAGCTCTGCAGGTTAACGCTCTTGCCTTTGGCGTAGATCTCGTGCTTCCCGTGGTTCTTGTACCACTCGGCCACAGTCGCGTTTTTATGCATGTTCTCGATGATCTGCCGCCAACCCACGCCGGTGTTGTACGCGCAGAAGCTGATCTCGCCCTGCTGCGTCGCATACGGAATGATGCACATTTCGGTGCGGCGGAAGTCGTAGTTGAACAGATCCTGGAACCACATCCCCGCGATGAACAAAAAGTTCCACGGATCGGTTTGCCGGCGCTTCATGGCGTCTTCGTACGTGCGGTCCGGAGACGTCTTGCCGTATTTCTTCTCCGCGCCCTTCGTAAGCGCCCAGGTCTTATCAAATTTCTTGAAGAGGTCGTACAGCTTCAGCCCCTTGGGGCCTTGGAAGGGCTTGTAGTTCTTCAAGAGGGCCATGGCCATCATGAAGTTCGAAAAAGTCTTGCCGCGCGCAGCGTCGGTAATGTCCGTGACGTCTTTCGTAAGCTGTACGGCATCGAGGAAGCGCGGAACGGGCGCCCATTCCTTCGTTTCTTTGTTGATCATCAGCGCCGTGCCCACTCCGCAATTCGGGTGGCAGCCGCAGGAGAGCGAACCCCATTGCGACTCCTGCCCCTTCACCATATCCGAGAATCCGGCAAACGTGCTGACGAACGAAATGGGAAACCAGTCGCGCGTTGGCTCGACTTTGCCCACCTGCGCGCTGACGTCCTGCGCCAGATGCGAAAGCGTATAGCGCTGGCGCAGGCGGCGTTCCGGTGTAATGTCTTCGTCGCGCCCGGTAAACGAAACCGGCTGGAAGCTCACAAACGCGATTTTCTTGGGGTTCTCCATCGCAAACTTCACGACGGTGCCGACCTGATCGTTGTTCACGTTGTTAACGATAGTCACGACGAGCACGATTTCGATGCCCGCCTCGTGCATATTCTCGATGGCACGCAGCTTCACATCGAACAAATTGCCGATCTGCCGATGGCTGTTGGCGTCGTTGCCGATCCCGTCAAACTGCAGATACGCGTAGCGCATGCCCGCTTCGAACGCCTTCTTGCAGAACTCCTTGCTCTTCGCGAACTCGATGCCGTTAGTCGCGGCCTGCACGCTGTTGTAACCGATCTTCCGCGCGTAGGCGACCGCATCGAAGAAATACGGGCTCATCGTCGGCTCGCCGCCGCTGAACTGCACGGACATCTGGCGGCGCGGCTTGATCTTCAGCGCGTTATCCAGGATTTCCTT
>Ga0137359_10002237_pt1 | contig 15477 bp, 12 predicted proteins | sample Mad1_40_16metaG_FD_108281 | JGI IMG/M metagenome (GOLD analysis project Ga0137359, IMG submission 108281) | Vadose zone soil microbial communities from Angelo Coast Range Reserve, California, USA - Mad1_40_16 metaG | ecosystem: Environmental > Terrestrial > Soil > Vadose zone | place: USA... | reverse complement strand
GGCGGTAGCCGCGCACGAGGCACGTACAGCGCACGAGACGCCTACGACGCGACAGAAACCGCAGTCAACAAGTTACTCGAAACGAAGGCAAGCGAGTTAATGACAATGAGCGTAAGCGACGCGCTCAGTAAGACCTTGCGACCTCTCACCGAGCGATTGCCCAGGCAAGCAGACCGAACACGCGAGCAGGTACAGTTTCAGCAATTCTCGACACCGCCCGCCCTCTCTTACATCGCCGCTCGACTCTTGAATGCTTCACCAACTGACATAGTGCTAGAACCCTCAGCAGGAACAGGCAGCCTCGCGATATGGCCGCGTGCTATCGGCGCTCGCGTGGTATGCAACGAGATAAGCCCCCGCCGGCGCATGCTCCTCGATCAGATACTAGGATTCGAAACACACGCGGTAGACGCCGAATTCATTCACGATCTACTCGACTCAGAGGTAAGGCCCACCGCCGTTCTAATGAATCCGCCATTCAGCGCCACAGGCGGACGCGTCAGCGCTAACCGAATGATCTACGGTGCGCGACACGTCGAAAGCGCTCTCAGACGATTGGAGCAAGGCGGCAGACTCGTTGCGATTGCAAGCGAAGCGATGGGCTTCACCCGACCCGCGTTTAGCGATTGGTGGAAGGTGTTAGCCACGACTTACAACGTCCGCGCCAACTTCCATCTGACCGGCAATGAATATGGCAAGTACGGGACGGGCTACGGTCTGCAAATCCTTGTGATCGACAAGACAGGTCCGACGCCGGGCGACAACTGGGAGCAGCGGCTTAGCAACATCAATTGGAGCGAAGCAGACAACCTCGAAAGCCTCTGGGAGTCACTCAAGAACCTCGCAACCCGCGAGACGAACAAGGCCGACGAGAGCGACGATGCAGAATCGGTCCGCAAAACTCTTTTTGTTCCCTACACACCGGCAAGGCTGAAAGGCGGAAAGGCGCACCCCGCGCCCATCGTCGAGTCAGCTTCAATGGCTGCTGTGCTCCCCCCGGAGATAACCTACAGACCGCACCTGTCGCGTGAGATCGTAATCGAAGGCCGCTTGTCCGACATTCAGCTCGAGCGTGTCATCTACGCTGGACAGCGACATGAACAACGACTACCCGATGGCTCACGGGCGGGCTACTACGTTGGCGATGGTACAGGAGTCGGCAAAGGCCGCATTCTGGCAGGTATCATCCTCGACAATTGGAATCAAGACCGAAAGCGCGCGCTTTGGCTATCGGTCAACAATGACTTGCTTGAATCCACCAGGAGAGACCTTAACGACTTGGGCGCGAACGTACCGCTCGCACGCATCAACGACTACGCAGCAGCCGACGAAATTACTTTGCCCGAAGGAGTCATCTTTAGTTCTTACTCTTCGCTTATCGCGGCGGCAAAGAACGGCGCACGCCGATTCGATCAGATACAACGATGGCTTGGAACCGATGCGGTAGTCATCTTTGATGAAGCACACAAAGCAAAGAACGCGCTCGCCGGCGGTCGCGGCGAGCCCACGCAAACCGGGCAGTCTGTCATCGACCTGCAAGACCCGGAGAGAAACCCCGAGTATCGAATTGTCTATTCCAGCGCCACGGGAGCAACCGACGTTCGAAACATGGCTTACATGGTTCGCCTTGGCTTGTGGGGTGACGCAACCTCTTTCCCAGGCGGATTCAGTCAGTTCTTGACCGAGATCGAAGCGGGCGGAGTCGGAGCAATGGAGATGATCAGCCGCGACCTCAAGGCACTAGGCATCTACGCGTCAGCATCGATCAGCTTCGGCAGGTGCCCGCGATCCGGTAAGCCCGTTGAGTATCGAGAGCGCATTCACAATCTCACTCCGCAGCAACGCGAGCTGTACAACCACGCTGCGGACGCTTGGCAGGTTGTCATGCAGAACATCGGCGAGGCGCTTGGCATCACAAACGGTGTGAATCACAGAAGTTGGTGCGACTGAAGAGCGGTTTTTGACCTCTTAGGTGACAAGAGTGGTGCGACTCGTAACAAAAGAGAATGCGACCAGGTTTTGTTTTTACAAAAGAGGGCGCGACTGGTTTATACTACCGTCGTGACCCTACCCGCCAGGAAGGTCCCGAAAAACTACCGCAACGCTACCGGACTCATCTCTACGACAAAATCTGATCGGATGACCGCCTACGAATCTAGGCTGGAACACGACTTCATGAAACTGGTGGGTTTCGATCCGCGTGTTTCATCCTACGTTGAGCAGCCGGTCAAGATCGAGTTCACTGATGCGACGGGCCGTCTACGCACTTACACGCCCGACATACTCGTCACCTATCACCCGCAGCAAGACCCGGCTCAAAATACAAAACCACTGCTTGCCGAGATCAAGTATCGAAAAGACCTATTCAAAAACTGGTCTGATCTAAAGCCAAAGTTTCGAGCCGCGCGTCGCCACGCTAGAGAACAAGGTTGGGAGTTCAGGATTATCACCGAAGTTGAGATCCGCACTCCTTATCTAAAGAACGTTGTATTTCTGCTTGGGTATCGCGATCTGAGGGTGCTTGATGCTGAGACCGCGCAACTGGAAGAGATGCTGAAGCGATTGGGCGGAGCCGACCCCGATGAGCTGCTACTGGCAATTTCTGAAGATCGAATCAAGCGGGCGCAACTATTGCCGACGCTCTGGTATCTTGTCGCTAACGACCGCATCGGCGTTGATCTGACACAACCACTGACCATGCGTAGTCGTCTTTGGACAACGCCTTCGCTGCAAGAATAATGAACGAGATGATTAACCTAGCGCCGGGTGCAACTGTCGTGAAGGGCGACAAGCGCTACATAATCACTCGCTACCTGAACCTGGAGGCCGTTTTAGCAAAGGAATCGGAGACGGGTAAGGATGAGCGACTGCTGATCAAAGATCTGTCTGCACCGGGAGAGACCATTCCCAGCGGCCAAACGAAAGGGCAGGACATCGCTCTTATCGACCAGGAGGACTGGCAAGAAGCTGAGCGACGCTTCAGCATCATTCGACCCTTACTAGCGCAACCGCGGCGAACACGAAGGGCGGTCGACGATGTGGCTCGGGCGCACGAGGTGCACACTACAACGATCTATCGCTGGCTCGATCTCTATCAACAGTGCGGACGGACTTCCGTCTTAGTTGCATCGCCCCCGAGTGGAGGCCGTGGCGCGAGCCGGCTGCATTCGGAATCGGAAAAGATACTGGAATGCACTATTGAGGACTTCTATCTCACGGACCAAAAGCGTTCGGTCAGGAGGACCTATGACGAGCTCCGGCGGCGATGCCGCAACGCACAAGTTGAAGCGCCTCACATCAACACCCTCCGCAATAGAATCAAGATCGTATCTGCTAAGGAGAAGGTCAGCCGCAGAGAGGGAAAGCAAGCGGCGGAACGTCAGCATGGCGCTTTTCCCGGCCACTTCCCCGGTGCCGATTGGCCGTTAGCGGTAGTGCAGATTGACCACACGCTGCTCGACATCATTCTAGTAGATGACATCCATCGCCTCTCTATTGGACGGCCGTGGATCACTCTGGCGATTGACGTGTTCAGCCGTATGGTAGTCGGCTTCTACGTTTCGCTTGATCCGCCTGGGGCAATGGCTGCGGGACTGTGTATCGCCAATGCAATCTTGCCAAAGGAGAAGTGGCTGGCACTCCACGATATCAACAACGCATGGCCTTGCTGGGGTTTGATGAAGCAGATTCATGCAGACAACGCCGGAGAGTTTCGCGGACACATGCTCCAGCGTGCGTGTCAGGAGTATGGCATTGATATCGAGTGGAGACCGGTAAAGAAGCCGCACTATGGAGCTCACATTGAGCGGCTGCTCGGCACATTCTCGGAAGAGATTCACAGCTTGCCGGGCACGACGTTTTCGAATCCCGGTCAGCGCGGTGAGTACAACTCCGAAAAGAACGCGGCAATGACACTGGCCGAGTTTGAAAAATGGCTGATCACCTACATCGTAGGAGTCTATCACCAAAGAATGCACAGCAGCCTGAAGACCAGCCCGACAAAACAATACGAAAGTGGGATCTTCGGCGATGACAAGCGGCCCGGATGCGGATTGCCGAATCGCATGCTTGATAAGGACCGGTTGCGGCTGGACTTTATGCCGTACGTTGAGCGAACTGTTCAGCAATACGGGGTCGTCATTGACGACGTCCACTACTACAGTGATGTCCTGCGACGCTTCATCAATGCGACGGACCCAGACCGGCCAAAGAGCAAGCGCAAGTTTATTTTCAAACGTGATCCTAGAGACATCAGCGTCATCTATTTCTACGATCCCGAGCTTAAGCAGTACTACGAAATACCATATCGAGACACGTCACACCCGCCGATGAACGTTTGGGACCTTCGCGCGGCAATGAAGATTCTGGGAGAGAATGGGTTGAAGGAGATCAACGAGAATCTGATCTTCGATGCTTATGAACAGATGCGACTGCAAGAGGAGAGCGCCATTAGTGAAACGAAAAAGATGAGGCGCACACGTCAGCGCAGATCACTCCACCAAAATGTCGCGAGACCTATGACAATGAACGATCACTCGGCGACGCAGTACGAAGAAGTTACTTTCGAACAGTCTTTCCCTCAGGTCGAGCCGTTCGATGACCTTGAGGAACTGGAATAAGCAAGCAGGCCCTTTTCAGCCCCCTCCACTTCAGATCGGAGGAGCAACACTCCCATGAGCAATAGACCAGATCACCTCAATGAACAAGCCAGCGCTGCGCTTGAGTTAAGCGATCCAGAACGCATCAGCCGAGTGCGTCGCGCGCGCTGGATCGGATACACGAGAGCACAGCAAGTCCTGGACAAGCTTAATCAGCTGCTGACCCACCCGAAGACTCACCGGATGCCCAACTTGCTTATCGTTGGCGACACCAACAACGGCAAGACCATGCTAATCCAAAAGTTTCAAAGGCTACATCCGCCGAGCGACAACGCAGAGGGGGATTTCATTTCTTATCCGATTCTGATAGTCCAGGCCCCACCCGTTCCAGACGAACGCCGTCTCTATCACGCCATCTTAGAAAGAGTCGGCGCCCCTTACAATCCAAAATCCAGCGTCGAAGCGAGACAGCGTCAAGTCATCACGATACTTAAGAACGTCAATGTCAAAATGCTGGTAATCGACGAGATTCATGACATCCTGGCTGGCTCCCCCTCTAAACAGAGGCAGTTCCGTAATGTGCTCAAGTACCTGGGCAATGAACTGCAGATCCCGATTGTTGGGGTGGGTATAAAGGAAGCTTTCCACGTCTTGCAAACGGATCAGCAGATGTCGAACCGGTTTGAGCCGGCATTGTTGCCGAAGTGGGAAATAGGTCAGGAATATCTCAGTCTGCTCTCAAGTTTCGAACGGATGATTCCGTTGCGCAAACCGTCGCACCTGGTCGAGAAAACGTTGGCCTTGAAGCTGCTCAGCATGAGTGAAGGTACAATCGGCGCTCTTTCAAACGTACTGACCAGGGCATGCATTAAGGCGATTGAGACCAGAGCGGAATGCATTACTCTAAAGACTCTTGCGGAGATCGGATGGGTACAGCCTTCGGAGCGTAAGTGGGGTGCTGCCGCCAATGCTTGAAAGTGATCTCTCAGGAAAATTGTGGCCCGCGCACCTGAAGCCGAAGGAAGACGAACTGCTTTCCTCATGGTTGTTGCGGATCGCAGTGTCACATGGAATGGGATTAGACCTGTTTTGCTCGGCGATCTGGTCAGGAACACTGGTGAGGGGGCGCGACATCGACCGGCTGTCAGATGAAGGAGTGATCAACCTTCTAGCAGAGAGAATCGGAGTAACACCGGCGCGCGTTGCAGAAACAACTCTGTCGGAATATGAAGGATCGCTCTTTGAAAGGCGAACGCATCGAGGCTATACCCCGTGGATAACGTCGCTCCGCATCTATTGCCGTGATCGAAAGCACTTCGGCTTGCAGTTCTGTCACAGCTGCCTGGCGGAAGATCGAGAACCATACTTTAGGCGGCGCTGGCGGTTAGCCTTTGTGACTCTGTGTGAGCACCACCGAACCCTTTTATCAGATCGCTGCCCAAGGTGCGGCCTCCCAGTTAATGCAGCTCGGAATGACCTGAATAATGATGCAATGACCGTGGCTCAGATAATGACCCGCTGTCATAGCTGCGGGTTCGACCTGCGGAAAGGCCGGCGCGGAGCAGTGTGTGGCCGAGTGGTCGCCTACCAACAACGATTGCTGATGGCCGTGCAGCAAGGTTGGGTTGAAGTTCGCCCGGGCGAGCCGGTCTACTCACATCTATACTTTCGTGTCTTGCTACAGATGATGCGACTGCTCGCAACTCGTCAGGCTCTTCGAGTAGCGGTCAGTCGCCGCAGCGGCATTAGGATGTTCACGCCGGTGTTCCCTGGTAACAATAGAGATATTGAGCGCCTGAGCATTCAGCACCGGCTGGGGCTGGTTGGGATGGCACAGTATCTATTTACCGATTGGCCAGAGCGGTTTATTGGTCTTTGTAAGGAGGAACGCATATGGAGTCGAAGCCTCTTACAGCGTTTTGGAGATGCTCCCTACTGGTTCTGGAAGCCTGTTCGCGAGCATCTGTTCAGACCTGAGCGCCGTCCATCAGAGCAGGAGATTCACTCAGCTGTCGATCATATTACAAAGCGTGGCGGGTTGCCTTATAGGAAGGCGATCTCAGAACTTCTCGGAGTTGACGACGCATTCAAGGCTCGCCGCTCGCAGGAGCTTCTCAAAAGAGTGGCGCCATTGCAAACCGGTAAGCTCCGTCACGGGAAGACTCTATGTTCTGACGTCATGGTTTGATGAGAAAAATGACTCACCGACCTAAACAGAACTCGCTAGAAAGTGAAGCAATGATCTCATGGGTCGCCATAGAGAGGATGGCCGAAAGAAGAGCATCGTCTGACGCGAGATACCGCAAGAAGATCGCCGGAAGACCTCGCCGTTCGGATGCGAACCTGCTTACCGATGCGGAGCTACTGAGCAAGTTGCAATCCTTCGGGATAGACCTCGATCGCCCACGGCTTGGCGAGCTTTGCGATAAGGCTCTCTCCGCTGAGGAAGTCGCTCGGCCGTTGCTTGAACAATGCACCTTTATTAGTAAGCGCGACGAACTCGAAGGTGATTGGGTCTGGATCTGTTTAGTTGCCCTGTGGCAACGCTGGTTCCCGGACAAACCTTGTTTCGAGATGCTGGATGACAAGATACAGGCTGGCTACGACGCGATGGATAACGCAGGCGTTGTGGCCGCGTGCCGCATCTGGCTTGATGCGTGGGCTGACGTGCTACGTATACTGGACAAGGCGGGCTTTCGGTCAATCAGTGAATTTGACGAGCATTTCCGAGGTACGCAGTTTCTGTTCAATTGGATTCAGGACCTTGAAGGAGAACTGTGGAACGCGGGGCTTCGGGACAGGCGGTTTCTAACCTCGAGGATCGCCGTATGCGAGGAGGGTCTGAGGAGGTTTGAAGCGGAAGATGATGAACTACTGATTAAGAACCGCCGGCGCGACCTGGCAGAGTCTTGCTTCGAGTTGGGTGAGATCGCCAAGACTGAGGCGCTCTATCGCGAGTGGTTGAAGGCTGATCCACAGTGGGGTTGGGGGTGGATTGGGTGGTCTGACTGCTACCACTTCACGCGCCCTGAGTCCCGTGATTTGAGTAGGGCTGAGCAGATTCTGCTTGAGGGGCTTGGAGTAGCCGGGCTAAGGGATTCCAAAGACATCTCAGAACGCTTGGCTGACCTCTATGAAGACCAGGACCGCGCTGATGAGGCCAACGAGGTCCGGCAGCAGGCGAAAACAAATCTCCCGGCGATCCGGCACACGCTTGAAGTCCTCCCAAATGACAGCATTTTGCGACAAAAGACTTCGATCACGTTCGGAGACGAAGGGCTGCCTCTGAGTGATCTGTCGGCGTTAGAGAACCTTGTCCCAGCGCCCTCCTCGAAGGTCACCGGCGCCAACCGAAAAGTTGGGCGCAACGAGCCGTGCCCTTGCGGAAGCGGGAAGAAGTTCAAGAAGTGCTGCGCAGGTAATTAACCACAGTCCCGACTCTTCTCGGAACAGAGCCCTTGACGGGTATGGTAAAACTGCCATAATAACAGTGTGTCGCGCACTCAGCCCAAACGCGTGATCTGGATGGGATCGTCCAGGAAGGACGTTAAGCACTTTCCGGAGGACGTGAAGGATGAAATCGGGCATGCGCTTTGGCTAGCGCAGTGTGGTGAGAAGCATATTACAGCGAAGCCGCTCAAAGGCTTTGGTGGCGCAACCGTATTGGAGATTGTCGACGACTTCGACACTGATACCTACCGTGCGGTTTACACTGTCCGGTTTGAGGGAGTGGTTTTCGTTCTGCATTGCTTCCAGAAGAAGGCTAAACGCGGAAGCGCAACGCCGAGGGCCGATATGGACCTCATTAGAAATCGCTTGAAAGATGCCGAGGCGCTGTACCGAAAGTTACGGCAAAGAGGGGAAGTATAGTCATGAAAGAAAAGATTGACGGAATTGAGTTCGAACGGAGCACCGGGAATGTATTTGCCGATCTAGGCCTTCCCAGGCCCGAGGATCGCTTAATCAAATCGAATCTTACCGCCCTTATCACGAAGGAGATCAGTCAGCGCAATCTGATACAGTCCGAAGTAGGCGAGCTGGTAGGTCTCGATCAAGCAGACGTGTCACGACTCTTGCGTGGGCGAGTCAATCGCTTTTCAGTCGAGCGGCTGTTTGAAATCCTCAACCGCCTAGGCTACACCGTTGAGTTGCGGATAACACAAGAAGATCGCGCGCGACATGTCGCAAATACGTTTGTCAACGTCAACCGCTAACGTCGGACATCGGATAACTGCCTCAGTCCAGGGCATCGGCTTCGGTTCTCCTGACCCAAGTGGCAAGAGCCAAAGCGGCAGGCGGAACGCTTGAAGACCTGGACTTCAGCCCGCGTGAAGTCATGAGCCAACATGGTAGACCGTGGTTTTCCGACTACGCTGTATCGCGACGTGACAGACCCGATAACCGGCAAGACGATCCAGGAATTATGCTGTGCACTGCATAATCCCAGTAATGCTGAGTCTCTTTTTATGCGGAGCAAGAAAGCCTCAACCTAACCAACTCGCGGGGCCTGTCCTGGACGGGCTCCGCATAAAAAGAGACTCAGCATTACAGGAGCCTGTGAGAGACAAGGAGTATGCAGATTTCTCGTTCCGAGTGACCTGCTCGAACGGTCCGATGCGGGTTTAGCTATTCGGAACGCAGAGCATCTACCGGGTTGACCGATGCGGCGCGACGCGCTGGGATGAAGCTGGCAAGGAGTGCTGAAACACTCAGCACGACCGCGACAACGAGCAATGTCTGCACATCCCAGGAGCTTACCCCAAACAGCAGGCCGCGCATTAAAGTAGCCGCAGCCACCGAGAACACGAGGCCCAAGATGATGCCAAGGGCAGTCAACCACCCGGCCTCTTTTAGAATGAGCTTGTAAACCGAACTGCGCTGCGCGCCGAGCGCCATCCGCACTCCAATTTCCCTCGTTCTCCGGCTTACCGAATAAGCAACGACTCCGTAGAGTCCGACAACCCCTAGCAGAAATGCCAGGACGGCGAAGCCTCCCACTAACCACGCCGAGGATCGATGCAGGTACGCTGAATCATTGATTCTGTCGTTCATGGTTACTCCGCCAACCGTCACAATGTCATGGTCTATCTGCCGTATGGTGGCGGTCAGCGTCGCGAGCAGCGATCGTTCGGCTTGCGACGTTCGGACGACCACACCGAAATAGGTATCGGTGCTCTGATTGAAGGGAACATACAGGACTGGCGGGGTCGGTGTATCCAACGGCCCTTCTTTGATATCGTCCACGATGCCGATGATTTCCATGGGTACCGGTGGATCCGAGAGGTACGAGAGCTGCTGACCGAGAGGATCTTCATTGGGAAAGTATTGTCTTGCCAGCTCCTGGTTTATGATAGCGACGCGAGGCTTGGATGAATCCTCCGCGTCGTTAAAATAACGGCCGCTCAACAACTTCGCCCCCAGTGTTGTGAAATAGCCGGAACTCACCTGGCGTTCAGGCACTTCATTGTGTTCACCGTGCCACGGCCGACCCAACACGCGGAACCATGTCGTGTTGCCATTGCTGCCGACCGGGAGTTGGCCGCTGGCGGAGATGGCAACAGCCTTTACACCGGGCAGACTCGCGATTCGGCTCACAATCTGGCTGGCAAGCGCGATTGCCTGCTCGTCCTTTCCATACCTGGATTGCGGTGCCCCGGCCTCCAACAAGGCAAGATGATCTGGCTGGAATCCAATCTCAACATTGAGCAGCAGGTATAAGCTCTTGCCGAGCAGCCCGGCGCCCACCAATAGCACCATCGCCGTCGCAAGCTCCAACACCACAAGTTTAGAACCAAGGCGACGCCACATCATTCCCGCGGAACCACGACTCCCTTCGGCGAGGCCTTCCAGGCTGGGGGACAAAGACAGGCGCAGGGTGGGCGTGATTGAGAACAGCGCCGCAGCCAATAAGGAGATCACACATGCAAATGCGATCACACGAATACTCAAGCCGAGGCCCTGGATAAAGGGCATGCGGGCTATCATGTCTGTTGGGATGAGCCGGGTAAGAAGTTGCATGGCCCAATAGGCTGACACCACGCCGAGGACGGTGCCGGCCATCACCAGCACCAACCCCTCCGTCACAAACTGAAGGACCAATCGGGCGCGAGATGCACCCAGCGCGCTACGGACCGCTATCTCGCGTTTGCGGCTTTCGGAGCGAACCAACAGCAGACTCGAAACGTTCACGCTTGCGATCAACAGCAGCAGACCGGCGCCGCTCAGCAGCACTAACAGTATTGGACGAATATCGCCAACGATGACTTCGCTCAGAGGTATAACGGCTGCGCCCTGACCGCGATTGGAATCGGGATACAGTACTTCCAGTTGTTGTGCAATCGATGTCATCTCGGCCAAAGCAGTGGGGACCGAGAGGCCATCCTTCAGCCGCGCTACACCGTAGAGATTGTGACAGCTTCGCCTCAAGTCACAGCCGCCCGAAGCGTGAAGCGCGGTCCAGAACTCCGCCGGCTCGGCTGGAACGAAATGGAACTCCTTCGGCAGCACTCCGATGATGGTGTTTGGATTGCCATCCAGATTGACCGTCTGCCCCAAAACATCCTCTTTTCCACCGTACCTCGTCTGCCAAGCGGCGTAGCTCAGTATTACTGTCCGCGGTGCAGCTAGCAGGTCCTCGCCAGAATAGAAATCGCGTCCCAGCAACGGAGAAACGCCAAGAGTGCGGAAGAATCCGTCGCTAACGCGGCTGCCGCGCGCCGGTTGCGCGCCATCGGGAGTGCTGAGCTTGAAGCCGGTGTGCTGGTAGACATCCAATGAGCTGAAAACCTGGTTGCGTTCTTTCCAGTCCAGGTAGTCGAGATACGAAAGGTTGCTATGCGGAAACATCGAGATACTCTCAAACACGCCAACAAGCCTGGATGGATTCTGGTAGGGCAATGGCTTGATCAGAGTCGCATCCACAAAAGCGAAGATTGCCACGCTGGCGCTCATTCCGAGAGCCAGCGTCAGGATTGCGGTGCAGGTGAATCCCAGATTCTTTCGCATCTGGCGGATCGCGAAGGAGAAATCCTGCAGCAGGTTTTCGAGGAATGGGATAGTGTTGCCTTCGCGGTAAGCCTGCTTCGTCAATTCCACACCTCCCAACTTCAACATCGCGTCCCGTCGCGCCTGCTCTAGAGTCATACCGGCTCGGAGATTGTCATCGATGTGCATCTGAAGATGACTGTCGATCTCATCCGCAAGCTCCGTGTCGCGCTCCCCCTTAGAGAACATCCCAGCCAACCTCAACGTCCAAACACGCAATCGCTTCATGCGTGGTCCTCCGTGGGAGAGAGGAACCTCGCAAGGATCGCGGTTGTCTGTTCCCAGTGTCGTTCTTCCTGCTTCAGTTGCCTTCGGCCTGAACGCGTGAGCCTGTAGAACTTGGCCTTGCGATTGTTCTCCGACAATCCCCATTCAGAACTGATGGACCCTTCCTGCTCCAATTTCAGGAGCGCGGGATATATGGTTCCATAGTTCAAGGAGAGGAGACCTCCGCTTGTCTGCTCAATGCGGCGCGCAATTCCATATCCGTGAAGCGGTCCCATCGTCTCAATGGTCTTCAATACCATCAAAGCGAGAGTTCCCTGCCAAACATCTGCTTTATCGGCCATAGCTCTCCTATTGCTTAACAATAGGAATCTTGGCATATCTTCCAGTGGTAAGGCAATAGCAAGACTGATTAAGTTGCGTGCCGGTTGTATGGCGCTGCGTTAACCTCGTCGCGCTTGCACGCCGCACGTTGCGCTCTTCAGGGTTCGTCGTTGGAGGTAAGCACTATTCTTACCTTGCAAGCCACATCTTGATCGTGCGTGTCACCAGGTCCGAAGCATCCTGCTGGACGAAGTGCCCGGCCCCAGGGATGGTCACCAGCGTTAAATCTTTCTCAAGCCAATCCCACGTGTTGTGAGCGCCCCAGCCGCAGCGCCTGATCATTCAATCCGTGAATCATCAGCACCGGCATTTTCACCTCGATCACCGGGGAAGTGTCTTCCGTATACGGCTCGCGCGGATAGTTGCGCTTATAGTAGTTGAGCATTGCTTCGAAGTCGGACCGCTTGAATGCTTCGATGTATTTCTTCTTTGCCTCCGGGTCTTTCACCCAGCCCGAAAGTTGCTCGGCAGTCAGCTTTGTATGTGCGTCGGGTTGTTGAAAGTTTCGAGCGTACTGGCTGTTCTTCTGCTGTTGGGGATTGTGAGTGAGCTCGTGATTTAGGCTGCGCGGGTGAGGCAGATTGAGGATAACCAGCTTCTCGGTCATATTCGGAAGCATCATGGCAAATGTCCATGCGACTATGCCGCCCCAGTCGTGTCCAACTATGATTGCCTTGTCCTGTTTCAGATGTTTCACCACTGCAGCCACATCCCCAACCAGCAGTCGCATATCATAATTTTCGACACCCTTCGGTTTGTCTGAGAGGTTGCACCCGCGTTGATCGATCGCCACGACCTGATAGTTCTTCGATAGCGCTTCCATTTGATCGCGCCACGTATACCAGAAGTCGGGGAAGCCGTGAATCATCACGATTAGCGGGCCTTTGCCGAGACTGGCATAATGGATTTTTACTCCGTTCGAGTCGGCGTAACCGTGCTCGACGCGCTTGTCCAGATCGGAATCAGCCAGCGCGATATCATTGCAAAGCGCCAGGGCCGTGAGTATGCAGAAGACTGAAATCATGTGCTTCATCGGTTCTCCTTTTTGGGTCGGACCTTTGTGTGATCGATCGCGACAGTGCCGCCCTTCATCACCCACCGGACATTGATATCCTCGAGCGGGTTTCCTTCAACCGCGACGATGTCTGCATAGTAGCCGGGCAGGACCGCTCCAAGACTCTTCTCCAATCCAAGGAGCGCCGCGCCTTCCGTCGTTGCGGCAGCCAGAGCTTGCTGTGGTGTCATTCCAGCTTTGACGAACCAGCCCAGCTCTCGAGTGTTCTGACCGAACATCGTGAACACTGCGTCGGAACCCATTGCGAAACGTACTCCGGCCTAGAAGGCGCGCCTCGCAGTCTCGACGTTGCGCCCGATGTAATCCTTCAACCGTTCGGCGACCTCGGGGCCGTATCCGAATTGCTCTCGATACTCCAGTCGCATCCTCTTTTGTCCCGTCGCATCTTCTTCTGTAATTCACAAAACGGTGGACGACGCGCACGCGCAAACGCGCTCAACAAGTTTTGGGGAGACCATCAGAGATTCTTTCGGCAGATTATCTGCGCGTTCAAAGTGCCAACCGTGATCGAGGAAACGGAGAAGGCGCTTAGTGAAGGCAAGTCGGTTGTCATTTCTCTTGTTGGCACCGGAGAGGCTAGAACACGCGAGCAAGTAGCGAGAGCGATGGCCTCTAACGGCAGCCTTGAAGACCTCGACTTCAGCCCACGTGAAGTTATAGCCAACATGGTAGACCGTGGTTTTCCGACTACCTTGTATCGCGATGTGACAGACCCGATAACTGGCAAGACCATTCAGGAGCCTGTGAGGGACAAGGACGGAAACATAGTCCAGAGCCGCCAAGCAATCGAGATGAAGCAGCGACTTATAGACGGACTATCGGCGCTAGAGCTTCCAGAGAATCCGCTTGACCAGCTTGTGAATCACTTTGGAGAAAGCAACGTTGCGGAGCTCACCGGGCGAACACGACGCTTGATTCGCGAGAACCGCAGCGGTCGCGTCGAATACCGGAAGCGCGCGCCCGAAGGTGTTTCTATGGACAAGGTGAACGTGTATGAGATGGCGCAGTTTCAAAAGGGCAAGAAGCGAATAGCGATAATCTCAGATGCGGCTTCGATGGGGATTTCGCTGCACGCTTCTAACCGCGAGACGAATCAACAACGTCGCGTGCACATCACGCTTGAGCTAGGATGGAGCGCAGACAAGCAGATGCAGACCTTTGGCCGCACTCACCGATCAGACCAGGCTATACCGCCCGAGTATGTGTTGCTCTCGACAGAGCTAGGCGGAGAGAAGCGCTTTTCGTCTACCATCGCGCGGAGACTTGGCAGCCTAGGAGCATTGACCAAAGGCGATCGCGGAGCAGCGGACAACGGCGACCTCGCAAAGTACAACTTCGAGACTGAGGAAGGCAGAGCGGCGATCGGTCTGTTATTTCGATCTATCCTCGCGGGCAAGGCGGTAACCGGAATTAATAACCCACGTCAGACCCTCAGAGACATGGGTTTGCTTGTCCTACAAGACGGCGTGGAGACGGTTCGAAAAGACGATGAATACAACGTGCCTCGCTTTTTGAATCGCGTGCTGGCCCTTGACGTAGACCGACAGAATGCTTTGTTCGATCACTACGCGAAGCTGTTTGACGAGATCGTAAGTTTCGCGAAGGCGAATGGCACATTTGACGAAGGCGTGACCGACATCAAAGCGTCGTCGGTACGTTTGTCTAACTCTCGCGTTGTGCATCGGGAAAACTCAACAGGAGCCGAGACCACACACTACACACTTGAGATAGACCAGCCCTCAAAGAAAGTGAGCTTCGCCGAGGCAAACGACGCCCGAAGGAACAAAGACGGAGCTTTCCTCGAACACTTGCGCAAAGGCTCTTTCATTCTTGCTCTGGAATCGGGAAGGCACACGGACCCGGAGACCGGACACAGATACCGAAACTTCTCAGTGTCACGACCCGAAGGCGCACGCATGAATTACATTCGAGAGGCGCAGCTAACCGAGAACTATCGACCAGTCGTACCGGAAACGGTGTGTGATTGGTGGACTGAGAAGCATGCCGCAATCCCCGATGTTCAAACATCAGAGATACATGTTATCAGCGGCGCGAACACCCCACCAACAATGTTGTGAAAACCGTGCTAGAATTTGTCACGAGTATCCCCCGCGAACGATTCCGAACGAAATACGGGCAAGGGTTTTTAGG
>Ga0137359_10002232_pt1 | contig 15491 bp, 16 predicted proteins | sample Mad1_40_16metaG_FD_108281 | JGI IMG/M metagenome (GOLD analysis project Ga0137359, IMG submission 108281) | Vadose zone soil microbial communities from Angelo Coast Range Reserve, California, USA - Mad1_40_16 metaG | ecosystem: Environmental > Terrestrial > Soil > Vadose zone | place: USA... | reverse complement strand
TCCAGAAGCAGAAGATCGATCCCTTCATTGAGTTGGTCCATCGGAGACATGTCAGACATGGCGGTTCCTCATTCGCGTCCGTAAACCCTGCAAGGCACGGAACTGCAGCTGTTTGATCGCGCCCTCGCTGCGTCGAAGTTCCTGTGCGATTTCCCGCAAACTCTTCTGGTCCACAAAACGTCGGCATACTACGAGGCGCTGGTCCGGCGGGAGTTCATTCACCAGCTGAAAGAGAATCAGGTTCTCTTCGATCTTCGCGTCGCTGCCCGTTTCGTCCCAGTCGTTCGCTGGAACCTCTTGATGCTTCCCAGCCCGCCGCCACCGATCAGCCAACTGGTTGCCCGCAATCCCCAGAAGCCATGCTGCAAACGGGACGCCTCGCCACTCAAAGCGCACCAGGTTCCGCAGTGCTTCGTGAAATACCTCCGAGGTTAGGTCTTCCGCATCCTGACGACTCGGAACACGCCGGGCTATGAAGGCATAGACACGGTCGAAATTGCTCTCATAGAGTTCAGCGAACTGGGATGGATCGCGTTGTGCCGCTTCGATCAGAACCTGTTCGTCCGCCGCATTCTCAAGAACTTTCAAAACGTTCTCCGCAGGAAGCCGTTCTGACTAACTAATCGTGGGATGCGGGCTAAAGGTTACGGTGCGGAGGATTTCTTTTATAGGTGCCGTGGGGTGGCCAGTGCGATCTCCGTGGGTGGACTAGCGTTGCCGGTCGGGACTATCAGCCGGCCCCATGCTATCGCCCGGCGCTAGTGGAAGCCGGGCGGCGCCGCTCAGCAGTTCGCGTTCATGGTCGGAGAACGTGCTCTTGTACTGATCGGAGTTGATCAGGTCCTCGCGCTGTTGCGGAGTCAGGTCGCGCATGCCGCGAACTGCGGTCGAGAGCATCCGGCGGCGGGGCGGCGGCAATTGCTGAATTTGCTGAAATAAGATTTTCGCCTGCTGTTTCTGGGCGCTAGTCAGGTGCTCCCAGGTTTCCATCCGGCTTAGGATGCGTTCCTGTTGTTCCGCGGGCAGGCCGGAGAAATGTTGCAGGCGCTGCAAAAGTTGCGTCTGTCGCTGCGGCGGGAGTTTCTGGAAATCAGGATCTTTCTCGAGCGCCTGACGCTGTTGATCACGGGGAAGATCCTTGTAGCGGCGGAGCCAGTCACCGGCATGGTTCCGGACGACGCGATCGTTATTACCTGCCGCTTCCTTCTTTTCTTTCTGCGCTTGTCTTTGCTCGTCCTCTTTCTTTTGGGATGGCTTTTGCGCTGGGCGTTGATTGCGTCCTGGTTGCACGTGCGGCCGGGGCACGGCGCGCTGAGCAAATGCCGGAGCGGCAGTCAAGCACAAACCTGCCAGCGTGGCCATCGCGATTTTCTCCAAGCCCGACAACGCACTGTCCCCTGTCACGGATTCGCCGTTACTTGATCCTGAACCTTCAATTCATCGAGCACATCGAAGTCCGCATACAGCTCATGATCTCTCTCTAATGCCTGCAAATCGCCCACTGCCGTCCCCGGTTCTGCCGGAACAGTGGGAACCGGAATCACGATCGTCAATTTTTCGGTGCTACCGGGGAAAAGCATATCCCGATTGGCGATCGCCACTGCACCTGCGATCATGACTGCCGCCAGAGAAAGCGCGATGACAGGCCGCCGCACCCAGTGCAGCCATCCTGTTGCTGGACGCGCCAGTTCTTCCCGAAAGCGGGCTCCCAGTCGGGTGTCGAAGTATGGCCCGGGTTCGGGTGCCTGCCACTCGTCGAGCAGAGTCATCGTCTGCCGGATCCCTTGCAGTTTCGCGGCACAGGTGGAGCAGGAGGCGATGTGTGTCTGGAGACCCTGCGTCCCCTTGTCCATACCAGCGGCCAGGTCCGGCAACAATTCGCGAACTTGATTGCAATTCATACCGCGTCCCCTATTTCCTCGAAACCAGTTCCTGAAGTTGCTCGCGCAAAGTTTCATAGGCGCGAAAGAGCAGAGACTTGGTCGCAGATTCGCTGAGCTTCATCACTTCGGCGATCTCGCGATAATCCATCTGCTGATACTTGTGCATGATAACCGCCATTTTCTGCCGCTCCGGCAACCCTCGCACTCTCTTACGGATTTCGTTCATCCGCTCGCGGCGTAACATCTGCTCTTCGGCGGTCATTGAACCATCGGGCAAATCGGGAGTCGCCCCCGTTTCCTGATCGGGCTCGTCGAGCCGCAGCAAATTCTCCGGACGCTCGTGGCGCGTGTCTCGCGCATGATTGACAGCGAGATTCGTAGCGATCCGGTAGAGCCAGGTATTAAACTTGGCGCTTGGTTCATAGCTTTCGCGGGAGCGATACACACGCAAAAAAACTTCCTGTGCCAACTCCTCCGCAGCCGCCGGATTGTGGCACATGCGGTACATGAATCCCACCATCTGGCGCCGGTATTTTTGCACTAAATAGGTGAATGCTGACTCATCGCCTGTTTTTACGCGCAGCATTACCTCAGCATCGGTCCTGGCTTCCGGGATTTCCGAGAGCCCAGACCCAGCCATCAGCAGGCTTCTCCCGCCGGTTAGCAGTCCCTGATCAATGGCCACGCTGCTCACGCTTGTAGGAACCCCCTCCGAACGGGAAAGTTGCGCTCCATCGGAGCCTGTGCCGGAGCGGAATATCCTTTCGGCTGAAGAGCTTGCAGGGTAAGCGCCGGGAGTGTCTGAGGGGGACATAATGCAAGGCTTGGAAAAAGGCTATCCGCAAGGGACGGCGCGGTCAAGATGCGTATCGGGTACTTAGAGCTGTCGGGTGCCACATTATTTGGAACTGGCGGAGGGGTGCCGTTTCCTGTCGGCAGAAACCAATAGTGGGGCTGTCCCGCTGTGCACTACTTCTTCACTGTCGGATACCCAATTCCTAACTGTTCCAGGTAGGTGTGGTACTTCGAGGAATCGTAGTAATACTTCCGCATTTCGGGACGAAACTTCTCCATTTTTTCCCGGTTCATCTCGATCGCAGGCTGATCTTCGGGCGCGATCAATGGGGTGTACGTCAGGTCTTTGGTCTGGACGTCCCTGTAGTAGGCCCATGCCTTCTGCAATGTCTCCGGCAAGAGGATCAAGTCGAGCGCGGTGAGCGCCTGCACTTTCGCTCCGGCCGTGGACCCCTTGTGCGCAAGCGGAGTCGCCATCGCGATGCCGTCGGCCCAGCTGTGGCCAGGCGTGTGCGGAATGTTTGCGGGATACCTGAGATACACCATCGGCACCACCCAGGAGATGTCGCCTACATCGTCCGAGCCGCCCGGCTCGTTTTCGGGTGAAGGCGGCTTCAATTCCTCGACCTTGTTCTTCAAACCGTCTTCCGGCTTCCCCAATTCTTTCTGAAGGGCCTTGGCAAGAGTTTGATCAGCCGCGTCCCACGTGGGCATGCCGACCGCTTCGATGTTCTTTTGCTGAACTTCGGCAATGACTTTGTTGAAGTGCGGCGGCCACGCCGAGCCCACCAGCTTTTTCGTGAAGGTCGTACCGGTCATCATGGAAGCCGCTTGTGCCATGGTGTCGCCCAGTTTGTATGACTCGAGAATGTGGGGGTAATCCAGTTCGCGGAAGTAATACCAGACGCCGGCCTCGGATGGCACCACATTCGGCTGATCGCCGCCGTTGATGATCAAGTAATGTGACCGCTGCTGCAATCGCAGATGCTCGCGGCGGAAGTTCCATCCTGTGTCCATGAGCTCGACGGCATCGAGCGCGCTTCGGCCATCCCACGGAGCGCCCGCCGCATGGGCTGCTTTGCCATGAAAAAAATACTGGACGGAAACGAGTCCCTGGGGAGCGAAGGTCTGTCCGTAGCCCGTACCGAACTCGTCCGCTACGTGAACTCCCAGGACTGCGTCGACATCTTTGAACAAGCCGGCGCGGATCAAAAATGCTTTGGTACCCAGCAGTTCTTCGGCGACTCCGGGAAAAACTTTCAACGTGCCGGGAATCTTGTGCTCGATCATCAGTTCCTTTAGCACCAGAGCTGCCGTGACGTTCACGGCCATGCCGGAGTTGTGACCCTCGCCGTGCCCCGGCGCTCCGTCAATGATCGGATCGTGATAGGCCACTCCCGGCTTTTGCGAGGCGCGCGGAATGCAGTCGATGTCCGTGATGAAACCGATTACCGGTTTGCCTGATCCGTACGTCGCGATCCACGCTGTGGGAATACCGGCGACACCGCGCTGTACCTTGAATCCGTTCTTTTCCAGGATGCCGGTGACGTACTTAGAGGTTTCAACTTCCTGGAATCCCAGCTCGCCATAGCTGAAGATCTGGTCCACCATCTGCTGGACGAGTTGTTGGCGCGCGTCAACTTTTGCGAGAGCTTCTTTTTTAAGGGCGTCGAGATTGTTCGTCTGGGCGAGGGTGAAAGCGGAAAGGATGAAAATGATCACGACTGGGCGGATACAATTTCGCATGAATTCTCCTGGAATGGACCGAAGTGAAAAGATACGCGGACAGTCGGAGGCGAGTCTATAGCGTCAACTTCGGGCCTGAAACGAATTTATTCCCTGCGATCACATACCGCAGCGGCATCGCGGCGGATTTCACGATTCCAACCCGAGTTGTCGTCAGGATGCGCGGCACGCGGTAGCCATCGTCGGCAATTCGCAAATCGGATTTGGGGCTCACAAAACTCTTTTCATTATCCCGCTCGCGGGTGACGCCCAAGGCCTGGGCCATTCGCCCCGGTCCCGAAGAGATCTTCCGCAGGTCGCATTTGTCGTTGAGAATAATTCCGCGCGCCTCCGCCATCCGGTCGATCCCTCCCACCGGCTCGATCGCTCGAAACAATACCGCGCCGGCCACTCCCTCGCCCAGACAGGAGACGTTCAGACAGTAGTGATTCCCGTAGATGAAGTACACATAGGCGCGTCCGGGAGGACCAAACATCACTGCGTTGCGTGGGGTCTTGCCAATAAAAGAGTGGGCGGCTTCGTCGCTTTCACCCAGGTACGCTTCCGTTTCGACGATTCGCCCTGCGAGCACAGCGCCCGGAGTCGTGCGGATCAGCAATTTTCCCAACAGCGACCGCGCAACACGGCGTGGATCGCGATCGAAAAATCCTTCCTTTAGCCAGTCCACTCGACCAAGCGAATCCATGCAGTTCCACTTCAGAGAGCTGTCATCCTGAGCGAAGCGAGGGATCTGCTTTCTTCTCGTTCGCCAGGAACGCAGGTCCTTCGCTTCGCTCAGGATGACAGGCCTTGGGATAGTTAAGTTTGCCGCTCACTGCCTTTTCAGCCACTCCAACACTTCCTCAGCGTGTCCTGCCGCTTTCACTTTGTCGAAGATGTGCTTGATCTTGCCGTCGGGACCGATCACGAAGGTCATGCGCGAAATGCCTTTGAAGATTTTCCCGTACATGCTCTTGTCTTTGATCACGCCAAAAGCTTGGCAGATTTTCTTATCCACATCGGCTAGCAGGGGGAAAGGAAGATGGTACTTTTCCTGGAATTTTTTCTGCTTGACGACAGAGTCGGCTGAAATTCCCAGCACGACTGCTCCCGTCTTCTTGATCTGGCTGTATGCGTCGCGGAACCCGCTCGCTTCTTTGGTTCAACCGGGAGTGTCGGCTTTGGGATAAAAAAAGAGCACTACCGTCTTGCCGCGAAAGTCTTTCAAGGCAACTTGTTTGCCGTCTTGATCCGTCGTACTAAAGTCAGGGGCCTTATCATTGACTTCCATGGGATTCTCTCCTAGACGCACTTGGTTATATCGCACCGTCGTGCTCGCCGTCACCTTGCTGAGCTGCCTTCCACTCGGGGCGCAAGGCAATATCGCCCGGTATGGGCGCAAATCGTCCGCCTCGAAGGGACCTCGTGCGCTCGGACTAATCCAACTTTTTCCGAATGGTAAAGCGCACCTGATCCCGGTCGCGATTACGGTCGACGGCAAGTTTTTTGATGCTGGGTCCTATAAGGGCTCTCCGGTCCCCATGGCGCTCGACTTCGGCGTCGTCTACGAAGGATTACGCAGCGGTGTATCGCAGGGCATCTTTACGATCACCCAGCCGGGACAGGCGGGCCATATGTGGATCGCCGAGGGCACATGGCTTCCCGCGGGCACCAAGGCTCCGGAAAAGGGAAAGAAGTACGAGACTCCGAAAATTGAAGACAAAGATGCTCCGCCCCGGCTGCATCGTGGAGATGCCAAGGCCGCAGAACCAGCGGCTTCTGCGGATAAGACTGCTCCCGTTGCACCCGCTTCCAAACCACAAGAAAACGCCAAGGTTGCGGAACCGGAAAAGCCCTTTGAAGATCCTAACCGGCCGATCCTGCGGCGTGGGAAGCCCGATCCAGCAGCCCGTCGTGAGTTAGTGAAGAACTTCGACGAAGAAGCGGTGGCTGGAAAGTCCGCGAAGGGCGATACGAACTCTCCGCAGATTGTGTGGATCCCTGCGATTTCGGACGCGGCTGGCCCCGATCCGCGTCCTTATAATTTCGAGCTCAGAGGTGGCGAAGAGGCCACTTACCGGAAAAAGATGTTGGACCTCGCCTCCGCTGAGTTGGCGAAGGCGAACGCCGCCCCTCCGGAGATTCAGCCGGCAAAATCGCGTAAAGCTTCTTCGGCCCGCAAAGTGGCGCCGGCGGCCTTCGAGGATGTGCATCTGCGTATCTTCGATCTGTCCAACTCGAATGACCCGGTCCTGATACTCTCCGCCAAAACGAAACCTCTTTCCGCTGCGGGTGCTACGTCGCCGACTGAAGGTGAGGAGATTACCCTGGTGGCACGACCCAACCTCGATGGCGATCTGCGACGTCTGTTCTTTGCACACACCGATCCGCGGCATCTGGATGTCTCTCCGCACATGGAGTTGATTGACGCCGTGGACGCTGACGGCGATGGCGGCGGTGAATTGCTTTTCCGCTGCACATCCGATGCCGGCAGCAGCTACGCGATTTACCGCGCTACAGCCGATCGCCTCTGGCCGTTGTACGAAGGAACGCCGTAAGGGCAGGTCGCAGGTGGCAGGTCGCAGCGGGCAGAAAAACCGTTCGAACGGTGTTGCCCGCGAGCGTGACCTTCCACCTGCCCCTGTGGCACCTACCCCCCTGATTTACAATTCCCCCCGGTCTCCGGGAGTGGCATTCATGCGCATCATATTTCGTGTCGTTATGCAGGTGTTTTCTTTAGCGAGCTTCTGTCTAGCTCAGGATCACGATTTCAGCAAAGTTGAAATCAAGGTTACGCGGGTGGCGGGCAGCGTTTACATGCTGCAAGGCGCTGGTGGAAACATCGGCGCGTGCGTGGGCGAGGATGGCATCGTCGTGGTGGACGACCAGTACGCTCCTCTAGCCGAGAAGATCCAGGCCGCGCTCAAAGGGATCACTGACAAGCCCGTCCGCTTCATCATCAACACGCACTATCATCTTGACCACACCGGCGGAAACGAATTCTTCCAGAAGCAGGGGCCGATTATCGCTCACGACAACGTCCGCAAACGCCTGGAGGAGGGCAGTGTTGCGGGCAACGGCGCATCGATGCATGTTGAGCACAAGCCACAGCCTAAAGGCGCGTTGCCGATCATCACTTTCGATCACGAAGTGACCGTGCACCTGAATGGTGAAGACATTCGCGCGCTGCACTTTCCCGCCGGGCACACGGACGGCGACTCCGTCATCTATTTTCCCAAGGCGAACGTCGTCCACATGGGCGACGATTTTGTGACCTATGGATTCCCGTTCATCGATGTGGACGGCGGGGGGAGCATTGACGGCATGATCAGCGGCGTTGAGGGTGCGATTGCCCAGCTTCCCGCTGACGTGAAAGTCATCCCCGGCCATGGACCAATCTCCAATCTGGATGACGTCCGCGCTTACGTGAAGATGTTGAAGGACACCCGTGCAGTCGTGCAGGACGGACTCCGCAAACAAATGACTTTGGAGCAAATGAAAGAGAAGAAAGTTCTCGATCCGTGGAAGAAATATTCTGGGGATTTCGTCTCCGAGGATGCGTATCTGGAAACGCTGTACAACTCGCTGACGGGTCAGAAAGATAGAAAGTTCATCAAACACAACTAACGCAAAACATAACTAGCTGAGGATCGATTCCCATCTTCGCATTATCTCGTGATCGGATCGAAGAACCTGCTCTTCAGTCAGCAAGCAGTCTCGATCTCCTGCTAACATAAGAGCAAATCCGCTCAGGAGCACGCGCATGAAACCTCTTCTCCTATCGGTGATTCTTTCCCTGTCGATTTCAGCCCTCGCCGCCGACGGCAAATCCGTCTCCTACAAATCCGGTGACGAGACTGTGAGCGGCATACTCTACACTCCAGCCGGCCAAGGTCCATTTCCCGCGCTGATCGTGATTCACGAATATTGGGGATTAAACGACTGGGTAAAGGAACAAGCCGCGAAGCTCGCGGACCAGGGCTATGTCGCTCTCGGGATCGACCTCTATCGCGGCAAGGTAGCGGACAATCCCGACCTGGCGCACGAGTTGATGCGCGGCGTTCCTGAAGACCGCGCCAGTCGCGATCTTCGAGGTGCTTTCGAGTATCTGGGGGCGCAACCGAACGTGAAGAAGGATCGCATCGGCTCGATTGGATGGTGCATGGGCGGCGGATACTCGCTGCGAGTCGCGATCCTCGAGCCAACGCTCGCGGCCGATGTCATCAACTACGGTCCTCCGATCACTGATCCCGAGCAATTGAAAAAGATCAACGCGCCGATCCTGGGAATTTTTGGTGGACAGGATCGCGGCATTACGCCGGACGACGTCAAGAAATTTCAACAGGTTCTCACGCAGCTCGGGAAGAAGGTTGAAATAAAGATTTATCCTGACGCAGGTCATGCCTTCGAAAATCCCAACAACAAGCAGGGGTATCGCGCGGCAGACGCGGCCGACGCCTGGAGACTTACGCTTGATTTTCTGGCAAGGACGTTGAAGAAATGATCGTTCGATCGCTTAGGGCCTAGCGCAATTTCGCCGCCAACGCAAGACCTTGCAGCGAAATTGCATTTTCATAAATTCCGGAATTTCCACTTGCCAGACGCTATGACTGTGTTTACTATTCAGCAATCTTTGGCGTGACTCAACGGGTCGCGCACTTATGAACATCGGCGAAACCATTCGCAACTACCGGCTTCAGAAAGGCATGTCGCAGGGCGACATCGAAAAGCGCACGGGCCTTTTGCGCTGCTATTTGTCGCGGGTGGAAAATGGCCATACTATTCCCTCGCTCGACACGTTGGCGAAAATTGCCGGCGCCATGGACCTGGCCCTATCGCAATTTTTTGCGGAAGGAAATTCCAACGGACATAAAGGCCTGCCCCAACTGTCGGACGACGAAGTCCGCTTCCTCAGCCAGATCCGCCGCTATTCCGTAAGCTTGAACGACAGCGACCGCAAACTGGTGTTGGCCATGGTGAAGAAAATGGCCGCCAGCGGGTCGAAATAGCAGTCAGCCTTCAGCAGAACACCAATTCCCTAATTTTTCGTCAACGGATGACTTGAAGGCTCAACCCTCACTCTTTCGAGTGCATCCCAGGGAGTCCGATGGCTGATAGCTGATAGCTGATGGCTGAATGCTGACGGCTGACTGCTGCCACGGTACTTTCGTACCATTACTACCCTGTCCCGGCGGAACCTCGCCGCGCCTTCCATTACGGACTAGTCTGTGAACGGGACTCTTTCGTGACTATTGACGAGGAACTGAATCTCCTCGACCATCAGCTGCGCCGGCTGAAGATCGAATACGAGATCTTTTTCAACAACCCGCAGAAGCGGCCTCCCACGGACATCGAGTGGAAGGTGCTGTCCCTGATTCGCAAGTTCAGCGACGGCAATCGCATGAGCTTTTCCCAGCGCTATCGTTACAACGAAATGGCGCAGCGGTACGCCATCCATAGCGATCTCTGGCGAAAGAAAGTCCGTATTCGGGAGGAAGGCTATCGCCGCCCGCAGGATGCGATCCTGTCGGTGCAGGGCGTGCGCGTCGCGGAAGAGCACGAGTCCAAACATCCAACGGCGTACGGTCTCAGCCACCACAAGGATGGGGCGGCTGAAGACAAACCCTTCACCGTGCAATGCTCCGACGCCCAATCCGAGCGCGGGAAAGTGGAGTCCCTCTATAAAGCGCTTACCGAAGCCAAACAGAAATCGGGAGAGAAAGTTTCCGGCAGCCTCGACTCATTCGCCGCTTTCGTCAAGAAGAAGACTGCCGAAATCCGCAAAGAGCACAAGTGCGAGACGGTCGTGTATTCCGTCGAGACGCAGGGCGGCCAGGTCAAATTGAAAGCTAAGGCCAAAACGTAAGCCAACCACAATCACTTGCCAAGGTAGATGGTTCCGTCCACCTGTATCACGTAAATCTTCTTGTCCATAGTCCCGATATATTCCGGAATGAGAGGTTTCCTGCTCAGGACGTAGAACACATCGCTGTCTTCGGGGACATTACTCAGTACGTGCGTGTGTATTCCGCTTTCTATTTTCTTTAGTTTTGCAGAGGTGTCTCGCATGTCAAACTCAAGAATCGTCTTGTGCATCTGCCGCTTCTCTATGATGGCACTGCCATCCTCCGACAACAGATAGCGCACGTCGCCACCCATCGGGTACACGCCATTTGTCGTCTGTGCAGGTAGTAAATACACGAACAGCTGGTTCTTGGGGGCGGGCAAGACGTATTTGTTGTAAGGACGACCCGGTTTGCCGAAGTCCTGCAACGCTGTCTCAAGTGCCTTGGCGGCAGCGAGATAAAAGCCTTGATCCTCCGCGGGCGGATCCAATTTCTTGACGGTAAACGCTTGCGGGTTTTCCGTCGGTGACGCCAGATAAACAACCAGAAACTTGTTCCTGCCGTCATTCAATCTGCCAAAAACTACTTCCCAGCCAAGGCCCCCGTGTCGTGCGATGTAGATCTTGGCAATCGACTTGTCCGGTTTTAGAGCTTCCGCTGCGTCGGAAGCATGGCACGCTGCGACATCGTATTCAGCGAGTATTCGGCCGCGTGAGGTGATATCCGCCCACTGCGGATCGGACGGTTGGTTCTTTTTTCTGGCCACAGAATAGTCGGAGCCAAGAAGCAACAGAAGCGCTATGCCAACACACTTGATCATTAAACCTCCCGGGCAGCCCCGGCTTTTCGGGTGATCGTAGTACATGGCGAAGCATGCTGTTAAAATTTTTGTTTGGCTAGTCGAGTCCCGTATTTGTAATCGAGGCCCATCATGCCTGTCAGTTCTTCCAAAATCAAGCGCGCCATCCTCAGCGTCACCGACAAATCCGGACTTGTAGATTTCGCCCGCAAACTCGCCGGAATGGGCGTGGAACTGGTCTCGACCGGCGGCACCGCAAAGCTCCTCCGCGACTCCGGCATCGCCGTGAAAGATATCTCCGAACTTACTGGCTTTCCCGAGATGCTCGATGGCCGTGTGAAGACGCTGCATCCGAAAGTGCACGGCGGCATCCTTCATCGTCGCCAGGATTCCGCCCATCGGGCCGCCGTAGCCGAGCATGAAATTCCTGCCATCGACATGGTAGTCGTCAATCTCTACGCCTTCGAAAAGACCGCTGCCAAACCCGGAGTTCACTTTGAAGAGCTGATCGAGAATATCGACATCGGCGGACCATCGATGATTCGTTCCGCCGCTAAGAATTTTCAGGACGTGGCTGTTGTCACATCGCCCTCAGACTACGATTCGATCGCCGACGAAATGTCGCGCTCCGCGGGCGCTCTGTCATCGGAAACTAAATGGCGCCTGGCGCAGAAAGCTTTCGCCACGACTGCCGCTTATGATTCCGCCATCGCCTCGACACTCGAACGGGTCGGCGTAAACGGCCATTTCGAATTGCGCGGCAGTGAGGGATTCCCGCAAACGCTGCGATTGTCTTTCCAGAAGACGATGGATCTTCGCTACGGTGAGAATCCGCACCAGAAGGCGGCCATGTATACCGACGGCTCCGGGCTTGGTGTAGCCAACGGCCGCCAGTTGCAGGGTAAGGAACTTTCCTACAACAACATCGTGGACTTGCAAGCTGCCTGGGATCTCGCACAGGATTTCGACGAGAGTGTCTGCGGGATCATCAAGCACACCAATCCGTGTGGCGTCGCGACTGGCAAAACGCTCGCCGAAGCTTATGTGCGCGCGCTCGAATGCGATCCCGTTTCAGCCTTCGGAGGCGTGATCGGAGTGAATCGCACGGTGGACGCCGGCGCCGCCACGGAAATGTCAAAACTCTTTCTGGAAGTAATCGCGGCGCCCGCTTTTGACGATGCTGCGAAGGAGATCTTTGCTTCCAAGAAAAATCTGCGCCTGGTCGAAGTGGCCGCCGGCCAACAGAAGTCGGTCCTGAAGAATATTTCCGGAGGCATGCTGGTTCAGGACGCCGACCTCCACCAACTCACCGACTCCGATTTGAAAGTTGTTACCAAACGTGCGCCTACACCTGATGAAAAGCGCGCGCTCCTGTTCGCCTGGAAAGTCTGCAAGCACGTGAAGTCGAATGCCATTCTCTATGCCCGCGACGGACAAACCGTCGGCGTGGGCGCTGGGCAGATGAGCCGCGTCGATGCCGGAAAAGTCGGCGCCATGAAGGCGCAACTGCCGCTGAAAGGAACCGTCGCCGCTTCTGACGCGTTCTTTCCGTTTCCCGACGGAGTGGAAGAAATTGCCAAGGCCGGCGCCACCGCCATCATTCAGCCGGGAGGCTCGGTGCGCGACCAGGAAGTTATCGAAGCTGCCGACCGCCTTGGCGTGGCCATGATCTTTACCGGAGTGAGGCATTTCCGTCACTGATTCCAGCGCTCGTTTGGGGACTGTCCGCGATAGAATGCACTTCGTCGTGAACGGGGCGGCTATTCGTCGGGGATTTCGAGTATGCGTGTTGGCCGGAATTCTCTGTGCCAGTGGCGCTGCCGCCGAAGTAAATCCACCACCAGATATACCAGTTGATAACTGGCTTCAGGGCGAGAATCGTCAGGACTTTCCCTGGCGTGTTGAATTCGGCCAATCCTGGCTAACTTTTCAGCAACGCCGCTATGTCCAGACGCGAATCACTTTTCGGGTTCGCGATCTTCTCAAAGCTGGGGTTTCGCTTCGCGACCTGCACTTAGTCGTTAAATTGGCAACTGAGGACGGGCACTGGCTTCCCGGACAGTCATACACCCACTTCGAGCCCCCGCCCGGGCTGGCTGCGGGTGATGAAATTCATTCGCTGACAAATTTATATGTCCGTCAGGGCACTTACAAGGTTGCGGTCATGGCCTATGACGCTGCCAATCACCGCGGAAATCTCTGGCGAGAGACATTGCGCGTGGGGCCGCTCAAAGAGGATCCTCTACCGGGCACCGACCGAGACCTTCCCCAAGCGGAATTTCTTCCGGCAGCGGTACCGTTACAGCGGGGTCACAGGCGCGGTTTGGGTTCTTTGATTACATTTGACCCGTGGGCTCTGGGCCATGGGGAGCTTGTTCTTCCGGTCGGCAATGTGCGTCCGGTGCAAGTGGATATCGTCGCCAACGTTTCACTCAGCACCGCGACTGACCGGCAGTCCTCGGAAGCTCCGGATTGGGAGTATCAGCTAAATGGGGCGACTGTCCTGCAAGTCAGCAATGTGCTTTCCCAATTGAAGTTGAAGACGGGATGCGTTCGGGTCAGTGCTCTGGATGTTCGCCGGCAGAAAATATTCGCTGATCATGAGGACGCTCGCAGCCTTGACTGGCCGCGGCTTAGGCAAGCGATTGTCGGTGTAAATCGAAATAAGATCGAAGCCGACACGCTGGCTGGTCAGAAGCATGAGCCTGCGTTCTTTGCGCATTATCTCGAACAGCTGTCGACTGCCCCGAGCCCATGCCAAACAGACGGACACGTTCCGGTACACGTCCTGATCGTCGTCAGCGACGCTTTCATGTTCCCAGACGGGGCCGAGATGACAACAGTCCGGCCTGAGCTGATCCCAGGGGGCCTTTGCTATCACCTCCGGCTTGTGCCAGTCGCCGGAGTGCGCTGGGATCACATTGCGAAGGTAGTCAAACCCTTGCATCCCAAAAAGTTCGAGTTTTCCGACTCGGCCCGCTTTCGCAAGACAGTTGCCGAACTAATTGCCGCTATCGAGAGCGGAACCGGGCAGCCGGCGCGGTAAGCTACCCAAGAACGGTCTAGGGTCCTAAACCCTTGCCCATCAAGGATAGTGTCTTGAGTACCTGTACCTCTGTCTTGCCCCGCAGGGGGCGTTTTGCCCACGCACTAATTTGAGGCGTTACAATGAAATGGAATAGGAGCCGGGGCGTGAGTTTCGGCATCCAAAGGGTGAAGGACCGCAATCTTAGGATTCTTGATGAAAAAACTGCTCTCGCTCTGCTCGTTGCTTGCCTTCGGCGTTTCCATCCTCATCGCGCAAGACAAGCCCACTAAACCCGCTGATTCCAGGCCCGTCCCGCCGACTCGTAAGGCTCCCGACCGAGCCGCCGCTTATTATCACTTTGCCCTCGCGCATATGTACGAGGAGCAGGTTGCGTCGTACGGGCGCAGCGAACTGGCGAACAAAGCAATCGAGGAATACCGTCTCGCGATTGAGGCCGATCCGACGTCCGAGTACCTGACGTCCGGTCTGGCTGAGCTTTACGCGCGAACCGGCCGCATCCGCGACGCGGTCGTCGAAGCCCAGGACATCCTGAAGCGCGATCCTAACAATCTGGAAGCCCGCCGCCTGCTCGGACGAATCTATCTACGATCGCTCGGCGACATGCAGTCCGGCAATGGGTCGCAGAGTGTCTTGAAACTGGCCATCGAACAGTACGAGCAGATCATCAAACTGCAGCCTGACAGCATGGACGACCATCTTCTGCTGGGCCGCTTGTATCGGCTCAACAACGATCTCCAGAAGGCGGAAAACGAATTCAAGACTGCGATCCGCCTTCAGCCCGGCTCCGAAGAGGCGGTCACCACGCTGGCGTATCTCTACAACGAACTCGGAGACACAACACGCGCCACGCAGGTCCTGGCTGCGGTGCCGGACGCTTCGCGTTCCGCCAAACTTTACTCCGCGCTCGGCTACACCTACGAGCAGCAGAAGCAATATAAGAACGCTATCGAATCGTATCGCCATGCGATCGAACTCGACCGCGATAATCTTGACGCCATTCGCGGTCTCGCGCAGAACCTGCTCAATGACGGACAAACCGAAGCGGCTCTCGAACAGTACAAAGTTATTGCCGACGCGAATCCTGAAGACGCGCAGACTTACGTCCGTATCGCCGAGATCTACCGCAAGCAGGGAAAGTACGATACCGCGCTCGAGAATCTGAAGAAGGCCGAAACGATGGTGCAGGACTCGATTGAAGTCCCGTACAACATCGCCGCTATTTATCAGGCGCAAGGACGGTACGACGAAGCCGCGCAGGTCATAAAAGACCTGCTGAAGAAGTCCGAGAAGGCCGATGCGGCCACTTACACGACAAGCGAGAAGAGCAATCGCGCGGTTTTTCTGGAACGTCTGGGAATGGTCTACCGCGATCAGGGCAACAATCAGGCCGCCAT
>Ga0137359_10002226_pt1 | contig 15507 bp, 7 predicted proteins | sample Mad1_40_16metaG_FD_108281 | JGI IMG/M metagenome (GOLD analysis project Ga0137359, IMG submission 108281) | Vadose zone soil microbial communities from Angelo Coast Range Reserve, California, USA - Mad1_40_16 metaG | ecosystem: Environmental > Terrestrial > Soil > Vadose zone | place: USA... | reverse complement strand
TGCATCGCGAAACGGAAGGCAACCCGTTCTTTATTGAAGAAGTGCTGAAGGCGCTGATCGAGAAAGGGTCTGTGCGTCGCGAGAGCGGCCGCTGGAAACGTTGCGACATGGATCAACTACTGATCCCGCAGAGTGTGAAGGAGGCTATCGGCAGTCGCCTCGATCGAGTCAGCCAGGAGTGCAACGACGTGCTCCGCGTGAGTGCGGTGCTCGGTAAGATATTTAGTTTTGAGGAACTGACGGCCGCAGCAGAACAGAATGAGGACGCACTACTCGACGCTCTCGATGAAGCCGTCGGGGCGCAACTCATCGTTTCGGGCTCGGGGGACTCATTCAGCTTCACTCACGACAAGATTCGCGAGGTCTTGTATGAAGAACTTAATCCGATTCGCCGTCGCCGGCTACATCGGCACGTCGCCGAAGGACTCGAGCAAAACCGGGATAAGCTTCCCTGTGCAGTCGAGAAGTTGGCCCATCACTACATCCAGGCTGGCGATCACGAACGTGGTTTGGAGTACGCTAAACAGGCTGCAGTCCAAGCCGAGCGGGTCTTCGCGTTTGACGAAGCGATTGCGGCCTACGGGCGAGCGCGCGACTGCGCCGAGGCATTGGGCCTGGTCGAAGAACAACTCGAGCAGGAAGAAGCCATAGGTAAAGCCTATCTATTGCATGGCGAGATGATTCCGGCGGGTGAACATTTCGAACGCGCTCTCGCTCTCGCGACAAAACCGGCCGTACGTGCGCGCCTGCAATGTCAGGCGGCGGCATCGCTGGTTGCCACCGGCGATCAACGGGGCGTCGAATATGTGCGCGAGGCGTTGGGAGTTTTAGATGCAGCCACGAACCCATTGGAAACTGCAAACGCTTTGTCGATTGAAGGACGCTTTCATCATCTCGCAGGCCGGCATAAGACAGCGATTCAACTTCTCTTGCGGGCCGGCAATCTCGTGGCGCCGACAGCCGAAGGAGAAACCGTCAGCACATTTGCGGCTCCAATAATCTCCTCGATCTATGCTTACACCGCTGGAGCTCATCAACACTACGGACTCTTCGCCGACGGGGATCGCTGGGCACGACGGGCTATTGAGTTCGGCACGAAACACAGAATTCCTTTCGCACAGGCAATTGGTTATGAGTTTCTGGGCGAAGACGCCGTTCATGCCGGTGACTATGAAGCAGGACTCGGATACGCCGAGCGTGAGCTCGAGATTGTGGAGAAGCTCCACTCGCGCGAACGTCGCGCGTGGGTGCAACTCGTCGTTTCTCAATGCTGTTTAATGCTTGGCCAACTTGAACGGGCAGAGAAAGAGTATGTCGCTGGCATCACGCTCGCAGAATCAGTCGGTGAACAACGCGTGACGTCACTGCTGAAGCCTAACCTCGCGGTTGTCCAGGCAATGCTCGGACGCTACGACGAGGCCTTGCAAACCGCTTCAGAGAACTTGGAGCAAGTTGGTCCTGAGAGTTTGCTCTACTCGCGCTTCGAAGCGCTTCGGTGTTTGGCCGACGTCCGCTTCCGTCGCGCTCTCGCCGGAGTTTCTGCAAGCGGCAGCGGTTCCCAAAGCAAGAGTGTAGCAAGCATTCCAGGTGATGAACTCAATGAAGCCGAGCGCCTTTGCGCGGAAGCCGCCGAAATAGTATCTCCTACAGATGCGCGCTTAAGTCGTCTATGGCTGGGGCCGTTGCATATCGAAGTCGTCCTGGCCCAGGGCAAACGAGCCGAAGCTGAAAATGACAACGCAGCTGCGGAACGAAAGTACTCAGAAGCCGCGAAGATGGTAGCGGCTTATCAAGAACTCGTAGCAGACTGCCAATCCCCACGCTTCACCGCTGAGGCTGCCCGACTGGCTGCCATGTCCGAACGATAGAGGAACGGTCCGAGCCGCAAAAGGCTATCTTCCAATCGTTGTACTTCTACTTTCTGAGCCGTGCTTATCCGTGACAGTCGCTGGCCCATATTTCTGGCCGCAGCTATTCTTGCTGCACTATTGGAGACAGGTGTCCGGCGACCATTTGCCACCGCTCTGCGCGCTTCACAAATATAACTGTGAATCTTAGCTCGCCTCGTTCCTGGATCTTCGGCACACCTCTGCCCGTCACGATTACTGTATCGCCGAAGACTCGCGCTTTAATGTCCTGACCAGTAATCGAAAGCCCACCCCGACTGCCTTCGCTTGGGATGACTTGGCGCTTAGTCACGATAGTCCCCGGCGGTCCAATCCCCATGAAGTCGTCGGCAATGATCCGCTCAAGGGCAGCGCGGTCGTTCCCTCCATCGGCGGCAAGCCATTCCTGAGTTAGTTTCAAAACCGTCTGTTCGGCGGTATTGGATTGGTCAGTCGTCTGCCCTGGAGTTTGAGCGAATGAAGGCGACGTTGACACCGTTAACAGCACCAGCATGAAAAGCAGTGTTTTCATATAGGGCTCCTTCCGACATCTGTGTTTGAAGTAGACACCGATTCGAAAGAAAAGTTCCCAAAAGATTGAAAGCATTCAACGGACGTGATCGCGCGAGAACAATGAATTTCGTCGGTTGGGCACGGAATCATTTATCATCTGTCATTTTTCATTTGTCATTTGGCCATTTGAATCGCGCCATTTAAACAGACCTTAGTCTTAGAAAGATCGTACTCTGGGCAATCAATGGCCAAATGAAAAATGATAGATGATAAAATGCTCTTCGTTCCCAACCTGCAAAGTTTCGGATCCTTAATTCTCAAGCGGCATGGGATTCTCTGTCTTAATTTGATTGACCTCAACTTCGGTACAGCTATAATCCAAACGCTCCTTAAATGGTCCGCCATCATGTGTCCAGACTTCCAACTTACGTTTCAGGCGAGGAGATAATCAAATGCTTTATTCAACCAGACCGTGCGTATTTGCTTTCAGCTCAAAGTTTTCAATGAAGAAGCTGCTCTCTCGTGTTGGAGATGTTTCCATTTTGATCCTGCTATTCATAGCCTCGGTTTCAGGACAGACATTTCGCGGTGGGATTCAGGGCGTGATCACCGATCCAAATGGTGCGCTTATTGCCGGGGCAGATGTGACCGTCGCTAATCCCGATACGGGGCTAACGCGTACGGCGCAGACCGACGATTCCGGGAGCTATCTTTTTTCCGAGCTGCCTATCGGAACTTATCAGATCACCGCGCGCAAGAGCGGGTTCCATGACTTGTCAGTAAAGAACGTGAAGGTCGAGGTGTCTGCCACAACTAAAATCGATATCACTCTTCCAGTTGGGACCAACGTCGACGTAGTGGACGTCGTCGCACAGGAGCCATTAGTCAATTCTGCCGAAAACAATCTCGGTGGCACGATTGGGACTAAGCAACTGCAGGAACTTCCGGTCAGCGGCCGCGATTTCACGAAAATGCTCGTGCTGGTCCCCGGATCGGGCGGCGACCCTTCGGGTGTGGCCGACTCACCCGGTTCCTTCGGCTTGTTTAGTATTAACGGTAATCGCGGACGTTCGAACAACTATCTTATCGATGGCACAGACATGAACGATGGCTATCGAAATCTTCCGGCCATCAATCAGGGTGGCGTATTCGGCACCCCCGCTACAATCCTGCCGATGGATGCAATTCAGGAGCTGTCTATCATCAACAGCACCGAAGCTGAGTATGGTCGCAGCTCAGGCGCCACTGTCAACATCGTTACCAGGTCTGGCACCAACAGCATTCACGGCACGGCGTATGAATATTTTCGCAACAACAGACTCGATGCTCGCAATTTCTTCAACACCAAGGACCAGCCGCAGGACGTTTTCCACAACAACCAGTTTGGTTTCTCGCTTGGTGGTCCAATCAAGAAGGATAGGACCTTCTGGTTTGTTTCTTATGAGGGACAACGAGAAGCAGTAGGAATTCCGACGCTCGGGCGTGTGCCAACCACGGCGGAGATCAATGCGGCCATTGCTAACAACGAGGGAATAAACCCGGTGATTGCCAGGTTGCTGGCAAGAAATCCATGGCCGGCGGCAAATCGTGCTCCGGATGACAACGGAAATAATCTGCAAATCGCCAACAACGCCTTTAATCACGTGAATAGTTTGATCGCCAAGGTTGACCAGCACGTCGGAAAGGCCGACCTATTGACCGCTCGCTATTACTTCGGGAAGAGCGATCAAAGCTTTCCCTTAGCACTGGTCGGAGGCGGCATTCTTCCGGGATTCAATACAGTAACGCCGACCAACGTAAACATCGCGTCCGTCTCTTACACGCACGTCTTCAACCCACGCATGCTGATGGAAATCCGCGGCGGTTACAACCGTTTTTCCGAGCAGTTTTTCCCTCAAGACATGGGTTTCGATCCCTCGTCTATTGGTTTGAATATGGGCACGTCGGCGCAAGACTTTGGTCTCCCACAGATCAATGTCGATGGTTTTGCCACGCTCGGGGCCAATACCTCGGTGCCTCGCGGACGCAAGGACACGAATTGGCAGTTCTTCGACAATGTGAGTTACACCGCCGGCCGTCATAACTTGAAGATGGGATATGAATTTCGCCGGACCTTTGTCGATGGATTTTTTGACAGCGGCTATCGCGGCAAACTTGGCTTCAGCTCGCTCGATGATTTTATCGCCGGTACTCCCACAAGCGGGCGACAAGCGCAGGGAAACTCGAGTCGCCAGACCTTTCAAAATAATAACTCGCTGTATCTTCAGGACAGTTTCCATCTCAACCCACATGTCACGCTCAACTATGGGTTGCGCTGGGAATATTTTGGTGTGATTGGTGAAAAGGCGAATCGTTTCAGCATTCTCAGTCCTTCAGGAAACTTAACGCAGGTGAACCAACTTTATCCGCGTGACCTGAACAACTTCGCGCCACGCGCCAGTCTGGCGTGGGACATCTCTGGAAATGCCAAGACGGTGCTGCGCGCCGGTTGGGGCTTGTACTACGATGGCTTCTCGCAGGACTTTTTCGTGGGCCAACTGCCTTTCAATACATTCAATTCAGGTCCCGCCTACAACGGTATCGGTGCTGACGCGATCACTTTCAGTTTTTCTCCCGCAGAAACCATCCAAACAGGCGTGCGCGTGTTTCCTGCTGGGAGTTTCGCGGCGACCGATGTATTCACTGTGGACCAGGGAATTCGCACTCCCTACGTTCAGGTGTACAACCTGAATGGGCAGCGACAATTGACGAAGAATGTTGCCCTCGAAGTCGGCTACGTCGGCTCGGCAGGTCGCAAGCTTTTCCGTTATCGAGATATCAATCAGGTGAACCCCGCAACGGGAACAGTCCAATTCCCCGCTCTGGTATACGTGAATCAGTTTGAGTCTTCCGCCAACAGCAATTACAACTCTTTGCAGACGTCGCTGCAGATTCGTAACTGGCACCGACTGACCTCGACAGTCAATTACACGTGGTCGCATTCAATTGACAATGCAAGCGATGGACAGGACTACGTGCCTAATGCCACTCAGCCGGACAACAGTTTCCGGCCCGATCTCGAGCGAGCCAACTCGAATTTTGACATGCGCCATCATTTCACCTGGACGTTCAATTACGATCTACCGAAGATAGGTAACGTACGAGGTCTCAGTTCCGGTTGGTCATTCAACGGTGTGCTGGCGCTTGCTTCGGGCCAGCCGATCAATGTCAATTACCTGTTTGAAGGTGACTTCAACGGCAGTGGCGAATTCTTTGGACGGCCCGATCTCGTGGGTGATCCTCTCGCCGGCACGAGCAAACCCAGCCAGTTTCTTAACCTCACCGCTTTCAAAGTCCCCTGCACGCTTGATGGTGAGGGTAGCTGCCTTCCCGGCACGTCGCACTTTGGTAGCTTGGGCCGCAATGCCCTGGTCGGACCGAGCTTCAGGAATTTTGATTTCAGTGTAGTGAAGAACAACAAGCTGACTGAACGTGTGAGCATGCAACTGCGAATGGATGTATTCAATCTGTTCAATCATCCCAACTTCGCCAATCCCCTATGGCCAAACTTCGGTGTGGACTTCTTACAAAATGGAATGGATGCCACGGGCAGAGGTACGGGCTTCCTGCCAATCACGACTACACCGGATGTAGGCACTGGAAATCCGTTTTTGGGCGGAGGTGGCTCGCGTAACATTCCGTTTGCCGCCCGCTTGAGCTTTTAAAAAGGAGCATAAGGGCACTTAACTTTATCGATGAACACTCAATTGGTTCTCGGTGTTCTCCGTGTCTCCGTGGTGAAATGGTTTTCGGCGCTTTTATCACCACGGGGGTACGGAGAACACGGAGAATGCACTAAGACGATCTCAAATTAGGACCACTACTCCAAAGTGACTATAGATGCGAAACATGAGGTGCAACCTTTTTAAGTGAGGATCGTTTAACGGTTGCCATCTGGTTCGTTGTCATCTGGTGCATCGTCGTCTTGTTGCTCGGCCGACTTACGTTTGTAGATCTCGTAGTTATCCAGACTCTCGACCGATTCGAACTCCTTAAGCAACAGACTCATCAGCTCGTCTTTCTTCTCCACTGGCTCCTCTTCCAACTGCAACTCGTTCTTTACTATCAACCATTGAATGTTGCGTTTGCGCGCGAGATCGACAATTTCCCGTGGCGAGTAGGGATTGACGGTGTGATCGAACATCAAGACCGGAAAGCGCGGATGTCTGCCTGTGGTGAAATAAAAAAGATCCTCGCCGGGTAGACACAGGATTCCATCGTCGCGCGGGATTTCTTTCTCGGTGTATTCGACAAGCTCTTCGAAGTCGGCAATCCATGAACCTCGCATGGAGAGTCCTTTTAGTGCGGGAAGCTGTGAATGGGCTAACTCGCCATCGTCGAGATTGGCGTAGTCGAGGCGTTCGTGAGAGCGAAGATAAAAGAAGCCGGAGATGATCAGGCAGAGAGATGAGACAAAGGCGAAGAGTGTCGACCATGAACCCTCCGCAGGGGCAAGCCACCCTTCCCGACCCCGAGCTGAGAGATGTTGAGCAAGACTATCGTCGGTTGAAGGCGTCTCCGGATCAGCAGTGAGCGCCGGCAGCAGATCAGTCAACGAAGTAATAACCGTAGCTACGAGGATCATAAAGAGCGGCCAGAGCGCATAGGTCGATCCCCAAAGCTGCTGTGACAAAAACGCGCCATGGACCGTGGCAATTATGATCAGAGGCACGATCAGACGAAGATCGAGATCAAATTCCCGGCGACGGCGAATAGTCAGCAGCATCGCCACGAAAGAAACAATCAACAGCAGCGGCCACAAACCGACGAGACGTTCGGCACGCTCGGACGAGTCAGTATCTAAAAACAGATAGACCACCGACCACGCGAAAGGTGTGGCCATCGCCATCGCTGACAGCCAAATCAGTAAACTCCTTCCCCTACTGAGCCACAAAAGAAGTGTGCCAACCACAAACAGTGCCAGCCACCACTTCAGAAGAGGATCTCGATAGACTCCAATCATATCTCCGAGCGCAGGTGTGCGGCGCTCGGCAGCGAATCTAACGGTCCAGCGAATGTAATTTCCCAAGCCCGCTGTCAGGTGAATCAGCGAGAGAGCCAAAGCACAACCGACGATCAAACCAGCAAACAGCCAAATATATTTGTGCACTGATCGCCGTCGCCAAACATCAATCACGAACAACAAGCCGAGTGATGCTACGGCGCTCGCGATGAAGGCGAGCCCCGTGTTCTGCTTGACAAAGACTGGGACCACCAGAGCTGCCCCAGCTGTGAAGCCGAGTAGCGGTGTCGGCTTGCGGTCCCAGCGCAGCAACAGAAGTAAGCACGCGAGAACCGCAAACGTGCAGTCGGGATCGTAAAACGGGTGTGGGAAGATTGCGTATATTCCCAGAACGATGAGTGGTGCGGTGAGAACCAGAGCAAGCAAATGCGCACGAGAGACTGTTCGCAAAATCTTCAACAGGATACGCCACGTCAGCAACGTGCTGAGCCCACCTGCGACTGCACAGTAGAGGATATGATGAGAGAAGACACGTCCTGTGAGTTTGATCAGTGCGGCCTGCGTAAGAAAAGTCAGTGGCGCATAGGGAAAAGGAAAATCACGATAAGGGATATCGCCTAGTGAGATGCGATACGAGTTTTCCAGGATATAACTCAAATCCCAGAGCACGGCGAGTCGAGCGTTCTGCCAGAACACGACGCCTCCGCTGGCAAAGGCGAGCAAAAGAGCTACAAGCCAGCCGAGCCGCTTCCGAGGTCTGTTTGGGGCTCCCATCAAAGTCATCTTTCAACGTCGTCACTCAACATGAGGAGATTTGCAAGTAAGGAAGGTGGACCCTGTCCCCGCTCAAGTCGGAATGCAACTCAACTGCAAATCACGGGTCTACATCGCAGTTTCAAGAATCAGGTTCTCATCTCGTTACGCTAAGGGGAGCTAGGGTTGTGTGATTGATTTGCTATGGCTTGGCATTCTCACTTGAGCGGGGACAGGGTCCGCCTTCCCTACTTGCAAATTTTCATGGCTTGAGTGGCTAGTTCAGGGTCGGCTGGAGTTGGATTTTGACTGGGGGCGCAGCTGTCGCCTTGCCCCCTTTCCTGACCTGCGAGATTGATAATCACATTGTTACTCACTGAGTCCTGCGAGCGGAATACTTGTTCAACTCCGCGAGCAGCCCGCTCGCAGCGGTTGGCGGTGCAGTGTTGCTCCTGACGATATCCCTGCTGGAAATCTCCTTGCCATATAGATCCTTGTTGGCATCGTCGTCAGGCCTAAGAGTGGCACCTTCCAACGAAACGCCGGCGAAGAGTCCACGCGCGCGCGAGTAAGTCAGAAGCTGCGCATGCATCTGGATGTCTGTCTCTGCCGCAGCAGTCCGGCCCACCGGTCCCGCGGTGGCAGACGCGTCAGCACCGATTGTGAATTTGCTCGATAGAAGCTTATCGATAGCGCCCTCGTTCATCACGAGCATGACCACATCCGTTTCAGAGCCGCCGATCTGGAAGCCAACACTCCCGCCCTCGACCTTGAGTCCCGCGGGCGCCGACCAGCCACCACCCGGCTTGCGACAGACAATGAAACCACGACCATATTTGGCCCCAATTACAAAGGCTCCCTTCTTTACGCCGGGAACGACCACAACGCAGGCTGCTTTGCCAAGCAAATCCTGTGGGATGCCTCTATCAGGTGTTCCCATTATGTCGCTGAGAACATTGGCCGCAGCATTGAGCCGCTTTTCAGTGTCGTTTGCGAAAATGGGTTCCGCTATAAACCTGCCAGGCGGCTTCGTCAGCCGCGTGGTCACCCGTGCTCCGAGAACTCCATTCCTCAACATCGGCGCGGATGTGGCTGCCGCCACGAATGAAAGAGTTGCCGCGATAGCCACAAGCGGAATAAATGTTTGTTTAAGCAAGGTACACCTCCTTGAGATAAGTAAACGACCTGAGGGGCAATTGTAGGTGAAAAGGGGTTCCAGCTGATCCTGCCCCTCTCGCCGCTGAGTGTCAATAAAGAATAACTAATGCATCCGTCCAACCAGACTGAAGATCGCCGCGATGAGTTCGGAGGCTTCAACGGGCTTGGCGAGGTGTAATTGAAAGCCGGCTGCCAGAGCGCGTTCGCGATCTTTGGGCGTTGCGTAACCCGTCAAAGCGATGGCCGGAACGAGTCCCCCTCGTCCTGCCGGAAACATTCGCAACTTGCGCATCAACTCAAGTCCGTTTTCTTCCGGCATGCCAAGATCGCTAATCACTACGTCTGGAGCCGCGACCTCAAACGCATTCAACGCTTCGAGAGACGAAGACGTTGAAGTGACTGCAGCACCCTGGCGTTTGAGCATCGTGCCGAGCAGCCAGCGCGAATCGTCGTCGTCTTCGACGAGCAACACACGCAGACCATCGATTCTCGCGAGTCTTTCGCCCTTCCTTCTCTCAATCTCCCTTTTCCTGTCCTCCGCTCGAGCAGGGTCTCGCCGCTCAACAGCAAGCGGCAAGTCGACAGTAAAAGTTGAGCCCTGGCCCTCTCCGCCACTTTCAGCGCGAACGTTCCCGCCGTGTAACTCCACCAGATGACGCACCACGGCGAGACCAAGACCTAGACCGCCCTGCCTGCGCGACATCGAGCCTTCAGCCTGGCGGAAACGATCGAAAGCGTAAGGTAGAAACTCGGCGGAGATGCCCTCTCCGGTGTCACTCACTATGAGCTGCGCATGCGGTTCGATACACTTGAGACGAACGGTAACGCTCCCCGCGCGTGGGGTGAACTTGATTGCGTTCAGTAGCAGGTTCCAAATTATCTGACGTAATCGGTTCGGATCACCTCTAACCAGACAGCCTTTGGTATCAGAGTGGGAATGCAGTTGAATCTGTTTAGCGCCGGCAGTAGGACGAAGCCCATCAATCGCAGCATCTACTATCGGCGCGAGATCGATAGGACGAAGGTCGAGACGTAGATTCCCCGTAATAATCCGAGAAACGTCGAGCAGATCGTCGATGAGTCGTGCTTGTGATCGCGCGTTGCGCTCAATCGTTTCGAGAGCCCGATCTACATTAGGTCCCTCAACTTCTCCATTTCGGACCAATGAGGCCCAGCCAAGAATCGACGTCAACGGCGTGCGGAGCTCATGAGAAAGGGTTGCGAGAAATTCATCCTTCAACCGGTCCGCTTCCTCCGCGTGCTTGCGCAGGTCGCGCTCGCGCATGAGCAGAGCTGAACGTTCTTCTTCTGCGACTTTTCGCGCGGTGACGTCAAGAACAAGGGAGAGCACAGACACGATTAGCCCTGCATCGTCGTGCAGTACCGAGTTATACCATTCGCAATGAAGTACCGAGCCTGCCTTCGTGTAGTTACGATTGCGCTGAACTCCCTGAAGCTCAGCTCCAACTCGCTGCCGATTTGTTGCCTGTGCAACGGCGTCGACGTCTTCGTCAAAAACGAAGTGCCACTCACTGACGTGCTTGCCGATAACCTCCTCGGGCTTCCAGCCAAAGATCCGCTCTGCCGCGGCAGACCAGCGCGACACACGAAAGTCGCTGTCCCACTCGATCACTGCCACCGGCGAGTTCTCGACATGAAAGGTTAAGCGCTGGTGGGCCTCCAGTGCGTCTTCTTCCGCTCGTTTGCGCTTTGTGATATCGCGAATGATGGCGATGCCGCCGACAATCTCATTTTGTTCGTCGCGAAGTGGAGAATAGTAGCCGCGGAAAAAACCTTCGCGGCCCGTTTCCGGAATCGTGTATGGTCTTTTGTCGGAGACTGAGTTTGTTCCAGCCAGGGCAGCCAGGAAACACTTGTCCTCGCCAGTCTCTCTAAGAAAAGGAAAAAGTACGAAAGCATTCTTGCCCAGCACATCTTCGCGCCTGACGCCGGAGATCCGTTCCATCGCCTGGTTCCAGGCGGTATAGCGACAGTCGCGATCAAACGCGAGTATGCCGTCGACACTGGCCTCCAGAAGGCGTGTAAGAAACTGACTTTCAGGCAAAGGTTTGTCGTTCAAGATTTGAGTCGGAGTATGATAGGTCCAGGACTGTCGGAATCGGACCTTCGGGTGATAAATCGCTGGCTGTAATTGTATCGCAAATATGTTTTACTTGTCTGGCTCCTTGCACTAATAGTATCCGACTTCAGCCACTCAGGTCTCCGAAGAGAATCCGGGTGCCTCGCAATTCTACTAGTCCGTAACCTCGACGCGGACGTGACCTCATGCAAACTATTACGGTCGCGCAAATCAATCAAACTGATATTTCTAATTAGCCTCGCAAAGCCATAGAATAAGATTCGTGATTAGCCTTCTTTACATTATCGTCGTCTTTCTCCTTGTCCTTGCGAACGGCTTTTTTGTTGCGTCGGAGTTTGCCCTCGTCGGGGTGCGGCATTCGCGTATTGAGATGCTCGCTGCCAGCGGAAATCGGAGCGCGCGCCGGTTGTTGGGACTGCTTGACAGTTTGAATACCTACATATCGGCCACGCAGTTGGGGATCACAATGGCGTCCCTGGCTCTGGGATGGATTGGTGAGCCTGTATTCGCTCATTTACTCGAAGCGCCACTCAAAGGTCGTGTTTCGGAAGTGACGTTACACACGATGTCTTTCGCGATCGCTTTCACAATCATCACTTTCCTACATATCGTGCTCGGCGAACTCGCTCCCAAGACGCTCGCACTGGAGCGGGCAGAAAGAGTTGCGCTGGCAATTTCATGGCCGATGCATGCGTTCTATAGAGTCTTTCAATGGCCGATACGGCTGCTCGATTGGTCGGGCACGCGTGTGGTCCGTCTTTTCGGCCTGCATCCAACCGCAGAGCACGCCTCCGTTTACACGGAGGAGGAATTGCGCCGTCTGGTAGATATCTCTCGACAAAGCGGTCAGCTTGAGCCTGAAGAACAGCAATTGATTCATCGGATCTTCGAGTTCTCCGACGCGGAGGTGCGGGAGGCGATGGTGCCTCGGACGCAAGTCAAAGCTCTTCCTGTGACCGCTACTCTCGCAGACGCAAGGGCTGCATTTCTCTCTACCGGCTATTCTCGCCTTCCAGTTTACGGTGAGCGGCGTGACGAGATAGTCGGGCTGCTATTTAGAAAAGATCTGGACATGGGAAGACTTCCTCGTGAAGGGTTCGATCTGAAAAAACTAGTTCGCCCACCCGCATTCATTCCGGCCACAGCTTCGCTCGGGGAAGCTCTAAGGCAGATGCAATCGGTGCGTGTTCATTTCGTCTTTGTAATCGATGAACACGGCGGCATGGAAGGTGTCCTCACGCTCGAAGATTTGCTCGAAGAGATCGTTGGGGAGATAAACGATGAATATGATGAAGAGGCTCGCGAGCAGATCAGAAGAGACGGTAAAACATACCTTTTGGATGGTATGCTGAGTGTGCGCGACGCCAACCAGTACCTTAAACTGAATCTGCCTGAAGACGCCGGTTACACCACGATCGCTGGTTTCTTGATGGATTGCGCTGGGCGGGTTTTGCAGCGCGGAGATAGGGTAGAACATGAAGGCGACATTTTTGAAATCGAGCGGGTTGATAAACGTCGTATTAGCCGCATAAGGTTGATTCCTGGCCCTAATATAAAAGAAGAACAACTGGTGTCCCTGCCTTCCTTACTTAGCGCGTCAGTACTTGCAGGGCAAACGGCAACGACTTTGGCCGTCGGCATGGAGTCGCTGCTTTGAGGCAGTTAGGTCACTCAACGAACTCTTTCAACAGTTTCCTCATCAGAGCTACTAGATTTGCCTATCCAGGAAGGAATAACTTCCTATGATAAAGAAGAAGCACATTGGGATCTTCATACCTCTCGCGCTGTTGTTGATCCTGGCTTGCCAGGGAAGCCGGGCCAGCAAGTCAAACCTCCAGCCAAAAGCCAATGTTCCTGGGTTTCCCTCCGTACTAACTGACTCCCCTTCCGGCGCATTCACAGAAGCTGATTTTGCCCGACACGTTGCTGCACTCAAGAAGAAACTGCCGTCGCCTGAGTTCTCTTTAGTTATTCAACGACCCTTCGTCGTCGTCGGTGATGAACCCCCAAAGGTCGTGCAACAACATGCGGAAGAAACGATCAAGTGGGCCGTCGACAGGCTTAAGCAAGACTTCTTCAAGAACGATCCCAAAGAAATCCTCGACATCTGGCTGTTTAAAGATGCCGTCTCTTATGAGAAAAATACTCGTCTCGTGTTTGGAGATGCGCCAACCACTCCTTACGGGTATTACTCGAGCAAAGACAAGGCCCTGATCATGAATATCGGGACAGGCGGCGGCACGTTGGTGCATGAGATTGTGCATCCATTCATGGAAGCAAACTTCCCCGCCTGTCCGCCGTGGCTTAACGAGGGTTTGGGATCGCTCTATGAACAGTGTGGCGAGATAGACGGACACATCCACGGATTTACTAACTGGCGCTTACCGGGTCTGCAACAGGCAATCAAAGCGGGCAAGGTGCCACCGTTCAAAACCCTGACGGCGATGGACTCGAACGCGTTTTATAGCGATGGCAAGGGCACTAATTACGCCCAGTCACGCTATCTTTGCTACTACCTGCAAGAGAAGGCCGTGCTTGTAAAGTTTTACCAGGAGTTTTATACGCACCGGCAGGAAGACCCAACCGGGTTCAAGACGCTGCAGAGAGTCCTGGGACAGACTGACATGGATTTGTTCAAGAAGAATTGGGAGAAGTATGTCCTGGGGTTGGGCGAAGAGTTTGAGCTGAGACCGGTGAGGCCGTGAAATTAGGATGCTACCCCGGTCCGGAATCCTTCCGTCTACGCTTACTCTAAGGTAGAATTCCGGAAAATATTCAGTTGCCGGTTGTTAGTTGTCTTCGCATTTGGCAGTCACCTAAGTAGCACCAGGAACGCTGCGGGATCGCATCATCCTTCGAAACGCGCGTAGTCTTCGAATAATCTTCATTAACCAACGGCACGATGTGAATCTCTCGCACAACGCGCCTGCCAAATACGGTGACGAAACTACACTCCTATCCGGCGAGCTGACAACAGACTACTGACAAGGAACAAATAGGTCGATTAATGACCGCAAAACTGCCGCCCGCCCAAGGAGGTTTCTTCATGAAAACTGCTCTCAGACTACCCTTTATCTTCATCTTTTCTTTGCTGCTGTTACTGGCGTCGCTTTCAAATCCACCGACGAAAGTAACCGCGAGCAACAGCGCGCACGATCCAACCTGGTGGGATAAGTATCAGTTCATTCTCAACAGCGGCGCCGATGCCGCCCCCGTCTCAACTAGTTCAGTAACCCTGGGCAGTAACATCGACGTCTCCAATGAGTGCGGGCCACAAAGCGAAACATTCATCACCATTAATCCCAATCAACCAGGGGTTCTGGCAGGCGGCTCGAATGAGATCTTCCGTTTGCCGATGCGCGGATATTACTCGGTGAATGGCGGTACGAGCTGGGGCGGTGTTGATTTACCTTTGCCGCCGCCAAAAACAAAAAGCGGTCTTGATTTTGGGTCTGATCCGACGCTTGCCTTCGACTCGAGCAACAATCTCTTTTACGGCTATATCGTCGTGCATTTCGGCCGTGGCAACGGGATCAATGGCACTGAAATGGCAGTAGCTCGTTCTGTCGATGGCGGCAGGACGTACCCTACTGTCGCCTTCTTCGGGTTCGAGAATGGAGCCAACCATTTCAACGACAAGCCTATGATTACTGCCGATCAGAATGCGAGCAGTCCGTTTCAGGACAATGTGTACATCGCCTGGGATGCTGCCTCCGGGGGATCGGCTGGCGGTGGTGTGAGAGTCGCAAGATCCCGTGACCATGGCGCGACGTTCTCGACTACTCGTGTTGATGATCCGAATGGACCAGGCAGATCAATAGGGGCATCACCTGCAGTTGGGCCTAATGGCGAAGTGTACGTTGCATGGAATGATTACGTCGCGAACGCGATCATATTCAATCGATCGTTTGATGGTGGCCAGACATGGGGAGTGCCCACGACAATTTCCACGAAAGCGCTGCCTTTTGATCTTCGTATTCCAGCAGAGTCTTTCCGTGGTGCACTTGTCTATCCATCGCTTGATGTCGACCGCTCAAGCGGAGCGCATCGCGGTCGAATTTATTGCAGTTGGATGGATCTCACTCCCGCGAACG